>Ga0307434_1000347_pt1 | contig 34204 bp, 33 predicted proteins | sample SalMarWE160220MG_FD_202156 | JGI IMG/M metagenome (GOLD analysis project Ga0307434, IMG submission 202156) | Salt marsh sediment microbial communities from the Plum Island Ecosystem LTER, Massachusetts, United States - WE1603-220 | ecosystem: Environmental > Aquatic > Marine > Intertidal zone >... | reverse complement strand
TAAGTCAGCCACCCAGCGAGACAGTAAGTCAGCCACCCAGCGAGCCAGTAAGTCAGCCACCCAGCGAGCCAGTAAGTCAGCCACCCAGCGAGCCAGTAAGTCAGCCACCCACCCACCACCAATATGTTGCATCCCGTTAGATTCATAGTTTGACATCATCATTACAATGACTATTTATTTTTAAATCTGTATACTCATGGCATACCATTCAAGACAAAAATAGAAGTGGTAGGTACTTATTAAATACCATACATTGGGTGCTTTACCCCATGTGTAGCGAAAAGCACCTGAGATATGTCTGGCAGTCTTTTGTTTGTGTTCAAAATGTTTCGGGGCCAGAGGACCATCCCGTTTTTTGAAACATAGAATTTATTTCTTACCCTAGCGCTAGTAGGATAGATGGCAATTAATGCTATTCAAAATGGGTAAGTACACAAGACTGTTTAGTAGTCGACTACTGTGGCGGACTCGCGATGATTCTCTAACCGGAACTTGCTAACCTACCAGCATGTACTTCACTCGTCAATTCCAGAGACAAGATTCTTTTCTTCTTTATGTTAGATAATCTCTTCTAATATGCCATTTATGCCGTATCTATTCTCCCCGATTAGATATCTTGATGCCTGTACTGTCTAAAGCAATGATGATGTCATTTCCTAATTTTTCATTGATTTTGATCTCTAGCCTGTTTATGCGTCTACTAATGGTACTACAATGTGGTATGCCTGGTACTTTCTTACTTGTATGAGCATCAACAACCTGCGTTTGTCTATATGGCAGATGAAAATATGCTCTCATGTAACCTAGTAGTATTCCACCCATCAAACACATCGGTAAGGAATAATTCATTATTCCACAGCCCTGGCAGCATTACAAAGATAGGGAGTAGTGCGTTCTTCTTCTATGTATACATTGTAATATTCTAGGATTAGTACTACGCGGCTAGGGTCAGCTTTGTTGCTCGCTCTTTCTCTTGCACTTTTTTGAAATACATAAGATCGTCTTGCAACTCTTTGGGCGGGTCAGAGATGAAGTTTTCGGAGCGATTCTTATCATATTCTTCCATCATTCTGTCTACAAACAGTTATCAAACTTTTTCAAAGCCGCATTTATTTCTTCAGCAATATCCTCGTAAACATCTAATCCTCAGCCGTCTTCTTCCGACGCTCTACCACAAGCCCGACTACCTTCTCCTCAGCAGCCAGAGTTCGGCGAGGAATCAGTAAGACGTAGTGGAGGTGTGATACGGCTAGATCAATTTCCTAATCCTCAGCCGTCTTCATCCGACGCTCTACCACAAGCCCGACTACCTTCTCCCAGAAGCTCAGCAGACTTTATGCGAGATATGGAGATAACAACATAAAATATTCAGAATCAAACGGGGACGTCGTGGTAAATTGACTATTGACTTAACAAGATAAATTATTGTTGCGCATGAGCCAACTTCATGGTCGCCCCGAAGATATTGACTAGAAAATGTACGGAGTGCCGCGATGGATTGATGGAGGGCAAACTTCAAGCCATTCCAAATGAAATACCGTTATCATCATTTCAAAAAATAATTCCGGTTAAATATATGCCAGAAATCATGAAGAAGCATCATTTCTACGTAATGTAACAACTGTGGTTATCTGAAGATATTTTTTAGTTAGGTGGAGTAGGTAGTAGTTAGTTAGCTGGAAATAGCTGGAAATAACTGGATTACGTTCAGAAAGTACCTCTCTGCTCAGGTAAGAAAATCAAACCCGAATCAGCGGAGAATTAGTCTACTCTTGAACTATTCCAAGCACAGTCTTACATTGCTTACAAGAAACTAAATAGCAGGTAGCGTTGGGAAGTTTTAATTCTTCTGTATCATAGCCTCCAGATTTAATATCTACTCCACATTTTGTACATTTTGCCATTCTATGTATATGAATCAAGAATCGCAATATCAATCTTTTTGTGTGACTTGAGGTATTCTCTAGCATGTTAATTCATTCTTCAGTGCAGTTCCGAGCTGTCAGAATTCCTCCTGACTATTCATCAGATCTCAGCGTTTTATTCGGTTATATTTTTCCGCTAACTTTTCAATCGTAGTTAACACATCAGCGGATGATTTGGAGACATCTTCTCCTAACTTCCGATAACTCCCGTTATGATAAATCTCTCTATATGATGCCCTTACTTCAGAAAACGCAACATCTATCAATTTGCCTAGTGAGTTTGCACAGTCTGTTTTGGTGATATATGCAGAGCAAGAATATACCACGGTTGCCTAGTTGCGAGTGTACATAATATCAGCAGCCTTAAGTATTAACACTTTTACTACTTTCTATATCCTTCGTGTTCTCTGGTTTCAATTGTTCGAAAAGTTCTTTAGTTTGTTGCTCCCCAAGAGTCCAACCACCACTCCTTAATAAACTACTAAAGATGTCTTCCGCTCTCAGTCTGGTAGCAGTCTCAGTCTGATGCATATCAAAGAAATGATGAAATATTTCGGAATTCCTATCCCCATGTGATGTTGAACTATCCGCAATAAAATTGTCACATAATTTGCAGTAATATTCAGTCATTGGTTTATATTAATCTGGTTGGATGTGACTTAAATACTCTCTCGCGCAGGGGTTATAATCTAATGGATAGTGAGACGCGTAACTCCCCACCCGCCCGCGAGAAACACCTAGCCTATATATTATATTCCAGGGATGCTACCAAATACATTCCAGGGATGCAAACTTAATGCATTTGGAACCAAGAAGGTACTATAACATATCTACTATAGTATCCGGTCTACTGAACTTCAGAGTGATGCAGTCTAACAGGGCTTAAATCTAGCAAGAATACAGTCAAAATAGGCAACATTGAAAGATCATAACTGCTAATTACTTAAGAGATCCTCTATGTCCAGCTGTAGCTGTGATCTGTTAGAATTACACTAACAAATCCTGTGATATTTGATTCATCTTGATTATTTCACAAGTCTTAAAAAAATAAGATAAGTTGGAATAATATTGGCAATAGACAGCGGCGATACATCATGGATGCTCATTTCAACCGGATTAGTATTATTGATGATTCCGGCGCTGGGTTTCTTTCAGGCAGGTTTACTCAGGCGCAAGAACTCACTTTCGGTCCTAATGCAGACATTTTCTGGACTAGCAATTCTATCAACCCTCTGGTTCGTTATCGGATTTACTCTAGTCTACGCCTCTTCCCAGGGAGGGATCATCGGAGGCCTTGAATGGGTCTTTTTCTTGGGGGTGCCTTTCAATGAGTCACTTGACTATGCACCCACTGTTCCAGGTGTAACCTTTGCTGCATACCAAATGATGTTTGCGGTCATAACTCCGCTCTTGATTACAGGCGCCTTTGCAGAGAGATTGACGTGGAACGCGTTTTTCGTATTCATTATAGCATGGAGCATATTCATATACTACCCACTAGCTCACTGGGTTTGGGGCAACGGTTGGCTTGCACAGCTCGGTGTTGCTGATTTTGCAGGAGGAATAGTTATTCATACCAGTGCGGGTATGGGTGCCATTGCGGCCGCTCTGGTGTTGGGGCGGAGAAGAAATTTTGGAAAGTCTATAATGGTCTCTCACAATGTACCGCTTGCTGTAATCGGCGCAGCCATGCTATGGTTTGGCTGGTTTGGATTCAATGCTGGAAGTGCCCTGTCGGCGGGAGCACTCGCTGGTAACACCTTATTAGCATCGCAAATCGCTTCCGCAACCTCTGCAATGGTCTGGATCATGCTTTCGTGGAGGAGCAAAACTGAAAAGCCGTCTATAACTGCAGCTATCACTGGCGCAATAGCGGGGTTGGCCGGTGTCACACCTGCCTCGGGTTTTATTAGCGTACAAGGTGCATTCTTTCTCGGGATCGCAGTAGGTCTTGTATCGTACTTTGGAGTGCTGCTTCTTAAATGGCGCCTTAAAGTGGATGATGCGCTGGATGTGGGATCTGTCCACGGTCTTACAGGCATAGTGGGTTCCTTAGCTGTAGGATTTATCGCCAGTAGTCTAATCAATCCTGCAGGTCCAAATGGACTATTGTTTGGAAATCCTGCACAGTTAGGCATTCAAGCCTTGGGTGTTATTGTAGCTGCAGCCCTTGGATTCGGTGGAACAGTGATCATTATGAAGATAATTAATAAAGTGATGGGCTTGCGAGTGCCTGCCGTAGAAGAGGAAGTTGGTCTAGATATTACTGAACAGGGCGAGACAGCATATGATGAAGCGTGGGGGGAATGATTAGTAGAATGAAAAAGATGGAAGCTGTCATTAGGGTGGAGCGGTTGAGATTAGTACAGAAACGCATTAAGGAGTTAAAGATCGGTGGCATAATTCTCCACGCCTCCGGCTGGAGTAAAAGCAGAGAGCTACATGCTCGCTACAGAGGACTCCCAGTATCTTATGATTTGATTCCTGTGGCTAAGGTTGAGGTGATCGTTCCAGATGACAAGATAGATTTGGTCGTCAATACGATCAAGGAAAGTGCTAGAACAGGTGAGGTCGGAGACGGAGTTATAGTTGTGTCAAACTTGGAAAGCTTCATCAACATCGCAACCATGGACGATTCTGAAAAGCAGTTTGAGTGATGCCGACATGACCCCAACCAGGTGGCCGGAAAAACATCTTGAAGGGTAGATTTGCTCCATTGTTGTTGTGAATTGAAGTTACTGTCTTGGGGATTACCATATGCTTCCAATGAACCAGGGGTAAGCAGACAAACTTCAATATATAGCTCATGCTTTTTCGGCTTTAGGCTGGAATTTAGGATACGAAAATGATATCGCTTCCGTCCCGCTCAGAATTTAGGATTCTGCGGCTAAAGAGGGAAGGATAGAGAACCAGCTACTGGGTTAGGACACTTTCAAATATATCGATCTGATTATTATAGCCCCTATGAGTAACTGTGGACTTTTTTTATGCCCAACGCTGAGTCAAGTAGGAGGCGCTTCAAGGGCGAATGTTCTGGGGTCTAGCAGGCTAAATTCTTTAAGAAACGTATCCAGATCTTTATCTGGTATATGCTGTAAATCTGCTTCTCCCTTTCTTATCTTATCTAGATTATTGATCGCTTTTTTAAACCGCTCACTATCCATTACCAACCCATAGTAATCCCTTACTCTTTCTAATGTAGTTTCATAATGTCTTTTATCTCCAGATGCTGTTGCATCAGATATTATCATTACATCATATCCTATGTTAAATCCGTCTCTTAATGAAGTCTCAACACAAATTGAGGTATCGATTCCAGTAAACACGAGCATATTAATGCCTTCACTTTGAAGCCAGACCCGCAGTTCAGTATCCTGGAATGCAGAATCTCTACGTTTAATAACCACAGGATCATGCTCTTTGGGTTTAAGCTCGTCTATCGTAACTCCATCCCATGTACCTCTAATACAAATGGGTACCTTCAACCGTTCCTGTCTTGATTTTGGCAAAAAGTTATGGATTTTTGTCAGCATATCAATTCCGCTAGCCTCCTTAACTGCCTCAGTGTAAAAGACAGAAATATCCATACTCCTGCAGAATTCAATTAGATCCTTGAGCTTTGGAATTATTTCCCTGTAATTAGGAGTATTCATCCCTATCCTATCGTATGAACCACCTTTGCTAACAAATCCATTCTGCATATCTACGACGACTAAAGCAGGCACAATTTTGCGTCCTGAAGGAAAAGAAACCTGGAACAATTTTAATTATTGTCTTTCTCGATAATATTTAAGTCTATATTTCTTCATAGCTAAATAGGAATTGATATACTAATGGTTGCGGATAAGTGCAAAATACACTCTTAGTCCTATTTTGATGCAAACGTCCCAATCAAAATATTAAGCCTCTGGATGGGCTGTCAATCGGACCCATCTGAGATTCTACTGGTATTACCTTGGCGATAAAGCTAACCATAACTATGAACGTGAGAGAACATGCGGAGAGACTATACTGAGCTGTGTATACATTGTGGAGAAAGCCCTTACTGGCCGAGGTTAAATCTGCGCCTTTGTAAGATATGTCAAAAATAATGCTTGAGTTGTGTTTGACCCTGGACAGCTGGTCATGATAGCAACAAGATTATCATTACAAGTTTATCATTGATATCAATAGACCCCCAAAAAAAATATGTCTGAATATATTTGCTAATATGGCCCCATTGTTTGTTATATAATCAATTATCACCTGATTTGTTTACGTCGTCAGTGCATTTCCTCCTCCTCCAATGGGCGAGCAATAATTATTCAAGAGTGACTGCAGTCCCGCCAGCTGCAACCATCAGAATACTTTGTCCCATTCCTACTGTTTCATAATGAAGATCGACGCCGATAATTGCATTTGCTCCTAACGAAGATGCAGATTCAGCCATTTCATCTAACGCAATCTGCTTTGCATCTCTGAATTTATCTTCATAGACACCAGATCTGCCGCCTATAACATCTGTAATTCCTGCCAGGATATCTCGAAAAATATTGGCTCCCATTATTGCTTCACCAGTAACTATTCCATGGTACTGGATTATTCTCTTACCTTCCACACTAGGCGTAGTAGTTACGATCATTTCGTACTGACTTGTTAAGCACATTCTTATTAACTCTAATCACCGCCAATAAATTCAGAAATTGTCATAGGATTAGATTCTCCTAGTCAGTCATCTTTCTGTTTAGACTTCATTAAAGACTTCCAGCTGTCCAAGTGTTCGATGAGTTTGTGCTGTGTCAACAATAAAGCCAGAATTAAAGATTCTGTTGGAAATGGATGTACTTGTGCTTGGTTATTTAATGCAACAGAGTATTTGTGGCAAGATTTTAGACCTATGGTAGAACCGCCACTGGAGCCCTAGCGCTTTTTACAATATAGTAATGACTTCCGTCAATCCTGTTACAATTCCTCATAGATATGAAGTAAAAGGGGATCCAGAAAGGGGTATTAATTTAATTTACAACCTTACCACTCCTGAAGAATTATCAGGTATTTTTAATATTCTAATGGACTCATTAGGACGATTACTTCGGCTTACTCTGGCCCCTTACTAACATTTTCATTTGTGACTGAAACAAGAGGCACTATGAAACCACATTAGAAAGAGTGAGAGACTACTACGGATTAGTGATGGATATTGAACGCTTCAAACATGCAATTGAAAATATGGATAAGATGAGAAAGGGCAAGATAGATTTACAAAAAGAAGGATCAAGATTCAATGCTTTTGTGGAGGAATTCAATGTGTTGGACCCAAGAACCTTTGGTACCGATGACTCTAAATCCACTGCTTGACTGACTATGCCATGAGTATAGGTACTGGAAGCTAGATATTCGCGGTCGGTAACACTTCATATCCTCTATGATCACTCACCCTACTGACTGTAGTATTTTACAGTGGTACCTTCAACAATCATTAAGGTCATCCAGCATTATATTGAAATCGGAATCTAATGGACTCAGAGCTGGATCATACATGGTTAGCAAGGTATCAAGGGATATATCAAAACACGCGCTTGTTCTGAATTGTAGTCCAGAATTGTAACCAAATCTCTGCCTCATTAGGATCAGGATGGGTTAAGTTTCACCCAGAGGCCCAAGTTTTGTTTGCTAGTGTTTCAGCTAACAATCTAAGGCAGCAGGTTGCCATTAGTATGGCTTGGGAGTCAACCAACTCTAGAAGGAATGGTTAGCTAAATTTCTTGACGTAGGAGTACTGTGTAAAGGATTAAAACAAGAGAAACCGTATATCGAAGTGTGGCCAAACGGAAGACTCGTCTGGGCCACGAAACAAAACAGACGATTATGAGCAAGATAGACGCATTGGAGGACCTAAGCAGCACAGACTTGAAAAGTCTTCTATCAATGATAAATATGATAAATACACCTCATGAGAACCTGCAAGGCTCAAAACAAAGTGCTTAAGTATGGATGATCCTTTGAACAGGCGATTATGACCTAGCTTGAATAGTTGCTAAAGCTAGATCCGAACTAAATCTACCCTTCAGAGATCTTTTCTTTTCCTTCTATAATCGAATTGTGTCGAATAAGTACCCTTCTATTTATTCCTATTAACAAGCCGAAACAAATCATTAATATCAAATCAAACACGATGGTTGCAAGTACTGCTGCAGAATTATCAACATGTATTATCCCTTCTCGACTATGTGCAAACAAACCGCCAATAAACAAGACTGATATTATAAGACGTGATGCTGTTCCTATAATGTATGCATAATGGATGTGTGTTCCGCCCTTGACATAAATAGAACCAGAGCTCGGATCCTTCCAGAACGATATTAGCCGATTTGAATGCATATATGAAATATGTTCCAAGGCTACGAATAGAGTTAAATAAGGAATAAGGTATAAAATTTGAACACCAATATTATAAAATGAATCAAAGATAAAGATAGAAGCTAACGCAGAAAAGAAAATAGAGTCAGCCATGATTATTCGCTTCGTTACCTTTCTTCCATGTTTGGTCCATTTGATTCTGGTAACAATTACAATACCTATAATTACTATATACAGTATTATCCTAGCGACGTCGGATATACTATCGACTTTTGTGTTGGTGCTATATAGAGCTTTGCAGGAGCAGGCCTGGTGCTGTTAACTCGACAACAAGTCAAGCTTACAAATTATGCATCCATTTCTGTGATAAAATTTAGAGTTGGTTTACTATCTAATACTGAGAGTATTGAATCGTATCACATTTACACCGAATATGTAGTTCAGTTTTTGTTTATACTTCTGCTACCCTATGTGTAGAAAGTGTTTCTGAGAAAGCGTTTCTATAGCTGTAAACGTAGCTGGGTTATTAGATACACTTATTCAGTTGTAAGATAATGCCCCTAAACAAATCATGGCATGATTACAATGAATCGTCAATTGAACGTGGACGTATACTATTGGATTTGGGTTTCCTGAAATCGCGAGGAAAATAGATTAAGAAGATGAATGATGGAAAGGTGGGAGCTCCATTTGAATGTTCACATACCTATATCCAGTTTCCCAGATTTGAGGGTTCTCCTGCTCCCACATTAGCAGCTGAAGAAGCACACTTAGGCTTAGAGTATCGTCATTGAAAGGCATGCTCAATACTTCCTTCTAAATCCTCCAGTGCTTTATTTGGTTGTATATACATTGTGGAGAAAGCCCTTACTGGCCGAGGTTGTTCTGCATACCCCAGATACCTCATTACTATCTGTATCCCAGGTGGATTTATCAGTGAATAATGTAATACCGGTCTTATCCGTTAAGAGAATTATCTACTGCCATTAGTTTACCATCTAATCAACGTCCTCGATCCTACACATAGTAGTAGTATACCGTATCTATACATAGTAGTAGTAGTGGTTTGTTCTCCCACGCTCGTTTACAGTCGTTAGGATAGCGTAGCAAACGCTATAGGAGGTTCAGTTTAGTTTCAGGATAGAGTAGCTAGCCATCTAGATCCTGCACCGAGGCTAGTTGTCACTGGGCACAAACGAATAGGGGAGTGGGGGAGAGACCGATATGCATACATCTGGTTGGGGCCTGTGTGCACGGATGAGTATCTTTATTGCGACATCAACTTTATCAGGTCCATGTATACTTCCCTCGTTATTTCTCCTTTTGCCATCCGTATTTTCAGGATTGTTACTGGATCCTCTCGAATTTCAGTATTGTTCTTTGATCTCGATTTCGTTAATCCTATTGCAAGAGAAGAGATAAATGTTCCGGTAATTGCGATGCCTACGAGCATGATAATGGTTCCTACAATTCTACCGTCAGTGGTAACAGCGTTTGGCCCAAATGTAGAAGTAGTTACAGTTTGAACCGTCCACCACAACGCATCGCCCATAGTGGTTATTTGAGAGTCCGTATTGGAATGTTCCGAAATATAGAAAAAGAATGACGATATTGTGATCACCAGATAGAAGATAATGAATATCTGCAGTGTCTTGTGCCCTCCTAGAATACTTGCCTTATTCCCAATGAAATGAAATTGCTTGATAAGGTAGACTAACCCTAATAACCGCAGCATAATTCCTACCGCAACAAACCCATCGTAATAACTAGAGCCCTGTCCCACAAAGACAAATACCATGACCGGTATCATGCCTAAGATTGCATACCAATTGCTTATGATGTACCGTCTCCTATTGACAGATTCTTTCACTCTTCTGCCGAAAGTATACGCGATTAATCCAATAACAACGATGTCGAACAGATAAGTGACAATATTTTCTATACCTGTCGGAGAAGACGATGCCGTAATCGTAAGTGAGGTCAGATCAACGATGGCAAGAATAACAGCTAATATTTCGTATTTCTTCATGTCGCTTGAAAGGAATATGGGCAAAGTATTAAGTCTTCCACTTACCATGCAGTGGAGAATTACAAGGTTTCCACTAGCATTGGCAGTGGGTTCCGAAAATCTATAAGTTTCTATTCATAGTATTGTTATTCACAGCTAATAATCTTGATGGAAGAGTTCTTTTCCAATAGATATAGAAGTGCAACCTCTCACACTTCCTGCAGATAATAACGCTATCAGAGCATTAATGTTGGAAACTATTATGACTTTTACTGCTGTATATGTTGTATTACAAACATTACACCACATTAAAAATAAAATAGTGTATGCTGTCTGACTTATGGCGATGGGATTTGCCATAAGCTAATATAAGTGGCGCATCCATGAACTCAGCACGTTCTTTTGGTCCTTCGCTAATTGTTTGGAGCTGGGTAGCTCCCATTCTTGGAGGACTAATTGCATCCGGGGTGTACTGTATGTAACGATAGCAGACGATGATGGCAAATGCGGAGCTACCGGAATTCCGCTGTGGATTGAGGCAGACAACATGTCAATTTGCACTGTTGACGATTCATTTGCTATGTGTGTGTTGCTGTGACATCATTTGTTGTCACTACTGCTTTGTTGCACTCACTACAACTGCAGTAGAATTTCTATTCATTCAAAACGCTCAGTCTCCTTCTCCTTCCATTGATAACCTAGGATATTCTATTTGCGTTGATTAGTGTTTTCCAACAAAAAAGCGTCTTCACCTTACTCCTATGCGGGAACAAATATTTTGCGTATATTCCAACGAAAAACCTGCCCGAAGTCGCTGAGGAGTGACAGCTAGGTCATTGCACCATCTTCTACATTAAACGCATACGGCTACGCTTCCAATGCCAGACCTCCTTAACGAAGAGTAATTCTTCATGATGGGATGGACGATTTTCCTAAGCAGTGCGGCGGAATTGTTCAGGTTACAGACGACTCATAGATTACTCTGAGTAATCTATTGCAAACCATTATACTACATTTCATCCCACGAAGGACAGATTGCACCATCTGTTTTTAGACCAGGATGGGAGGGCGCCCGTTGGCAGCAGCTACTTTGTTTCCCCACTTGAGCAGTTGCGGAGTACAATCATCGTGAGCAATATGACATTCAATCAAGACAGGTCCACCTCTGTGTTCTCGCGCCTTTTCTATGGCGATAGCAAGCTCTCCAGCAGTTGTAGCCTTCAGACCAAGTCCCTTTCCATCTTCTGCGTTGAATATGGGAACTAAGCCTGCGTAGTCCCAGTTCTTGAAGTAGTTGTACGGACCTTCATGAATCTCCGACTCGATTACATAACCGTGGTTGTTGACTAAGAATATGACATTGTTTGTCTTGTATCGAATCATGTTGGCAACTTCTTGGGCAGTAAGCTGGAACGAACCATCTCCGATGATTGAAACGATTCTTCGATCATCTTCCATCCCCATTGCGTATCCGAAGCTTGCAGGAACGGACCAACCAATTGCTCCCCATTGCATTTCTATCTCAAAGCAAGCACCTTTTGGTAGTCGCATAAACATACCATTGAACCAAGCATCACCCGTTTCAACGAGCAATGTTGTTTTCCCGTCTAGATCTTTTTCTATCTGACTGACCATTTCAGCTCGGGAGAGAGGAGTATCAGAATCCGCCTTAGTTGTTGTTTGTTCAGTTGCCCTCTCCCCTCCTCCTATTTGACGATACTCCATCAGTGTCCTATCATTAGCGTGGACTTTCTTGGCTAAAGCTGAAAGGAAATCAGCGAGTTCAATTTCAGTATATGCTAAATCCGAGAAACGCACGGACCGAGGTTGAGCTATTATCGACTTTTCACGGGTTGGTAAGGCTGTCCAGCCATCTGTAGTATAATCTGTAAACTGGGGTCCGGCGGCAAGAATCATGTCTGCCCAATCTACGATTGGCTCGCAGCCAGGACTGCTCTCGCCTCCCAAGTAGATTCCGATATACTGAATATGATCTTCAGGGAAGGAGCCTTTGGCATCTGGCATTACCGCAACGGCGCAACCAAGAGATTCTGCAAGCTCACGGAACGCATCCATTGCTTTAAATGAACGGAGATGCGAGCCTGCCAGCAAGAGTGGCTTCTTTGCATTGTTCAGTATGGCAGCTGCGCTCTTCACCGCTGCATTCAATGAATGTCGGTTGGTAACCTTCTCGATCAACACAGACTCGAAAGGAGCAGGTTTATTGCAAGGTGCTGCTGCCAGATTGCACGCGATCTCTATGTATGCTGGCTTTCGTTCTCGGAGTGCTGTTACAATCGCGTGATCAAGTAGTAATGGAGCGTTCTCGGCATTTAGAATTCTGACAGCTGCGCATGTGACCTGTCTAAAAATTTCATACTGATACGAAAAGTCGTGAGTTCCAATGGTATGATGTAAAAGGTGATTTGCCGCTTCATCATTGGTGTTGTAACCTCCGGAGACAATTATTACGGGCAGGTTTTCGGCATATGCTCCCGCTACTCCGTTGAGTGCGGAGAAAGCTCCCACGTTGAAGGTTGTAATTACTACTCCGCATCCATTGGCTCGAGCATATCCCTCTGCTGCGTAAGCTGCATTTAATTCGTTGCAACACCCGATCTGTAGAATATTCTTGTTCTGTATGAGCTGATCAAGTAGGACTAGATTGTAGTCTCCCGGGACCATGAAGCAATGTTTGAGGCCGATTTGCTCAAATCGAGTCCCTAGGTAGTTCCCGATCGTGAATTTCTGACTAGATCTAGTATCTAACATTGCGCCGCTTGAAGACATTTATCGTCATTATAGTTCTCTTCTATATAAGAAGATCCCATCATTATAACGCAGTACCATCCGTAGCATGCTAAGTACTACATAATACCATCATATCATTCGGAATTCATATCATTGGGAATTTTTGATGTTATGCAACCTACCCATGTTGCAACCATGCAGTTTGGTTCATACTGTCGTTAACTCACCGTATTGCAGTAGTAGTAGATGATGGAACTCACAGTGGAAATATGGATAATATATTACTACTTGAAGAAAGGATTTAATATACAAGATCGATACTTTAATATTCGTTGGAACTAGAAGAACTCTTTGAAGGTGCAAAGAAAGTACTCGAAGGGAATTGGAACGGCAAATTCACGATTCCTTCTGCGACTCTTTATCCTCATTTGTGGAGTTGGGACTCTTGCTTTATAGCAATTGGAAACTCCTATTTCAATTCTGATCATGCCATGAAAGAACTCAAGTACTTGTTTGACGCTCAATGGAAGAACGGCATGATCCCTCATATTGTTTTTAATGAGAAAGAGAAGACTTATTTTCCCTCCGCTGACTTTTACGATGTTATGCGTTCCCCCAATGCACCAAAACATATTGGGACCTCCGGAGTGACTCAACCTCCTATGCATGCGGTAGCATGCGCCTATATTTACAACAATAGTAATGACAAGGAGAAATCTAGGGAATTCCTAAGAGGGGTTTATCCTAATTTATTGGGGTTTCATAGGTTTCTTATGTGTGAGCGTGATCCTGAAAAATCTGGACTAGTAACATTGTTTCACCCCTGGGAATCAGGCCGTGATGATTCCCCGGTCTGGGATGATGCATTGGCGAGAATCACAGTTAAGGATCTCCCAAAATTTGAAAGGCTCGACGTTAAGGCTGTGGATGAAGCCGAAAGGCCGACAAATGAGGAATACGACAAATTCATTTATCTGATTGAACTAATGAAGCATTATAACTACGATCAGAAAGCATTGTATGAAAAACTTCCCTTCAAAATTAAAGATGTTGCGTTTAGTGGCATATTATATGTAGCCAACCAGATTTTGTCCCATATAGCAGATCTCATAGGAGAGGATGCAGGAGAGATATTAGAGTGGATATCTAGAACTGAGCATGGTTTTGACAAATTCTTTTCAGGCGCTGATGGTTTATTCTATGATTATGATCTTGTTATAAATGAGAAGATCATCAAAAGAACCATTTCATCCCTCACACCACTATATTCTGGATTGGTATCAGGTCGAGAGGCAAAGGCTCTTGTAAAATGGATGAGCGGCGCTGATTTTGATGCAGATTATGATACTGTAGCTAGCACAGATGAGAGGGCATCATATTTCAAACCAGTAACATACTGGAGAGGGCCAATCTGGATAAATACCAATTGGAGATTATGGTTAGGTCTGTTGCGCTATGGATATACTGAAAGAGCAGAACAAATACGTCAAGGAGTATTTAAGCTGGTACAGAATCAGGGGTTTAGAGAATACTTTCATCCAACTACAGGGCGAGGCCTTGGAGGGAAGGATTTCTCCTGGACAGCGGCTTTGGTAATAGATATGTTAAAACTGAAGCATCAATTACCATTGATATTCGTTGGAACTAGAAGAACTTGAAGGTGCAAAGAAAGTACTCGAATGGAATTGAGGGAGTCTTTCAAGGCTATAGGTGTTAGTCGGAGTTGGCCATCCCGGACGCTGCATTTTTTCGATATCAATTATATTATATAGGACTAGTTACAGCTCCATCGGCTGAGGAACTTACACTGTTGGCAAATTTGGCAAGTACTCCTTTTGTATAGTGGGGCTTGATTCCTTTCCACTTTTTCCTCCTTGCTTCCAACTCTGACTTTGATACTAAGAGATCTAGTTTTCCCTTTGCAACATCTATATCTATTTGGTCGTTATCTTCAACTAGAGCTATGGGACCACAAACCATTGCCTCTGGTGCAACATGGCCTATCATTAATCCTCTTGTGATACCGGAAAATCTTCCATCAGTAATCAATGCTACTTTATCGTCTATTCCTTGACCTACTAGAACCGCCGTGACAGATAGCATTTCTCTCATACCTGGTCCTCCTTTTGGACCTTCATATCGGATTACTAAAACAGTCCCTTCGTCTACACCCTCTTTTGCCGCATCATATGCTTCTTCCTCGGAATCATAAGTTCTCGCTTTACCATAAAATCTTGTTGACTTTATACTGGCCATTTTTACAACAGCCCCATCAGGAGCCAAAGAACCTTTTAAAATTACAAGAGCTCCTTCCTTATCAATGGGATTGTCTATAGGTCTTAAGATTTTAGTTGTCTCATTTGGGTGGACAATATCTAGCTTCACTAATTCAAGACTTTTCTTCATTGATTTTCCTGTGACTGTCATAACATCACCATCAATCAAGCCCTTTTTTAGCAGGTTATTTAGAATCACAGGGATTCCACCTATATCGTCTAGATCAGACATTGCATATGGACCACCTGGTAGTAAATTACCTATGTGTGGTGTTCGCTTTTGTACTCTTTCAAAATCCGTATAATCTAGTTTAACATCGATTTCTCTAGCAATTGCCAAGAGATGAAGAACTGAATTTGTGGAACCACCTGCCGCATTTACAAATGCGATTGCATTTTCAAATGCTTCAAATGTAAGAATGTCTTTTGGACTAATATTGTTTTCAATCAAGCTCATAAATGCCTTTCCAGATTCAAAACACACTTGTTTCTTTCTTTCACTCTCCGCAGGAGGAGAAGCACTTCCAAGCAATGACATTCCAAGTACCTCCCCTAATGATCCCATAGTGCAAGCTGTATAGAATCCCGCACAAGTGCCTACAGACGGGCATGCAACATGATCCAAGCTGATTAGTTGTTCCAAACTTAGTTTTCCTGCTTCGTATGTTCCTACTCCTTCAAAAACGTCTTGAATTGTTACTTTCTTTCCATTCCAGTTTCCAGGCATCATCGCTCCCCCGAATACAAATATAGATGGTAGGTTAAGGCGCGCCATCGCCATTAATGTCCCTGGATTACTTTTATCACATCCAGTAATACCTACTATTCCATCATATTGATGAGCTCTCATCATTAGTTCTATTGAATCGGCAATTACCTCTCGGCTTACCAGAGATGACTTCATTCCTTCATGACCCATTGAAATAACATCAGATACAGAGATGGTTGTAAACTCTCTTGGTGTACATCCAACATTTCTTAATCCTTCTTTAGCATGATTTGCAAGCTCTCCAAGGTGAATATTGCAAGGTGTGGCCTCATTATGTACAGAGGATACTCCTATCAATGGTCTGCTTAGGTCTTCGTCAGTAAGTCCCATCGCATGGTAATGTGCCCTATTGGGTGCCCTATATGGTCCTTCTATAGTTTTTCTACTTTGAAGTTTCATATCGTGTAATTATATAACTTCATGCTAATATTGTTTGAGGTTTATACTTGAACTTTCTCCAAAGCATACAAGCTATTTTCGCTTGGAGACGTAATACATCTTTCAGCAATACAATCATCCATCTTAGTATGTAACAGATCGGCGTGATGAAAATTTATCGCCAAATTATTGCTAATGCTCAGTGTGCTCAGGGTACGATGAATCACGTGCAGCGCATTGCAGATCATGGCATGGATTGGAGTGGTACCTACAATGATAAGTACTATCAATTGCAGTGCAATTGCAGGCCCCAAAATTATCAATTGTAGATGCAAAGAATTACAACGATACCACCTAAGAGAAATATACACAAGATCTATTGCTTAATTAGAAGCTTACGGCTTCGTATAATGCACTTATTTGAAATAGCCTTTGATATCATATCATAGATTATCTAATAAGCTGCCTTGTTGCGCGATTACTATGTTTTAAGTGATATTTGTTTGACCAATCTGCATTTAGCTACGCATAGTAATTATTCTACATAGTATATGATTGACTGGCCTTCCTACAATGAATCACTGGTCATGTCATTGCATATTCCTTCAATGGCTAACCCATAGCGCCATATTCTTCCCTAAATTAGATCATACTCGGTCTAATTTGAGGAGCGGGTTGTCGCCGTTCCGACCATTTGTGGATGCAAAGTACAGTAATAACTACTTTCCGAGGCAACGATAATGATTATGATGATTTAGAGAATGACAGTGGGTCACACTGTTATCTGTATTACAAGAACAAATGTAGTCAAAAGGGAGGGAAGAATGAATAAATAATGAATCAATTCTGGAACTCACTAGTCTTATTCTCATCATCAGTATCGTTATTAAAAAATGGAATATCATGCTGCAATTTGTCTTTTTTCGCATAGTATTTTATTCTAATAAGTGACAGAACAATTGCTGCTGCAAGGATTCCGAATATAATAGCTACAGAAGTTGGTACTGTCACCTCATAAAAGTCAGAAATCAACATTTTGATTCCTATGAAAAGGAGAATCGCAGCGAGTCCTGGTTTTAAATAGTAGAATTTGTCCATCATGCCTGCAAGTAGAAAATATAGACTTCGTAGGCCTAATATTGCAAATACGTTCGATGTTATAACCAGAAATGAGTCGGTTGTAATCGCTAGAATAGCTGGTATAGAATCTAAAGCAAATATTAAATCTGTCATCTCCACGAGTACTAGTGCAATGAGCATTGGAGTCGCGTACACTAGTCCATCCGCTGTCCGGTGGAGAAACTTGTCATCCCCTAGTTTTGACTCTATAAATATGAACTTCTTCAAAATTCTTACCGCGATGTTCTTTTCTATCTCTATCTTTTTCTCCTTTTTTTGTACTAACATTCGTACCGCTGTGAATAGCAATAGACCTCCAAAAACGTAGATCATCCAGTGGAATGTCTCCAGTAACGAGATACCCGCAAGTATTAAGAGTATCCTCAAAAATATAGCGCTTAGTACCCCAAGCATCAGCACCTTGTGCTGATAGATATAAGGAATGCCAAGAGAAGAAAATATTAGTACAAACACAAACATGTTATCTACACTTAATAATTTTTCTATAGCATATCCAGTCAGAAATAGTAGGGATTTGTCATATCCCATACTTACAAAAATTAAACCAGCGAAGACGACCGCAAGGGATATCCATATTACAGTCCACCGTATCGCATGTTCAAATGTTTTTTTGCTTCTATGTTGATAACTAAGACTCTTAGCCTTAACATCGTCTAAATTTGAATTTCTTGATGGTACACGCCTTCTGATGTTCTCGATTACTCCTAAATCTATCGCTAAGGCTATCGCAACGAATAGGCCAAAGACAACCCATAATAGAATTTGATAACTACCAGATAATAATATGAAAGACTCCAACACTTTCCTATTGAAAAACCTCTGAATATCACTATATATAGTTGTATGAATCTACCAGTATAGTCTTATTGCTTAAGTATTCCAGCTGTTGATCATTCCGCTGAATGATAAATGGTATGATTAAAACGAGTTGCTAATTGAATGCGGATTAGTTCGCATTGATATATTAGTTTTCTAGGATCATCTAAGAGCCTATTCTCTGATTTGATGTAGCAAACTCCTTTAGGGTACTAGCAGGGTCGTCTGTCTCTATACTGACTACTTCAAGATCAGGGGACCAGGTCGCCGGTAGACTGTGTTGAATCCAAATATGCTCACGAGAAATGCCCGCAATTCGGTAGAACTCGTCGTGTTCTCCTGTGTTGGTATTTTCCTGTGCGAACTTTCTTGCCACTTCTACTCCACCTGGAAGAAAGGGTAAGGCTAAATAATAATTTACCATTTTAGATACATATACAATAACTTATCATATTTGTGTGTCCTAATCACAATCAAGTGCCTGGTGTGTCGAAGACGAAATCAAAAGTAGCACCGGGTGACAACACTCCAGAAGTGAAACACCCCGTCTGGGCCTTATTATTAGTTATGAATAACTAGGCTAAGAATAGATCCTTACAGAATTTCGGAACTCACTACTAATGCTATATCAACAACAGTAGGTCAGAGGGAAAATATTGCAGCCTTTTCGTGATTTTTATTCAATCCGGCGGCAGTCTCTATTGATCACACAGTATCTAAATTTTCATGTGGCGTGGCCTGCCATTAATTCTATTAGCAGTGCTTCTACTACTACTAATAACAATAACAGTAACAATAATAATGGTAATAATAATAATAATAATGGTAATGGACGTTCTTCTTTAGTCCATTCTTGTTTGAAACGTATGAGCTTCTTCGTACGCAACGACTCATCCCACCACCAACCAACTGTACCATTACATATATTACACTCCATCTCTATTATGGAACCGTTTATTTCGAATCTGACAGATTTAAAACTGGTAATCCTGCGAGGACAAGTGCACTCTTTACTATTCTGTCTCGTCTTCTATTTATTGAAAAGCATAAGATATTACCATGTGGTTTCATCGGGCTATATAAAAAATAGGGAGTTATCAACCCTACACATTTAATAATATATCAACTCAGAAAACTCTGCTAATTACATGATACTGAGAGACAGAACAACTGCTATATCGGGTTAGATACTACCAGTGTACCTACCACATCAGTGGCGCCGCGATAGATGTAGCTATCTGATTGAGATCTGGCTATCGACATGATGCATTGATGCTCATCTGCACACACATACTCAAACCATCTTCGATTTTACTAGCTATAAATGTTAATGATCTGTTCTATCTTGACAAAATAAGATTTGTTTGACAGTCTTTTTTCACCCAATCCAGATAAACTATTTAACAGTTACCTCTTATTATGAAAACTCGTAACATCGCGATTTTTGCAGTGGCAGCAATGTTGCTCGCAACGACTGTAATGTCATCATCAACGGGCTATACTGCATTCGCCTACAAGAAGAATCAAGCAACATGTCACCATTGTTGGTGCTAGCATGGCCTGGTGATGTACTCGTACTTAGGAGTAGCAAACTTGCAATGCTTGCCAACAGGAAGGAAGATAACGCGACCTCGCAAGATGGGTAGACTACCTAAAAAGTGTTATTGTATATAGGATCGTATTGTAATGGTTTTTCCGGTAATTTCTTTTACAGGATTACTATATTGTAGTCCGACACGAGGGGTTTTTCAAATCGTCGCTGTGATTTAGTTCTTATGAGATTGCGAGGCTCAAATATGGAAGAGACATAACTGCAACTAAACCATACAACAAACTAGAAAGCGGCACAACTCTTATCACTCCACATAACAATGAATCAATATATTAATGCATCAACTAAAGATTTGGCTGGTATTAGTTTCCGTATGGATCATTCTTGCCTCTACATATCCAACAATAAAAATCGCAGTTGAAACAATTCCCCCTATCTTGTTAGTAGGAATTAAAGGCACTTTTGGTGGCCTAATGTTGTTACTAATTTTCAAAATTTATACGTTCAAGATTGAAAAGAGGGAAAACAAGCAAAACATTAGACACCTACTTACGAGAGACCATTGGAAATTATTAACAATAATTGCCATTTTCTTTGTTCCTGGATCACAGGTGCTGCTAGCATATGGGGAACAATATCTCACGTCAGACTTTTCCGTGCTTGTATATTCAACTATTCCTATATGGACAATTCTACTTGGGATTATTTTCTATGGACTAAGAATAAATAAGTTTACTATGCTTGGGATTATGATAGGAACAATAGGTCTTGTCATCCTCATATATCCATCGTTGGAAGAGCTAATTTCTGGAAATCAAAACACATCTGTAAGATTTGATCTGTTTGGGATATTGGCCATCTTAATAGCCGCTATTAGCTGGTCCTCCGGTTCATTATTTTCCAAAAAAGCAGAATTGCCAAAGAGCATATTACTATCATCAGGTATGTGGCTGCTTATTGGTGGATTAATTTCGTTAGTGATCAGTATAATTATTGGCGAACTTGATAACTTTGAATTGTCACAAGTCTCGTTGAATTCTTTTGCTTCACTACTGTATCTTGCTACAGTAGCAAAGGTTGGACTGGCAACATACTTTTGGATATTGAGAAAAACTACAGCTACGTTAGCTAATACATTTGCCTATGCTGCGCCGGCGATCTCAGTCATTTTAAGTTGGGCAATATTTAGTGAAGCTATCGATCTTAGAATGCTTATAGCGACGATAATAATCCTTAGTGGGGTGATAATAATCGTGAACAAAGATAGAATCCATACTAGAAGAGCAGCAAACAAGTAGATACATACGGCAATGAACGTTCTTATTGATAATTGTCCATATTAATTATTTTCGTCTTGATATTAAGGTTCGGAAGGTTATCTTTTCTTGATAGTCTGATTGCTATCTACATCGAGTATCTTACGTAGTGTGATATTGTCAGATAGGTCCAACAGATAGATCGGATTGAATACCTGCGACGATTTTAAAATAACAGTTCAATATCGGCTGGCCGTCAGCGGATGCACTCATACCGTCGAAGTTGCTGTCACCAGGGGGAGTTTGATCCAGGAGGTAAAGATGCTACTTTCTCAACTTCTCCTGTAGTTGCGCTCACTTTGTACAGGTACTGAGCTTGTGAGACAGCGATTGCGCCGTCGGCCGGAAAGTTCATAGCACCTGAAATAAGCCAGTCGCCAGTGACGTTATTATTGGAAAGAGGGGTGTACCATTTCTCCCTCAGTGAACCGGCCTCCATCGAGACAAATGGTCCTGGTAATGCTAGACTTGCACCTCCTCCTGAGACATACAACTTGTTAGGCTTTCTTGTATGTATCCAGGATGGAATAGCACCGAGTGAATCTGGTGATTGATATGCGCTGATTGGGTTCGGTGAATGATCCTCCGAAGTGTGCGCATTCAAAAATCCCGTTTATCAGAAAGCAGGACGTTCTTAGCTATATCTCTTACCGTTAACTGAACAGAGCCGTTTAATAACATAAAAAGTATTAACTGGTCGAATTAATTGCGCCAGTCATATTTCCACTAGTAGTCTGATTGGTCATCATTGTTGTGTTACCTGCTTCTTCTGCTTCAACTACGTCTAAATCTGCATCATCCGACCCAGCCAAGAGACTACTGCATTGAGCCAATACATTTTGATAAAATATTGTTGTGGCCAAGATACACGATGTCATCAGCAATAGTATACCGAATACTTTTAGTCCACAGATAAATTGCAGCCTTAACTGTTTCTATGTTGTGATCTACAATTCGTGTGTATCTGGGGTCTGCTAAAACCGTGTTAATCATCTGGTGTTAAAACAGTTTTCTAAGGCCAGTAGGTTTAAAATTATCGAGCATCTTGTTGAATCTTCCGGATTCAAATTCTGCAGTGATCTAGAAAATTTTTCAGATATAAGTGAAAGCCTATTTCTACACAATGCAGATAAAAACTATCATCGTTTTTGCAGCTAAATGAAAAGCAGGTATCTGTTCATAGTAGCAGCAGCGATGACAGCAATGCTCGTGGGTACAACAGTACTTGAAAGCTCTAGCAGCGCCAGTGCAATCTCCCTTAGTTGCCCCTTCGAGGAGTATTATTATTCATGTATCATGCCAGACATCTCCCTGGGTCCAGTACAGATCCCTTGTTACTTGGGTCCAGTACAGGTCCAGTGCCACTTGGGTCCAGTGCAACCGCCGTTCCAACCAACCGATCTTGATCAAATTCTGCCAAGCGAGGTCGGACAGTCTACGTTGCTGATAAATTCTGCTGAAGAGAGGGTTCAAGAGGTGTCAATTAATGAACATTTACAAATTTGAGTATCTAAAAGTGCATGCTTTGTCTAAATAGATTATAATGCTACTTCACCGCAAAGCCTCTAACAACAGCAGTAGTAGAGGCCTTTAATCCGTAGGTATAGTCCACTTTGACCCTGCTCCTAATCTCATTTTGAAAACCACATAAACCCTGCCTGGTTCATAAGGGCGCCGCCTCCAAACAGGTCCGCTATGGGTGGCTTCTGTCAGTTTACAAAGCTGCCGGAAGTGAACGTAGTCAAATTGCCAAGTAGTGTTTCATTTAATGATGCTGCAGCCATTTCTATGGTAGGATTAACTTCTTGGCATATGGTGGTAGGCAGAGCAAACATTCTGCCCGGTCAATGTGTCCTAATCATGGGTGGTACAAGTGGGGTTGGGATGGTAGGAATCCAGATTGCAAAATTACATAATTGTGACGTAATTGCTACTGCAGGAAGCAAGGAGAAAATGGATAAATGCTTAGAGATTGGTGCAGACTATGTGGACGACCCAATAAACATTTTTCTGCTCGCTTGAACGAACAGACCGACAAAAAGAGGCCATCCATAGGATGGATACTCATGACCTTCATCTTGCCAAGCCAATAAAAATGATCTAGGTACCGGCGATCCTAGCATATTCCGTCATACTTGACAGCAAGGGGGAAAACGATATCTATACTTAATAAGAGATGTCTCGAATTCAAAAATATGTCCGACGAGTCAGAGAAATATCCTACAAAGGATATCATTAGAATCTTATCGAATCTTCCCGACTTTTTGCGTGAATCTATGATGAAAAGTAGGCTCAAGGAACTGATCACTAAGGACCCAAAAGCGCAAAACGAATTCACTGACTCAATATTGGAGGGTCTTTCCCAGGCAGATAATGAGACGTTAAAGAAAGTGATTCGAACTTGGCTTGGAATAGTGTCAGGGCTAAATAGTAAGGAAATTTCGACTATATTTTCCTCATTTATAAGTAGATATGAAAATGATTCATCCATGTATGAAAGTAATTATTCTGCTATTCTCCTAGAAGAGTATCAATCATTGAAAGATGATCAAAGGGTTATCCTCCGCGATCAACTTGCTGAGGCTGCATTGAACCAATATGGAGGAAGGCAGCTAATGCTAACATTACCTGAAAAAATTCGCTCAGCACTAGAGTTGTGAGCGAATATTCACGTTCGGTTCAAACACAGTTTTACACGCTCACTCTCTTCAATTGTCAAATGGGAGAAATTCCAACCTTGATTGCTCATCTCGATAGCAATACGCGAGCCTAACAAATGGACGGGGATCATCTGACTGAAGACATTTCAGTCGGCAGTAGCAGATGCCCTCACACCTATAATATAAAAGAGGTTATAGGTCTGGTTTTTGGTCCCTCTTCTGCGTCTTCCATAATGTTCCCGATGAATAGATTCGCATCTTATGGTAAGTCATTACTACTACTAGTATCCATTCTCTAGTTGTCCGTTGCCGGCTTCAGCAAGATACTCGATGTTCTTCTATTATGATTATGATTATGGAGTGATGGGATATGCCAATCATTTAGGGACCTTTAAAATCTATTACCGAATAAAATGCATTCTGTCCAGAGTGTTCAAAGTTAAGGCTTGGAGTTGTAATACGCATTATCTTTGTCTTCGCCGCCTCTGCAATTTTCCATATGAATCCTTTTGGTAGCTGTACTTTCGTTTCCTGCTCTTCCCCCGTTACGGGATTTGTAAAACTTTCAACATGTACATCCATCACATTCGGTACTGAGAAACTACTATTTTTCCCATCTATTTTGACTGCAATATCAACAAATTGTGGTTCGAGAATATATTTAAATGTCTTAGCAAAAAGTTTGAAAGGACCTTCTCCCTGCGCCTTGCCAGACAGGATATTGACAAGAGCCTTTCTTTGTTTTTCATTGGCCTTTTGTGTTATGTATAGTTGCATAGTGCCATTTCCTTCATGAATCGCCTTGGGCCATGAAGCCGCGTAGACAGCATCAAGGCCATCTAGATTGGTATCTCGCCCATAATTTCCATCCTGTATATGATAAAGCACCAGGGCCCTACAGAAACCATTACTTGGAAATCCACTGAAATTACATGGGCATCCATAATCGCAGTTACATGCCTCAACATAGTCAGCCTTGAACCGCCAATTTGGAATTAGCATTTTAGATTCTTCAGATGTTTGCAACAAGATCTTTGTGGAAATCTAGAATAAATGCCATTCGGTTCTGTGATAACCGTCACATCGATGGTGACATGTCCGGTGAAGACATATCCATTGACTTCATACCCCCTGTTGAAGATGAAGACATATCCATCGGCATCATCATTCCCCCACCATCTCTGCTCATCGAATCTGATGGCAGAGAGATAACCCCAGTTGAGGACATTATGCCTAACACTATAAAACCTATACCAGCGATCCTGGCCATGTAGTTCAACATGATACGGGAAAAAATGCTGCGTATTATATGAAAGGTTATTACAAGAGAGCGCTTGAATTTATGAAAGTGAAAATTTGGAAGTTAAATCTACAAACGATACACTGTGGATAGAATTTAGTACTTAAGAGTCTCTGTCTCTCTAACCTATTGTCTCTGTCTCTCTAACCTATTGTCTCTGTCTCTCTAAACCTATTGCCTCCGATTACATTGATCCAATTCTGTCCAATGATGTTGCGATTCTAGATAGTGCCCAAGGGCACCATGCGCAGGGTAGGAGAAAAGGTGACTGCACAAGCTGGACATTTTAAGGCCATAATAGTCAAGTAACCTGTTCTTAATAATATTTTTACTCAGTTAACTCAAAGGTTAACTTGTCGTTCTTAAATAGGAATAGGCTACCATGTGTGACAGTTGGAAGCGCTGCTGCGTTGGTTGCCCATCTACTAAAGCATTGTCTGAACTCGTACATCAAACCTTAACTTAATTTCAACGATAGATCGTATAGTTAATGTTCCTAACTTACTCCCTGTTTACCACTCTTCGTTTATAGGAAGTGAATACTAAGTACGTATCTTTTGAGCTAGTCATTCAAGTCCAATACTTTATTATACATAGAATGAGGTAAATAGTATCTTGTTCATAAATGATGACCTTTGTCCGAAGAATTATTTTCTAAGGTTAGAATAGATATAGAGAAGCAAAGGAAAGTACTTTCGACATTCACTACACGCACCGATGTTTCACGTAATGATAAAGCTATATTATTTAAAGCAGAGTACTACTCACTACTTACTTAGGCTAAGCCGTGTGCAAACAAGATTAATTCTGCGCTCTTTAGGATAAAAGAATCCCAAAACGCATTTCCTGACTTACACGCCAAGACAAGGAGTCTTCCCTTGAGGAATCAATATGAAATGATAATAAGATTATTGGTTAGGATGCAATCCGAATTAGTCTCCATTACTGATAATAATTACGAGTCGAATTGAATACGATGTTAACAAGGAATGGCGCAATATAAGGATATTTGATCAATTCCTTATCATTGCCTTGCTTACTTTATATGATATATCTTAGTATCAGTATCAGTGTAGAAGATGCAGATAGCTGGATTTAAAAATCATATAGTCATATCGCTGTCAGTATAGCTTTCTCCGTGCATTTCCATTTTTTATTTGTTCTATTATGCTGCTTCTGTTGGTGATTCAATCATATCTCTGATTAGGTACCTGTGACAGTGATCCCCTACATTATGACAATGACATAATAAAGTAATATCTTTGTTCTTACTCAACCGTCTTAACTCTTGAATTCTTTCTAATGCTTTGGGATTGTTTATGATCTCAATTAGAAATCGTCTTTTGTACTCAGACCAATCTATAATTCTGTCTTTCATGTAAATCTTATGTAAGTCCTTACTTGGAGCTAGCTCTCTCCACCATTCGTTCCAATTCTCTTTATGTTTAGGAAGAGCTCGTGGTCTATATCTAGCTATTAGGATCCTCAGACCGTCTTCTGGTTCAGTTCGTTCCTTTAATGATTTGATTTTTAGAGTCAATTCATAGTCACTGTCTAGTAGAGCTAACCAATTGTCTGGGATAAATCCATCAGATTGATTGCAATTAGCGTTCTTATTTCTTTTTTCATAAAACCTATGTCTTCACTTTCAATTCCTCAATGTCAATCATATCTGGCAAGTTAGCGATCGTTTTGCCAAGCAAATCAGGCTTTCTATAATCGTATACATCTGTATATACTGAATCAATGAAATCAGCTATACTCTTTTTTGATATCCAGGCCATATCCTTTGAAAGTTTGATCATCAGATACATCTCTTCTACATCTCCATCTATTTGAAGTGGAAGTAGATAATTAACATCTTTTAACACTTTCACTCCAAGTCCAGAGTAGAACTGGATTCTTTTCTTTCTTCTTAGCCTTTCATCAGGATCAGATACATTTTCTTTCGGTACTTCTAACAACATTCCTATGTTATCTGGAATAAAGCGATTTAGCTCATTATTCGTGAATTCAAATAGCATTCTACCTATACCACGTCGTTGAAAGTTCAATTTAACTGCCATATAATCAAGTAAAGCCATTTTTGAATGTTCAAAAATATATAACAAAGAAACTCCTATCATAGTACTATCTTCTACTGCGGCATGTAGATGATATCGACTATCATTTCTGAGCGTATCTATGATATGATTAATGTACGTGTCTAGCTGTTTGGCATTTTCCAATGGAAATGTTGAAACGTATATGTTACGAAGTTCTTCAAATTCCGTATGAGTTAAATTTTTAATTTCTTTTATGATCATAAAAATAATTTATGCGTAGATGATATTAAGATAATGATACATTCTGACGCATGCCTAACTTAAGTGACGATAGGTCACCTGTAGCATCTCCTAATCCCACCACATGTCGATGAACTCGTTCGCCTTAAACATTGGTATTTTGTTACTTTCAGCGGCATCTTTAGGAATTATTGGAGTAATATCCTTTAGACTGATGAAAGCTGTTTAGCTGACTAAAATCGTACGTGCGTTCAAACTCTTCTTTAGTTATATGCTATTGCTTTCCAGCCATCTTCTCAGTGAAACATTTGTATACCTGCTTATTGAATCGCAACTAATTGGGCTATTAAAATCTAGTCACTTGTGGATGATATGCATTACGTGGAGGGTTCGTCCGGGAACGAGAACGATATGTTTCGAAAACTCTCGACATGGTAAATCTCAGAAGTTCTGAAACTGATGGGGACTTAATGCTCCCAGTAATATAATAGTCTCTAGCGATCCTCCGGCAAAGTTCGTACTCCTCTGTGGTAAGTTTTGTCGATACAGCTTTGGACAACTTCTTGTTTTCCAGCCTTTTCATTAACACTGTGATTCTTTCATGACATATTTCTAGTTTACCATATTGAATGTATCCTAGGAGACTCGTAAACTGGTAAATAGGTAGACTATACTACTGATAGCATTCTTTGTCAGAAGTAGATATATGGAGTCAAATATTATATACTGTGAATACTGAGTCCTAAGGGAAATGAACAAATCAGTACTATCAACTGCAGTAACTGCAGTAACTGCAGTAGACATTAAAAGATGGGAGATCTGCTACTGATGCCATCAGGAAAGTCATATCAGTGTCCGCACAATGGATGTGGCCAGACGTCAAGGAGACGTTGGAATATGGACGTCCATATTAAGAGAACGCATGGAGGAAGGTATCCATCATCCGCTTCTATTACTGGAAGCACATCTGTACCCAACCCTATGGGGTACCCCCTATATGGGGTACATCATCGTCAGGATACATCTACTGATGCCCTAAAGCAAATAGAAAGAACTCAAGATCAAAATATGGAGAGCATTCGTAAATTTAATGAATCTGCAAATATATTAGCTGAGTTCAGACGACAAGACCACCAGAATCACCCTTTAACGAAACTTTCAAATTATTAATGGCACAGATGGTCCTGAACCCTAGTCAAGGAAAACAGTCTGCGCCTGTTATGAATGTTAAACTCCCTACAGGATATCGCGTACCGATTTGTGACAGGTGCTGTTCAGGTTGTAAGCTGGCGGGGTTTTCTCTACAATTCTTATCAATTTGATACAAATTTGATACCATTACTAGATATGGATTTAATTTGCCAACTTATCGTTCCGAGACTGTTCTAGCATCTCGCTGCTGACCCAGACACCTAAAAAAGAGGAACGTAGTTAGTATCTTCATGAATAGGTATCGTGTTTAGATTTAAAGCCACTTTGTTCGATATGGCAGGATAATTGGAGAGTTCTAGGATTTAGAAAAATATGCGTTACTAGGATAGACCATAGCACATTATCATAATATCATCGATAGCAAAAAGTACTAACTATCGATAGACAATCAACTAACTATCCAACATCGCAGCAAACAAGGTATTAGTTATGCATATTACATGCAATATAAATCTAGATTGCCTGTTAATAATTATATAATAGAAGCACAAATTCATATAGTTGGCTAAAAAGAGTGATGCCTCTATAGTTCCCGTTGACATTTATCGACTGGTATATAACAAAGTATCTAAGAAGGCTAATGAACGAGATGTAAGCATAAGAAAATTCGTTAACGACCTTTTAAAGGCAGTATTAAAAAAATACGATTTTCTTGAACAAGCATTCCCAGAACTGCAACTAGATGTAATCGGAAAAAAGTCTCTCTATATTAAGGATTATTCATCTAAGAAGGCTGACGTTACGGCTGAAGTTAGAGTAGGAAAGTCGTTCAAACTGTGGTGTTCGTTATGCAATGCAGACGACTGCAAGCACGTACACTTTTCCGAGATCATCCCAGATATAGGGCACGTGATGTCAAGTGAATACTTCAACAGTCGTGAAAAGTGATATCTAAGTCCATTCTGACTGAAGCTTAAAGGCAGTAACGCTCATTTTGCTTGATGGACAATTAAAAAGACTTCTTTTTTGTTTGTTACCCGTGTCTCGTCTCGTACGGAATAATACATGTCAATTCCATACCAAAGAGTGAAGGAACGGGAACTTAAAAAACTGATGATGATTAGTTTTTTGTATTTCCAAATATTCACTAGTCACTTAGTTGTCAAATAACCGCATCAGATAACCTTGAGCTTTACACGGGTCAGATTTACAGTCCAATCTTGCCAGTGAGTGCTGTCTTATTATAGACGAAGAATTTTTGGAACCATGGACTGGAGACAGCGCAGATACTCACTACTCTTTCCACAACAGTTAGAGATTTGAGGAGAGGGGATATATGTTTGATCCTACTGATTGGACAAACGTAGAGGTTACGTCTTATATACGCGACAGATACTATAGAAGCAAGATACAATGAGGAGGATCGATGCCTTGGAACTTCATATAGAAACCAGTTATCATCCAATGGGGATTTGCGATTTAGAAAACAACAGTGGCATCCGTCTTTCGTATCCTCAGAATCCCGCAATATCGGGGATGTAATTGGAGAATGGATCGGTTTAATACGAAAGATACTACGGGCAAGTAAGTCATAAAGATGGAAACATATGTTAATAAGAGTGATGTTGGATCTTAGATGACCATATTGATGGAGGAAACTGGGGAGAGGCAGGCGAAGTGGGGTGGCCCCGCGTAAGTTACTATTTCAACGGCATCATCGACGCAGATATCATGAATTTTAGTGTGAGATCCAACCACCAGCGTAACTAGTGCAGCATGATTCTTTAACCTGAACTAAACGTTTCAATCTGGATATGTGGAATTAGGAATATGTCGGAAGAATTATCTTAATTGTTATAGCTACACGTATACGTTTATATGCATGCATCTACAAAGTATCATGCATCTATATTATATGCAATACTATATTGCCGCTCCGGGTGGAGCAATTGAAGAAAATGGTGTTAACTTTGACCCTTGATACCGATAATACTAAATCTAATGAATTTAATGATGGGAAATTAGATCCCTCTAACTATAGCTCGATGGCTAATACAATAAACGATAACGCTTTAGAGCTAGTATTTGATGGAATATCCTCTAACTTTTGTGTCTGTATGATTGATATCGTCGATTCCACTGTTATTACATCCTCGTTGCCTCGCGAGGACCAGATTAGAAAGTTCTACTCTATCTTCGTTAATTCCGTCTCCCATATAATCAGCCACTTCGGGGGCAGGATCCTGAAGACCGGCGGGGATTCTGTGATCTACTACTTTCAAAATACAGCAGAGCTCAAGAACATAGAGGCCTTCAAGAATGTCCTTGAATGTGGTGTTTCATTACTTGATCTGCGGAATATCATTAACAGTTTCTATGAAGAGGAGTGTATCCAGCCAATTAGTTATCGTATAAGCGCTGACTATGGCAGGTTGGAATTGGCTGAATCACGATTTTCAATGGATAGAGATCTCTTCGGACCAACAATGAATCTGTGTGCAAAGATAAATAATAAAGCTAATCCTAATTCGATGGTAATTGGAGGTGACCTTCATCAGGTCTTGAAAAAACTATATACTTTTGATGAGTATTATAAATTCGAAGAAATTTCAGCATTATCTGTTGGCTTGAAACAATTCTACCCAATATTTCATATTATATCTAACGCTAGTATCAAAGCAGACCGAATTAAATATGAAAAGTTAAAAGCCATGTTATTTCACCAGAATTTGCTACGGGGACGTAGGTATGAATCAGACAAGCTAGAATGTGCGAAAACGAAGCAAGGTGTCCAACAACCTGGTATACCGCAAGCTATCGATAAATTTGTAACTAGCTACGCATCATCATACATACCAACAGCGGCGACTCAGGAAAGTCCTCAAAATATCTTAGTCATAGATGATGAACCAGATTGCCTTTTCACCTATCAATCATTCTTAGAAAAGGAAAGATTTGCTATACATTGTTTTTCTGACCCAAAACTTGCACTCAAGAGATTTGCTCGAGAATCAAACTTTGATCTCGTGATACTTGACATCCGTATGCCCCATCCTAATGGATTGCAGTTATATCAAAGATTAAAGTCCATTAATTCCCGTATGAAGGTTCTCTTCATTACAGCTTTGGACGCCACAGCTGAGCTCATGACATTACTTCCTGAGGTTAGGATGGCTGAAGTTATGAGGAAACCAGTAACTCGCGACAAATTCATTGAAAATGTGAAATATTTATTAGATCAGCACCAACGGATTAGGACACAAACCACCTAATATGCCTGACCCATTAAATTCGATCGAGATTATGTATGAACCGGTTGAAATACTGCACCTAGCTGGTCAAATGCTTGATTCTTCTGATAAAGAGATACTAATTTCGCTTTCCTCAGCGAATACCTTGTTGCGTCAGTCAAAGTCAGGATTACTAAATAGCCTTTTTAGTATACTAAGTAGTAAAAAATCAAAGGTCGATACAATCCAGATACTTACTCCCGTAAATGATTCAGTACTAGAGGTCGCAAAAATGATTCGCAATGAGTATCCCAAAGTTGAGCTGAAGACCATCGAAGAGACAGGATTACAGATACAAGTAACAATATTGATAGTTGACAGAAAGTCTAGTCTTGTAGTAGAATTAAGGGATGATGCTAAACCTATTCCTGAAGAAGCAATGGGTACTGCGATATATGCAACAAGCGAGCCGACTGTAATGTCATATTTTACAATATTTGAGACCTTATGGAAACAAAGCGAGCTATATGCTAAGCTTCAGATTCATGATGCCGCTCAAAGAGAGTTTATTAATCTAGCAGCGCACGAGTTGCGGACTCCTATACAACCAATCTTGGGATTATCTGAAGAGATACTAAGGTTAGATAAAGGTATAGACCTTGCCCCCTATCATAAGGTTATTCTGCGAAATGCGAGGCGACTTCAAAAACTTGCTGAAAACATCCTTGATGTCACCAAGATAGAGGGTGAAGCTATCAAACTGAGAACAGAAGTGGTAAATATGAATTCTCTCATCTCAGAAGTCATAGAAGACTTTCAGAGCCAGATTAGTGACTTTCCTCATCCAAAACGTGTAAAGATCGTATTCAACAATGATAATGTCCTTCCTCCCATCGTGCAAGTAGATCGAAGCCGCGTAACCCAAGTATTGAATAATCTCATAAGTAATGCCATTTGGTCTGTAAACCGCAGACACAACAATAAAGGTGAGGAGTTGGGTGATGCCGCCATACAAAGTGTGAAGTACATCGAAATATCAACACAGAAGGACGATTTACATAACAAAGTTATTGTTAGTGTGAAGGACAACGGCAGAGGTATACATCATGACATATTTCCAAGGTTATTTACAAAATTTGCAACAAAGGATGAAAGGGGTTTGGGACTAGGCTTGTATATATGTAAAGGGATTGTAGAGGCTCATGGTGGCAAAATATGGGCCGAGAGTAAGCAGGAGGAGAAAACCGATGGCGCTGTCTTCAAATTTACACTACCATTGAGTTTGGTAAGCCGGCAGGATATTCCTCTTTAGAGAACTAATTCATCACGTAGAGTAATGTACCACTCGACAGGTTCAACCTTGACTTGATTAGGTATGGATAGGCATTTTTGATCTCGTCGCCTCCAACTTCATATTATCCCCTCATAATTCCAACGGCAAATCCTATTGCAAGACTTCCAGTTAGAGGGACGCCTTAAGTAATATCAAAGAAAAGAAAACTGATAGAATATCCGGAAAATCAAAGGCCCTGAGGCGACTTGTGTACAGACGATATTTGTGAAGCTGATATAACAAGCATTATGATGATCACTGAGGTACATGAGAGTTTAAACCGTCTCCTGTTCATCCTTAGGTAGTTTAGATTTGATTACATCGCTTAGCTACAACATTTGGTAACTACTAAATTCACACATTTCTACAATATTTTATATTCAAAATTCTTGGACTGAGAATGGCTGGCAAGTACAACATCTAGTGATAGAGGTGAAATAAAATCATTCGTTATATCAGTAGATGGGACTGGATTTATATCGAATTGAATAATTTTCATTAAAATATGATATAAATACTTCAAAATCCTTTTCGCTCATCAATCAATTATGTATCTGTGACACGGCCAACAATGGGTTCGCCCACAACGGATCGCCATTGTTCAGGGCTGAGTTTGCTTTACGCAAAATTACAGTAAGGGCCAGGTTTAAATATTGCATTGTTATTTCTGCCGTTAGTGAGATTCTTTAAATCTATTTCATTGTCTATTGCAGTTTTGAGCTTATTTTTTGGTATTCTATTGATCGTGTTCATACCGACCACGTTCAATTCGTCTTTATCCCCATTCTCTATAACGTTTGCCCAATCTGATCATAACGTTACCAGATACAGAAATCTGATTATAGAGCTTGGTAATGGAGTATCAACAAATGCTCAATTATCTTATCCAGCAATTGGTAAAGGACCATATCCTGGAGTCCTATTGATTCATGGTTCAGGTACAACCGATATGGATGAAACCTTAGCCAATACCT
>Ga0307434_1000340_pt1 | contig 34859 bp, 30 predicted proteins | sample SalMarWE160220MG_FD_202156 | JGI IMG/M metagenome (GOLD analysis project Ga0307434, IMG submission 202156) | Salt marsh sediment microbial communities from the Plum Island Ecosystem LTER, Massachusetts, United States - WE1603-220 | ecosystem: Environmental > Aquatic > Marine > Intertidal zone >... | reverse complement strand
TAAGGAAATGATTGAAAAGGAAGTTTTGAGACAGGGGATGTTCAATCTGATACAGAATCAATATATGGTCAAGGTTGATTTTATTGTTAAAAAATCAGCAGCATACCAGCAGTCCGAATTTTCTCGCAAAAAAAGGATTACGATAGAAAATTGTCCTGTGTGGATTGCCTCACCGGAAGATTTGGTTATATCCAAGCTGATTTGGGCAAAAGACAGTCGCTCTGAAATGCAGCTGAAAGATGTGAGGAATTTGATTGAGGCGACGGATGGCTTGGACCTGAAATATATCGATAAATGGGTTCGAGAGCTGGGTTTGGAACAGCTTTATAAAGAGGTGAATAATGAATGACACTCATCCTGAGATTGCCGCCCTGTTTCGAAAATTAATGATGCAGAAAACCGGTGAACAGCGCCTGATTATGGGCTGTTCTATGTATGATGCCGCAAAACAAATCGTTCGCAGCTCCATTTATAACAGCCGTCCCGGCATAACCGAAGAGCAAATGAGAAGAGAGATTTTTATCAGATTTTACGGACACGAATTCAGCAAGGCCGACAGAGACAGGATACTTTCAGCGTTGACAGCTCTATAATCTATAATTGATTGTGTTTTTTTACATCTGAGAATTAAACAGAAGTCATATCGTTTATGTTTTTTGTAGTGAATTGGAATGTGGAGCGTCTAATCAGTGATTATTGGTGTATGTACAGCCTGTTTAATTTTTTCGATGTCTAATTGCTCGATGTATTTTATTAAATTTATATAGAATTTATTAAATCCGAAGCCGCCCTTTGTCATTTCTTCTATTGCCTGCTGTTTACTCCAGCCCTGCACTATGATTCGGTAAATTGCGCACATCGTACCTGTCCGGTCTGCTCCCCGCCTGCAATGGACAAAGACCGGATAGTTGGATTCGTCGGTTACTATTTGTAGAAAGCGGATGATTTCTTTGTCTTCCGGGTCCCAGGGTTTCATATAAATTTGTTCATACACAAAGTTGCTGTCGGCTATTTCGTCTCTGTCGGAGTGAAATGAGCGCAGGTTTATAATTGTTTTAATACCGAATTTTTTAAGTTGTTCTATACCCTGTTTTGTCGGCTGAGCTCCCCGGTACAGCTCATCCGAGACCTTATGGAAATTCGGCAGTCCCGGCAGCTCAATTCGACTGGCCCAGTCTTTTCCTGACAGTCTTTGTGCTTCTATGTCGCGTTTCGCATTTGTGAAGAGGGATTCGATTTGCTGCCTGCAGGTATAGATAAAAAATGAGGCTATTGTTATGACCAGAAGGGCGGCTAAATAGAAACGAGTTTTAGTTTTTTTGACAGGTTTGTTTTTTTCTTTTTTCATTTCAAAAAGTATTTTATCGATTATTTTTATTTTTTCCAATGCCTGATTTGGCAAGCAGGACGATTTGTTTTGCAATACTCCTGCAGACATGTGCGAGGGAAAATCTTATCGGGATAAGTTTTGGCAATTCGAAATCAGTGCAAGGTTGTTCTGGTAGACCGTCGCCGAGAACTTCAATTTTCTCGAAATCCGAGCAGTCGAAACCGATTTTTTTTGCAGTCTCGATAATAGGCACATCTTCAGGCTTAAGATTTATCAGCTTAGCACAGACGGTTTCTATTGCGATGGGTTCTGTGCCGCTGATAAGATAACCCAGAGGTCTGGTTCTGCCTCGGATTGGGCCGCCGCCGTCCATCACATATACGGCGTCTATAATCGTCAAAGCAGGATTGAGGTATTTAAAAATATCTATAAGAAAGTGACAAAACTTTTCCGCCTCTTTTCCTTTTCTGAAATGCCATATCGCCTTCTTCTTTCCACAGACCGTCCCGAACATATTTTTTACAGCGAAGGTTGCGACAAGCTGCTGATGTGATTTGAATTTCGGCAGGTTTATAATTACATCCGCATCGAGTGCGAGTGAGCTTATACCAACTGTGTTGTCGCCGATTTTGCATTTTTTAGCCCTGTTCAGCTGTTTATATGGGACGTTGAGCTTTTTCAGAGGCTCCTGGAGTTTGAGTTTTTTAATGCAGTTTTCGACGTTTGACCAGGCGGGCGAATCTGCAACGAATGGTTTTGCACCGAAATCTTTCAGCAGTTTCGCGGTCTCGATTATAACAGCCGGGTGAGTTTGTGTCGCGTGATGTGCCGAGCGCGGAGCGATAAAATTCGGCTTAAGCAGGACACTATCACCTCGTTTGACAAATCTCTGAAGGCCGCCGAGCAGTTCAAAGTGTCTTTGCAGCTCTTGCGCTACTTTGGTGTTGTCGTATTCTTCACATCTTGTAAGTATAACCTTTGCGTCGGACATATATGCTCAATCACTAATTTGTGTACAGATGATGAGGAAACTGATAACGTACGGCTTGGCGGCGGCTCTGCTGAAAAACAGACTGCCTAATGAGTTTTGGTGGCTGATATATTGAACGGGTCTTAGAAATATGAAGTCACCCGGGCTCATTTTCAGGCTGAAACCACAGGATTCGAAGAGTGTGTCATTGGATGCAGGTCTCTCGGATGATTTCGTCATTAGCTGTTTTAACGGCGAGGGGCAAGCCGGAGTGAAGGTGACGTTGCAGACACCTCTTGAGGCCGGAATTATTTGCACCTTCATTCGCAATGCAAGCGGGCCGGGCCCGATGGTCTCTGTCTTGATTGAACCGTCTGTCGAGGTATAGTAAATGCTTGTTTGGTCGAATAGCCTGGTAATCGGCAGGTCATCAAACTGACCGTCGGAAAGTAACATCACCGTCGAGCCGACTCTTCTGGCGCCGGCTTCTGAAAGCATATCAAAGATTTGGTTGCCCGAACTTGTTCTGCCGAAGCTGACCGAAAATGAATTGGCAACGAAGGCTTTAAAGTGTTTGAATCTGAACGGCTGGGCGTAGAGAATTTTCGAGATATCGTCCAGTTTGCCGGTGTTTTCAGCAGGCACTTCGAAGACGTGAACCTGAAAATTTATGGAATCCAGCCGTTTAATCTCAGGCCTCTGGCCGGCAGGGGCGAGGTCGCCGAGTTTTACATCTTCCCATACGGGTTCTCTATTTTGTTGTTTCTCTCCGTTACAGCCGAGCAATAATGAAATTATGCCGATGGCTGCTAAAGTATGTATGGACCGATTCATAATATAAATAATGTATCTTTTCTGAGATAAGATGTCAATATACCGGTACCGTCGGCTTGATGTTTATGGAATTGATGAGAAATGTTTTTTCGCCGTTGATGGAAAAAGATATGCTGCTTTTGAAAAAAAGATTGATGAGCCAAACTATCCGGGCGAATTGATAATCAAATGCTTTGGCTGGCAAATTCAGCTTTGATAGTCTGCTCGAGCGCTTCTTTGAGTGTATAAGGAGGTTTGAAGCCTGTTTTCAGCAGTCGGTTTGTTGATATTGTTGTGTCGGCGCAGAATTTTTTTATCCGAATTGAGCTTATCGAAAAAGGATTACCGCTGATATTCGCCAGCACGTCGAAGGCGTAGCCGCCTAATAAACCGATGCCGTACGGTATGCGGAATTCACTGTCACCATTTTTCCCGAAGGCGTCTTTGGCGATTCGGATAATTTCGTTTGTGGTAAGGTCGGGTTTGTCTGCGTAATTGAAAATCCGCGGCCCCGGGCTGAAATCCAGGGCAAATATCAGAAACTCGACGAGATTTCCAACGTAACCCATTGACTTTTTATTCCGCCCGCTGCCCACCATAATAAATCTTTTTCGATAAATTTGTCTCAGCAGATTATACACATTTCCCCTGTTTTCCTCGCCGAATATTACGCACGGTCGAACCGTGGTAAGACATCGCATTTTTTCTTCGGAAGCCCATTCTTCGAAAACCTGCTCCGCGGCGTATTTGCTTCTGCCGTATTCGTTAAATGGTGCCGGCTTGCTGTCCTCATCGGCCTCGCTCGCATTAAGAGGATACACGGCTACTGAGCTTGTAAATATTATTTTGTTAATACCGGCATTTTTTGCAGCATCCACCAGATTTTTTGCCCCGTTTACATTCACCTCCCAGTAAAGAGATTCGGGCCGGACATTATCCGCATGTTCAGCGGCGAGATGATATATAACATCTTGCCCCGCAGCAACTCTTATAAGGGCCTCCTTGTCGCGAACGTCACCGATATCAACGAGTTCGGGATATTTGGAGCTGTCGTTCTTATCGAATATGGTAACGTGATGACCTGTCCTCAGCAGTTCGCCGACAAGACGCGTCCCGATAAATCCGCTGCCGCCCGTAACCAGTATTTTCATTATTGCAAGGCCTTCACTTTCTTGAATAGCTGATTTATTTTTGTTATCGGTTTTTGCACAAAAAACTTGGCTGATATATGAAGTCCGTTTAATCTGAACGATTTAATGATTTCTGAATTTCCTTTCATAATCCCCCGAATGACGTTGGCCTTTCCGCCCGTTCTCATTTTAACGATTATTTTTGGCAGATAACCAACCTTGATTTTATTTTTTTCTATGAAGCGCAGCATCAATTCGAAGTCAGCCGCGATTTTCAGCTTGTCGTTGAAGTATCCGAATCTCTCAAATATTTCCTTGCGGCAGAAAAAAGTCGGATGTGGCGGAACCCAGCCTGAATAAAAAGCCCCTGCTTTGTACCTGCCTGGCCGCCAGTAGCGAACCACCTTATTCGGATTCATACGGTCGATGTAAATGAGGTCGCCGTATAGCGCCTGCAGACAATCCTTTTGCACAAGAGCTGTCGCTTGAGAGATGACATCCTCGTTGTAATAAATATCGTCCGCGTTAAGAAAACCTATCAAATCTCCTTTCGCAAGCCGTATCCCCTTATTCATTGCGTCATAGAGACCGTTGTCTTTTTCCGATATGAACCGGGAAATTTTGTCCTTGTGATTTTTGATGATTTCTATTGTCCCGTCTGTCGAGCCGCCGTCGATGATTATGTGCTCTATATCGGGATGTGTTTGCGTATGGATGCTTTTGATACAATCTTCGATTGTCTCAGAGCCGTTGAAAACCGCTGTAATAATCGATACCTTCAATAGTCTTACCCCATCCAGCTCAGAAATTTTTTAATGTCACCGCAAAGTGCCTGTGGTTTATGCAGATAAAGCCTGCTTCTTGACTTTGCTCTTTTTACCAGTTTTGAAAAACCCATATTATATTTGTGAAACTTTCTTTTCATTTCAGCTTCGAGCTTCTCAAGCTCCTCGTTGCTCATAGTATCCACTCTTTTATCTGTATCTTTGACGTAGTAATATTTCGGAGAAATTCTGTTGAACTCTTCCAGTGACCTTTGCCTTTGGACAAGATTTTTTTCAATTCCCATTTCGAACAAATCGGTTCCCGGGAAAGGCTCGTAAACACTTAAAGATGCAAAGTCAGGCTTAAGCTCTTTTAAAAGCTTGAGCGTTTCGTAGCTTTCTGCTTTTGTCTCTGTTGGAAGCCCCATCATAAAATAAGCCGTCCAGTGGATGCCTGCTTTCCTGAGAAGTTTTGCCGCCGACCTCGCCTGGGAAAGTGTTGTCCCCTTATTCATTAATTTGAGAATTCTCTCACTTCCCGTTTCTATTCCCACTTTTATGCTGTTGCATCCCGCCTTTTTCATCTTCTTTAGCATCTCTTCATCGATAAGGTTTACCCTCGTATTACAATCCCAGTTAATATCGAGATTCTCACCAATCAGCCTGTCGCAGAGTTCCATAACCCTTTTTCGGCTGACCGTGAACGAATCGTCCTTGAACGTGAATTGCCGCGTTTTATATCTGTTTTTAACCAGCCTTATCTCGTCGATTACATTATCTATGGAACGGTAGCGTATCTTCCGTTTCCAGATACTCGTGGCACAATAAGAGCAGTTATAAGGGCAGCCTCTGCTTGTCATCAGCAGACCCATATCCTCCGAATCGTACGAATCTTTATTTACCAGCAGCTCTCTGGCCGGAAGCGGAAGCGAATCTAAATCCTCGATAAATTCCCGCTCAGGATTATTTACAAAAGTGCCGTTGTGACGGTAAACGATTCCTTTAATATCTTTGAGTATCTTTTTATCGATTCTTTTTTTGTCTTTCTGTTTTTGCACTAATTCCAGCAGCGTGTTTTCTCCCTCGCCTTTGACAATAACATCGACGTCGGGACATATTCTCATTATCTCGTCATATTTGATTGTGCCGTGAGGGCCGCCGAAAACTACGGGCACATCCTTATTATATTGTTTGCATATAGATGCGACCTTGAACGCCGAAGCAGCAAAAGTGGTCCAGATGGTAATGCCGACGATATCCGGCTGAAAGTTACTTATCTGTTCTCTCATTTTCTGCCAGATTTCGTGGTTGTCATCTTTCAGCGCGTTCAGATATGTCGGATAATCTTCTTCCAACCGTGTGAAATCCATCTTCGTTGGATTTACATTGGAATCCGCATCATAAATCTGGACCTCGTGTCCGTTCTGCTGTAGTACAGCCGCAAGGTAAGCTATCCCCAGTGGAAAATAGCGGTTGTAGTAACCGATGAAACGATAAAACGGCGGGTCAATAAGCAGGATTTTCATAAAAAGTTAATTCCCTTCGCCTGTAATAATTTTTTCAAGGTTGCTGCAGAATATTTTTTCCGTGTATTTCTTTTCAGCTTCCCTGTAGTTATGAAATGCAAAATCCTTATGCTTATCAATGTCGGTAACCAGCAGGCCGAGATATTTTGTCAGTGCCTGCCTGTCACCGCAGGCAAGCCAGTAGCCGTTGACGTTGTGCCTGAATATGTCTTTTATACCGCCTGTGTTGGTTGTCAAAACGATGCAGCCGGCTGCATAAGCTTCGAGAATGGATATCGGCTGAGCTTCGTGGATATAGGAGGAAGGCAGGCAGAAAATATGGGTGCCCCATAACAATTCCCTCTTTTTTTCTCCATACACAGGCCCGTGGTAATGGATGTTGGGATAAGCTGTTATTTTTTTGCGAAAAACAGCCTTTTCTGCAAGGTCGGGAAATTCACCGGCGAAATTCAAAATGGTTTTTTTCCTAATTGCCTGAGGCAAGGCAGCATAGGCATCCGCAAGCAGCTCATAGCCCTTGCCGTTGATGAGATTGCCGAGGTAAAGAATATTCACTTTTTTGATATCGTTGTTCTTTTCCACGAGCTTATGTCGGGGTATGAAGACTTCATCTCTTGCACAATTTTCTACAACTCTAATCTGTTCTTTCTTGATAATGCCGTCGAACGTATTGATAAAGGTTTTGCCTAACACAACAAAAGCCTTCACATCTCGAAACATTTTTTTAACAAGCGTTTTCAGCAACCGCGGCGTTCGCGACAGGTATTCTTCGAATGTTGCCGTGTGCATATGCAGAACAGTGTTTTTTCTTTTGTTTTTACCGATAAGCAGCAAAAAAAATAAATCCCGCAGGTTTCCCCAGAAAGTTGTGGATATGACCAGGTAAACGTGTGCGGTTTTGCTTTTTTTCTTCAGTATCGTAAAAGCCAGACCCATAATATTAAAAAACTGTTTTAGCGAGAACCTGCCTGATACAAGGCTTTTCCTTGCGTAATCGACGACATATACAGGATAGCCTTTATTCCGTAAATGAGATAGAATAATTTCTGATGCGGTTGTCACCCCCGTAACAGGAGGTGAAATTGCGCTTATGAAAAGTATAGCCTGTTTTTCTGTCATCTTATCTTCTGAAATAATTTTATCAGCTCCCAAAGGCCGTTGCTCTTCGCTCTGAAATCATTAAAACTATCTTGCTCGTTTATCCCTGCACCGTGCTTACGTTCGGGATATGATACAACGTTCCGAAACAGGTGATTAAATTGAAATAATTATTCGGAAAAGGCATTTTGCCATTTGGTTGAGCCTGCATATATTTCATATGATGGTTTTTTGGGCAGTCAGAATTAACGAAATCGTCGGACGACTCTAAAATTGTAATTTGGCCGGCTCTGTCTTTTATCAGGGACAATTCTTCACCATAAGCTCCGCCGATGCTTAATACTTGAGGAAACCTTTTATCAGGCAGAAAGCGAAATCCATGTTCGTAGTTTAATAGAGAATACCCATATTGGTAGCTGTTTTTGTTATTTGATATTAAATTGAAATATGCCTCTTTCTCGTCCTCATACCACTGTTTTATCTGTTCTAAGCTAAAATCATCGCCGTATAATTTTTGGCCGTCAAGATATTCTGACAGGTTAAGCATTTTACTCCTTTCTTGCTTTGATACAAATGTCACCGGTTAATAAAGCTGGGTAAAAATTTCTAAATTTTGCAAATAAGCCGCACCCTGTAACTTTTAAAATTGTGAACCCGGATTCCTCAAGTAAACGAACCAGGCTTTTCTTGGTGAAATAATGCAGATGCCCGCCATCCCATCCTATTTCTTTCCAGTTGAAAGGAGATGATGTAACTGGTAGTTTGCCGAAAAGCAAAGCGAGTCTATACCTTATGTATGCGATATTTGGGACATCGACTATAAAAATACCTCCCGGTTTTAGCACACGGTTAATCTCGCCAACCACAAAATATGGGTCAAAAACATGCTCGACCACAGCGAGAGAGATTGCTGCATCAAATGTATTATCCGGGAACTCGACCTTATTGTTTATATTACATGTTGAAAAATGCACCAGGCTGACATCTTCAAGTTTGTCAGCGGCTTTCTTTCTTGCCTCCTCGATGCGAAATGTGGAAATGTCTATCCCATAAACTTCCTGGAATTTGTCTTTAGCCCTGATAACCAGCGAGCCGTTTCCGCAACCAACATCGAGTAACATTCTTCCACCATCTATAAGACTTAAGGCCAAATCTTCCCTGTTTACATCAAATCTTTTAAATACCTTTCTCAAGTGTTGGAAGGTATTCACGTTAATTAGCTTTTTCTGGCTATACTGTTTTTCGTAAATTTTCTCGCAGTTCATTTGGATGCCATCATATTTTAATTGGTGGTAATGACAGATTTTTCGAAAGCGTCAAGCATTGAATTCATATTGTATTTCTCATAAACAACCTTCAATGCGTTTAACGCCATTGATACTTTTTGTTCACACGGCATATTTATAAAGGCCTGGATTTCTTCGCTTAGTTTATTTTCATTCATTTCGTCGATGTATATGCCGGCATCACTTTGCACTATCAGCTCTTGTTCTGTGCCGTCTGCAGAAGAAGCAATGATGGGGATGCCGTACCACATCATCTCCTGTATGGCGAGTCCGCCCAGCCCGGGCAGAACGCCTAAGTGAGCATTCATAAAAATTTTCGCCTTTTCGCTGCGGTCGGTTATCCCGCCCGGAAAATCGACCCTGTCGGATATGTTTAGCTGTCGGCTGAGTTCTTTTAGCTGATTTTTGGCATTTCCATCGCCGATAATCGAAAGGGTAATCGGAATATTTGTCTTTATTTTTGCCAATGCACTTAAAAGCAAATCAACCTTTTTTTGTGGAATTAGCCGGCCGATAAAGACAATGTTATACCTGTCAGGTTTTTCATATTTGCTGCGGATGTTAGCTTCGATTTTCTTATATTCTGATTCCGTGTGACGTGTTGTTGCCGAATTATAAGCTATATGGCATTTTTTGTTATATTTTTTGCTGTAATAATCCCTGGCATAAGAGCTGTAGCATAATATGCTGTGGGCTGAGTTGCGAAACTTTGAAATTATCGGTTCGAGAAAAAATCTTAAGCGGGATGGTTTCTTGTTGGGAATAGAGCCCATGCCCCGAATAATGTAAGGGATTTTGAACAGTTTGCTGTAAAGCAGGATAGTAATACAGTTCGGCATCGCGCTTATGTCTTCGGTAATTATAACGTCGGGTTTGTATTTTTTTAGAGCGCCGAATAGAGAGGGCAGAATGACGAGTTTTTCCTGCAGACCGCCGACGTTAACATTGAACTTCATCTGGAAGAGCCTGGCAAAAAAAGTGTCTTCGTACGTATATCCTTTGTCCTGTGTCGTTCCGCAGAAAACTCTCAGCTCGATTTTTTTGTTTTTTAACCTGTCGTTCAGGAGCAGGTAATACGGCATCTGATAGTCACAGATGGTTTTTTGCATTACTGCTACTCGCATGGCAGAACCTTTCTTTATATTGCGGCCGCTAATTTTTTCAAAGTCTGTGAGCCCGGTGAACCTGCTCGCATCCGCGCAAGCGATGATATAAGGCCGATACTGATAAATAATCGGGTTTGGTTTGTTATATAGCCGCTGAACTGGGCCTCTATAAAGGAATAGATGAATAGTAAAAGGGATATTTTCATACAAATCTTCAAATCATTCCTGGGTGTTTTATTGATGAAGGTCATTGCTTTTTGAATGGATAAAAAGCAAATTGCAGCCAGCATAAACAGGCCCACAAGACCGAATTCTGCAGCGACCTCGAGCACGATATTGTGCGGAAAACCGCCCCCCCAGACCGAGTTGCCGACTCCTACTCCTAATATGGGTTTGCTCTTGAAATCGTGCAGGGCCTGCTGCCACATCGTCAGTCTTTGCGATACGGAGCTTTCGGGCATATATTGATAATCGAAAGTGCTTTTATAGAAATCAATAGTTGTCTGAGGTATAAAGTGGTAGGCTGATATAAATAACATAGAAAGAATAATTACGGTCAGCAGCTTCGTTTTCAACCTTATCTTTGCGAAGACAACGATGTAGAAAACAATGGTAATGATAAAGCTGAGCAGCGCCCCTCGCGAACCTGCCCTTACCAGCAAAAATGTCGATGGAATCACCAACACAAGATGTTTAGCCTTAAGCCCGTCTCTTTCGAGAATCCAGGTTCCTACGATGATTAAAAGCGTTCCGAAGGTCAGGCCGAACAAGATAGGATTGTCCACGCCTGAAGAAAATTCGTACGCCGAAAAACGTGCGGAATTCTCAAAGGTCGGATTAACGAGCAGTTCATAGAAGGATGGAATTATCAAAATAGCTGCCAGAATAACGCAGTAATTGAAAAAGTTGCGTATCGTTTTTTCTCTGGACAGCAGAATGGTGGCAAAATAAGGACCGACAACCAGCAGGGGTGCGTAGCAGATTTTGATATAAGCGGCCTCGTGCTTTTCTGAAAAAACAAAGTAGTTCAGAAAGATATACGAAAAGAAACATATAAATAAGATATCAGTTAAGCTGAGATGAAAATTGTATCTTCGGCGCGATATGGTGAGTATAAAGCCCAGAATTGCCGTTCCGACGAGGGCGAGATAAAATGCAGATGTGGTGATTCGGCTTGTCTCAACACCAAGCTTGCACAGCAGATAAAAGTAAACGATGACTCCGTTAAACAGAACAGCCAGAGCCAGCTCAGGGTGTTTGATTAGTGTAAGAAGAATCGCCGCTCCCAATATGGCCGCCCCCGCAGCAGTGTTTTGTGCGATACCGCCCAATGCGATTGCCGCAGCAGCGGATATCAGCAGTAATGCTAACAGGGTTCTGTCGGACGAGGAAATCCACGATATATTCGTCAAAGTGTTTTTTGCGGTTCTCGTACTGCTATAGTTTGTTAGCATATATTTCTCCGGTTTAATTGGCAGGGTGTTGGATTCAGTTAATTATAACTGCTTGCGATTAGCTCGGCATTCTTGACGCTGTATTTTTCATTTACCTGTTTAATCGCATTTTTAGATAGGTTCGAAAGCCTCTGCCGGTCTTTATACAATTCTTCAATTGCATTTGATATGTTTTCAACATCTTTTTCAGGCGGACTGACAAGAATGCCTACTTTATCATTTATAATTTCAGGTATTCCGCCTCTTTTAGTGCCTATCACCGGCACGCCGCAGCAAAGAGCCTCCAGAATAACCCTGCCGTAAGGCTCGTCCCATTGAGACGGAATCACAAAGACATCTGATGCGTTGAGATAAACTGGGAGCTCTTCGTATTCGATTTTACCTATAAAGATTGCGTTTTCGCGGGACAATGCTGCTTCTTTAAGTTCTTCAGCCATTGGCCCGTCGCCGATAAAAGCAAATGTAATTTTCTTATCGACCCTGTCTGCAGCCTGCATAAGTAAGCCAGGCCCTTTTTCAGGGACTAACCTGCCTACGTACAAAACAATAAACTTGTCTGACCACTCATATCGTTGTTTCGCTCGGCTTTTGTCCATCGGCCTGAATTTATTCTGATTTACCCAGCAGTGAAAATTCGTAATCCTTTCAGCGTCAAGACCAATATTGGCCAGCTCTGCCTTTGACTGTTGTGAAACAGTTAATATTCTGTCAACTTTGGAAAATACCCAGCGAACAATCGCATTGCGCATCTTCGAATGCTTGTCGAAATGGTAAAGATTATGAGTGCTCAGAACAAATCGTTTCGATGGGAAAAATAATTTCAGAGCTCTTAAATAGAACGCATAACCGTTGCCGTTAACGGCACTGATACTTCTGTTGTGAATCAGAAGTACGAAAAGTGAGCCTAAAAATAAAACAAGGTTCTCATAAAGAAATTTCAGTCTTTGAAAATATAACAATTTCAATCCGAACAAAGGCAGCCTTATAGCAAGAAAGTTTTCACTCTTTTCTATGAATTTGCCTCTGACTTTGGAGGTATTTGGCTGACAGGTAACCACGAAAACCCGAATATCACGAGAAAGCAGGTACTCGCATAAGTCATCAAGGTATGACTGAACACCTCCGATGCTGGGCCGAAAAGACGAGCTTATAAGCAGTACTCCTTTTTTACCTGTCTGTTTTTTCATAATTTGATTATTTCGAACCTGGCTATTTGTAACTTTCAACAATAAGCCGAGCGTTTTTACTGTTGTAATTTTCTTGTGCAAGTTTGACGGCATTTTTTGAAAGCTGGGCGAGTGCCTCGGGTTTGTTATATAACTTGCTGACGGCTTTTGTTATTGTCTCGACATCTTTTTGGGGCGGTTCGACGATTATCCCGACATCGTCATTTATAATCTGTGGCAGTCGGCCTCTTGCGGTCCCGATTACGGGAACTCCACACGAAAAAGCCTCGATTACTACTCTGCCGAAACCCTCATCTCCCTGAGTGGGTATAATCAATACATCGGCTGCGTTCAGATAAGTTGGCAGCTCCTTGTTCGCAACCTCGCCGGCAAAAACTATATTTCCATAAGATTGTGTCTTCTCTTTTATCTCTTCTGCCATTGTGCCTTCACCTACAAAGGCAAACGTCACTGTGCCGTCAAATCCGGTAGCCACATCCGCAAGCACACCTGCACCTTTTGAAGCCTCTATGCGTCCTATAAACAGCGCAACAAATTTACCGGGCCAGCCTGCTTTTTCCTTCGATTTTTCTTTGTCCATCGGCTTGAATCTTTCCTGGTTTACCCAGTGCGTATACACGCCGATTTTTTCAGCACTTACGCCGAGCTCAACAAGTTCGTTCCTGGAATTTGCGGATACCGCCCATATGTAATCCATTGACAAAAAAGAACGACGAACCAATCGGTTACTTATTTTCTTGGGATTGAATCCGAATAGATTGTGAGTGCTCAAAACAGCTTTTTTTGAAAAAATCGATTTAAGAAGTCTTACTGCAAAACTTGCTGTATGGCCGTGCACATGAATAACCTCAATGCTCCTGCGGTGGATTAAAAGCAGTAAAAATGCAGCTATAGACAACAAAACCGTTTCATAAACGAATCTTAATCTTCCCGAATGTACAAAGTGTCTCCAGCCGAACAAAGGCATTCTTAAAATCTGCAGGTTACCCCTGCGTTCAACGTATTTGCCTTTTTTTCTTACCAGTAACGGCTGGCAAGTAGCTATGAAAACTCTGAAGTCACAGGAAAGCAAATACTCACACAAATCCTCTACGTGCGTTGCCATCCCACCCATATCAGGCGCAAATGAGGGGCTTATAATCAATACACCTTTTTTTCGGGTTCCCTTCAGGGCAGAACTCCTTTTGATATTTTTTTCTTATGTCTAATCAGCAGTATCTTTCATACAAAAAGGCAAAATGCCTGACATTTTTGCGATAGTAAAAAATTCGGTCATCGATTTTTGAAAACACACGAAGGTGCTGATAGATTCTCTTGAAGCAATTCGGGTCGGGTATCAAGTCGCTGGCACGTATGTTGGTTGTTTTCTCTCCATTGTTGTTCCATACGAATTCCGCATTATGATTAATATGCATTAGATATCGCCTGCAGGACCTTTCAATTTGTCTAAGGTATTCCTTGGCACTTGTGCTGTTCATCTCTGAAAAGCTGTTTGAATTGAAAAATAAATCAACTGATTGTTCCTGCACCTGAGGAAGTGCAAAGTGTGGCAGCACAATTATATCGTACTGACTTGGATTCCCCGTATCTGATGTGTTTTCGCCGTAGAGCAGAACCTTTTTGTCAGGTAGCGCAGCCATTAGAAAGTAAGACGATACTACAATCATCTCCGGTATATCAAGAAGAATGAATGTAGCAGGGTGTTCCAGACTTGATATAATTTTATATGCCTGTCCGCCTAATCCTCCGCCTATTTCACAGATTACAGGGCGCTCTAAATCGCATAATAATGATTTTATTTCGCTGGCATAATATTGATAGCGTATGGACTCGGTGGGAATAATCTGCTCGTCGTAATACATACCCGCAGGATTTCCTATAAGTGGATAACTTAGCCGCGGACGCTCGTCTATTAAATCTTTATATATATTGTAATATTTGTACCAGGCGTTAATGAATTCATACCGGAACAGCCGGTTCTCTCGCATTGAGTGGTAATCACTGGCGGAACCCCCAGAGCTGAAGGCGAATCTTTCCCGTTGAAAGTTTTCCAATAGAGAACGTAGTCTCGTACTGTCACCTGCTCGAAGAGCCGAAACCAAATCGGCAAATTGACCGTCAATCATATCCTGCCACATCCGGCTTATTTTGTAGGGCCGCTCGACTTCTTTTTGGGCCTCTTTGGATTTATGGTAAGCACCTATAAGCCTATCGAAAATCTGTGAATATCCGCCGTTATTTATTTTGATTTGCGCTGTGTGGTCCTCGAATCCCTTTTTGACCAGCCCGACTGCATTATATCGTTTATACTTGAAAACATAGGTTACAATTGAGACTAATAATATGAAAGTCCGAGCTAAAGCGCTTTTGAATTTTTTGTAAATTTTTCTCACTTTTTACTTCGTCAAATTTTAATATTGTGTGTGTACGAAAAACTTTGCTTGTTTAGGTATGGTTTGTGATTGCCCCCGGTTATACCTCGCATAATTGTTCGAGCAGAATATCCGTTTTATCGTATTGGCCATCATATTTCTGTGCCGGTTTTTTCTGTATTTCTTTTAGGGATTTCTCAAATATCTGCATCATTAAATGACCAATGATTGAGTGAATATCTTCGGTTATCTGCATATCATTTACCCGGATATGTATTGAGTGTGAGGCTGTTTGTTTGAGCTTGCCCCCGTCGAATCCGCATAAGCCGATTGTTATACCGCTGTTCTTATTTGCGTATCCAATCGCTTTCAGAATATTTTTAGAATTCCCGCTGCCCGAAATGCCGATAACGACGTCGCCGGGCTTGAGAAAATTCTTGAGTGGCTCGATAAATATTTCTGCATAGCTTATATCATTGGCTGTTGCAAGCATAGTAGGGATATTGTCGTTTAAACATACTACTTTGAATTTCTTTTGTAAGCCGTGCGATACACCTTTATTAAGGTCGCAGGCAATATGAGAAGCCGTTGCAGCGCTTCCACCGTTGCCCATAATAAATATCGTCTGCTCTTCGATATAAGCTCGTCTGATGACGTTCAGCATCTTTATAACTTCGTCCGTTTTGACCGAGTTAAGTGCCTGTTGCAGCCTGTTTTTATACCTGTCAATTTCTGATTTGAAATCATTCATAAAGCTCACCGTTATTTGCTGAGACATAAATTATTTTTGTCCCGAAATTATCAAACCTGAATTTAATCTCCCTTAAGTCCTTCAGTGCCACCCGCAGTTTATCCTGGTCTTGCCTTTTACAGTAAAAGAGCATAAAACCGCCGCCGCCTGCTCCTAATAATTTGCCGCCCATAGCACCGTTCTTTCTGGCTGTATCGTAATAAAAATCAATCTTGTCGCCTGAAATCTTCGTGGAAAGTGTCTTCTTGAGATGCCAGTTTTCATCCAGTATGTCGCCCATCTCGTCCGGGTTTCCGTTCGTCAGGCTTTGTTTCAAGTGCCTTGCAAGTTCAGCCATCTTGGACAGGTCATCTACTTTCCTTTTGTCATTTAATACGTTCTTTTTCTGGTCATCCAAAATCTCTCTTGTCGGCCGGCTCTTGCCGAAATAATACATCACAAGACACTCTTCCAGCTTTCTCATTTTTTCAGGCGGCATAATAATCGGCTCAACGTTTACTGATTCATCCGGACAGAAAGTTATCATATTCAGGTTGCCGTATGCAGCCGCGTATTGGTCCTGTTTACCTATTGGTTCTTTTAATATGTCAATCTCCAGCTCGCATGCCTCATTGGCCAGTTGTTCCTTTGACGGACACTTGCCGGAAAAAGCATATAAAGCATGTAACAGCCCTACCGTATAAGAGGACGATGAACCCAGACCGGTACCCGCCGGAATGTCCGCGATGGAGGTTATATCGATACCGCTTATACCGAACTTGTTAAGACTCTCTCTAACTATCGGATGTTTGATTTCGTTGATATCATCGACTAATTCCGTTCTTGAGTATTTGACTAACGTCTTATCCCCGAAGTACGGATGTGTGAAGATGTACATATACTTGTTTATAGTTGTGCTGACCACACAGCCGGGCTGCTTCGAATAAAATTCTTTAAGGTCTGTGCCGCCGCCGGCAAAACTTATGCGAAATGGTGTCTGTGTTCCTATCAATTCGACTCTCCGTTATTTGTCACCGCAACTGTAGCGGTCTCAGTTAAGCTTTCCTGTTTATTAAGTATAAAGTCCACTGCTTCGAAAAGGTTTTCAAAAACGAAGTCAGCTTCACATTGATACTTCCCGTCTTTACCTGCAAAGCCCGTTCTCACGAGTATCGTCGTCAAACCTGCGTTGATGCCCGCCATAATATCGACCGTCCTGTCACCGATTAAAAACGAATGCTCGGTATCTATGTTGAACTCTTTAACGGCTTTTTCTATCATGCCGGTCTTCGGCTTTCTGCATTCGCATTCGATTTTTAGCTCCACTCTTTCACCCTCGAAACCCTTTTCCGGATGATGGGGACAATAATATATCCTGTCGAGATATGCCCGATTCAGGCCGAGTTCACCTTCGAGCCTGGCGTGTATATGTTCTAACTGCTCTTCATTGATAAATCCTTTTGCTATTTGAGGCTGGTTCGTAACTGCTATTGCAAGATACTCCGATTTGTTTATTTCGCTTATCGCCTCAGCCGTGCCCGGCAAAAGTTCAAGCTCCTCTGCCGACTGCAGCATATCAACCTCATAGTTTATTACGCCGTCTCTGTCGAGAAAGATTGCTCTTCTTTTATTTTTTCTGTTTAATGTGGCGACCTTGCCATTTTGAAAATCTCCCTCAACTTCTTTGAGCCTCTCGATTGTCCCGATATCTTTTATGTATTCGGCGATTCTGTATGCGAAAATCGGCTCGCCTGCTTTCAATAATGCAGGAAAAATATCTTTGCCGAAATCGCAGCAGCTTCCCTCTGGTATATATTCGAATATTGTAGACGACAGAATATAAACTCCCGCATTGACGAGATTTCTGTAGTATGTATTTTTCTTGTGAGGTTTGCTGTGAAACGCCGTCACCCTGTTGTTCGTATCCGTTTCGATGAGGTCGCTGTCGAATGGATGGTCATTGGGATGTGCCGTAATTGTTGCAGCTCCCTTGTTGGCCTTATGAAATGATATGAATGAATCGATATCGATATCCAGTATTATGTCACCGTAAAGAACAAGAAAATCTTCGTTAATTTGTTGTTCGAGCTGTTTTACGGCACCAGCCGTTCCTAAAGGCTGGTTTTCTTTTACGTATGAAATCTGCAAGCCGTACCTGCTGCCGTCACCGAAATATTCTTCAATTTTCTCCGCTTTGTAGCCTGTCAGCATAGTTACCTGGTTAATATTGTACTTTTTGAGTAGTTCAATTTGATATTCGAGTATCGGCCGGTCAACCAAAGGTATCATAGGCTTGGGGACATCTTCCGTCTTGGTCCCCATTCGCGTACCTCTGCCGCCGGCAATAATGACAACCTTAATTTTTTCCGGATTTTGAATAACAAACTCCTTATCATCCCGTCAGCGATACGAGACGGTCCTTTTAATTGTTTGGATCATTTTTTCCCCCAAAATCTTTTTGAATAATAACCGGTGCCGATGATATATGGAAACCGCCTTAGGGATAAATTTTCTGTTTGCGTATGCCATTCGCCAATTCAGCTCTTGTGTATCGAAATCCTGAGTCTCTAATGTCACTTCCCCATGCCCTAAAAAATCAGAATTAGTAAGACTATGTACCGCATTTGCGTCTGCATAATCCTTGAAGACTTTCGTGCCGGGATAAGTGTTGAGCATTAAAAATGCGAAGTTTCTGATTCCAATTTTATGAAGCCGTTCACAATATGCCATTGTTTTCATAAAGCTATCACGTGTTTCACCCGGATGGCCGATAATGATGGCTGCCGCCACCTTCAGCTTTAGGCTTACACATATCCGGGCAATGTTTGCCGCATGCTCCAGGTCAACCTTCTTGTTCATAAGCTTGAGAATGTCGGGGTCGCCGCTTTCGATTGGGAGGAAAAAGAATTCGAATCCGGAAGCCTTCATCTTTTTAAGAATCTCCTCATCGAGTTTTCCAATCATCAATCCGTTGGGAGCAGACCATTTGATACCTAAGGATTTCAATTGGTCAAACAATTCTATAGCCCGCTCTCGATTAAGAGTGAGGTTATCATCCTCAAACTCGACAAAGTTACATCCATACCGGTCTATGACATCTCGAATCTCTCCTATAACGTTCCCCACTGTCCTGTAGCGCCATTTATACCCGAATGTCGGATGGACAGAGCAAAAAGAGCAATCGAATGGACATCCTCGCGAGGTAATGATTGAAACTGTTTTGAAACCTTTACGTAACCGCTGAGATAACGTAAGGTACTTGTCAAATGGGAGAAAATCGCGTGCCGGATATGGTATCGAGTCGAGGTCTATAATCTGTTCGGCTCTGCTTACTGATTCCGAAGAAAAGTTCTTTTTAGAATACACTCCGCGGATGGACTCCGGTTCCTTTCCATCCATCAGCTCTGATAGAGGTATTTCCCCTTCCCCTATTACGATATAGTCCACGTTAGGATTTTCGAGACATAAGGATGGTAATCCCGCCGCAAGGTTTCCGCCAATCACAATTTTTTTCGTCGGCCATTTGCGTTTGACGGCAGCAGCTACGTCGAAAGCAGGGCGTTTGGAGCTGAAGAATATGGCGGATATACCAATCCACTCCGAGGCCGGGTCAATCTTCTTGAGGATATCATCTGTATGCAACCCATGTCGAGAAATGTCGGGCTTCACCGTATCCGCCTCTACAACGTCGAATCCCGAACCAAGTGCATCAACAACTTGCACTTTATGGCCTCGAGCAACTAAGTAGGCGGTAAGATAACCTAAGCCCAGACACTGCGACATAGTAGCTTGTCCATTTTTGAAAAGTCTTGGTGGATTAATAAGTGTAATTTTAGCCATACTAACGTGAACTCACTATATTTTCATAGGGCTTGCGCTCTGAGTAAGCTACCTTTAATTTATCAGGAAAGCATCCCACGCCAATTATCATCAAAACGGTATCGCAATCCTCGATGTTTACCGTCTTTCTTAATCTGTAGTCGGTTTTCCTGTCGGCGCACCAGTTAATCGCACGGTATTGGAAGTTTTGACAGGTAACGGATTAAATTTTTGTGGGTCAATGTTCTTTCCAAGATTGCCCGAGAGGGCGTCTTTTATTGCTTTGAAGTAAATGGCGATCTTCCTAACTTTGTGGTCGCCGAAAACCAGTATCTTGACTATAGGCTTCAGGTAATTGAACAAGGAAAGCAAGGCTTTAAACAAACCGAGTCTCTGGCGAAAAAGGTAAAGGTAGTTTCTGCATTCATAGTATTCTCTCCAGAAAGATTCAATAGGCAAAAAATAACACCTTTTTCCTAAAACTGTTTTCGGAACAAAAATGGCTGAAGTTGCCTTGTGAAGGATGCGGCTGTCTCTGATGAGAACCATCTGGTAAAAGTCGGATATTCTCAATGTGAAATCCGCATCATCGCAGTAGATGAAAAATTCTTTTCTGACATTACCGACCTTCCTTATAACGTCGCTTTTTACAAGTATGCCGAGCAATGGGTAGGTCGAGACCTTTAAGAAAGGTTGTTCAAAGTCGGTGCCGGTTAGTTTTTTGCCTGCAAAGATTAGTTCGCATCTTGATACAGCTTCGTTCGATATGACAGGATCTTTAGACTTTTCACCGCTGTTATTTCGGTTCATTATTCTGCAAAGTAAAGCTCCGGTCTTTTGGTTTTCAAAAAACGGGGAGCTGACAAGTACTTCCAGCGCATTTTCTGCCGGCTCGGTGTCATCGTCCATTAACCATAACCAGTCGAAGTTTTTTTGTAGCCCTCGAGCAATACCCTCATGGAAACCGCCCGCGCCGCCAATATTATCCGGCAGGCAGATGTAGTCAAAAACGGAATTATTGAGATAACGTTCCTGCAGAAAATCTTTGGTTCCGTCATTGCTGGAATTGTCGATGATAATGATGGAATCGAGAGCTCTGCCCTGGCGTAGCAATGCATCCAGGCACTCTCCAAGCAGTTTCTTGCGATTATGCGTAACTACAACAGCGGCTATTTTCTTCAAGGGGTAATCCTTCCTGAAAAATATTTTCGTTCTTATTCTGGAGCAGTTTGTCGATCAGCTCGATACCCTGCATTACACTGTGGTCCATATTTCCGATTTCGTATCTCCAGCCTCCGAAGCGGCCTCGGGAAAAAATATTGTGTTCGTGCAGAAAGGGCTGGATTACGGATAAAGCTTTGTCCCTGTTTAGTGTTGGTACAGGGTAAGCTTGTGGGACGGTTATAAGATAAGTGCTTACGATTGATTTTCTATCCTCTTCAGTTATAATTTTCGCTTTAATGAGTCCTGCGATTGTTTGTTCAATAATTGTCCCTTTGTCAACTGGTTTGAATCCGGAAAACGCAGTTTCACACATATAAGATGAATAACTTTGCGTCTCTGTGCAGGGAATGTTATTTGGCGAGTAACCTGAAAGGTAAGTGACTCTGTAGAATGGGCAGTTATTGTCTAAGCAATAAACCCACGATTTTGTGCTGTTGAGTTTTTTCTTCAGGCCGCAGACCAAATGCGTATATCAGCATATAGTTTTCGAATCTTGGCTCGATTTCCTGCCCGTAATAATCATAGAGAAATGTCGGGTCGAGTACTATTTGTGGCTCCTTGCCGATAGCTTTTTTGACGACCTCTTTCGAATTTTCATCGCGCACGGAAATGTGACTGAATTTCTTCAGACCATCGACTACGTAATCGGGAATTTCCTTATCATTCTCAACATAGCCGAAGCTGGGAGCATAAGAAACAATTCTATTTGTATTCAAACCGTGACCGAAGTAGATATTGTCCTTGCCGAGAAAAGGGCTTATAAAGTTCCAGACGATGTCACTGCCCACAACAATTGTATCGTAATGCTCACGGTTTATCTTATTTTTCAGAAAGGTTATTTTTTTTAGATTTAATTTCTTCTGTGCACTTCTGAATTTTAGAATCTTTAAAAAATTGGAAAATGCCAACGCCGGATTTTTCTTAACCAGCAGAGCTTTGTATTCGTTTAACCAGTGTTTGAAGTTTTTATAAGGTATCAGACTTACTTTGTGGTTTAGTGATTCTATAGTTTTAGCCAGACCATAAGCCTGCAGATATGCGCCGTGGTTTATTACATCCGGAAAAGTCAGGATTCCGACTTTCATCTTGCTGCCTTTAAATTACCAATCAATAACAGTGCTTTTGTCTGAATATTAAATAATGGTCTTGTTTTTGTCTGAAAGATAAAGAAGAAATGTGCCGAGATGGATACTGCCACCAATGTAGCGATAGCTGAGCCGGTAATTCCCATCTTTGGAATCAATAGTAAGTTCAAAATAATATTGGTTATTGCTCCCAGAAGACTTCGCAGAAAAGCCGTTTTTCCCAGGTTTTCAGCTAATATCCATTTCCCATTAACAAATCCAAGGAAAACAAAAACTCCCGACCAGATATGTATTGCCAGTGCAGGCCCGCCTGCGGAAAATTCTTTGCCGAATATCAGCACAACTAATGGTCGCGCGAGGAAAGTTGTTGGCACGGCAATGCACAGTGAAAGCCAGACCATAAAATTACACAGCTTCTGCAAACGCTCGTAATAGAGCTGTTTGCTTGTTTGTTTTGCATTGACAATGGCCGGAAATAATGAGCTCGTTATGACCATAGGAATAAAATACCATGCTTCCGACAGCCGAACTGCAACACCGTAACTGCCTGTCGCCTCGGCACTTAGCATTTGCTTTATCATCACCTGGTCTATCTTCATATAGATGCCGATTACCAGGCTCGACAAAAGCAACGGCCACGAATCCTTAAATAAGCTCATCGCCAGCGTTCTGTCAAAACGCCAGAGCCGAATACTGCCCTCTCGTCTTAAGTAAAACCATAGCTGACCGCCGGCGAGAATTACACTGTCGCCGAGCGCAACCACCGCAAACCATACAAGGGACAGCTTCAGGTAAATAAACATCAGCTTTAAAGCTGATGATATTACAATTTGGAAAATGTGCACATAGACAACGTATTTGGATAGCACCTGGGATTGAAAATAACAGTCGATGACATTCCACGATTGAAACAAAAGTCCTGCCGCAATGATAAATATCAGGATGTTGGTGGAGAAGTCATCGTTCGTAAAAATCGTGCAGGTTGCGAGCACGCAGATGGCAAAAGCAGAGCCTATGACCCTTAGTACGAAAGCAGTCCCCAGAAGGTTATGTTTGTTTTCCGGCTGTCTTACCAGCTCACGTACCAGAATACCGTCTGCTGTCATCGCGCTGATTGCTGCGAAAAGTCCGACGAAGCTGAGTGAATAGGTAAATAATCCGAACTTCTCAGCTCTTAAATAACGAATTACGAAGACCCACACGATGAAAAGTACTATCGTGCGCAGAATCTTTTCTGCCAGAAGCCACGATGTATTGGCAAAGTACCTTCTAAATCCTTCGCGATTCTTTAGTTCTGAAAACATCTCATTCATTTATCTTTAATAACATATCAAGAAGGTTTTTATGGTGTTTTAACAGCTTAATATTTTATGATCGTTTTTATGAAAACTTTTCAAAAACTTTTAGAAATTGTTGGTTTACAGCAGGCCTTCCATAAGTTTATGTCACTAATTGTGCAACGCTGTATTCTTCAAGAAGGCGATTAAACAATCTTGCTCTTCTGCCGGCCGATTCTATCGAGCCGTCGGTGTTGATATTGACTTTTAATTCTAAAGCCGAATTCAAACGCCGGTCGCTGACGGGAATAATCATTTGCATTATGTTTTTTTTCTCCGGCTCTTCATTGTTTTTCTTCCAGCTTAGAATCTTGTTGCTTCCGTCACGATTAGTTAGGGAAAGCAAAACCGTGTTAAAGTTCATACCTACCGCTGCCGCACACACCGAATCCCACCACTGGCTGAAAGTTTTGGCCCTGTAGAAATGAAGTCTTGCTTTTTCGAAACTCTCTTTTTCGAGCTTAATATGGTTTGTCAGTATGTGTTTTTTCCTTAAGATAGCCAGCATTTCCCCGAATTTGAAAAGGCCGAGCAGCCTGAACGCTAAAACCAGCAGTATAAGTATAGATATAAAAATCAGTATACTCTGGAAACTGCGTGTAAATATCATAAACATTCCGAAGCCGGCTGCCATTAAAGTAATCAAATATGCGGCTATTACAATGTGACGTTGTTTTAGACCGAGTGCCAAAAGCCTGTGGTGGAAGTGTTCGAAATCGGGTGAAAAAAGTGACCGCCGTTCAAGGTATCTTCGCACTATCGAAAAAAGTGTGTCAAAAATGGGTATGCCCAGAGCGAGAATCGGCAAAGTCAGGCTCACTAATGCGTGGGATTTTGTCGCAAACATCACACTTGAGGATGCAATTACAAAACCCAGAAATAAGCTGCCGCAGTCACCCATAAAGATTTTCGCAGGATTAAAATTGAAAAACAGAAAGCCAATCAGTGCTCCAAGCAGAGAAGTCATAATTATGCACATCACCATTTGTTCGAAGTAAATTGAAAGAACTACCATCACGCCGCACGCAACCGCACTCAGACCTGCAGCGAGCCCGTCAAGACCGTCTATAAGGTTGACCGCATTGGTTATGCCCACAATCCAGAGGATGGTCAAAGGCCATGAGAGCAAGCCTAATTCGAGTACCTGACCACCGCTAAAGCATATGGAATTGATGCGAAAGCCCAAAGCACAAACTATAATCGAGGCTCCAAGCTGGCATAAAATCTTGGTCCTCGCACGAAGGCCCTTGATGTCATCTGTCAGACCTACAATAAATATAAAAGTGGAAATACTAAGTAATGCTGTAATCTTCAGTTGATTCTCGAGCAGGTAATTTCTGACGGTATTGTCGAACAAAAACAGGGACAAAGTAATAGCCATCATCGGTATGTAAATAGCTATTCCGCCGATGCGGGGTGTAGGCCTGGAATGGACCTTTCGCGAATCGGGTATATCAACCATGTTGAATCTGTGGGCAAGCCGGATGGTCAGCGGCGTAACCGCTATTGCAAGCAAGGCTGCTCCCGAAAATATTAGTAAAAACGTTTCCATTTCAGATAATAAAAAAATTATTCCCTTTAAATAAACTCCGTCCCCGTCGGTGACCCGACAAGGTTTTTATCAGCCATATTTTCAAAACTCTGTTTTTAGACTTTCGCTTCAAGTCTTTACCTGAGTCTTTGCTCAGGATACTCTTGTTTTAATCGGTTTCGCTTAAAGCAGCCTTCCGAACAGAAAGACTGCCGAGTAAGTTTTCAGCCTCTTTTAGCTGTGGTCGAATCTTTAAACATAATCTCGCCTGCTGCATAGCCTCGTTTACGTAACCTGTCTGGGCAAGGAGTTCCGCAAGCCTCAGCCGCCACGATACCTGGCCAAAATCCAGGGCCAGCGCCTGTTGATAACAGTCTATTGCTTTCATATTGTCTTTATTTTCTTCGGTGTAGATATTCGCTAAGGTGACAAAATCATATGCGGATGCTTCGCTTCGGGCGCATTGTTCTTCCAGCAGCGTTATTATTTTTGTTCTTATTTGCTCTGACAATTCCTTGTGTTCTTCGGTGTCCTCGAGAATGCTCGAGATGTACTGAAGCCCGCCGATATAGTTACCTGCAAGCTGTAATGCAAGGTCGGGACGCTCAACTCTTGTGATATAAATTTCAGCGACATCTCTGAAATATCTGCCGTCGAGTTGAACGGCTTTCGAAAGTTTTTCAAATGACCGCTCTATCTTTCCCTGTTCCACGTCCGCACATCCTGCCACATAGCAGGCTATCGGGTCGCAAGGTGCCAGAATAAATCCTCTATTTATCTTCTCGATGCTCTCTGGCTCATCAGATTTGAGCATCTCGAGCTGACCCAGAACGCAGTATGGCGGGCCGTATGTCGGGCAAATCGTGCACGCCTTCTTTAGTCCTTCGATGATTTCAGTAACAGCCGGTATCGATTCCTCCGGAACTAAAGCCCACGTCCAGTCGATTCTCTGATTTATTTGTTGCCATCGATAAACATTAAACCAGTATTGATATATACCGTTGTCCCGCTCGGCCTCGACAGCCTTCGAGGCGTACAAAATTATTTTGTTGTATTGCTCATCGGTTCCCTGCCAGTCGTTTTCCACGAGTTCCTGCTCAATTTTCTGTACCTCTTTCCAGTCGGCCTCTGCTATTCGTGCATTGTCGGCTCCCAGCAGCGCCCATACCCAGATGGCCAGTGCGCCGCAGCAGATTGTTGTCTTTAGAAATTTTCGGTTGCTCGAAGATTCTTGTCCGAAGCCTTGTTTTTTTCTTTTCTCTATATTGGCCAGAGACAGGATTATTGCGCAGAATATGGCAGACAAAAACGCGTTTGCAGGCAGATGTTGACCGAAGTCACTTGCGCTGTGCACCAGTATTGCTATCAGTCCGAAGCCCAGACCGTATGTTATAGCGCTTACCGATTTATTTCTACTGCGTATATTTTTGGCATAGCTTGTCCAGACAATTGCTCCGAAAATAATCAGCATCGCCAGCCCTGACAGGCCCGTTTCTTCAAGTACCTGGGCATACTCGTTTTCCGCATGGGTGGCTATGGCTGTTATCGTTGAGCTGTCATACATCGGGTAAACCACCCGGTGTGTCCCCATACCCGTTCCGAGAATAGGAAAACGCTTAAAGCAAACTGTCAGGTCTTTGATTATTTGAAGCCGGTTGTCGTATTGGTCCAGGTTCCTTAATGTTGCGAGACGGTCATATACCGCGTCAAAGCTTGTATATACAATGCATACGAACGCTGCAAGCGCCGTCAGTGCCATTACCCACCCGTGTCCCTTGAGCGATTTCCGAAAGGCAACAATTACGGTGGTGAAAATTGCCGCAACCAGCATTCCTATCATCCCGCCGCGAGTTAGTGACATAAATACCGTCGCCGCACCAAGACTTATTATGATAACAAGAAGCCAGAAACCTCTTGCTCTGCTGGAGCTAAAGTATTCGAATACAATAGGTGCTGTCAGCTTATTGCCCTCTAAGTCCTCTTTGAGTTTCAGCATAAGAAGACCAAGCCCCGCACCTATCGATAAATTCATAAATTGGCCGTAGTGACTGTGATTGGCGAAAGGCCCTGAAAAGCTGATACCTTTTTTAACCGGTACCAGCCAGTATATTTTCCCGTTGCCGAAGAGCTCCTGCCCTAAAGCAATCACGGCTACAAAACCGCCTGTCAGGGCAATAGCCCACAGGATACGCTTTATTTGGTTAATGTTCCTGAAGCTGTTGAGGACAACAAAAAATACTGCGGCGATTGCAAGCAGAATCCGTAAATCATACTTTGTTGCGTTGGGATAAAAGCTTAATGTCATTGATGAAAGCCTCTCAGGCTCCTGAATGTCACTCAAAAGCTCCGTCTTAAGCGCCGCCGTGTTTGGCGATATCAGGTTCACCAGGCCGGCCGGTAATGGAACGAGCTGGATAGCTGCAATAAGAATAAATATCGCTGCCGGAATGTATGCAGCGCTTGCTGTTATCCTGAAATCTCGGCGGTATAAATAGTTAATCAAAAAGATAATGCTGATAAAGGCTGATAATAAAACCACTACCTCCCTCGCCCAGTCCCTGGACGCGCCGAACGCAAGCGGCATAAATGCGAAAAGTGCTATAAGCAGCAATTCGATAACCTTCTCGCTTGCAGTTGTTTTAGAATCTGCTGTATCGGTTGTTATGTTGTATTGTTCCATATGTTACTCGCTTTGGTTGATAGCTCGGAACGGTTAATATATCTCTTCCTTCAAGCACTCTTAATGGATTTTCAACACACGCTAATCGTGCCGTGCGTTCTCCGAGTTTTGCGCGGATAAGCTCAAACGCTGCTCTCATACACGGGCATCGGCTGCCTGTATTATGGGAGTCCGTTGCAACAAGCAATGGCGCTCCTGAGCCTAACAATTGCCACGAAGCTTTCTTGGCTAAAGGGCCGAATCGGCCTTGAAGGCTGCCAGCCGTTATTTGAATGCTGGCTTGCCGCTCAATCCACTTGACCATAAGCTGCGGTTTGACAGCCAGTATTGGGTGCCGTTCCGGGTGTGAGATGATTGCCTTTATACCCATATCGGCAAGTTCGCTAAGCAGTGGTTCGATGTCTATATAAATTCTGTCGGGTGGTTCGAGGAGGATATACTTTCTGCCGTCGGCAAGGCTGAGAACCTCATCATCTTTAATAAGCTGACATATCCTTTCATCTATTCTGACATCGCCACCCGCGACCACATTCAGAGCAATATTATTATTTCTAAGCTCGCTATTGAGACTGCGAACTTTCTCTCTTATTTTTGAGGCATTATTTTCCCTGTTGAAACGCCCGAGCTGATGTGGAGTTGCTATTACAGTCGTTATCCTGTCTCTTACCAGGGCCCGGCACAGAGCCAATGACTCGTCAATTGTTTCGGGACCGTCATCTATGCCCGGCAGGCAGTGACAGTGTATATCGACGAACTGGCCGCGGCTGACGTTACTGAATTTTGTCTGCTCTTGTGCATTTAGTTTTTTAGAGTGTGTTATCATTTTTCAAAAGTATAGTTTTATTGTGATACCAGCCTTCCGTTATTTATCTTTTTTAAGCATAAGCTTTTTCTTTCTGCTTTGTTTTTTTTGACCCTTTCTCTTTTTCTTCTTTTCCCTGCTCATCGTCGTAGTAACTATGGTCGTGGCCGTAACCGTATCCATAACCGTAGCCGTAGTATCTGCTGTAGTATCCGTATCGGCCGTGTTGTTGCGGCACGGCGTTGACGACAAACCCGAGAAGGTGAGAGCCGACATTAATTAAGCCGTCACGGGCAAGCTGGCTTGGTTTTCTTGTGCTTTTTTCAGCCCTCAGCACGAGAATTGTAACATCGCAAATCGCCCCGAGAATCTGGCTGTCGGCCACCGGCATCACCGGCGGTGAATCTATAACAATCCGGTCGTAGCGCTCGCAAAGCTCGTTGAGTATCGTCAAAAATGCATCGCTGTTGAGCAGTTCTGATGGATTTGGAACATCGGTCCCGCGGGGTAAAATATGAAGGCTCTCTATTGGGCCTTGCTCAATCGCCTCGTTGAGAGTAATGTTTCCTGTAATTGCATTGGACAGGCCGTTCTCGTTATCGACACCGAAAATTTTATGTTGAATCGGCCTTCGAAAATCACAGTCAAGGACAATAGTTTTTTGGCCCGCTTGTGCCATTGAAAGCGCTAAGTTGCTTACTAATGTGCTCTTGCCGTCTCCCTGAGTGGGTGATGTGATGAGTATGGTTTTTGCCCTGCCCTTTGGTACACCGAAAAATATCGATGTCCGTATCGTTCGATAAGCCTCGGCTGCGGCGGATTTCGGTTTGCGGTGAACCTTCTGTCCGCGCTCTTTGAGTGTTTTGTATTCTCTTGTTTCTTCTTTATCTTCGCCCGTTTCGAAAGTTTTTGCTTCTATTGGTGTTCTGACGCGGAATGCAAAATTGACTATTGTCTGATAAGCTTGAACTGCTGCCGATTTAAATTCAAGCCAGGCATTACGATAATTTCCACAAACAATTGCCTTGCTGGCCTTGTCTTTGACGTCCATCTTTAATGTTTTTGATTTAGCTTTGGCTGAGGATATCGTTATTCGAATCGCTTCGTAGAGTTTTGACACCGTAATCTTTAGCGCAGCCAGAACATCTTTTACTTTCTTTGCATCAGCATGCTCACCTGAAATTGACGGTACTATTCCGAGAATCGGAACACCTAAAATCTCGGATATCTCTTCGGTTGACCGCAGCCTGCAGTCGAACTGTTCGCGAACAAAGACCAGACCCCCGCTTAGCATAAGACCGAGAATAAAAGCAAGTGCCATTACCTTGGCCTTTTGCGGTTTCGATGGCCTGTCTTCGATACGAGCAACTTCAAGTATGCTTATGTTCAAAGCACCTGTATCCTCTGTGATATTCAGCTCTTTAATTCTTTCATCGAGTATATCGCACAATCTTTCAGTTCTTTTCAGCTCGGAGTTCAGAATCGAATATTCTGCGTTTTTAACGCCTATGTCCTGTGTCGCTTCTCTCTGCTCGTTGAAGTTCTTGAGCAGCTCGTCTTCTGTTTCCATCGCGGTCAGATATTTTTGTTTCATTATTTCAACGTAGCCTTTTGCGAATGTCTCTGTCTGTTCTCCGAGGTCCTTTTTTATCCGCTTTATTTGCGACTCTACGGATTGAATCGCAGGGTGGTCTTCTGTGTAATTACGCTGCAGGTCTTCCAGCTCGGTTTCAAGCTTTCCTAATTGCGACTCTAATGCAGCTTCATTATTTTTGGCTAAAAGTGCCGTTGCTATACTTGGCTGGACCGCTGCAAATTGTTTAATCTTGGCAGGCTCGGTTACCATACCCGCAATCACCTCGTACTCGGCTCTGGCATTTATAGTCGCAAGCTGTGCCTCCGTCAGTGCCTCTGAAAGTTTCGAAAGCCTTTGAACGGCAATATGTCCGCCGCTTTTCTCCTCAAAGCTCAACATCCCGTTTTCTTTGGTAAATTCGAGCATTTCTTGAAACCGCTCTTTTAGTTCCTGGTCGCGATTGACCTTTTCTTTTTGGAGAATTTTTAATACCTCGAGAACAGTGCTCCGCTTGTGAGTTGAATGGTATTCAACGTAGGAGTCTATCACGGAGTTTACTAACTGTGCTGCTTCTTCCGGATATGGGCAGTCGAATGAAATCGTGATAATGTCGTCCTTTTTCCCCACTTCAACGTTGATGCTGTTCTTTATGTATTTGACCAGGTTGTCGATTTTGGTGAAAGTTTTGAATCTTCTTATTTGCGGATTCTTGACAACGCCGGCTATAAGCGGAGTGGACTTTATCAGTTCTTTTTGCGTATAAAGGTAATTCTTTGAGCCGGTCATAAAGCCTTCATATTCGGAAATAATCTTCGGACCGCTTTGTTCAACGTACAGCCTCGCAGAGCTCGTATATATCGGTGTTGCCGTCAGAAGATAAAAATATGCCGCTATCAATGATGCTGTGATGGTGCATATGATTAGCCATCGGTGACGCAGAACCATCTCCAGCAATCCCGCTTGCGACAAACCTCTGTCGCCTGATCCTTTTGAATTTGGCTCCACATTTTCGCCAACGTTGTCGTTATTGAAGGTATCCATAATTCTTCCTTTCATGCTCTCTTTACGATTTAAAGGTCTTCCGGCCGTATATAGGCGCCAAAGTTAAGACGCAGTGTTTCAGCGAGGAACAGGTTCATTTGTGTCCTTGATGTGCTCTGTACGGAAACTACGTCACCAGGTTTTATCATTATCGTGGATACATTGTCGAAAGATTTCTGGTCTATCTTAAAAGTGGCTGCTACTACTTTGCCGTCCCCTTCTCGCCTGTAAATCTTCGCAAACCGCGGGTCGGCTATCCTGTTCACTCCTTGCGCAAATGCAAGGGCATCAATCAGGCTGTATTGAACGTTTGTCGGGTACTCGAATACGCCCGGCTTATTGACAAGACCTGTAACGGTAAATGCCCTCTCATCGATATGTTCATTTACCTTACATACAACTGCCGGCGGGTATTTCAGGTACTGCGGAAAGTACGCCTCGGAGATTTCTGTTTCCAGTTCGGTTAATGTCTTGTCGGCGACGTTTATTTCGCCTATTATCGGAAGCGGTATATTGCCCGAGTTATTTACCCTGCACAGATAAGGCTCGTTCTGCCGGTATGTCTCGAGCACGTCTTTTAAAACAAGGGGCATATATAGTTCCAGAACATCTCCACAGATAACTTTATATGTGGTGTCGTGGCTCGCACTTTCCCCGGCCTCTGCAGGCCCGGCTCTCTCGAAAGCGCCGACCTCTTGAAGGCCAGATGCTTTCGGACCGTTACACCCGATAACGGACAATAAAAAGACCAATAAAATGCTTGTACCTATAATATGTGCGTACCGCCCTTGTCTGAATTGATTGTTCATTTACTATCTCCTGAATTATTCCTTTAATCATTACACCCCAAAAACTTGTTACAATCTGAATATTCGGAAATTACACAGACCGGGTTTAGTACAAAAAAATATTTTTTCACTTTTCTGTCCGATAATAACGCAAACGATGAACCGTAAAATCCGGTTTTTACAAAAAATACAGTCTCGCTTCAGGTTCGCTTTTGCCGGCTCTTCTGTGCATTAATATTTGGTGACTTTGAGACGCTGAATTCTCTTGACATCGTCTTCAAAATATGATAAAATCATCTCTTAAATGGGGGCAGGGTACTTCTCAGTTGTTAATCAAAAAATAGCCTCTTCTTAATTTCTGCACAATGCACGGAATACTTAAAGGATATTGTTGTTCTGGAAGGAGCCTTTATTGAGAATGATTGAGAAGGATGGTTATGAAAAGGTTGAGTTGTTTTTGTGTTTGCTTATCAATTTTGTTTGTTGGTTGCTCTGCAAATTCTTCTTTGCAGCATTTCAATATCAGTGGGCTCGAAGCCGAGCACGGCTCGTCTCTGATAGACCCGAATAATGGAACCTATTCGATAGAAGTTTTCGAAAGAAGCGATGGCACTGTTGATTACTCCTGGGATATCGACAGCCGGATAGAGCAGGCTGAAACCTGCCGGGTAAAGTATCACAATTTATGGAATACCGCTCGATTTATGGTAATTGAGGGTTCCATCGGAAGCCGCCAATATCCTGTTATACTCGATACCGGTGCGTCACAGGCCGTCTTTGTTAAAAATAAGCACATTAAGGATAACAAACTTTCCGTATTCCCTCTTAAAACCGCACAGTTCGAAGGCTTTGATTTCGGCCTTTGCTATCTGCCTAAGCTTATGATTGATGACATCAGTCTTGTTGACTGGCCCTGTTTTTATCTGAATCGCCGGGGCCTCTTTGGCCTGTTCACAAACTCTGATAATGAAGACAACGCTGTCATCCTCGGCCTGCCGGCTTTGAGGGAGTTTAAATATATCCTCTTTGATAGTGTAAATGAAGAGGTGGAATTTTCGACTGATAAGGATTTTGAAACCACCAATGAGCAGCTCTGGATGCAGTATCCGCTCTCTATCGAAGAAGATTTTCACGGTAACACCTTTTTATTTGTTAGTATTCCTGTTGCCGGCAGTGAAATCGATTTTCAGCTCGATACCGGAAACGGAAATGGACTGGCTGTCACCGAGGAGCTTTGGGACGAAATCCAAAACAGCATCCCCAAAGTAAAATTGAAAAGCCAGAGCCAGCTCTATCCTTATGTTGGCCGCCTGAAATGCAAAAAGGGCTACGTCCCGGAATTCGAATTTGCCGGAAGGATTATTAAAAATGCAGATGTCTCCGTTTTTCCTGACGACAGTATTCTCCTGGAGGAATGTGGCGGTTTATTGGGAATGCAGTATTTTCGCAATACCATATTAGTGCTCGACTTTGAACGCGAGATGCTTTGGGTAAAGAAATAAAAAAATCAGCCGACACTTTTCAGTGCCGGCTGATACTCAGCAGCTCACCGGGTGATTTGGAATTTCTACTTCTTATACAATCATTTTTTTTTCAACTCTCTTCTCTGGTTTCAATTGGACTCACCAAATTCTCTATTCTATTGTAAGTTTTATTCGGAGCTTCTCGAGCTGCTGGAGCTTGAGCCGCCGGCCGCTGCTACTGCTCCCACGGTACCGCCGGCTATGCCGCCGGCCGTGCCCATACCAACGCCCATAAACGCAGGTGCCATCGCTATCTTCATCCCCCCTATACCAGGGACCGTTGTTACAAGGGCTTTACTTACCGTAAGGGCTGTCGCACCGGTTGTTATCATACCAACACTTTGAAGTCCGATCATCTGTGAAGATGCCGCACAAACCGTCACCACCGGATTCACTGAGCCCTCGCAGGCCGTTGCCGCGCAAATGTTGGCCGCCTGAGCAGATTTTACTATATCTGAACTGGCCCAGTTGGGTAGTGTTACTTCTTTGGAAACCTTAAGTGGTTTCGTTCGCAAGCCGACTTTTCTTACCAGCTTCTCGAAATCTTTACTCAACCCCGTCAGGTCAACGTTACTTCCGTCGGCGCCTACCTTATTCGTTGCTATCTCGTGGCGAAGAAGTTCCTTGTAACCGTTCATTTTCGTTGTAGCCTCGAAAACCGATACACTCAGGAAAATATTTTCAACCTCGGAATCGAACAGGTAAACGCTGCCGATTTTGCATTTAATCGTACCCGGCTCTCCTTTGTAATTTCTTACGTCGAGACTGAAAGGTTTTGAAAGGGCCCTTACAGCAATAATGCCTCCCTGATTCTCTGTTGTCAGCTCAATGGCCTTCATATCGAACGTCAGCTCTTCGCTGAAGGGATAGTTGCCGCTTATGATATTAAAGCTTTGCTGCCAGGTTTTGCCGATATCTTCTCTGTCAAGCTTTGTTATCGATTGAACGCACTGGTTATTGACGTTTTCCAGAAGTGATAATGCCTTATTGTCCGTCAATACTGCATGTGTTCTTTTGTCCACTAAAAAAGACAGTGTCCCTGATAAACCTCTCTGCGTCTCGCCTGCTGTCCCCTCTAAACCCTGGGGTATGATGGTATAGCTCACCATATCATCGTTGAGTTCTTTTCTTTCTACGGCATACAATGTTTCAGCCTGATTTCGGTATTGGCCCTTCCCCGAATACTCTATTGTAGAGACCATCTTGAAGTAACTTGTCCCCTCCGCTGGCTCGGCACTAACGTTAGCTGTCAGATTTAATATCAAAAAAATCACCGCCAGTGCAAGGATTGTTTTTCTGTAACTAAATCTGTGCTTCATTTTTGCCCCCTTTCAAATATGACTTCTTCGTCAATTCCTAAATGTTTTTAGCAAGAGCTCTTTAGCCCCCCAAATGGCACACCTGTATGGGTGTGAATTAAAATACATTAGTTGGCTTATCGGTTTTATTAAAGACTGTCTAAAACAAAAAATATTATTTTTAGTTATAGGACTGCTGCTTTGTTATTTGGTTTGTCTTCATCGGTCTTCTTCGTTCGATAATCAATTCCTTTGAGGTCGGTAAATGCTAATTTGTCCGCAGCCCGCCTCGCCTCGAAATCTTAAAACTTCCGCCTGTTTGTTTTTCAAAATTGCCCTTGTAAAACTGAAAATCGCTGATATAATCGGCCTCTGAAGTGAACGGGATT
>Ga0307434_1000338_pt1 | contig 35066 bp, 24 predicted proteins | sample SalMarWE160220MG_FD_202156 | JGI IMG/M metagenome (GOLD analysis project Ga0307434, IMG submission 202156) | Salt marsh sediment microbial communities from the Plum Island Ecosystem LTER, Massachusetts, United States - WE1603-220 | ecosystem: Environmental > Aquatic > Marine > Intertidal zone >... | reverse complement strand
GATAATAGTATCTGCTGCATTTACCTTCATAGCAGCATTATATGCACTTCCTTGCAAAGCGCAAGTTGCCTATTTTAACATTTAGAAAAATGTCAAATCATCTTGCGGCACTTCGGTGAGATGTTACGAAAAATGATTTGTTTGGTTTCTTTGGTTCTGGTGCTGGGACTGGTGGGTGATGTTCAAGCTGACGACGTGGACTGGACCGGTGACGGTCCCGACCACCTCTGGAGCACGCCAACAAACTGGGCCACCGGTACAGTCCCCACCTCTAGCGACTTGGCCATTATCAACTTAGTCCCCGGCCCGACTATCGCCGCGAACGTAGACGCCGTGGCTGAGGGTATACTCCTTGGATTTGGTGGTTCAACCGGTGAGCTGACAATGGACGGTGGAACCCTGACATTCGAATGGGGTCACATAGGCGAAGACGATGGTGGTTACGGGACAATTAATATGAATAGTGGCACCATAACTGTTGTCTATGGATTCACTGTGGGGGACTGGGGTTCGGGCACCCTCAATATGATCGGCGGAAATTTTATAGTCGGGGATGACTTCATGATTGCGGGTGGTTCTCCTACAGCTACAGGTCACGTGAATCTGGATGGTGGAACTATTACCGCCGGCTACTTTGCGATGAGAGATGACGAAGCTGCTGTCGGCACAATGGACGTCAGGGCCGGTACGCTGATAATCGACGGCGATGAGCTCTCGCTGGTCCAGGAATTCATTGACAACGGCTGGATCACTAGCTATGACGGCCAAGGCAAGCCGAACCTAGATTATGACGTTACGACTGAAGGCAAAACTACGTTGACGGCTACCCCACTGCTTAAGCCGAATCCGTCCGACGGTGGTTTAGTAGCACACGGCGAGGTGGAGCTGAGTTGGACTTCGCCTGATCCTTGTGTACCAGGTGAAACCGTGCAGGTTGATGTCTACTTCACTGACGATTGGGCCGCCCTGTATTCGTTTGTCGACCCGGCTGCTATTCAGGTTGTCAGCATGCAAAACGTGAATTCCGTTGTCGTGCAAACTCAGCCAAAGACCAAGTACTATTGGGCTGTGGATGCCTATCTCGGCGGTGAAGATCCCAACAACAATCCGGTTTTCGGGTCTATCTTTAGTTTTGTTGCAGATAACATACCTCCCGAAGTCGATGCCGGCGCAGACGTGGTGACCTGGCTCCAAGCCGGTGCCAGGGAAGGGAATCTGGATGCGGCCGTAACCGATATTGATCCTTATACCGTTCAGTGGACGGTTGTTAGTGAACCCGACGATCCCAACAATCCTGATGCCGTGATTGCCGATCCGAGCACCGAGGATACGAGTATTACCCTGTCAGCCGTAGGTGAGTATATCCTGCAGTTGGAGGCCTCTGACGGTGAATACACCGGTTCGGACACGGTCACGATCAACGTGTATAACGACGGTTGCCAGGCGGCCCAGTCACTGCCCGATTACGTGCCGCTTCCCGGAGACGTCAATGGTGACTGCGTCTTCGATCAGTTGGATTTGGATATATTGAATGAAGACTGGTTGAAAGATATTTCACTTACTGAAGAATGGCTTATACTTGAATAAACGAGATCAATATCGACTTGAGCTTGTCAGGGCGTTTGAGCGGCTCGCTGGTGATATTAATTACGATTGCAAAGTCGATTTGCTGGACCTTGCGAATCTCGCAGCAAGCTGGCTCCAGGAGAATTACAGCACCGAGTAATGAATGCAGCAATCCCAGGACCGCCATGGCGGTCCTGGGATTGCTTTCTCTCTTGCTTTGCCCTGATACATGGCTTATAATCATAACATGGCTATAAAGTCAATTTTCCTATCAATCAACTGTGAACTTTTAGTACAGGATCCCTTATGGACGCACAACCAGCCAAACGTTTTGTCTCTGTCGATGTACTTCGTGGTTTTGACATGTTCTGGATCATTGGTGGCGGTGGCTTGGTCACCTCCTTTACCGCCCTGATCGGTGGTAAGACTCACGCGGTTATCTCCAAGCAAATGCACCATGTAAGCTGGGATGGATTTCACTTCGAGGACCTGATCTTTCCTCTCTTTGTCTTTCTGGCAGGTATGAGTACGGTATTCTCCCTGGGGAAGCTTCTGGATGTCCAGGATAAATGGGCCGCGTGGAAGCGCTTGATCAAGCGTTGCCTGTTGATCTACCTCATGGGTTTGTTCTACTATGGCGGCTTGGCCGATGGCTGGGAGCAGATTCGTTTTGTAGGCGTGCTGCAGCGTATTGCCATCTCATCTCTTTTTGCAGGGATTTGCTTTATGTACCTCGGCAAGAGAGGGCTGCTAATCACCTTGGCAGCCATCCTGGTGGGTTACTATATTCTCATCGCCTTTATTCCCGCACCGGGTCAAACGCAGGTGGGGTGGTCCATTGAAGAGACCTGGGCCTTCTGGGTTGACAAGAATTTTCTCATTGGCAGGAGTGGTGACTGGGATCCGGAAGGATTACTCAGTGGTATTCCGGCCATTGCCTCCTGCCTTCTGGGTGTGCTGGCCGGTATGATGATGAAAGACAAGTCCCTTGCGGATGGCAAACGCCTCAAGCACTTCCTGGTCTGGGGTGTTGGCTGCCTGGTCCTGGGCTATGTCTGGAGTTTTCACTTTCCCATCATCAAGGTCCTCTGGACCTCCACCTTTGTGCTCTGGGCTGCTGGCTGGAGTTTTCTCTTATTGGCTCTGTTCTACTGGATCACCGACATGATCGGCTGGCAGAAATGGGCCCAGCCCTTTATCTGGATCGGCATGAATTCCCTCACCATCTACATGACTGTTGCATTTGTCAACTTCCACGGACTGGCCAATCGTCTCATCGGCAAAGACATCACCGGTCTTATCGGTGATCCCTGGGCCAACTTTGTGCGTCATGCCGTACAGATGGCCTTCATCTTCCTGTTCCTGCGTTACCTCTACAAGAAGAAGATATTCCTGCGTATGTAAGGGGGACAATGACGGTTGTTGTCAAAACGATACGTATGGTTGTCAGTGACAACTGGGTTGTGGACATTAAAGGGGTCAAGTATTAATTCTTCTGGAGGAAAATTAAAGAGTTAAAGGGGTCGAGTTAAAGGCGAGTTAAAGGGGTCAGGTATGAATGGCACTTCCATAAGCCGCAAGACCCGATAATGATGGAGAAAAACAGGCCTCCGAGCCGAAGAGATTGTTGTTATAGCAATCGAATCAACAAGGAGGTCTGTCATGGACAAGTATACCAAAGGACGGCTGAGTAGCCAAGTCTCTCGTGTTCAGAAGTATCGCCAGCAAATGGTGGAAGATCAAGACCTTTGTTTCACGGAACTATTACCCAAAGAACAAGTCGACGCAGCCATAAAGCGGCATCAAGTCTGCTTCCGTCAACGCCTGTACACACCACTGGTGACGATCTGGACGTTCCTTTATCAGGTGTTAGCATCTGATCAGTCCTGCCGAGCGGCCGTCGCTCGTTTGCTGGCTTTCTTGTGCCTCGGTGGAGATAGCTCCCGAAGCGCTAAGACCGATCCCTATTGCAAGGCACGTCAGCGTCTGCCCGAGAAACTCCTGGCCGATCTTGCCCGCAGCAGCGGCAGCGACTTACAGCATCAGGTTCCGCCCACGGGACTCCTGAACGGCAGGCCCATCAAAATTGCTGATGGCACGACTGTTAGCATGCCGGACACGCCGGAAAATCAGAAGGCCTATCCGCAGCAACCGGGGCAGAAGAAAGGTCTGGGCTTTCCTATCATTCGTTTGGTGGGCTTGATCAGTCTGTCCTGCGGTACGGTGCTGGACGTGGCCATGGCACGATACAGCGGTAAGCGCACGGGTGAGACATCACTCTTGCGACAGTTACTCGACCAACTAAAAGCCGGGGACGTTCTGCTGGCTGATGCAATGTTCTCCAACTATTGGACCATTGCCCTGTTGTTAGGGTGCGGTGTTGATATCGTCAGCCATCACGACAACAAGCGAAAGTTAGACTTTCGCAAGGGCCGGCGACTGGGCCGTTACGATCATGTCGTCGACTGGTATCGGCCGCAACGACCGTCGTGGATGAGCCAGCGCCTCTACCAGAGCCTGCCTGATGTGCTGTCTATACGCGAACTGAGGGTGGAGGTACGCCAGAAGGGTTTTCGATGCCGTCATCTGCTTCTGAGCACGACACTTCTGGACGCACAGCTCTATAGCAGAGAGGAAGTGGCTACGGCTTTTCGTGCTCGCTGGCATGCGGAATTGGATTTACGTTCGATCAAGCAAGTCATGCAAATGGACGTGCTACGATGCAAAAGCCCCGCCATGGTTCGTAAGGAGATTTGGATGCACCTGTTGGCCTACAATCTGATCCGCAAATTGATGGCCCTGGCCGCCATGGCGGCAGGGCTTTGCCCCCGTGATATCAGCTTCAAAGGGACGTTGCAAACCCTGTTAGCCTTCGCCGTTGCCGGGTGGTCGTGTCCCGACCGAAGAAACGAATTGTATGCCGCCGTTCTAAGGGCGGTAGCCACACATCGCGTCAACGACAGACCGGATCGTATCGAGCCGCGTGCCGTGAAGAGGCGCCCCAAGAAACTGATCTATCTGAATGAGCCGCGATCGATTGCCAAAAAACGTTTACTAAGCGGAACTTAAGGCTTATGGAAGTGCCATTCGGGGCTTATACCATTATTTGGTATAGGCTCCTTTTCTGTGCGCCGAACATGTTTGGTAACTTGGAGGTGAAGTGTTACAGCCACCCACCACCCGGTAACGTTCACCTATGAAGAGCTCAAAGTCAAATACTAAAATCCCTGTTGCCATAAAAAAAATTCTCTTTGAGGCATCCACGTTACGATTTGTAAGCCAAATATCGTAGTTTAACAGTACATACTAATGCCAGACAGCAACAGGAATGGTACTTAAGCGAACGATTACTTCCAGGACACCTTGCGATCCGGCTTTGTGAATGGCAATTCGATTATGTTCCTGTCCTTCTGCTAATGGTAATCGGTCAATACGAACCGTACAATCAGATGGGACCTCTAAAGTGGCCCGGCCCTGCTGTCCCTGAATGATAACTGTTCTTTCATGCTGCCGGACAGGCAGTCTTGTCTGCCAATAGAACTCCACTGCGTTTCCCCAGGCCAGGGTATATTTGTCTCGGATGACCAGCTTATCAGGGGTGGGTGAATCCCAGGATCGGATCCATTTCCGGTAGTATCGATCCCAGCCGGGCGTAGCGTCAATGCGAGCGTTAAAAGCTTTATCATCTCCATAACCTGTGGGCTTTACATCTACCGGTAGCGGACGCTGAGGATGCGCCCTCTCTGGCATACCTACCGGCACGAGCATGTTGTGACGCTGACAGTGTTTGTAAACCGCGTGAATAGGATCATCGTATTCACATATCCCCAGATCCAGAGCAAAGGTCTGATTTGCAAATTCCAGTACAAAGTTGCCTTTGTCTTCATGTGTATGGTCTGCTCCGGCTTTATGTCCCATGATCAGGAGCTTAACACGGTGACTGCCCAACGATCGGGTCGAAGCAATATATCCTGTATGCGGCAGGGAGATATAATCCGGTAAAGCCGGGCCTTTCCGTGCAAGCGGGGGTTTACCATTTCGTAATAACAGTTTGTTATACATTGTGGTCCAATAACTATCGGGCATTAGTTCGGCCAAAATCTCTAAGGTGTCACTACGAAACGAAGGCCCGGAGTCACAGACCGGGATCACATCATTTGCCGTAATTGACGCGACCGCCGCAGCATAATTAGCGGTGGATTTCAACGCCTCAGGAACTAACTCAGATACGTTTCGACCGCGTGACCGTGCATAATACTTAATGGCCTTGTAGTTTTCCCTCGCGATGGGATTGAAATAGCCCGGCCCTTCCAGGGTGCCACCATCCGGTTGTATCACATTCTCCAGATTGTTCGTGGCGTCCTGATAGGCCAGGTCGGTATAGGGCTTAACGCGGGGCCATTCGCGTTCGAGCACCAAATAGGCATACATGCGTCCGGTGTTGAAGTAGGCCAATTGATTGCAGTGAAAAATGTATTCATGCCGCCATGCTACATAGTTAATCGGACCGACACCTTCTTCCGCCAGACGGCGCATCAGATAATTGCGTCCCGTTTCTGTGAATGCCTCACCTGCCAGGTCCAGGATCATGGCGATGTCTTCGGCCGTGTAGGAACGGCGAAAGGCACGGTCTTCCCACGGGCTGGTGGGAAGATGAGACATAAAACCAGTGTCCCAGTGTTCACTCAGCGCCAGAGACAAAGCATATCGGGCCGCCATACGAAGCGCTTCGGCATCCCGTAACACAAGGCCGGCAATGGCCAAATCCGGATTGCCGGTCAAGCGAGCTTGTGATTGATCGCGAACGCGACCGTGGCTCCTGTTGTGCCCGCCACTGTTGACAAATTCGTGAATCCCTTTCTCCGGATGGAAACTATTGGCGGCTATGGCCTGTTGAGCGTAACGCGATTGTCTGTTCTCTTTGACAGCTTGCTGGTGTTGTCTGCGCAATTCTACCAGTTCACCGGCGCTTAAAAAGATGCCGTACCGTGGTTTGAACAGGGAAATCTGATCAGCTTCCTTAATATGCTTATCCCACTGTATCTCTGAGTAATCCCAAAGGGCCATGTAACGATTCAGTTGCTCTGTATTTTGCAAACCGATCCAGCGAAACCATCCGGCGCCGGGCCCTTCTGAATTGGTTTCGATCTCCAGGGTAAGCCTTTTAATGAGTTTGGCCCCCCGCAAATCGAGGTTATGCTCTGTGACGTTTCGAGACTCCGGCTCTGATGTATACACACGTTCTCCCAGATCGGTTATCGCAGTGATTTTGAGCGTGGATTGTTTAGGCCCGGTCAGACGCACCAGCAGGTGATCATAGCCGGAGCAGTCTATGTTGAAGTCCCGGTACATTCGCAAGGCCGGACCTTTTGCAGGTTTAGAGGCCCATTCGAAATTAACGGCACTCCAGTCTTGCCTGATACTCAGTCCCCAGTTAAGGCCCGGACTGACGGTCCACTGGTTGAATCCACTGAGACCCGGTGACCAGAATGGCTCGATAATGGCTTCAGCGACGTTAATCGGAATCGGCTTGTATACATGATTGGCCTCACGGAGTTTTAGTGCTTGACCAGCAAAACCATCAACGCTCAATCCAATAAGTACCACATAGAAAAAAGATCTAACTATACACATTCTGATTTCCTTCCATTGTTTCTATAAGCGGCAAGCTATCGCGGTTCAAGACTTGCTGGATACGGTCCACTATGAAGAACTCAAAGTCAAATACTAAAATCCCTGTTGCCATAAAAATGTTCTTTGAGGTATCCACGTTGCGACATTTCAGTCAACGTAACCTGCTTACTTCTATTCCAAAGTCATAGACTACATCAAGGCTGACAAGGTGCTTGATCAGTCAGTACGCAACGTGGCCCTGCAAATTGCCAACGCCCGGTTTTGGGAGGATGGAGAAAAGACGGAATAGGCCGGCAGGATGAGCCGTTTGATGAAGACCTGCGGGCGTCAGTCAAGAGTCTCCCGATAAAATAGGTAGAATAGACGTGCAAATCAGTCTTGTGGGGGAAAATAGCCCCGCTGGATAGGCCTCGGGGCTGCAGCGGGGGAAGAACTTTTCTGTGCTTGCATTTCTTACGATTGCCGCTACAATGTTTCGGGTAGGGTAGGCATTGCCCACCAACTTCGAAAATGGTGTGCTGTGCACACCCTACGAAGTCTACAATGACAAGGGATTTTCGATTTACGATTGCCGAACACCGGTTTTAAAATCGAAAATTGAAATTCGAAAATCGACAATCTGTTTTTTGGAGTTAAAAATGATTAAGGTTCTGATCACAGACAAACTTGCACAGGAAGGAATTGATTTGCTCAATTCCCAGGACGGCGTCGAAGCTGTCGTAAAGACCGGCATAAGTGAGGATGAGCTGGTTAATATTATCGGTGAATATGACGGCCTCATCATCCGAAGCGGCACGAAAGTGACCGCGAAAGTGCTGAGCAATCCCGGCAAACTAAAGGGAATCGCCCGGGCGGGTGTCGGCGTCGATAATATCGACATCCCGGAAGCTACGCGAAAGGGAATCCTTGTAATGAATACTCCCGGTGGAAATACGCTCAGCGCCGCCGAGCACACGATGGCGCTGATTCTTGCGATGAGCCGCAATGTCGTGCCCGCCTGCAGCAGCCTGAAGGGCGGCGCATGGGACAGAAAAAAATATATGGGCAACCAGTTGAACAACAAGGTCCTCGGCTTAATCGGTCTGGGCAGGATCGGGATGGCCGTGGCCCGGATGGCCAAAGGTTTCAATATGAAAATCTTAGGCTATGACCCGCTTGCTGCTCCGCCTGATGCGGAAAAGATGGGCGTCCAGATATGCAAAAATCTGGATGACATATTCAAACAGGCCGACTATATCAGCGTTCATGTCCCGAGAAACGAGCAGACGTTGAATATGATCGGTGCCGAGCAGATCGAAATGATGAAGCCTACCGTGCGGCTGGTCAACTGCGCCCGCGGCGGGATTATCAACGAAGATGCGCTCTACGATGCTCTTGCCGCTAATCGCATTGCCGGTGGCGCTCTGGATGTCTTTCCGAAAGAGCCGCCGGAGAATACGCGTTTCAGCGAGTCCGATCACTGCATTGTCACGCCGCATCTGGGCGCAAGCACCGAGGAGGCCCAGATCGAAGTGGCTGTCGAAGCGGCTCAAATTCTTGTCGACGCGATCAAGGGCGGTCCGGTTCGCAACGCCCTGAACGCTCCATCGACCGCTGGTGCCGCCCCGGCGATTGTCAGTCAATATGCCGAACTTGCAAAGCGAATCGGCGCCGTGCTCAGCACCATCGCGCCGGGTCAGATCGAAAAGGTTCAGGTCCGGTATCGCGGCTCAATTGCCGAGCTGGCCACCGAGCCGGTGACGCTCAGCTTTTCGATAGGCCTGCTCCAGAAGCATTTTGATATGTCGCTGAATATGGTCAATACGCCGGTTCTTGCAAAGGAGCGAGGCATCAGTATCTCCGAGACAAAAAACGTAGAGGTCAAGGATGTTGCTTCGAGTTTCAGCGCCAAGGTCGTGACCGACAAGGTGACGCGGACGGTGACAGGCTCGGTCTTCGGCGGGACCCTGCTGCGGATCATCGAAATCGACGGCTTCAATATCGAAGTGACGCCGCACGGCAGCGTCCTGGTGATTTTCAACGACGACAAGCCCGGAGTGATCGGATCGGTGGGCAACGTCTGCGGCAGGCACAAGATTAATATCTGCACGATGGGAGTCGGACAAAAACCGGACGAGCAGAAGGCGATGCTGGCTGTCAGTCTGGATAAGGATCCCGATGACAAAGCGGTTGAGGAACTCGGTAAACTCGATTTCGTAAACGAGATCTACGTTTGCAAGCTGGACTGATGCTCGATACTCGAATGGGGCTTTTGTAATGGCTGAACAGTTAATCATAAGTGTCAGCGGGATGCGTGGTATCATTGGGGAGAACTTCACGGCTTCGATTGCCGTCGAGTACGGGTCCGCGTTCGGCACATATTTGAAAAACAGACTTCAACGCGATGCGCAACATGCGGCACACGACGCGATGTCGGTTTGCATCGGCATGGACTCCCGGCCGAGCGGCGAAATGCTCAAATCGGCCGTGGCCGCGGGATTGTGCGCCGCTGGAATTGACGTTATCGATCTGGGCATTGTCACCACACCATGTGTCGGTGTGATGGTCAGGGAGCTTGCGGCAGCCGGCGGCGTCGTTATTACCGCTTCGCATAATCCGATTGCCTATAACGGCATAAAACTACTGCTCGACAACGGCGTTGCTCCGCCGGCCCCGGAAGCGGAAAAAATAAAGCGATGTTTTCTCGAAAAGAATCTTGCCCTTGCGGATTCGACACATTGCGGCCGGGTGACCTGCAGCGATAAAACCGATGCGACGCACATCGACAAAGTTCTGGCGATAGTCGACAAAGATGCGATTGCCGCAAAGGAATTCAAGGTCGTTCTGGATAGTGTCAACGGCGCCGGGGGTCGTGTCACGAAAAAGCTGCTGGCTGAGTTTGGCTGTGAAGTTACCGCTATCAACACCGAGCCTACCGGATTGTTTGCTCACGGTCCCGAGCCGACTGCAGCGAATCTGACGGGCCTTTGTGACGCGGTAAAAGCCCAAGTTGCCGACATTGGTTTTGCACAGGACCCCGACGCCGACAGATTGGCGATTGTCGACGAAAACGGTACGTACATCGGTGAGGAATACACCCTTGTTCTGGCGGCGAAGTATATCTTCAGCAAAGCAGCAGGCAACGCGGCGACAAATTTCTCGACTTCGCGAATGATCGACGACGTGGCCGGCAAAGCGGGCGGCAGTGTTATCCGCACGGCTGTCGGCGAGGCCAACGTCGCCGCGGCTATGTTCGAACACGATTGCATCATCGGCGGAGAAGGCAATGGCGGCGTGATTGATTTACGCGTCGGGCCAGTCCGCGACAGCCTTGTCGGGATCGCTCTTGTCATGCAGCTTATGGCTGAAACGGAAAAAACGATTAGCCGGTTGGTCAGCGAAATCGGCGGCTATTATATGAGCAAGGATAAATTCCCCGCCGGGCAGGACCAGGCACGGCAAATCCTCGAATCGGCAAAAGAAACCTTCGCCCACGCAAAGCTGGAAACAACCGACGGCTGCCGATTCGATTTCAACGACGGCTGGCTGCATCTTAGAGCCAGCAACACCGAACCTGTCATGCGAATTATCGTTGAGGCAAAGGACCGGCCGACCGCTCAAAAATATATCGATCAGGTGACAAAAATTCGGGCAAAAACATTGGCACATTGATGGACAATAAAAAACAAGCAATAGCAGCCAGGCAAATTAAGTCTATCACATTTCTTGGTATGGCGGTGAATATTGCTCTGTCGGTTATTAAGGTCGCCATCGGTTTGTTGGCCGCTTCGCTGGCACTTGTTGCCGACGGGATCCATTCGTTTTCCGATGTCGCCACCGACATAGCTGTACTGTTGGGCCTGCGTCTTGGTTCGAAAGAGCCCGACCAGAGTCACCCCTACGGCCACGGGCGAGCGGAAACTTTCTCGGCCGGCCTGGTAGCACTGATTTTGATTGTTGTCGGCGGGGCAATGGTTTACTACGCCACATTGGCCATCGCCAGAGACGATATGACCGTCCCCAGGCTCGGAGTTCTCATCGCCGCGGTTATTTCAATTGCGGCTAAGGAGTGGCTCTATAAAGCAACACAAAAAGTCGCGATTCAAACCCACAGCCCCGCACTTTACGCCAACGCCTGGCATCACCGAAGTGACGCTCTCAGTTCGATCGCGGTTGTAGCAGGATTTATATCGCTGAAATTCGGTTTTGGCCATGGCGACCAGGTCGCTGCGATTGCCGTTGGGCTGATGATTGTATGGGTGGGAGTTAGGGTCATCGGCGATGCGCTGCGCGAGCTGGCCGAAGCCTCCGTCGATCCGGACACGATCGAGCACATCAAAAAAATCATCAACTCCGACGTTTCTATCCGGCAGTGGCACAAGCTGCGGACCCGCACGGTGGGCAGGGAAGTCTTTCTCGATCTGCACATTCTCGTCGACCCGGATTTGAAAATAACCGACGCCCACGAGATATCTGAAAGGCTGGAAAGAACCCTTGATGAGCAGATAACACGCCCGATTAACATCACAGTTCACATCGAGCCTGACATGCCGGAACTGAGAAAATAACACCGGATTTCGACGCATGTTGGATCTGCCGGAATATTTTGAAATTTAGATGAGGATTTGGTATTATCAGGCTTAAATTGTACATGAGTGCTTGAAAAAAAGTGTCTAAGCGTGCAAGAACACCGTTATGAGCTTAAATGTAGAATCTCAATATAATCATCTTCACACAGTCGCCGCTGAGCGCGCATGGCACGAGGTCCTCTGGTCCAACGGAAAGGAATTATTATGAACTCACTCCCAGTCTCCCCAAACCTGCACTTCTCGCGTCGCACGTTCCTTCAGGCAGCGGGCAGTACGGCCGCCGGCCTGTCGCTCAGTTCACATCAATTGCTTGGCTCTCTGGCTATGGTGCAGCCGGCCGGCCCACCCAAGCGTCCCGCTGTTGTCCGAGCCGCCTTTATCTATCCGCCGACGGCGTCGTTGCGCAAGGTTGGCTACTATAGCTGGCCAGGCTCCACGTTCGATGCCGAAGGCCGCCAGAGACAGTATACTCTCGGATTGCAGGCCATCGAGCGGAAGCTGGGTATGCGCATCTCCGTTGAGCCGCAGACGCTGGATGAGAACGAGAGCGTCACGCGTTTCATAAACGAGATCAAGGCCGATCCCCCCGATGGTCTCTTGCTGGTGCCATTTAAGAAAGGACACTTCCCGCACGTCACGCGCATCGTGGAAGAGACTAAAGTCCCCACGGTTGTGCTCGCCACACTTGGTGTGCTTTTAGTCGGGCACGTCCGCGAGCTTCACCGAAAGCCGGGCGTTTATATGATCAACTCGCTGGACAACCTTGATGCTGTCGAGCAGGGCATGAATATGATACGCGCGGCGTCCTGGATGAAACAAAGCTGCATTCTGAATATCGCCAGAGCAACCGCCGCCGACCGGGCGGTTCCGCATCTGGGGACGAAAGTTCGTACTGTTGCAAACACGGGCTTCATCGAAGAATTCCAGCGGACACAGGCCACGGCAGAAGTCAAACGGCTTGCCGCTGCATACCGCGATAACGCCACCAAAGTGATCCAGCCCAACGAGGAGGACATCCTCGACGCAGCCCGAGCTTACTTTGCGTTGAAACGGGTTATTCAGGCCGAGAAAGCCGACGCTGTAATGATGGATTGCCTTCCCGGGCTCAAACACCCGCATCAGCACGTTCCGCCCTGTATGGGATTCATGAGTCTGCGCGACGAGGGCATCCCGGCCGGCTGCGAATCCGACCTTGACGCCACACTAACAATGATGCTCTATCAATACCTATTCGACAGGCCGGGCTTCCAGCATAATCCGACCGTCGAGACGGAGAAAAACCATTACTTTTGCGCGCATTGCACAAGCGCATCAAGAATGAACGGCCCAGGCGGCAAGCCGGAGCCCTACGTACTGATGAGTCATGCCGAGGCCGGCTGGGGCTGTGTGCCCAGGGTACTGTTCACGCCCAAGAAGCAGGTGACCATCGCAAAATATCTTTCCGTGCGGTCGGATTCCGAAACGTCGCAGATGCTGGTATACTCGGGTGAGCTGGTGGGCTGTCCCGGTATTCCGCCGACGGGCGGCTGTCGAACAAACGCCGAGACGACTATCAACGAACTGGATGACGTCGCCGACCTCAAAGGCCACCATCTTGTGATGGCGTACGGTGAGCACGCAAAATCGTTACACCGGTTTTGCCGGCTATACGGCATCGAAGCGGTTGTCTAAGTCATTGTCGGAAGAGCTAAGGAAGTACGAAAGGGGTACGGCACATTTTATGGTATCAGGTTTTTGTTCCGATAACACAATTCTGCCGGAGATTCGCAAAACGTCTAAAACAGGGTGGTTTTTTATCCGATATACTTATGATGATGCAGCCGCTAAACAAAATTTTGGCCGTCGATGACAATGTTGTCGATATCGCAACTATCGAGAAGCTGTTGGGCGAACGCTACGATCTCAGGACAGCGACAACCGGTGAGGATGCTCTGGACATGGCGGGGGATTTTCAGCCCGATATCATTTTGCTGGACAATATGATGCCGGGTCTCGACGGCGGGCAGGTGTGCCGCCAGATACGAGCGGATTCGGGGTTGCGGCATACGAAGATCATCATGCTGTCCGGCAAATCGAGGGTCTCGGAACGCATCGAAGCGTATCAGGACGGCGCCGACGACTATATAGCCAAGCCCTTTAACGAAGATGAGCTGCTGGCAAAAATACGGGTTTATCTGCGTTTGAAGTCGGTCGAGGAAGTTGACCAGTTCAAGACAGACGTTTTGACTCTGCTAAGCCATGAAGCACGTACCCCTCTTAATAGTCTTATCGCGCCTGCTGAGATGTTGATGTCCGAGGAGGAGGTTGATGCCGAGGAGCGTAAGTTGCTCATCGAGATGGTTAATTCGGCCGCCAAACGCCTGCACCGTTTCTTTGAAAACGTTATACTGCTCAGCTCGCTGAAATCGGGAAAGTGGCAATTCAACCCGGAGCCGGCGGATCTGTGCGAAGTAGTTCATGAGGCTGTTTGTGAGGTGGCAACAAAGGCGGCTGAGCGCAAAGTAAAGATAGAGGAGAAATTCGATGCCGGCCCGATGGCTTGTCTCGACCGGCAGCAAATCAAAAGGGCGATAACATCGATACTGGATAATGCGATCCGCTTCAGCCCGGCGGGTTGGAGGGTTGATGTCTGTGTCTCCGGTGATGATGAGTATGTATGCGTGAGTGTGACCGATCGGGGCGAAGGTATAGAGCCCGATTATCTGCCTTATGTATTTGAGGAGCTTTCGGACCCCGACATTGACCATCACTCGCGGGGCCTGAGCCTGGCCATAGCCCGGCAAATCGTGCTACAGCATAACGGCAAGATCGAGGCAGAAAGCACAGAAGGCTCCAGCACAACATTCACTGTCAGATTGCCCATAATGGTGCCCTCTGAATTGGCGCATTGTGAAATATGAGAAATCGGGATACATTTCCGGCCGGTTCGATTTTGAGCACGCTCCCACAAACTTCAAAATGCCGCCCGGATTGTCTGCCGGCTGCAGGATGGTAATTGCGACTGTCGAATAGTTCAATAAGTATGTTATAATTTGCCGATAATATATTAGATCTTTATAACATTCAGGCAGTCAGAAAAGAAAGGATTCTGTGATATGTCATTTACAGAGGAAGTACTGAGCCGGAGCAGACCCGAGAGCGTTCACGACATTTCATGCCGGGCCGAACGCCAGAGCTATCATCCCTCGCCTGTGGACTGGAGAGACGAGGTGCTGTACTTTTTGCTGGTGGATCGATTCAGCGACGGGCGTGAGGATTCTCGTGAGCTGCTGGAGAAGGCGAATATCAAAGCAGCCCGCCCGGAATCGCCTGACGGCAAACCCTGGCGCTGGGATAACTGGTCAAAGTCGGGCCAGCAGCGATGGCAGGGGGGCACGATCAAGGGCGTGACATCTAAGCTCGGCTATTTAAAACAGCTTGGCGTCACGTCGATATGGCTCAGCCCCGTATTCAAGCAGCGGGGACATCTGGACACGTATCACGGTTATGGTATTCAGGATTTCCTGGAGGTGGATCCCCGGTTTGGCAGCCGGCAGGACCTTGTCGATTTGGTGACGGCAGCCCACGCGGAGGGTTTGCGGATCATCCTCGATGTTGTATTCAATCACTCGGGCTCCAACTGGCTGTATCGTCCTGATACTCCCGGCGGAATATATGAAGCCGTTTATAAGCCCGACGGCAGCTATCCGTTTGGTTCGTGGCGCGACGGCCTGGGGCAGCCTGCCCCCGACATCACGGCCGAAGAAGACGGTGTCTGGCCGACGGAATTGCAGCACCGAGACTGCTACACACGGGCTGGAACGGGTGACATGGGCAAGGGCAGGATCGACGATCCGAACGCCGAGCACAAACGATCCGACTTCTGCGACCTGCGGGATTTCGATCTCGACCAGCCGTATGTATTAAGCGACTTGTCACGATGCTATAAATACTGGATGGCCCTGACGGACTGCGACGGATTCCGCATAGATACCCTCAAGCATGTGACGAAGGAACAGGCGAGGAATTTCTGCGGCGCCGTCAAGGAATTCGCAGAGAATCTCGGCAAGCAGAATTTCTTGCTCGTCGGCGAGATCTCCGGCGGTGATTATGTCCAGGACTACTATCTCGACGCTCTCAATCGCAATCTCACCGCCGCGCTGGATATTGGAGAAATGCGACCCATTCTTAATGGTGTTGCCAAAGGCCTTAGATCTCCCAGGGACTTTTTTGACGGTTTCAATCCCGGCGATGCCGGTATGGGCTCGCACCGAAATTTGGGCTGGCGGCACGTTTCTATTCTTGACGACCATGACCAAATTTATGGCGAGAAGATCCGATTTTCAAGCGATGCATCCTGCGACCATCAGGTCGCAGCAGGTGTTGCTTTGCAGCTTTTCACCCTCGGTATTCCCTGCATTTATTACGGGACCGAGCAGGCCTTTGCCGGTCCTGAGCCATCCGAGAGGAAATGGCTGCCGGGATGGAAAAGCTCGGACCAGTATCTGCGCGAGGCGATGTTCGGGCCGGAGCATCCAAGGGCAACAGGGGCAGCAGGCCTGGACGAGCCGGATATGGATCTGCCCGGTTTCGGCCCTTTCGGGACGGCGGGGTACCATTGTTTCGATGAGAATCATCCGGTGTACAAGCGGATTGCCGCGGCTGCTGCGCTTCGAAGCAAATATCCCGCCCTTCGCTGCGGCAGGCAGTATCTTCGCCGAATCTCCTTTTTGAACAAACCCTTCGACCTCTACGGGCCGGGAGAAATCGTCGCCTGGTCGCGAATCCTGGACGATGAGGAATTGCTATGTATCCTGAATGCCAACGGCTCAAAGTCGCGAGGCGCCGACGTTGTTGTGGACGCGGCTCTCAATTCGGGCGGTTCCGGCACGATGACGGTTGTTCTCAATTCGACCGAAGTCGCTGAGGCGCAGGATTATTCAGGTACTCATCCGGCAGGCTCAGAGGTCAGCGTCAGCAGGACAGCGGACGGCAGGGCGTTTGTCAGGATTCAGAATATTCGGCCCGCGGAGATGATTGTACTGGCAAATCATCCATAATTCGGTTCATCGGACCGAAAAAGACTTGCAAGTGGGGGGAAAATCGCATATCATACCCTGCCTATTTCGAAATAGGTTCTTAATTATAGAAAGGGTTGCCGTTCGTTATGAGTCTTGAAAGTTTCTTCAATCCCAAATCGATTGCAATTGTTGGCGCCTCCCGCCAAAAGGGCAAAGTCGGTTACGAAATCTTAGTAAATATAATTGGAGCCGAATACGAGGGTGAAATATTTCCGATCAATCCGAAAGCAGATACAATTGAGGGATTAAAGTGCTACCCCGACCTTAAATCCATCGGTAAGACCCCCGATCTGGTAGTCATTATTATTCCGGCAAAGTTTGTCGCTGCAATGATGCAGCAGTGCGCGAAGGTTGGGGTAAAATCGGTCATCATTATTACCGCCGGCTTCAAAGAAGTAGGTCAAGAGGGCCGGGAGCTTGAAAAACAGGTCGTTCACATCGCAAGACAGGCAGGCATCAAAATCATCGGCCCCAACTGTCTGGGTGTAATCGCGCCGGCGAACAAGCTCAATGCCAGTTTCGGCGGAGACCTGCCGGCCGATGGAGTTATCGGATATCTCTCGCAGTCCGGGGCGTTACTCGCTGCGATTCTTGATATGGCCAACGCTAACAGTATCGGATTCAGCAAGCTTGTCAGTATCGGCAACAAAGCGGACGTCGATGAGCTGGATTTGATAAAGGCTCTGGGAGAAGATAAGGATACGAAAGTGATTGCCGGCTATCTCGAAAGTATTACCGACGGCAATGCTTTCGTTAACCAGGCGGAGCGAATTTCTCATTATAAACCGATCCTGCTGATGAAGTCCGGCGGTACACAAGCCGGTGCCCAGGCCGCCTCCTCTCATACCGGAAGTCTTGCCGGCAGTGAGACGGCGTACGAATGTGTCTTCGAACGCGCCGGGATTATCCGGTGCAATTCGATAAAGGAGCAGTTTGATTATGCCCAGGCATTTGCCGATCAGCCGCTGCCCGCGGGGCCGAGAGTCGCCGTAATTACCAACGCCGGCGGGCCGGGAATTATGGCTGCCGACGCTATCGAAAGAGTGGGGCTTTCCTTTGCAAAACTCGACGAAAAAACGATCGAGACGCTGGCCTCAAAACTGCCCTCGGCGGCGAACTTGAATAATCCCGTTGACGTGCTGGGCGATGCGCTTGCCGACCGGTACGAGTTCGCGCTGGATCTCGTTCTCGGTGATGAAAATGTTGATATCGTCCTGGTGCTTCTGACGCCCCAGGCAATGACCGAACCAGTTGGTACCGCCGAGGCGATGGTCAAGCTCAGCGGCGGAAAACACAACAAACCGATTCTTGCCTGTTTCCTGGGTGCCGGTAAAGTCCGGGATGGAGTGAAGGTTTTGCGGCAAGGGAAGATCCCGCAGTATGATGCCCCTGAAAGTGCTGTTTCTACAATCAAGGCGATGGCTGACTATGTCAGATGGCGCACCAGGCCCAAGCGGGTCGTGAAACTCTTTCCTGTTAACCGTCGCAAGGTCGAAAACATAATCGAAAGACACCTGCGCCAAAATGTTCGAGAGATCGGCGAGACCGAATCCAAGGATATCCTCGAAGCCTATGGTTTCGTAACCCCGAAAGGCTCCGTCGCCACCACTGCCGAGCAGGCTGCCAATATTGCCCAACAGCTCGGATTCCCCGTCGTGCTGAAGATCTGGTCGCCGGATATCGTACACAAGTCCGACGTTGGTGGAGTCCAGGTTGGCCTGACAAGTGAAAAGGAAGTAAAGGATGCCTTCGATCTGATGATGTATCGAATACCGAAGAAGCGGCCCGAAGCCGACATTCTCGGTGTGCTCGTGCAGGAAATGTGCGGCGGCGGACAAGAGGTTATCCTCGGCATGAATCGCGACCCGCATTTTGGTCCGCTGATGATGTTCGGAATGGGAGGCATCATGGTGGAAGTCCTGAAAGACGTGTCGTTTTACCTGGCGCCGCTGACGGCCGAAGAAGCAAAGCAAATGCTTATTAACACAAGGACTTATCACATGCTGAAAGGAGTCCGAGGCCAGGAGGGTGTGGATATCGAGACAATTGCCGAGGGTTTGCAGAGGCTTTCGCAACTGGTGACGGAATTTCCCCAGATACTGGAAATGGACATCAACCCGTATGTTGTTGGTCCAGCAGGCACTACGGCGATTGCTGTTGATGCCAGAATGAGTGTCGAACAGGTTTAGAGGAACCCTATTTTGCATCTTGTGTCGAGTACGCGAGCGCCCTCGAATCGCGGGCAAGATGCCCGCGATACGGAGCAAAATGGGAACCCAGGAAAGAGACGTAAGCATGAATGAATTTGATTGGAAACAGAAGTATAAGGACAAAACAGGCACTGCGCCGGCTGCAATGAAGCTGATTAAGTCCGGCAACAGTATATTTATCGGGACCGGCTGCGGCCAGCCGCAGCATCTCGTGAACGCTTTGGTCGAGCATTCGAGCAAAATCTATGACGCTCACATTGTTCATCTTTTAACGATGGGGACGGCTCCCTATGCGGATGAGAGATTCCGCGAGAAATTCAAGATGAACAGCTTTTTTATCGCCGACAACGTCCGGCATGCTTTGGACAAAGGGATCGGAGATTATACGCCTATCTTTCTGTCGGAGATACCTCACGAGTTCGAGACCGGGCGGATTCCCGTTGATGTTGCACTGATCAGCGTCACAGCGCCGGATGTAAACGGCCTATGCAGCCTCGGTGTCTCGGTGGATATCGTCAAAGCCGCCGCCTCCAACGCCAAGTACGTTATTGCGCAGGTCAACAGCCGGATGCCTCGAACGTTCGGGGACAGTTTTATTCACGTCAACGCGATCGAGATGCTGGTGCCGTGCGACGAAGACATCATTGAGGTTGCGGAACAAAATCCGACTGCAACGTTACGCCGTATCGGCCAGAACATCGCCAGGCTCGTCGAAGACGGCAGCACAATTGAGTGCGGGATCGGGCGGATTCCCCAGGCCCTGGCAGAATTCCTGAAGGATAAAAAGGACCTCGGCATCCACACCGAAATGTTCAGCGACTGGATTATCGACCTGATCGAGTGCGGGGCGATTACCTGTGCCAAGAAGTCTCTAAACCGGGGCAAAATTGTCGCCAGTTTCTGTATGGGCTCCAAAAGGCTCTACGATTACATCAACAACAATCCCTTCTTCGAATTTTACCCTACCGAGTATGTTAACGACCCTTATATTATCAGCCAGCATGAAAAGATGGTGGGAATCAACGTCGGGTTGGAGATTGATTTAACAGGCCAGGTTTGCGCCGATTCGTTAGGCTATCAATTTTACAGCGGCATCGGCGGACAGGTCGATTTCATCCGTGGCTCGGCGCGCAGCAGGGGGGGCAAAGCGATAATTGCGATGCCGTCCACGGCGAAAAAAGAGGAAGTTTCCAGGATTGTGCCGCACCTGACCGAAGGCGCCGGGGTGGTTACGACACGAGGTGACGTCCACTATGTCGTGACTGAATACGGGATCGCATACCTGCACGGCAAGAGCATTAGGGAGAGGGTCATGGATCTTATCCATATAGCGCATCCGAAATTCAGAAAAGGGCTCATCCAGGCGGCGAAGGCTCAAAACTATCTCTACGAAGACCAGATCGAATTATCCTGGGAGCAGGTTGCGTATCCGGAAGAGCTGGAAAAGTATGACACATTACGGGATAGCACGCAAATATTCTTCAGGCCGATTAAACCCACCGACGAGCAGTCCCTTTCCGAGATGATGTACTCATTGAGCGAGAAATCCGTCCAGACCCGCTATATGGCCCGTACAATGTCGTTCCCTCATCGGGATATGCAGCGGGTTACTAATATCGACTATCGGCAGGATATCGCCATTGTGGCTGTTGTACCCGGCGTTTCGGGCGAGGAAGTCGTTGCCATCGCCCAGTATTTTCTCGATCCGAAAACCAATGGTGCTGAAGTGGCCTTTTTAGTGCAGGATGAATGGCAGCGAAAGGGTATAGGCACCTTATTGCTGGACTACATCGCTCAAATCGCCAGGCAGCGGGGTGTAAAGCGGTTTTGGGCAAAGGTATTGCCGACGAACGAGGCGATGCTTTCGATTTTTCATAATTCCGGTTATAAAATCAACCAGAAATTCGATGGCTATGCTTACGACATCACATACGATTTAACAGAACAAAAATAATCGGGTGCTGCTTTGACAACCAATAACGCTGTTTTCATATACTCATCTGAGTTTGAGAAATATAGTTATCCGCCGGAGCATCCTTTCAACACTATCCGGGCCACAAGAGTTCGAGAGATCGTATCCTCGATGGGGATGCTTTCCGGGAGCGGCAAAAGCGAGGTCGCGCCGAAGCCCGCTGAGAGAATCGTGCTAAAGAAGTTTCACACGGCACGCTATCTGCACGCGCTGAAGACCGCTGCGGCCGGGCATTTGGATGTTGAGGCACTTCAAATGGGTATCGGCACCCAGGATTGTCCGATCTTTAAGGGATTGTATGCGTATTCGGTTTTAGCTGCGGGGGGCACGCTGGCCGCGGCGAAGATGATTCTGTCGGGCGAGGCTGATATAGCGTTTAATCCATCGGGAGGATATCATCATGCCGGTCCCGAGCTTGCAGCCGGCTTTTGCTACATCAATGATATGGCGCTGGCCTGTATTGTGCTGGCCGAGCAGAAAAAACGGGTTCTGTATCTTGACGTTGACGTTCATCACGGCGACGGCGTTGCTAACAAGTTCTATGACCGTTCGGATGTGCTGACTATATCGCTTCACCAGAATCCCAAAACGCTCTTCCCCGGGACCGGATTCGAGAATGAAATCGGAACGGGCGAGGGAAAAGGCTACTGCGTGAATGTTCCTCTTCCCGTGGGCACTTATGACCAGGCGTATCTCAAGGCATTTGAAACTATCGTTCTGCCGTTGACGGCCGCTTATAATCCGGATGTAATTGTTTTTGAATTGGGCGCCGATGCCCTGGCGGGCGATCCACTGGCGAATCTGTACCTGACGAATAATGTTTATGCCGATATTATCAATCACCTGATGAGCTTCAACAAGCCGATTGTCGCGACCGGCGGCGGGGGATACAGCGTCGAAAACACGGTACGGGCATGGGCTTTGGCTTGGAGCATTTTCTGCGGCGCCGATCATGACGAGGATATGAGTCACGCCATGGGCGGCGTCTTTCTCGAAAGCACCGAATGGCAGGCCGGCTTGCGGGACAGGGAACTGGCAGTGACCGAGCAGCAGAGAAACGCCGTAGAACCCGCGATAGAAGCGGTCGTGCGGAAAATCAAAAAAAGCATTTTCCCCATTCACGGGCTTTGATTAATCACATAATAGTCTATAGACTCGAACCAGATAGGTTGTCATTCCGCACTTGATGCGGAATCCAGGATGTCGGCGATTTTGGATTCCCGCTTCCGCGGGAATGACAAACAACACAATCAAGCTTTCGCATATCATTCCACGATTTCGCTGCTTTTTAGAAGCAAACAAGGAGAGCAAACAAGGGGTCAGGCTTATCTTTTTGCATTTGGAAGTTTACGCCACACCTTCCTGTGTCCTTTGGGTCGCCGATTCTACTCGGCCACTATGCGGCATACTGTATACGGCGCAAATCATAATCAGAATTAGTGTCATTTCCGATTCATGGGTTTTGCTTTTGCTCCGGGGGGAAAAAAATGGCCCAAACCGGAAGGTTCGGGCCATTATAGTTATAGAATTATTGGCATGTGTTAGGCGGCTGCCGCTTCGGTTTTAATTGGCTTTAAGGTCATCGCCAAACCGGCGGCGACCAGGCATGCGATTCCGGCCGGGATAAAAGCGAAGCCCCATGTCTTTGCGTCTCCCATCGCACCGCCGAGGAACGGCCCGACGATGCCGCCGACGCCGTACGCCATAAAGACCCACGGATAATTGACGCCGACGTTTTTATTGCCGAAGAAATCGGCCGTCGCAGTGGGAAACAACGCGAAGTTCCCGCCGAAGTTGAAACCAATCACCGCCGCACCGATGTAGAGGCCAATTTCTTTGCCCCCGATGAAATAGAACACAATCATCATGACGCCCTGGATTGCACTCATCAGAACTATGGCATTTTTTCGCCCGGTTTTTTCCGATACCGTGCCCCAGATGATTCGTCCGAGGCCGTTGAACAAGGCATAGAACAATCCCATTGCCGTTCCGGTCATGACGTTGGCTTTGGTCAGCTCGATTCCGTTGGCGGTCAGTGCATCGATACCGAAGAGCTTTATGATCCCGATGACCATCAGTCCGGCCAATGCTCCGACCGTAAATGTCAGGAAAAGCACCCAGTACTGGTATGTCCGGACCATTTTTCCCACAGTGAAATTTGTGCCGCCCGCGCTAGCGGCACCGGTTGTCGGCGGCGTCCAGCCTGCCGGCAGCCAGCCCTCGGGCGGATTAATGGTTACAAGAGAACCAATCCCTACGAGCACGGCAAAAAGTACGCCGTATAATTTGAAGACGGCACTGACGCTCCAACCGGCGCCGTATAGACCGGTCCAGCCGGGGGTCAGGTCGACAGGGCCGAACTGAAAGCCGCTCGTCAGCTTGATCCATATAAGTGCGCCAAAACCGAAGCCGGCCACGGCCAGGCCCGTGATCATACCCTTCTTGTCGGGGAACCATTTCACGAGTGCTGCGATGGGGCAAACATAAGCAAGCCCGATTCCGGCACCGCCCAGCAGACCGACGCCGATGAGAATGCCGGCGAAACTGCTGCCCGAAAAGCCCGCTATCAGATAGCCGACACCAAGTACGATTCCGCCTGTCATTGCGACGATTCGAGGCCCGGCCTTTTTCTGCCATTTGCCTGCGATTAAAGCCATAACGACCGCAAAGGTCGCCAGGCCCACGCAGAAGACAATCTGTGTTTGCAGTTTCGTAAAACTGAACGGGACTTCCGTCAGCTTTTTCGTGAATGCCGACCATGCGTAAATCGCTCCAAGGCACAATTGGATCAGGATTCCGCCAATCACCACCAGCCACCGATTCAATACCTTTTGCCCGGCCATAATCTTCCTTTCAATAAAATAGGCCGGATGCACACGGTTGTATGCACCCGGCTCTGAGTCTTTTTCAAGAAGGCATTATTACACGCCTCGGCCTTTAATCAGGGCCTCGACCACGTGCGGGTCGGCCAGCGTCGTAATGTCTCCCAGGTTGTCTGTATTCTTCTCGGCGATTTTACGCAGGATACGCCGCATAATCTTGCCGGAACGCGTCTTCGGAAGAGCCGGTGCAAACTGAATCGCTTCAGGTGCTGCGATCGCACCAATCTCCTTTCGCACGTGCAATATAAGCTCCTTCTTCAGCTCTTCAGTTTCCTCGACGCCACCGATAAGTGTTACGAAGGCATATAAACCCTGCCCCTTGATTTCGTGGGGGATGGGCGTAACTGCCGCTTCGGCGACTTTGTCGTGGCTGACAAGGGCGCTTTCGACCTCGGCAGTGCCGATACGATGGCCGGACACATTCACGACATCGTCGATTCTGCCCATGAGCCAGTAATCGCCGTCCGGGTCAACTCGGCAGCCGTCGCCGGCAAAGTAGATGTTGTCATACATAGTGAAATATGTATCCACAAATCTGTCGTGGTCGCCCCACATGGTTCGCATCATTCCGGGCCAAGGCTTACGGATGCACAGCTTGCCGCCTTCGTTGGCATCGCATTCGCTTCCATCGTCGCGTAAAACGACCGTATCGACGCCGAAGAAAGGCCGGCTGGCGCTGCCTGGTTTCAGGGTATGGGCGCCCGGCATGGGTGTAATCATAAATCCGCCGGTCTCCGTCTGCCACCATGTATCGACGATGGGGCATTTTTTTCGGCCGATTTTTTCGTAATACCACATCCATGCTTCCGGATTGATCGGTTCGCCTACCGTTCCGAGAATTCTCATCGTGTCCAGTTTGTATTTGGCGGGCCATTCGTCGCCGAGACGCATTAGTGCCCGGATAGCTGTCGGTGCCGTATAGAAAACTGTAACACCGAACTTATCACAAATATGCCAGAAACGACCGGCGTCCGGGTAAGTGGGAACTCCCTCGAACATCAGCGATGTGCCGCCGTTCGCCAGCGGGCCATAGACAATATAGCTGTGTCCCGTGACCCAGCCGATATCGGCGGTGCACCAATAAACATCGTCTTCGTGAATATTGAAGACGATTTTGTGAGTCAGCGTGATGTGCATCAAATATCCACCTGTTGTGTGGACGACGCCCTTGGGTTTGCCTGTCGAGCCTGATGTGTAGAGGATAAACAGCGGGTCCTCGGCATTCATCGGTACAGCCTCGCATTCTTCGGATGCGCCGGCCATCTCATCGTGATACCATTCGTCCCTGCCTTCTTTCATATGACACGGCTCTTCATTAACTTTGACGACGATCACGTTTTCGATTGTCGGTGTTTTCTCCAATGCAACATCGGAAATATCCTTTAGTTTGATGTGTTTTCCGGCACGCAGCGAAACATTGGATGTAATCAGCATTTTGCAGTCGGAGTCGTTGACGCGGCCCTCGATCGCATCTGCGCTGAATCCGCCGAAGATGATCGAATGAATCGCGCCGATGCGGGCACATGCCAGCATAACAATCGGGAGTTCCGGGACCATTGGCATATAAATCGCTACACGGTCTCCTTTTGTTATGCCCTTTGACTTCAGGACGTTGGCGAACTTACAAACTTCCTTATGAAGCTGTTCGTAGGTGTATTTCTTAACAGCGTCTTCCGCCTCACCCTGCCACAACAGTGCGACTTTCTTTGCGGTCGGGGTTCCGAGATGGCGATCAAGGCAGTTGTATGAGACGTTCAGTTGGCCGTCTTCGAACCATGTATGCTCGATCTTACGGCCCTTCGTATCCCATGTGTAATCCAGAGCCTTTGTTGGTTCCTTGTCCCAGTGGAGGCTCTTTGCCTGCTCAAGCCAAAAGTTATCGGAGTCGTCGATCGACCTTTCCCACATCTGTTGAAACTGCTCCATGCTGTTGACATAAGCATTGGCTTTAATTTGCTCCGGCGGCGGAAATGTCCGCCCCTCGCTCATTAGAGAGTCAATTGCTTTTTTTTGTCCCATGGATTCTCCTTTACGTAATTTAATATTATTGTGCTTTAATTGCCTTTTCTATGCGTTTTAGCGCATTATTTATATAGTAATCTCTATTTATATGATTGATTTTAGTAGATATCCTCACTACTCTCTTGATTATAGATAGGATCAAAGTGAGAATCTACCTGAATTTCCTGAACTTGTCAACCTTTAAAAAGTTACCTTTCAGAATTTATAAATTAAGGCTGTTTGGACTCGCAGGCTATCGGCGTCGCCGGGGCCACGGTATTCAGTCCGCCAGTGTGAGATTTCGAAGGCGACATCAGTTTGCTTGTTAAGGGAACAATATACGTTCCCGAACACAGAACGGTTTAAAGTCCGATTGCCATCGTTGACATCACCGCGGTCCACATCGTCCATCGCAAAACCTACATTGAACCGCTTATTACCCCACGGCCCCAGACCTGCAGCAATCCAGCCGCCTTTGCTGCCGATTTCTTCGTAATGGTTCGGCTTGGTCATATCGGTAATTACGCCCTGGCCGATTCCACCAAGGTATGCGTCCAGATTTTCGCCGGTGAACAATTCGGCCTTGATTTGCACCTTACTGCAGATCGGTTGAGTGTAATCCAGGTTCACAGACCATGTCATGAATTCTTTCTCCCGACCGGTGACTGCAATATCATACTCTTCCTCGCCCCAGTGCCCGGACAGACCTATTGTAGCTTCTTGTACTCCTAACATGGGAAGCGTCATGCTGGCCCTGCCCTGAAAAGTGGGAAAACCGGCATCTTCACCTGAATCGGTCGTTCCTTCCATATAGATATTATCCCTGCCGATTGTCCTGGTCAAAGCGCCTTCCAGCTTTAAAAAACCGCCCATCTCAAAGCCTAATTCTTTGGTCAGCCTAATCTGTGGACGGCGGTAGCCAATGTTACCAGTCCACCAGCCGACGCTGTAGTTTAATGTAGAGGGGAATAATGGGCTTATTACGTCCGATGTCTGGCCGGCGATAATATTGAACCGAGACTCGGGCCAGTCCAGCTTCATATAGGCGTGGCGCATCATCAGATGGGATTTATTCTCGTTACTGCCGCCATAGAAGTCAACTTCGGCCCGTCCGCTTGTCTTTATGGTGCCGTCGTCAGGCCCGTTGATTTTCACCCCGAAACGGCTCTGGTTGGCTGTCATGTTGAACTGGTCGTCGTCTTTATTGTTGTTCTCCTGTTCGATCCACTGGGCATAATTACCGTTATTCGTCCGAGAAGAGTCGTAAGCGGCGTCGAGTTTCAGATACCCGTAAAGTTGGATATCCAGGTCCGACCATACTATCTTCGGGCTCTGCGATCCGGTTGCCTCGGCTTGCGGAATGACGATTTTCCGGAGCTCTTCCATATCCTTGTCAAGTTTCTCGACTTTCCGCTTTAGTTCGGCATTTTCCCTGGCCAAATCCTCGCTATCGGCCGCCAGGCAGGTTGTCCCGACGCTTGTCAACAGGACAAGACTCAACAAAACTTGCAGATTCTTCATTGTAAATCCCTTTCTTTTCTGATTTCCCTTCGTGTTGTTTTGCCAATGCTGTAAATAAATGCGATATTCAGCAGACCGGCAACAATAAGTGGCACGTCTTTCTTCGTGGTCTTTTTTTACGAATTCTGTATTCTTTTTCTAAGCATCCTTTGTACAAAGGTCGGTATTATACGAATATGCCAGGCGAGGTCAACAATATTCCTGCAGAATTCCGGCCGGCGGTTCCGAGAATGCTCCGCGGCGGCATTTTTTCGCTTCGGATGTTCTTTTCTATACAATGCTACCCATGGGTATCGATTCCCGCGGCCCGCTTTGCGGATTCGACGGTGTTGTAGAGCAACATCGTTATTGTCATGGGGCCTACGCCACCCGGAACAGGGGTGATTAGCGAGGCTTTTTCCCTGACCGCCTCGAAATCCACGTCGCCGACAAGGCGGTAGCCTCTTTTTTTGGTCGAATCTTCGACGCGGTTGACGCCGACATCAATAACCACCGCTCCTTCTTTGACCATATCTGCGTTAACGGTATTGGGCCGGCCGGCCGCGGCGATGAGAATATCCGCTCGTTTTGTATGAGAGCTGAGGTTTTTCGTCCGGGTGTGGCAAACGGTCACAGTGGCGTTTGCGTTGGGCTTTTTCTGGATGAGCATGTTTGCCAGTGGCTTGCCGACCAGATTGCTTCGTCCGACGATTACGACTTCGGCGCCCTCGATTTTTACGCCGTTGCGAATCAATAGTTGAACAATTCCATGCGGCGTGCAGGGGATAAACGCCTTTTCGCCCACAACCATCTTGCCGACGTTCACCGGATGGAATCCATCGACGTCTTTGGCAGGATCGATCACCAGCAGAACTTCCGATTCATCGAGACCTTCCGGCAGAGGCAGTTGGACCAGTATCCCGTTGATTTTTGGGTCATCGTTCATTTTCTCGACCAGAGCAATTAACTCGGCCTGCGGAGCATCGGCGGCCAGGCGTCTGTTGTCGGAGTATATCCCCATATCGTCGCAGGCTCGTTCTTTGGCTGTTACGTAGGATAGTGAAGCGGGATCTTCGCCGACCAGGATAACGCCCAGGCCCGGAATAATATTCTGTGCTTTTAGTTTGGCGACTTCAGCTTTGAGTTCCGCCCGCATATCCGCGGCGATTTGTTTGCCGTCTATGATTTGTGCTGTCATAGATTTCTCCCTGAACATCTAAGCGACTTGTTATTAAAACAGGCCTTGCACTTTTCCCGTATCAACGTCGACGTCGATACGGCGGAAAGCCGGGTTGGACGCGGTGCCCGGCATAAGCTTAATATCTCCTGCTACCGGCACGATAAAGCCGGCGCCTTTATAAACCAGAACGTCGCTAATGGGAAGCTCCCAGCCGGTCGGTCTGCCCTTGAGGTTCGGGTCGTGCGACAAGCTGAGATGCGTCTTGACCATGCAGGTCCCCAGGTCTTTGGCGGTCGGGTCGGCCTCCAGGGCACAGACTTTCGCAAGGGCCTGGTCCGTGTATGTAACGCCGCTCGCACCGTATACTTCTTTGGCGATTCGTTCGATGCGTGTTCCGAGCGGCGTATCCGAATCGTAAAGAAATTCGAAATTATTTTTCCGCTCACAGGCCGCAATTACCATCTCGGCCAGCTCGATGGCTCCTTCGCCACCCTTGAGCCAATGCTTCGAGACCGCGGCTAAAGCACCGTTTTGTTCGGCTACTTTTCGGACAAGCTTGGTTTCGGCCGGTTTGTCGGTTTGAAAGTGGTTGACGCAGATGACGGGCTGAACGCCGCTTTTCTTCACCGTTTCGATATGGGCGATGAGATTTTCGCATCCTTTTTCGAGAAGTTCGAGGTTTTCGGTGGTATATTCCTCGCTCAGCGGTATTCCCGGTTTGACCACGGGGCCTCCGCCGTGCATTTTCAAAGCGCGGATGGTTGCGACGATGACGACGGCGTCGGGTTTAAGGCCCGATATGCGGCATTTCAAGTTCCAGAATTTCTCGAAACCGATATCGGCGCCAAAGCCGCTCTCGGTTACATGGTATTCGCCCAATTTCGTTCCGATCATGTCGGCGATGACCGAGCTTTGCCCGATTGCGATATTCGCAAACGGTCCCGCGTGGACGAATACGGGCTGGCCCTCGATGGTCTGCAGCAAAGTCGGGTGTATCGCCTCGGCCATCCAGGCGGTCATCGCGCCGTCAACCTCAAGGTCGGCGGTCGTTACTTCATTGCCCTTCTTGTCGTAGGCCAGCACGATTTTGGCTATACGCTGACGCATGTCTTTCAGATCCTTGGCGACGGAAAGTATGGCCATGACCTCGCTTGAGGCGGCAATCTGAAAGCCCGAGTCCATCTCGAAGCCGTCCATTTTCCCGCCCCGGCCAATCCTCATATTGCGAAGGCTCTGAGCGCAGAAATCCATAGCCCATTTGAAATGAATCCGTTCGGGATCGATATCTATTCGCGTCAGGTTGCTTTTCGCCAGCCGGGCGTCATCGTAGTTTCTCTCGTGCTGCATACGCGAGGTCAGGGCGACCATGGCGAGATTGTGAGCGTTCGTGATATGGTCGATATCGCCCGTAAGGCGGATGGACAGGGGAGTCAGAGGAATACATTGTGCCAGGCCACCCCCGGCGGCGGAGCCTTTGATATTGAACGTCGGGCCGCTGCTGGGCTGGCGGATTGCACCGATAGCTCGCTTGTCCAGCTTGCCCAGGCCCTCAAGCAGGCCCATGGTAGTGGTCGTCTTTCCTTCGCCTAACGGCGTCGGTGTTATGGCGGTAACATCTATATACTTCGCCGTCGGGGCGTCCGCAAGCCGGGCAAGGGCTTTTTGATAGTCAACTTTGACTAATGTGCGGTCCCTCGGGATCAATTCATCTTTCTGCAGGCCCATCTCCTCGGCGAGCCAGCGGATGGGTTTCATATTCTGTTCGGCTGCTTCTGCTATCTGCCAGTGTGTCATTCTTGTTGGGTCGAGATTCATCTACATGCCCTGTAATTCATGTCCTAAAAATAAGGTGAGCCGGGTCGCGAAAGATTTGGCCCATACTTACCATTCAGCACCTTCAATGATGCTCATAATGGGCTGTTATTGTACAAAAGCCACGGAACTATGCAAGAACAGAACTATTTTTTGTGTTTTTCGCCGCCGAATGAAGGTTATGTCCGAAATAGATTTCGTTTGCCCGGGATAGGATTCGTCTATTATCCTTCCGGTTTTCATGGAAAATACGTGACCAACAGATCCCCGTGTGATAATTTCAATGTTCATCGGGGCGAACTACGGAGCAAACCTGTCACTTTTCCCATCCATTACAAAAGACTATTACGGCCTGGTATTTACAGCATGGGGAGCTGGCGGATTCCTGCTGGCCCTGTTGGCGGGCAAAATGTACGACAAACACCAAACGTTTGCCATCGCCTACTACGGAGCTTCGGCATTGTTGGTTCTTGCGGCAATTACCGTATTTTTCCTAAAACCCCCGCGCCACACTATCGAACATGCACACGAACATGAGCATGAATAAATAAGCAACGACCACTCACGATAATGCAAATGGCCCGGGTACTTAACGTATCGGGCCTTTCTTTTTTACATTGCTACCAGTCAAAACAAGGAAAAGGCAAAGACAGCATGCCAGCCAGCCTGTATCGTACATCAAGGAAAATAACCTGATGGGATTTTTATTCGACTGCATATGTTATTTCCAGCTTAGGTGCAAAGTCGCTGCTGCGGTCATATGAAGAGAAATTTCGATAGCCACCCTCATCGTCCCTGGTGCTATATAGAATCGCCAAAGAATTATTCGGCGACCATCCGGCACGATCGATGACTTCCTGAATCACATCGGTAATATCAGGACTTTCGTACCATGTGTTTGCAGCCCAGGGCTCGGAGTGGTCCCAGTCGACCGAAGCACTTGTCCTGGGCTGAGAGCCGATACGACCACCACGTGGGTTAAAACTTGCAGCATTATCGACGTCCTCCGCTTCAATCCTCGCGTAAACTATACCATCCAGGTGATTGTTGTGAGAATGTATCTTTAAACTCGCGCTTACAATCACGGCACCCTTTGGGATCTTTACATTCCGGAAAACCATGCCGGACATGTAATATGGCGGCCCAGCGAGTGAGGTTAATCCGGCCCGAAGGAAATCGCTACTTATATTCTGAAGGATATCGCTGGTAGCATAGCCATCATCCTCACTTGCAGATACCTGGCCTTCTACGCTTTCGACTTCAGCGATTGTGAAACTCCAGACATTGCCTTTGTATTTCATCCCGCCATCCGTCTCGACTTCATCGATACGCCAATAGTAAACCTTGCCCCTGACAAGACCCTCGGCATAAAGAGCTCCGGGATTAAAAGTGGTAGAGCTTTGATTGCCTTTGAATGTATCGCCGAGGCCGGTATTAACATCATTAAAGTCCTCGCCGAAGTAAACATCATGCGTCATATCGCCAATGCCTGCCGTCCAGCTCAAAGTTACATCCATGCCCACAGGCTTAGAACCGTCAGGAGGGTATGGATAATAAGCATTCTGTGACGCAATCGTAAAGCTCCAGATATTTCCTTTGCATTTTGTTCCACCTGCCTCGACTTCATCGATACGCCAATAGTAGGTCGTTCCTTGAACAAGACCGTCCGGGAAAGGAGAACCAGCCAAGCCGACATCGAAAGATGTCAAAGCCTGGTTGCCCTGAAACGCACCGCCGATTCCGCCCTCCACATCAGCAAAATTATCACCGAAGTACACATCGTGAGAATCAGCAGTGCGTCCCTTGCTCCAGCTAAGATTCGTCCATGTCTGGCGAATCACAACACCATCGGCCGGGCTTGGATCAAGCGCAATTTTCAGAATCAAATCATCGATCGTAGGAAGTTTGTAATCCTCTATAATCTGTTTCAGTCCTGGATCTGTGTCTTCAGGCAAATTCTCAAAATCAAAGTCCTTCGGCACGGTATAGCTTTCTAATATTTGCCCTTCCTCTATCCTTATAAATGTATATTCGGTTACATTAAAAACGGTAAAGTAATATCCAGGCCAACCAGCGTCTTCCTTTGTTTCATATCCATGTTTTATCAAATACACACCACTGACCCAATTTGCATCAACAACATCGTTCACAACTTTGCTATCGAACAGAGTTGTCAAATCTAATGTCTCAGTATCTATTTCATAAAAACTAAGCCCGCTATACAGTTCCATGCCTGTCAAAGATAGCTTGCTGTCTTTAATGAGCCATTTGCAGTGAGGCGCACCGCTTTTTTCTGTATTCTCCCAATTGTAAGGCCAATTGAGGTGATTATTATCATAAAATCCAAAGATGGGGCTTAGCCTGTCGTAACCTGTATTCAGCCTGCAATCCTGCTCCTCGAATTCGATCTCGTCATCTTCGTTAAGCCTGAAGTAATAAGTTATATAATTTTCATCAAGCTGACCCAAATGTTTCCCCATGTCGATTATTTCCCCATACCGTACATGGAAACAGTTCCAGTCATACACACCGTTACTATATCTAATATGGCAGTAAAGTACGCCGCTAAACCAATCGGCAAATACAGCACCATTTTCAGCCGTCATACAGATATTTGATTCCACACCATACTCAATGGGTTTGTATGATTCAACGACATACTCATACCGCCCATTTGGATCGGGAATGTAATGATCTATCAGAATTTCTGATAAATACAAATTGGCATCGATTATTTCCCAGACAGCTATATGTCCTCGATAGTTACCTGTCGAAAACGCTTGAAATGGGGTCTGGATGTTATTCTGATAATAATAGATTTCCAAAGGCGAAGGATACTCCCAACCGGTACTCAGGGACCATTTTTGGCTGTCATAGTATAAAATGTCAGGCTGTTGCTGGGTAGCCAAAGCCATTTCCGATACAAACAACATAAGAAAGATAAAGAAAGTGCTTTTCATTGTCTTCTCCTTTATGATGTAGGCCACATAACAAGTTATTATATGGTTTTCGAAAAAGCCGACCAAGCTTGATATTAACAGCAAAACTCGCTAACAGCTTCTCGGCGTCAAATTTTTCCGCAAACAAACGCTAAAATTGATACTAAGCTAATCAGTCAGTCAAAGCAAGAAAAAAGCAGCAAAATGATGTCGTTCCGTGTACTGCGTTCAGCGTACTGTCTCTATGACGAAAAAGGATGTCGGAATTGTTATGATCGTTAAATGCATATAGTTGATTATTGTGACTCAGGATCGCCGCGTCATGGATGCCTCACTGGAGCCGCTTGTTGGCATTTCTCGTATAAAGTCTCAGGAGCAATATCGGCTCCATTTGGCCAGGCAATAGTACCGCCCTCAATCCTTGCCTTTTTGAAAAAGTTCAAATCCTTCAAAGGAGCAAATACAGGTCCTTTTGTTAAATACTCCTCAAAATCAATCACTCCGTTAGTGTCATCGTCAAAAACAATCATATAGCAGTAATCTGATTGGTATTGAATGCTCTTTACTTCGTTAAGATTCCACATGTTACACCTCAATCCAGTGGTGATATTTTTTTGAGTTCTTTTCCAGCCTGTGCAAGTTCCCAATCCTCCTGAAGCTCGTTGGATCTTAGATCTATCCATTCGCGGACAAGTTTAAGAGCCGTTCGTGATTGTAGATCGCCCCGTGTGATATTTCCTTTAAGATCAAAAACGGCCTTGTAGCCTTGGTATTCGGCATGAATATGCGGAGGCTCATGATCATCAAAAAACATCCGAATTATAATGCCGAAAAATCTGCATATTTCAGGCACTTTAAGTTCCTTCCCAAAGAATAATACATTAATATGATACCATAATAGTGCCAATCTGTGAAGCGAAACAAGAAAAAAGCGGCATTTTTTCGTTCTGAGTTCAGCGTTCGGCGTGCTGCGTCTTAAATAAGTCAAAACACAGATCGCAGAACTCCGCACGTAGCACTCAGCACGATGTAGTATTAAACCCCGTGAATTGGGAATATATTCGCCTTGATTTTTTCTATCGTTGCTTCCACTGCCGGCATGACTGTTTCCGCTGTGAATCGGTCACAGCCATTGCCCTGTCTTTGGGATTTATATCATTTAAGATTAGGATTTGTTTAGAGCTTCGAATTTAGTGCTTAGTACTTCGAGATGCAAGATATTAACCAAATTCGAGCATCGAGTGCCGTCTCACGGAGACCTTGCCATTGACTATACCCGCCTTCGCGGGCACAAGCTTACGATTTACTATTGATTATTTGATTTCTTCTTTGCATCCTCTGTGCCCGCTGTGGCTGAATAATGAACGCCGTGTAATGGAGATTTTTCCCGAATATGCCCGCCTTTATCTGTTTAGATTCGTATAATACCAAACGAATAGAATTCAGAATACAGAATTCAGAATACAGATTAGCCCGCACCCTTGCGGTGCTGGGTTCAAAGAATTGAGAATTGAGAAATATAGAAGAAAAAAAGACAGAATAATGAAAAAAACAGGTGAAAAAGAGTAGAAAACGACGAAAATCCGTGGTTAATTTGAAAAAACAAACCGTGCGTCAAGTTAAGCTGGTGCAATTCAGCAGGTTTGAATCCTGCCCGGCCAAAGTTAGCCGACCGGCCGGAATGTAAACGTGCGTATCAGGAGGTAACAAATGGTACGAAGCCATGTAAACAGCGGATGTTC
>Ga0307434_1000337_pt1 | contig 35127 bp, 25 predicted proteins | sample SalMarWE160220MG_FD_202156 | JGI IMG/M metagenome (GOLD analysis project Ga0307434, IMG submission 202156) | Salt marsh sediment microbial communities from the Plum Island Ecosystem LTER, Massachusetts, United States - WE1603-220 | ecosystem: Environmental > Aquatic > Marine > Intertidal zone >... | reverse complement strand
TTAGTTTTGCTGGCATGGGGCACACTCCTTTGAAAACAGTCTGAATCCATACCACAATTATCGGACAAAAACCGGGAACCTCTTGAATTTATGACAGTATACTACGCGAGCACCCGTTAAATTCTTCATAATCCCCTTTCAATAAAGAGCTTGCGACAATTTAGCCCTACCGCAAATTGGCTTTGTTTTTTCAACTTGGCATACTTTCAAATATGCTTTCGATCCTGTCATTCCGCACTTGATGCGGAATCCATAACTACCCAAAAGACTGGATTCCCGTTTCCACGGGAATGACAAAACCATGACGCAGTACGCAGAACTCAGTACGAAATAATTGGGTTTGATTGGGTTTGTTTTTCGCTACCCAAAACCGCCAAAAACCACAAAAACCTCCATAAATGCTTATTATCATTGGATTAACACCATTTTACCCATATTAACATTGGGTTTGTTTTTTCAAATAGCCTGTTCACCACGAAGTTCACGAAGATCACGAAGAAATAGTCAATAACCGCGGATTTCGCTGATTACGCGGATAAAATAGTCAATAGTCAATCGTCAATAACCAATGATCAAGTTCTTCATTCTCAATTCAAAGAACGACATACCACATACGAAATACGAATTCGTTAAGTATTATACGAACCGGCCGGCGAAAAGGCGGGGAAATTTTAAAAAAATCTCCATGAGACGGCGGTCTTTATTATTTACCACGAAGGACACGAAGGGGCACGAAGGTCTTAAAAATATTTTAAAATTATATCAGTTTTCTGAATCTCTGTTTTCTTTGTGGTTTAAATTACAGAACTAATCGTTTTATGCCGTCTTTGAACCTTACAACATTGAAGTTTAGCAATAAGCCGGTTTTGATATTCGCCAATTTCATATACGTTAAAATCTGTGCTTCATGTATCGGCAACAGCTTATCAACCGCCTTCAATTCCACAATGAGCTTGTTATCGACGAACAAGTCCACACGATAGCCGCATTCGAGTCTCGTTCCCTTGTAGTCAATCGGAAGTTCCTTCTGAGTCTCGTGCTGTATCCCGGCACAAAGTAACTCATAAGACAGGCAACGTTCATAAGACGACTCCAGAAGTCCCGGGCCCAACTGTTTATGAACTTCAATCGCACAGCCGATTAATTTACTCGACAATTCGTCGAATTCCATGGTTCTTCCCGCCTTCTTTCAAAATGCTGATATTAGTGAATATAAAGTTCTTTTTAACGTGTAAATCACGAGTCGGCACGAATATTTAAAAAGATTTAGTATATATTATTCTTTCTTCGTGGTTCTTCGTGTCCTTCGTGGTAAAAAATATAAAAAATTTGCTTTTTTCGTGTTTTAGTGTATCATTTTTCCAAAGGCGTAATACACCAAAGAACGCAAAATTTCCTCGAATCGTTCGTTTGTCATTCCTGCGGAAGCAGGAATCCAGATGCAAGATACGACATACAGATGTATATGGGAAGGCTTTCGTGAATGAGAATTTTAATAAGACTGTGTTACTTAAATGTTAATAGGTGACAGTGGGACTTTTTCAAAAGACCCACTGTCCCTAGTTTTTTCCCAGAATCGCTGTATATATTAGATATAAGAAAGTAGTCTAATGCCCAAAATAAATCAGATCCAAAACAAACTCTCTGAGATCGATGGTGGTGTTTTCCAGAAGCTCTGCGATGCTTACCTTCATAAGAAAGGTTATGAAGCAATCAATTGTATTGGCTCTGTTATAGGATCAGACAAGGTAAAGAAGGGGACACCAGACACTTTAGTTATGCTTCCGAACAGCAAGTATGTATTTGCTGAGTATACCACTCAACAGAAAGGGCTCTTTGATAAAATCGACAGTGACTTATATAAATGCTTTGACGAATGCAATACTGGGATAGCTGTTGAAAAGATTGACCAAGTGATTTTCTGCTGTAATTCTGAACTAACTCCGTCCCAACTGGATGTACTTATTGAGAAGTGCTTAGCCAAACAGGTAAACTTGAGAGTGTTTGGAATGGGGAGTCTATCAAATGATCTATATTTGAAATACACGGGACTTGCACACGATTTCCTTGGCATCCAGGTGGATACAGGACAAATTCTTACTCAGGACGAATTTGTTGTGGCCTATAACAAGAGCAAACTTGCCGCTCCATTAGATACGACTTTTCGGTTCCGTGAAGAAGAGGTTACTAAAATCACTGCAGCATTAGAAGAAGGAGACTTAGTAATTGTGTCGGGACGCGCCGGTATAGGCAAGTCAAGACTGGCTTTGGAATGCTGCACAAGATTTACGAGTAGTCATATAGACTATCAAGTGCGCTGTATATTTAATCGAGGGCCAGACATTTTTGAGGATCTGAGAACCCATTTTACTGAAGAAGGTAATTACTTGATTTTTGTTGATGACGCGAACCGAGTAAGTGGATTTGGCTATATTATGCAGCTACTTCATCACTGTCCGGATGATAGCAAGATAAAAATCTTGGCAACTGTTCGAGACTACGCGATTAACAAGGTACGGCAAGTAGCAAGTCCCTATGGTGGAAGTATCGAATTCGAGATTAAGCCTTTTGATGATAAACAGATAAAGGATTTATTAAACGAGGAATATGGTATAAAGAATCCACTCTATCTTGATAGGATCGCAAATATATCAAAGGGGAATCCTCGTCTTGCTATAATGGCGGCTCAAATTGCATGTAAGGAAGATAAACTTAGCAGTATTAGCGACGTCACAAGGCTTTATGATGAATATTACAGTTCGATTCGACAAGATTTAAAGGATCTTGAAAGTCCGGGTTTTCTGAAAGTTGCTGGTCTGGTTGCATTCTTCAGAATCATCGATCGCACAAATGAAAGCTTGATTAGTTCTATTACAAATGCGTTTGGAATCGGAGGCGATGGATTTTGGGAAGCTGCGACACAACTTCACGAACTCGAGATATTGGACATGTATGAAAATGAGGTCGTAAGAATATCCGACCAAGTTCTGGGCACATACATATTCTATCTTGCATTTTTTCGAACGAGTATTCTCGATTTTTCAGATCTTCTTTTAAACTTTTTCCCTGAGCAGAGAAGGAGATTGTGCGAAGCTATCCATCCAATGCTTAACGCTTTTGATAGCAAAAAGATCATGGACGATATGAGACCGCACATCGATAAGATATGGAGGCGATTTGAACAGAAAAACGACCGAACGAATCTTCTTCATCTTATGAGCGTGTTTTGGTTCGTAAAGGAGACGGATGTCTTGCTACGTATCAAGGAATGGATTGAGGCTATGGAGCCTGTGGCCATTGACCCATTAAGTCTAGATTTCAGGGCTGACTCTAACGTTGATGCTCCTTCTATACTTGATGTTCTGAGTTCATTAAGATGGTCGAGCGAGAGAACAGTGAAGATTGCGCTGGGACTCCTCTTGGATTATGTTGCTCGCCAACCGGATGAACTTCCGAAAGTGCTGCATATTCTCGTTGAGGGCTTCGGATTCAAACCTAATGATAACTTGTACGGATTCGCAGTCCAACGCGACGTGGTTGATGTATTATGGGATCGAGCCTCGGAGGGTGAAGCGTTAGCGGCATACGTGTTCCTTGCTGTTGCAGAAAAATATCTATATACGCGATTTACCACGATGCAATCAGCAAGCAAGAGAGAGTTTATGATAACAAAATTTGAACTCCCTTCAACACCAGAGGTTATGGCGCTCCGAAAACTCATATGGAACGGAGTCTTCTCGTTATACAAAGATGCAACCTTTCAAGAACGAGTTCTGGGAGTTCTACTACACTATAGTAGATCGGCATATAACGTGTCAGTACGAGAAATAGTGGTCGAAGATGCTTCTGAGGTTCTGAAATTCATTGAGTCAGAACTAAACCCGGCTCTCTACACAAACTGCCTGTTTGTACAAGATTATCTAAATTTTTTAACTGAATGTAAAGTTCCATTTGACAGCTCATTGAAAGTCAAGTTCCAAAGTGACTCCTATCGAATCGTAGAATTACTAACGATGGATTACAGAAGTTACGTTGATAAGGTTGATAGCTATGAATCCTTCAAGAAGTTGAAAAGACAGCGCGTTGGGGACTTTTTTCTGTCCTATGCTCTTCCAGACTATATTCGTCTGATTCAGCAGTGCCGGGAGATCAAAGATCAGCTAATAGGGTATCATGGTGCTTATGTTCTACAAGATGGTGTAACATTAGCTTTTTTGGAGCTTTCAGACCGTAATGATGACCTGTTCGTTAAAATACTGATCCACTATATGAAAGAGAATGATCCGCTGAACATCCAGCCTTTTCAACTTGTTAAAAAACTTGCTATGCTGAAAGGACCTGATACTGCTTATGAGCTTATTAGCAATTCTAATTGTACAACGCAAGGCTGGCTCTCGTCCTTCTTCGAATGCCTTGGGCCTGACCAGATTACAAAAGAATGGACGGATAGGCTATGTGCTTTCTATAAGGAAACAGAGCCTTCAGCACTTCCGTACGGTATGGAATTTCTTCTCAATTATCTCAAGATTGATGAGCATATATTTCCTAACATCACGAAGATTATTCTGGACAGAAGTAAGAAGGAACACGATTGTGTCAATGCATTGTCTCTTCTCTTTAATCCAAACAGTGATGTAAACAAAAAACTTGAAACCATATTTGCGGATAACCTTGGTATACTAAAGCAGGCTTATATGGCAGTTGACATGACAGGAGATCATAGTGATTACGACGGTTCAACATTCGCTCGCATTCTTGAATTGGAACCTACTTTTCTAATTCAGTATATTGACGACAGATATCAAAGAGGTGATCATCCTAGCCGTTATGATGATACAAGGGATTATGCATTTCTTTGGAAGCGCGATGACTTCATGGATGTCATGACAGCACTAGTTGATCGAGCATATGAATGGGAATGTAAGTTAGAAACATTCTCTCACAGCTATTTGGAAGCTTTCTTCAGAGCGAAGGATTCAAATAAGCCCCAAGAGTTGATAAGAAAACGGCAAGATGAGGTTTTAATAGCGCTGATCAAACGGTCTAATAGTGACTCCCCATTTATGAAATTCATTTTTGCTCTTGTTGCCGAGTTACCGACTGCAAGAAGAGGTCCACCTATTGCATACTTCCTTCAACAAAACAATAACTATGAAATCTTTAAGAAGCTGACATTGGAACCTTCTTCATGGAGTTGGTCAGGAAGTGCAGTACCAATGTTTCAGGAGCGTGTTGAGTTCCTTGAGTCTTTGCTCACACATCTTAATAGTGTACAATTCCTCAAGCATCGTCAGCTTGTAGAACAGCGCATCGACTGGTTACGGAATCAAATCGAAAGGGAAAAGAAAAGCGATTTCATAGATGCCGATTGATGAAAACTAAGGAGAATTTAAGGTGTCAGGTACTTTTTTTGGCAGGAGAATTTAAGGTGTCAGGTACTTTTTTTGGCAAGTCAGTATCAATCTTCTTCATTTTTTATAGCTAAGCCAATTTAATTTGTTATGGCTAAACCATAAATTTTCTATACCCGCTTTCACGAGCAAAATATTGAATTGGTGCGATTCATCGCACCCTACAAAATTTAATTAGATCCCTCCGCTCGGCTACGCCTCGGTCGGGATGACCATGCAGGGCTGGCGTATCACGATGGATTTTCATTTGTTGGCTTGCCATTTACCGGTTATAATAATAGCCTATGAACGTACGCAGTGCGAAAATTTCGGATGCTAAGGCGATTAATGCTCTTATCAATTCTTACGCCGAGCGGGACAGGATGCTGTTTCGGTCTCTGGCCGATATCTATGAGAACTTGCAGACCTTTATTGTGGCTGAACTCGATAACAAAATAGTCGGCTGCTGTGCGCTGGAAGTCATCTGGGCGGATTTGGCGGAAATCAAATCATTGGCAATCGATGAGGCGTATAAGGGAAAAGGCATCGGCAAAGAATTGGTGGCCGCGGCGGTCGAACAGGCGGCGAAGCTTGGCGTGCCAAAAGTCTTTGCTCTGACGCTTGAGCCGGCGTTTTTTGAGAAATCAGGATTTGCAATAGTGGAAAAAGAGGCGCTGCCCATGAAGGTCTGGAGCGATTGCGCACGCTGCCCCAAGCAGCAAAATTGCGATGAAATAGCAGTAATAAAAAGAAGTGAGCTAAAGTGAACTAAAGTTTGGAGTGACTAAAGTTATGGATTACTTTACAATTTTAGCTCATTTCAGGCACTTTACATTTTAGGCACTTGTTATCCTACTTGCCTTCTTCCAGAGCCGACAGGCAGGATGATTAGTAGGTAGTATATCGTATCTCGGAAAAATATTATGGCTGAACATCATGTATGTCCGGTATGGGTTGGTTATCTGCTCGCAAGTCCTACCAGAAAATTATTCCAAAATCCTAACAAGATTCTCAAACCATACGTGAACGAGGCAATGACGGTTGCTGATATCGGCTGTGCGATGGGCTTTTTCAGTCTGCCCCTTGCCCGGATGGTCGGTCCGAACGGCAAGGTTATATGTGTAGATGTCCAGGAAAAGATGATCCGGTCACTCGAAAAACGTGCAGCCAAAGCAGGACTGTCCGGCCGGATTGAAACTGTTATATGTAAGGAAGATTCTCTTGGTCTGGACAATATTAAAGAAAAAATCGATTTTGCCCTTGCTTCAGCCGTCGTACATGAAGTTCCTGATGCTGCCGGATTTTTCTCAGAGATATACAGGGCGATGAAGCCGGCCGGCAGATTGCTTCTGGTAGAACCAAAAGGACATGTATCGGAAAAGGATTTCGAAACGACCATTTCGGTCGCGGAGCAAAATGGTTTTACAGCAGCATATAAGCCTCAGATAAAACGCCGCCGAACTGTTCTGTTACAAAGGAAGCCTTAAAATACCTGACAGGATCGCATCAACCTACCTGCCGGCGTTGGAATAGGGCGACGGCTAAAGCGAGGATGGCGCCGGTGTAGCACAAGGCGTATGAGGCTCCAATTAAAAGGTATTTCACAGGGACATCGTTACCTTCGTAAATGGCGTCGCTTATCCAGAAAATCTGGAGATTCGGCACTATATACCTGCCGATTTTGGCCCATAAATGCGTTTCGGCGAATCTGCCGAATGCGTAATCACTGACCAGACCCAGCAGAAAAATCCCGATACAGGCCGAGAGCGTCACCACAATATTGAACCTGGACGAAAGCGCCACAGCCAGGGCCACGATGATCAAAGCAGCCAGCAACAGCAGGACCGAGCCGTAGATATCGACTGCGCTGAAGCCGTTCTCCTGCGGTTTGAATTGCCAGTTTCGGTCGATGAATGTCAAGAAAACGATGCCGAATGTAGCGAATATACCGGTTAAAACCATCGCCGTCGAAGAAAATTTCCAGTCATAAATGTAATTAAAAAAGGCACTTAACAGCAGAACGGCCAGAATAATAACGCCTGCCGAGCCTAAGACCGTCCAGTCATGCGTATCGTTTACCGTTTCGAGTACGCCGTGTCTGATCGACATCAGCAGGGCGACCGTGCATATATAATGCGCCAGAACCACCGCCGCGGTCACACCTAAGAACTTCGCAATAATGAATATAGGACGCTGGACGGGCTTGCTAAGTACGGTTGTTATAGTCTTACTCTCAAACTCCTGTGCAACAGCTCCGGAAGCTGAAAAAATTGCTATGAACAAGCTGGTCAAAAACAACGTAGATAATCCTATCTCGCGTAAGAGCTTGTTGTCGTCGTCCATTGTGTACATCGTTAGAGATGGACTTATGAAAAACAATAACAAAGCAGCAACAACAATTATGGAGTAAATGGGCTGTCTCAGGGTTTCTATGAAAGTATTTTTTGCAATAGTAAATAACTTATTCATCTTTCAGTTCCGACTCGCGGCACCCATGCTCATTAAGATAAGGGCTTAAAATTTTTAACAATTGTCCCTGTACTAAAATAACATTTGTTGATATATTATGCAACTTATTACTTTTTGAATTCGGATAAGACATATATTGAATACTCTGTTAGAAATTTTTTGTTCAAACTGGAATACCGGGATATAAAATGACAGTATCATCCAAACGCCCCATACACGTAGCCTTGGTATCTTTGATTCTTAGCATCATATTTTTCGGCATTACTTTCTTCTTAGGTCGGTGGAGCGGTTTTTTCGCAGTCTCAGCGGTTAGCTGGCTGATTCTTTCAGTCGCTTTTATCTGGTTCGTCTTATGCTTGCAGTTCTATCAGCGATCCCTGGCCGAGCAGGAAAAACTCGATGCCGGCCAATTAGTCAGGGACAAGGAATCTTCCGCAATCTTTCAAGCTGGCAGCGAACGCGCCACTTTATTTTCCGCCGCCCAGCGCAGGCTTGAGATATTCGAAAAATGGTTCATTCCCATATTTTCAGCACTTATTGCCGTCTTCCAAATAGGTATCGGTCTATCTTTATTAAACGCCGTCGGCGCAGCAGCAGAGAACGAGCTGAAACAGCCCCTGCTGTGTGGAATTTGCATGATGGCCATAGCATTTATCAGCTTCTTAATTTCACGCTACGCTACGGGCATGTCGGCCCAGCCGGAGTGGAAACCGCTCAGGGCCGGCGGCAGCTCTCTGCTCGGCGTAGCGGTCTTATGCTTTGCTTTGGCCGTGATACTTGCACTGGTTTACCTGTTCAATTTCCATACCCCGGTAAACATCATAGCAATGATTATCCCGGTCCTGCTTGTTGTCCTTGGCGTCGAAACAGCGCTGAATCTCATAATGGACATATATCGTCCCAGACTAAAGGGCCGATACAGCAGAAGCGCTTTCGACAGCAGACTATTGGGAGTGATCAATGAGCCGGGCGGTATCCTGCGCAGCGCCGCGGATGCCATTGACTACCAGTTCGGCTTCAAAGCATCTCAAACGTGGTTTTATAAACTGCTCGAACAGGCGATAGTTCCTTTAGTCCTTTTTGGTGCCGTAACGCTCTATCTACTTAGCAGTGTTGTTGTGGTGGAACCCGACGAACAGGCGATAATAGAGCATCTCGGCAATCCCTTAAACAAAGCAGGCGAAGTCAGGCTTGTCGATTCGGGTTTGGCCTTGAAATGGCCCTGGCCGATCGATATTGCCTATAAATACCCCACGAAAATGATCTCGGAAATCAGTGTCGGCTTCATCCCTAAGGTTGATCCGAAAACGGGCGAAGTGGAGCGCACGCCTCTTCTGTGGGGCGAAAAACATTACGAGGAAGAATACCAGTTGCTGGTTGCCAGTGAACAAATCGGCACGGGATCAATGGCCGGAACTGTGCCGGTAAGTCTTGTTATTGCTGCCGTGCCCGTTCAATACAGAATAAAGGATTTGTACTCCTATATATATAATCATAACGAGCCGGTGAAACTGCTCGGATCCATTTGCTATCGTGAGCTGACAAAGTTCGCAGCGAGTGCAAAGATAGAAACCAACGACCAACAAGATAACGAAGACAACTTGCTTGGAACCGGGCGGGCCAGAGCCGGCAGGATACTCACCGAAAGAATTCAGAAAGCCGTCAACGAGCAGGATCTGGGTATTGAGGTTGTGTTCGTCGGATTGCAGGGTATTCATCCTCCGCCGGAAGTTGCAGCAGACTATCAAAAGGTGATTGGAGCCGTTCAAAAAAAGCAGGCGCTTATTCTTAACGCTCAGGCCGAGCGAAATAAGACCTTAGGGCCCATAGTCGGTTCCGTGGATAAGACCGAAAAGCTGTACGAGCTTTGGTTGAAATACCAGCATGCCGAAGATACAGACTCACTGGAAGACATAGAAAGGTTTGTAAAGCAACTGGATCATAGCTTTGAAGAGGCGAAGGGTACCATCTTTAAAACATTGAGAGAGTCACAGAGCTACGCTTTCAAAAAGGAAGTACTTGCCAGGGCGACCGGTGATCGATTCGCCGAGCAGTTGAAAGCCTACAGGGCCGCACCGGAAATTTATCTCCAGGAGCAGAGATTATCGATGCTCGAGGAGGCACTCGATGACATACGTAAATACGTGGTCGTAGCCGACCAGAACGATACTCAGATTACAATTATAGACCTCCAGGAAAAACTGGCGCCCAGTATCTATGATACGGGCGCCATAGAGGAGAGCAGAGAACAATGAAAAACATAGCCATTGCAATCTTCGTCATACTGATTATTATCACGCTGAGCCTTTACCTGATCTCGTTCCAGGTTAGAGAGACAGAATCCTGCCTGAAAACAACATTCGGTGAGGCCACGATCGAAGACGAGATTACCAAGCCGGGCTGGTACTTCAAATGGCCCTTCCCAATCCAGCAAATACACAGATTTGACTCCCGCATGCGGACTTACGAGGTTGAAAGCGAAGAGACAACCACGGCGGGTGGCGACCCAATTATTGTCAGCACATATGTGGTCTGGAAAATCGCCAGGCCGTTGGAATTCTTTAACGCCACCAAGACGGTAAAAAGAGCTCAAAGTGAGTTGTTACACAGCCGGATCCGCAACACTCAGAACAATGTGATTGGCCGCCATTATTTTTCCGAATTCGTAAACAGCGACCAGTCAAAAATAGCGTTTGAAGAAATCCAAAACGAGATGCTTAAAACCCTTCAGAAAGATATTGCTGATGTCAAGTGTGGGATTGAAATTATTGCTCTTGGCATCAAACAGCTCAAAGTCAGCGAGGAGGTCAGCAAAGAGGTCTTTGATCGCATGCGGGCTGAGCGCAACCGTAGAGCCGAAGTAATCACTTCGCAGGGAAAGGGAGAAGCAATTAAAATAGAGACGGATGCCAAATCGAAAGCGGAAGAACTTATTACGGCCGCCGAAGCAAGAGCAATGGCCATTCGAGGCAAAGGGGACGCCGAAGCCGCAAAACATTATGAAAAGCTCGAAGCCGATCCCGAGCTTGCAATGTTACTGCGGGATATCGAAGCACTTCAGAAAATATTTGAGAAAAGAACTACATTTGTCACACCAACCGACATGAGACCTTTTGAGCTATTGAAAGGTTTGCCCGAGCTTAAACCGACCGAACCAAACGAATCGGAAAAGTAACTTAGAATAATTGAAATTATGAAAGAACAAAAAGAAGATAATAAGGACTTGGGCGTTCCAGCTACCGAAGAGCCGGCTGTAAATGAACTTGACGCCGCCGGAAGAAGCCTTTCTGAAGCACTCCAGATCAGTTTCGTTATCCTGAAAGTGATAATGATCGTGCTGGTCGTTGCTTTTTTGGCTTCGGGAATCAAGACTGTCGATTCTAATGAGCAGGCGCTCGTCCTGCGATTCGGTAAGATTCGTGGTTTGGGCGAAAAGAGACTTCTCGGCCCCGGACTGCACTGGATATTCCCTTATCCAATTGACGAAATTGTAAAGATTCCGGTAGAGACCCAGGTTAATTTGCCCATCGACTCATTTTGGTATTTTCAGACACAATCAGAAATACTTTCCGGAAAAATGCGTCCGGTTCGTCCCAGCCAACCCTTAAATCCGTTGCGTGACGGCTATTGCATAACCCGAGGTGAGAACCAAAACGAGTCGATTGGAAGTTTTGCCGGCAGCGATTACAATATTGTTCATTCCAAGTGGCAGCTAACCTATCAGATCGATGACCCTGAACGGTTCTTTATAAATACTTATATCGAAGATGTCAAACCCGGCGATATTTACTTCAATGTGATCACAGAAAGCATAACGCCGCTTTTGAAAGATATGTTAGATGGCAGCGTCGTGACAGCAATGGTCAATTATACAATCGATGAGGCGATTTCCAGCCAGGACAGAATGCCGAAACACGTCAAAAGGCTGCTGCAGGAAAAGTTAGACAAGATAGAAAGCGGCGTAAAGGTAGTTTCTGTCCAGTTGACCAACAGCGAATGTCCCCGGCAGGTCAAAAAAGCATTCGAGGCTTCTACCAGGGCAAGCCAGGAAAGCGAGACTGAGATCACAAATGCAAGAACATACGCTGCAAACACCCTCAACGAGTCCGCCGGTCCCGTTGCCGAAGAATTGTTTGCCAGCCTGCACAATGAATCCATTGACGAACAGAACAGAGAGCTGCTTTGGTCACAGTTGGCCGGTACGGCCCGGGAGAAAATTGCCGATGCACGAACCTATCGAACAGAGGTTGTCGAGCGTGCAAGAGCCAATGCCGACTATCTTGAGAGCATTCTGCCCGAATACAGGCAGAGACCAAAGCTCGTTCTTCAAAAAATCTATCTGGACGCCATGGAGCAAATCCTGAACAACGCAGATGAGAAATTCGTGGTTCAGACTACCAAAGGATCAAAAGGAACACAGATTAGAGTGCTCCTGAACAGAGATCCGAAATTAAAGCCGAAAAGGAGCAAGGAACAAACAGAAGGGCAAAACCAACAAACAGCTAATCGCTGATCCACTATGGAATAGGACACGAGAAACAAGAGACAAAATTATGGCCCATGATCATCTACATTTTAAGGACGACATTGCCGCCGAACACACGCACGGTAAACAAATTCGCGTTAGCATGGCCCTTCTTGGGACCCTTGCCGGCGGAGTGCTTCTGATTAACAGCGGGATAGCAAAGTACATTTACGGCGCCGGCGATTTTAACACTGTGTTTTTGGCAATGGCCGGTGCAATCCTGCTTGGCGCCCCGATTGTCCTGCACGCCATCGAGAGCCTCATACGCAGAGAAGCACACATGGATGAGCTGGTAGCCCTGGCCATCATCGCGGCCTTCGCGACACAGGAATATGCCACGGCGGGCATCGTTGCATTCTTTATGCTTGTCAGCGAGCTGATTGAAACACGCACCGCCCTCGGCGCCCGCGCATCGATCGAATCGCTCATCAAGCTGACACCTACCATAGCAAATCTCATCGACGGGCAGCGCGGGGAAAAGGAAGTGAAAGTCAGCAGCCTGAAGACCGGCGATTGCGTACGTGTCCGGCCGGGTGACAACATCCCCGCCGACGGCGAAGTGGCGAAGGGCCTCAGTTCCGTCAATGAAGCAACGATTACGGGCGAATCGCTGCCCGTCGATAAGGTGCCGGGGATGCAGGTTTTTGCCGGCACAAATAACCTTACCGGTGTACTTGATATTACCGTGACTAAAGCCGGCAAAGATACGACCCTCGGCAAGGTTCAATCGCTGATCATTCAGGCCGAGCAGACAAAAATACCCATTATGCGGATCATCGACCGCTATGTGAAGTGGTACACACCGACAATCCTGATGATTGCCGGGATAGTCCTGTTTTTCACCCGCGATATGGACCGGGCTATTACGATTCTTGTTGTCTCGTGCCCCTGTGCACTGATTTTAGCGACGCCGACGGCGATGGTCGCGGCGATTTCGGCCTCCGCCCGTCTCGGCATCCTGATCAAAAATGTAGCTGACCTTGAGATTGCAGGCAGGATTACAGCGATGGTGTTTGATAAGACAGGAACGGTCACAACCGGCCGGCTCTACGTGACCAAACTTACACCCGCAGAGGGCGTCGAACCGGGTGAATTACTGGCAGAAGCCGCCTGTGCCGAACAGATGAGCAAGCACCCGGCCGCAAGGGCATTACACGAGGTCGCCAGGGAGGCAAATCTTTCCCTGCCGGCAACAGAGAATTTCAAAGAGACGCCGGGAAAAGGAGTCACGGCAACAGTCAACTCGGCAAGAATCATGGTCGGCAGGGATACCTTCCTGAAAGAAAACAAAATAGACATCAGCAATATTTCCGACCCGGCTCTTCTTGAGGAACAGGGCTTCAGCACGCTTTATGTGGCGAAGGATTCCAAGTGCATCGGCTGGATCGGCCTGCAGGACAAAACCAGGCCCGAAGCTAAGCAGGCTGTCCAGGAATTGCTCGATATCGGCGTCAAAAGAGTTACGATGCTGACCGGCGACCGCGGTGAGGTGGCCGGAAGAGTCGCCGCTGAGCTGGCTTGCACCGACTATAAAGCACACTGTTTACCACAGGACAAACTGGCGATTGTCGAGCAAATTAAGAAAGACGGCCACACCGTTGTGGTTGTCGGTGACGGTATTAACGATGCGCCCGCTCTGGCGGCAGGGGACCTGGGCATCGCGATGGGTGCCGCCGGAAGTGATGTCGCCATTAATTCCGCTTCGATCGCACTGATGAGCGACGATCTGACGAGGCTGCCTTTCCTCGTGAGGCTGTCGAAAAAAACCGGAAGAGTAATTTATCAAAATCTCGGCTTCGGAATCATCTTTATCGTTATGGGCATTGCAGCAGGGGCGGCAGCCTGGCTGCCGGCGGCATACGCCGCGGTTCTGCATTTTGTCGGCTCATTGATCGTCGTTTTCAATAGTGCTCGACTTGTCCGCTATGGAGAGGAACTCGACCACGGACCTCATGTGTAGCGCCGCAGACATCGAGCGAAACAAGACACTCTTGAGGAGATACGAGACACGATACGATGGAATACGCTATTGAAACTTTCTCTTTGACCAAGATTTTTTCCGACTGGTGGGGTCGGACCAAAGTCTACGCTGTCGATAACCTGGACCTGCAGGTCCGTCCCAACGAAGTGTACGGTCTTTTAGGCCCAAACGGCTCGGGCAAAACCACGACCCTGAAAATGCTGCTGGGCCTGCTTTACCCGACAAAGGGCAAGGCCTTACTTCTGGGCGGTGACGGTTCGGATCCCAAGATCAACTGCAGAATCGGTTTTTTGCCCGAGGAGTCCTATCTCTACCGTTATCTGAACGCCCGTGAGACTCTGGATTTCTACGGCAGATTGTTCGGCCTGCCGCCGAAAGTGCGAAAAATGCGCATCGAGGCACTACTTGACATGGTCGGGCTCAAAGCCGTCGCGAACAGAGCCGTCGGGACGTTTTCGAAAGGTATGGCACGACGAATCGGCCTGGCGCAGGCGCTGATCAACGATCCCGACTTATTGATATTGGATGAGCCGACAACAGGGCTCGATCCCATCGGGACAAGACAAATCAAGGATTTAGTCCTGAAGCTCGCCGAGCGAGGCAAAACAATTCTGCTGTGCAGTCACCTGCTCGCGGATGTCGAGGATGTATGCGACCGGATCGCGATTATGTACGGCGGAAAAATACAGACCCAGGGCCATGTCAGAGAACTTTTGCAGCAGACAAATAAGAGGCAAATTACCACCGATGCGATCAGCGATACGGCTGTCGAGAAGATCAGGCGAATCGTTAGCGACGAAAATGCCGAGTGCCAGATCACTTCCCCGATGGACAAACTTGAAACATTTTTTATCAGGACGGTCACAGCCGCCCAGCAGCAGGCCCAGCCTACGAGCGGGGCGGTCAGCACGACCAAAATCGGCGATTTCCTGACTCAGCACGAGGAAGTGGAAAGCATACTCGATAAACTTGTATCGGCGCCGGTATCGAAGCAGGCGTCCGGAGATATTCCGGCAACGGAGAAAGTCGCCGCCGCCGAAAGTGCCGGGCCGAAAGCCGATGAACAGTTGTTGAGCAAATTGACAAGTTCGGTCGAGCCATCCGAATCCAAAGCTGCCGCCAGAGAAGAAAAAATCAAAACCGAACCGGTCGAATCACCAACTGAACGGCAAGAGAAAGTCAGAGACGATATTTTAGACAAACTCACCGGCGGCTCAGGCGCTCTGGGCCGTGACAAGGACAAGACTGAACAACCGCAGGCAGGAGACTCCGGCGATGCGTAGGATCTGGGCTGTCGCCATAAATACTATAAAGCAGGCTTTGCGGATTAAAGTAGCCGTTGTCTTTACAATCATTCTCTTTGTCCTGCTGCCGGTTCTTGGTATTACCACGACAGGCGATGAGACGTTGAAGGGCAGGCTACAGACCTTTGTCAGCTACGCTCTTTCGCTGATGAGCTTTCTGCTCTGCATACTCACAATCATCGTTTCTATCTATTCGGTAACAAGTGACATCGACCAAAGACAGATATACACCGTTATTACCAAGCCCATTCGCCGTTTCCAGTTCATCATAGGCAAACTGCTCGGAGTCATAACGCTGGACGTCATCCTGCTCGTTCTATTTTCAGCTATAATATACACAATTACTATTTACATGCCGAAATTCATTAAAGCATCCGAGTATGAGCTTATAGAGGCTAACAATGAATTTTACACTGCGAGAGCGTCATTAACTGTCCCCGAGGTCGACGTTACCCATGAAGTAGCAGATAAATATACGGAGCTCAAGCAAAGGGGCGAATTACCTGCCAATGTACCACGAGAAGAAATCATCGCCCAGCTTACCCAGCAGGCACAACTCGCCAAGCGAGCCGCCGGTGTCGGGCAGCCGTTGCTGTGGGAGTTCGAGAACGTCGAACCCCTTGCCGACAGCATGTTTATAAGATTCAAATACGATGTCTCGGTAAATCCGCCCGATTCGCAGGTCTGGGGCAGATGGCTGGCAGGTGACTACCAGTTTTTCAAATACGGCACGCAAAGCAAAACACCGATTTATGACGAGGTGATTAAGCACTCCGTCCGGGATGCTCACGAAATAAAAATTCCCGCTGAAGTTGTGCCGGAACATGGCCACCTGGCCATCGCATTTATGAATGTTCCGCTGAACAGCGTGGCGATTATCTTCCCGCCGGACGGCCTGGAGGTGCTGTATAAGGCCGACTCGTTCAGCAACAATTTCATTAGAGCGGTTCTGCTGATCCTGTTCCGTCTGATTTTTCTGGCTTGTTTGGGTGTGTTAGCTGCGACCTTCCTGTCGTTCCCAGTGGCGATATTATTCTGTTTTGTGATCTTCTTTACAGCAAGTTTCAGCGGTTTCGTTCTCGAGTCCTTTACCTTCCTGAGTAGAGACATCGGTGCAGTCTATTCTTATAGCCTTAAATGGTTAATCCAGCTCCTGCCGCAGTTCGACAAGTTTAATCCGACAAAATTACTGGTCCCTGCGCGATTGATAAGCTGGTCTTTATTGGCCCAATGTGCCGTTTTTATGGTTTGTATTAAAGCGTTTCTGGTTCTGATATTATCCCTGATTATTTTCAGTTATCGAGAAATCGCCAAGATCACAGTATAAAGTTTGAGGTGTAATACAGCACACTAAGTAAGAACTATGCGTTTGCGTGATATTATAATCTGGTTTTCCTGTATTGCTCTTGCAGTCGGTCTGCTTATTGCCGCGGGTATGCAGCTCGATCCCATAAATCGCCAGCGTCAGGATATGGGCCTGATAATAGATACGCCTGAAAATATGCCGCCCTCACTGGCGTTTGCAACCATAGCGACGGGCGCTTTTCGCGGCCTCGTCGTGGATGTCTTATGGATGCGGGCCGACAAGCTGAAAGACGAGGGCCAGTTCTTCGACGCAAGGCAGCTTGCTGAATGGATAACCATCCTGCAGCCTCGTTTCGCATCGGTCTGGGAATTCCACGCATGGAATATGGCTTATAACATTTCGGTCGCCATACCCGCGACCCAGCCCGACCAGCGGTGGCGCTGGGTGAGAAACGGCTACGAGCTGCTTCGAGACGAGGCCATCGATAAATACAAACTCAAGAACATATCGCTTTACCGCGAGCTGGCCCGGATATTCCAGCACAAAGTGGGCGGAGTCTCTGACGATGCGCACAAATATTACAAGCTTCAATTAGCCATGTCTATGGAGCCGCTGCTTAGTTCGGAAGATAACCAACTCGGTTCGCAGGACAATCGGTATTTTGACGCTCTTGCCGAAGCTCCGGTTAGCTGGCAGGAGATTGTTACGGACCCGAATGTGGCATCGCTGGTCAAAGCCTTAAAATCAGCAGATAACACTTTTTCCGATGAGGATGAGTTCGTAAACAATTACCTGTCGCTGCGCCAGAACTCTGGCAGATTCAACGCTGCTGCGGGCACGACTATAGATGATTTCAGAGGCTCGGATGCCCTGAAGAAATTCGACCTTTTCGCTAAAGCCCGGCAGTTGCGTAAAATCTGGAAACTCGATCCGGTTTTAATGAGTAATCTGAACAAAACCTACGGCCCAATCGACTTCACCGACCCGAATACGCATTTGCCTCTGGATTGGCGGCTCCCCGACAGCCACGCCATCTACTGGGGCGTCAAGGGCTTGCAGATAACCGCCAGAGAACGGTCCCGCGAGATTGATATTACTGAAACCAACACCGACCGTATCGTCGGTCATAGCTTGCAGAACCTGTTCCGCAACGGCAAGATGTTTATCCGTGACATGCAGCTTAAGATGCCTGTCGAAGGTTCACAGGAATCTCAGACGCAAATATTCAAGGAAGTATTTTTGCGGCCGGATTTAAGAATGTTCGATACGTACAATAAGTCTTTTTTAGCGGTTCTCGATAAATATATAGACGAAAAGGATGGCACTACTTTAGTATCCCTTCAAAACGGACACCGCAATATGCTCAAGAATGCCGTGCTATCCTTTTACCAGTCAGGTCATAAGCTCAAGGCCCGGAAAATCTACGATCAATTGAGAAAACTCTATGACTTTCCTGAATTTAAGGTTCCGTTGGTAGAATTTGCAAGGGCGCGTTACGTTGAGGAATTAGAGTCGATAGGTCTAAACGATGCAAAAGAACAGGTGATCCTCCTGCTTAGGGAAAGTTTCTTTCTGTATGCAATTCGCGACGATGAGACGTCATCCGGCAGAGAAAACCTGGCGAAAGAAATTCATAACTATTACCAGAAGAAATATCTGGATGAAAACAGGATTGACCTTCCCGACTTTAAAGTTTTACAATATCTCGCACTTCGAGATTTCCTGGATGACCGGCAATTCGTACCCAACTTGAGGTTAAGTCTGCTCGCACGGATAGAAGTCGAACGACCCGAGCTTGCCGAGAAGCTCAAGCCCTGGAAAAAGGATCTTGAGCAGCAGATAAATACGGTCAGGCAGCAGGAGCAGGAATTGATTAAAAGCTTTGAATAGTGCGCTTCACAGATAAGAGCGTTTTGGCGGATGCACAATACTCTCTCGCAACAATTGACAGCTTCACAAAGAAAAGCGGTCTTTCATACTGAAGGGCCGTTGCTTGTTCTTGCCGGTCCGGGCAGCGGCAAAACCCGCGTCATCACATATCGAATCGCAGCCCTCATAGATTCAGGCGTTCGGCCATACAATATCTGTGCGATAACCTTCACGAACAAGGCCGCCGAGGAGATGCGACAAAGGGCATTCACTCTTGGCGCTTCTGCCGGCGCGTATATCAGCACGTTCCATTCTTTGTGTGTCAGGATCCTTCGCCAGTATGCGGATCAGGCCGGGATTCATACGAACTTCAGCATCTATGACAGCTCCGACCAGGCCAGATGTATCAAGCAGGCAGTTAAAAATTGTAAACTGGATACCACAAATTTTTCTCCTGCCCGAATGCTCGATGCGATTTCCACGCTTAAAAACAAGCTGATCGACGCCGAAACGTTCAAGACCGACGCGTTCGACTTTTTTCCCATCAAATTAGCTGAAATATATCTGAGCTATCAGAACATTCTTGGCGAGCTGAACGGGCTCGATTTTGACGACCTGCTGATGAAAACGGCCTTTTTGCTCCGGGATTGTCCCGACGTCTGCCGTGAGCTTGGGGATCGTTTCAGGTTTCTGCTTATCGACGAATATCAGGACACAAACCACGCCCAGTATTCAATCGCCAAAGCCCTTGCTTCGAACCATAATAATATTTGTGCGACCGGCGATCCGGACCAGTCCATCTACCGCTGGCGTGGCGCCGACATCCGCAACATAATGGCCTTCGAAAGCGACTGGCCCGATGCTGTCGTTGTAAAGCTCGAAGAGAATTTTCGCAGCACAGCGAATATTCTCGCCGTGGCGGATCATTTGATTGCGTTTAACCGGAACCGGAAAATTAAAAAGCTCATCCCGACAAAACCCGAGGGCGAGAGTATTCGTGTTACGGGATTCGAAGATGAGAATGAAGAAGCCCATGCGGTTGCCCGGCAGATAAAAGAGCTTACCGGCAAAGGCGCTTCTCTTAACGACATTGCGATATTCTACCGTGTCAATGCCCAGAGCCGCGCGCTCGAAGAGGCATTCGTCCGCAATAAATTACCGTACCAGATTGTTCGGGGCGTGGAATTCTACAGAAGGAAAGAAATCCGCGACCTGCTGGCATATTTGAAAGTCCTTGTCAATCCCAGCGATGAAATCGCGCTTTTGCGTATCATCAACACGCCCGCCCGCGGCATAGGAAAAGTGACAACCGACAGGGTCTCTGCTTATGCCGCCCGGCACAATATCAGCTTCTTCGAAGCACTTAAGAAATCCGGTGATATCGAGTCTCTTTCCAAAGCGGCGAAAGCCAAGCTCACCGTTTTCGTCAATATGCTCGAACAGTTCGCCAAAGACGTAAGCGGTCAAGTTGCACCGCTCGCCGAGCGTGTCTTTACCGAATCGGGCCTGGCTGAGTCTCTTCGTGCCGGCGGTCCTGAAGGTCTGAACGCACTGGAGAACCTCAACGAACTGATAAACAGCGCCGCCGAGTACGACAAGCAGGCCGAGCAGCCCTCACTGCTCGACTATCTCCAGCAAATATCGCTCTTCAGTGACACCGATGCTTATGACGCCGCCAGCGACCGTGTTGCGCTGATGACACTGCACGCGGCAAAGGGACTCGAATTCGAACACGTTTTTATCACCGGCGTCGAAGACGGTTTACTGCCGCACGAAAGAAGTAACACAGGCGAGGATAATGAACAATTGGAGGAGGAACGCAGGCTCTTTTTTGTTGGAATTACGCGAGCCAAAGCGGATTTGTTTATCAGTTACGCCCGCTACCGAACTGTGCGAGGCCAGTTCCTGCGAACCATACCGTCCCAATTTCTCTTCGAGCTCGGCACAAACTTCACCGAACAGGCGCGGCATGACGACATTGATGACGACATTGATATTGATGACCATCATGAATATGACCTCCCAAGCCAAACCGTGCCGCGTTTCAAGAAGGGTCAACTGGTCCGGCACGAAAAGTTCGGCCTCGGCAGAATTAAAGAATTTCTCGATATGGGCGAAAACAGCGTCGTTGCCATCAAATTCAACTCTGGACAGACAAAATCACTCATGGTAAAATACGCCAACCTTTCAGAGGTGGATATTTAGCCGGCGGCCAGGTGCAGGTTTGGATGCTCCTATCCGGCGGGAAGTTCAACGAAAACGCAAAAAGGAGAGAAAAATGAACAAAGAGATAAACAGGAGAGAATTCATTCAATTGTCAGTAGCGGGAAGCGCCCTGTGCCTTGGCGGTTCGAGCCTTGTATTCGGCGCCGGCTCAAGAGGCTCGAAACTCATCAGTCCCGGCTGCAGAGGAACAAAAGTCAAAGTCGCCAGAATTTATATGGGCACATCGCACGGCCTGTGGCCCGAGCCAAGAATGGATTTCAAAAAAGAGATCGAATTTTATGAATCTGAGTTCAAGAAGCTTAAAGGGGAACTGTCGGATGTCGAATTCGTGATCGACCAACTGGTCTCAACCGCGGACCAGATAAAGCCGCTTAAAAGCAAGCTGGAGGGCGTTGACGGAATCCTGGCAATTCATTTCAACATCGGCGTAAGGCCGATTCTCGACGAGATTCTCAGTGTGGGCAAGCCCACCGTCCTGTTTGCCGCTCCATATTCAGGGCACGGCTGGACGGGATTCGGGTCTTTGCAGAACCAGGAACTGGGATCCAAACTCGAATGCATGCTTACCAGCGACTACAGCCAGTTGGCGGTTGCCATAAGGCCATTCCGTGCAATTCATCATCTAAGAGAAGCAAAGATACTGAACCTTACAACACGGAATTTCGATAATTACGCAAATTCCATGAAGGACAAGTTCGGAACCGAGATCAAACGAATCGAGCGTCAGCAGGTTCTCGACGCTTATGACGCTGTGAGTGACAGCGACGCCAAAGTGGAGACCGAACGCTGGATTAAAGAAGCGAAGGAGGTTGTCGAACCATCCCCAAGTGAGGTCTTCAAGTCCTGCAAACTGGCGCTTGCCTTTGAGAATATCCTGAACGAGGAAAACGCGACCGTGCTGACTATCGACTGCTACGGCACAATGTGGGACAAAACAATCAAGCTGCCCGCTTACCCTTGTGTTGGATTTACGAGGCTCAATAACATGGGCTTAGGCGGTATCTGTGAATCAGATTTACAGAGCGCGATGACTCACATTATCATACAGGGGCTGGTCGGCAAGCCCGGCTTTATCAGCGATCCGACGGTGGATGAATCCAAGAACGGTATTATTTTGGCTCACTGTCTGGGAACGACGAAAATGGATGGTCCGGATGGGCCCGCTGCTCCGTACAAGTTACGAACGGTTATGGAAAGAAGGGAAGGAGTTACCCCGCAGGTGTTTATGCGCATCGGCCGGAAGGTCACCCAGGCCAAACTGGTCGGTACCGATTTCATGCCGTACTTCACCGGTGAGATTATCGATGCTCCTGATGTAGACAGGGGCTGCCGGACCAAGATTACCGTCAAGGTGGACGGCGATATTGAGAAACTGTGGAAAAACTGGACGAGTGGCTTGCATCGTCAGACTTGCTACGGAGATATAACAAAGGAATTGGGTTCTTTCTGTAAATACAAAGACATTAAAATGGTCAATGAAGCCGTATGAGATGGAAAGGCGGTATTATGAATCGGCGTGATTTCTTAAAAATGACAGGATTTAGCGCGGCTTCGGCAGCATTTTCGAGGCCGCTGTTTGCCGCCGAAGAGCAAAAAAACGATATTCTCGATCAAGCTGAGGCCCGTATTGAAAAGTATCGGAAGGGCGATGCGGTATTGAAGCTTGCCGGGCCGGATGGAAAACCACTTCTCAACAGTCTTGCCGTGAAGATCGAGCAGAAGCGGCACAAGTTTCTGTTCGGCTGCAACATTTTCAAGCTGGACCAGTGCAGCACACCGGAGGACAACGCTGCATATGAGAAACGCTTCGCGGCGCTTCTGAACTTCGCTACCCTGCCGTTCTATTGGTGGAATTACGAGCGGCGACAGGGCCAGCCGGCCGATGAGCGTACCGATCAAATAGTTCGCTGGTGCAAAGCCCACAATGTGAAGACAAAGGGCCATCCACTGGCCTGGAACTATGTAGACCCGCGGTGGCTGCCGGACGATCCGGATAAAGCGATGCAGGCCCAGCTAAAACGTATCGGCAGATGCGTAGGGCGATTCAAAAACGACATCGACATCTGGGACGTGGTCAACGAGGCAACGCATTACGACCGGGACAGCATCAAGAAGCAGGCGCCGATATTAACCGAGGCTATCCGCAAAATGGGCGTCGGGGCTTATGTCCGCGAGGCGTTCAAAGCGGCCCGGCAGGCTAATCCAAAAGCAGCATTGCTAATCAACGACTATCGAACCGATCCGGACTTTGAGAAAAAGGTAATCTCGGAACTGCTGGATGAGGCGGGCAAGCCACTTTATGACGTTATCGGCATTCAATCTCACATGCACGGCGGCTGCTGGCCCGTTCAGAAGACATGGGAGGTTTGCGAACGCTTCGCCAAATTCGGCAAGCCCCTGCATTTCACAGAGACGACCCTTGTCTCCGGCGCGCAGGGCTGGGAACTAAGCAAAAAACGCGAAGATCCTGATTTCCGCTGGATAAGTACGCCCGAAGGCGAAAAACGCCAGGCCCAGCAGGTCGCCGAGTTTTATAGTGTACTTTTCTCGCACCCGGCTGTCGAGGCCATCACATGGTGGGACTTCACCGACCAGGGCGCATGGCAGCAAGCCCCCGCCGGCCTCGTCCGTGCGGATATGACGCCGAAACCCGCCTATGACGAATTAGAACGCCTCGTCAAAGGCAAATGGTGGACTCAGGCCGAGACAAAAACCAACGCAGAGGGCATCGCACGATTCCGCGGTTTCCTCGGGGAGTACGAAGTCAGCGCGCAGATTGACGGCAAAAAGCTATCCGGCACTTTCCGGCTCGATAAAACAACGCCGGACAAGATAGATATCCGAATGAAAGCGTAAGAATTTGGTAATGCGTAAAATATTTTCCGTTTCTATTCTCATAGCAGTGTTTCTTGGCACTGCATCAGACGGCAGGCAGGCGAACCATGAGCAAAAGTATATAAAGGTACCGGTCAAGAGGAAACCGGCGGATAAAGAATGGACGCTTCGCGATACACGCACAATAGAGCTGCTGGAGAATTTTCAGCCGGGCTCGAAGAAAATCGCAACCGGCAGATATGGCGGCAGGGCGGACAAGAAGGCTGAAGCGACGGGCTTTTTCTATTCAAAGAAAATCGCCGGCAGGTGGTGGCTAATCGATCCCGAAGGCAATTTGTTCATAAACGTCGGTGTCTGCTCGGTTAATATTGGCAGGTCAAAGATCAGTCAGGAACCCGCCCTCAAGATGTTCGGCACGCCTGAGAAATGGGCCGAGTTTTCAACCGATTTTCTTGCCGGGCAAGGCTTTAACGGAACAGGGGGCTGGTCGGATACGGAGCTTCTGCGAACGTCGCCGCATCGGCTTACATATACCCTGTCATGGAATTTCATGGGCTCGTTCGGCAGGTCCAGGAAGCTCGTCCGGCAGGAGCCGGGACACCTGGGATACCCGAACCGGTGCATCCCGGTATTTCATCCGGATTTCGAGAAGTTCTGCGATGAATATGCCAAACAGCTCTCGGCGACAAAAAGCGATCCGTGGCTGCTCGGGCATTTTTCCGACAACGAGCTGCCGATTGTCTCGGACATGCTGGACCGCTCGCTACAGCTCGACGCGAACAATCCGGACCTTCGATACGGCTACGAAGCCGCGAAAAAATGGCTCGACGAAAGAAAAATAAAAGATGCCGGCCCAAAGGATATTACCGATGCCGACCGGCGGGCTTTTCTTGCTTATGCGATTGAAAGGTATTACGAGATAACCACGAACGCCATCCGCCGATACGACCCGAACCACTTATGTCTTGGCCCGAGACTGCACGGCAGGGTACTTAGAATGCCGGAGATGTTCAGAGCCGCCGGTAAATATCTGGATGTGATAGCGGTAAATTATTACGGCGCGTGGACGCCGGATGCCGATAGAATGGCGATGTGGGGCCGCGAATCCGGCAGGCCTTTTATGATTACGGAATTTTACGCAAAAGGGCACGATTCGGGCCTGCCGAATAATTCCGGCGCCGGCTGGCTGGTCAAGACACAAAAAGACCGCGCCCGCTTCTATCAGAACTTTACGCTGGGCCTGCTGGAATCCAAATCCTGCGTGGGCTGGCACTGGTTCAAGTACAGAGACAACAATCCGGAAGATCTGAGCACGGATCCATCAAACCGCGATTCGAACAAGGGAATCATCGATTACAAGTACAAACCTTATGTCAGGCTGCTCGAAGATATGAAGAAACTCAATAATGAGCTATACGCACTTATTGATTTTTTCGACGCGAAGTGATAATATCTTGCAGTAGTTTTTAATATTCGCTCATAGAAGATTTACGAGAAGCGTTGGTACATTGAGAAAGGGCAAACGAGTGGCAAAATCGCAAATCATAATTGACTACAAGAATGTAACATCCGCTGTAATCGGCGCAAAAAATGGAATCACGCCGAGTCAGCTAAAATCGCTCGGCAAGAAAATCAAACCGTCGATTTCAAAGATAAACAAACAGCGAAAAGCCGGCGAGACTCCGTTCAGAGACCTGCCCTACAAAAAAGGCATTTCGAAGCGTGTCAATGCTCTCGTGAAAAATCTACGAAAAGAATGTGACTATCTTGTAGTCTTAGGTATCGGCGGCTCGGCTCTGGGGAATATCGCTTTGGATACGGCTTTACGCCCCTTTTTGCCCGATCCCGGCGACAAGCAATCCAGGAGACCACAACTCTTCGTCCTTGATAACGTCGATCCCGCCCAATTCGGCTCTTTTCTCGACTATATAAAACCAGTGCTTAAAAGGACTGTTTTTAACGTAATAAGTAAGTCCGGCCGAACATCCGAAACTGCGGCACAGTTCATGACCATTCGTGAACTGCTCATTGATTCGCTCGGCAAGGCTGGTTATCGAAAGCGGGTCGTGGCGACTACCGACGCAAAGGGGGGAACCCTGCGAAAAATAGCCGACAGCGACAAGCTTCAAACGCTCGAAGTTCCCGATGGCGTCGGCGGCAGATTCAGCGTTCTAAGCGCAGTCGGCCTGTTTAGTGCCGCGATGTGCGGCATCAATATAAGCCAACTCCTCGCCGGTGCCCGTGATATGGATACTCGTGTCAAAACAACGCGATTTTTGCAGAATCCCGCAGCGATCAATGCCGCGATAAATTACCATTACTATACGCACGGCAAACCGATCTCAGTAATGATGCCTTACAGCTATGCACTCAAGGATATGGCCGACTGGTACCGGCAATTGTGGGCGGAGAGTCTCGGCAAGAAACTGGATTTGAATAAACGCAAAGTCTGGGTAGGCCCGACACCGGTCAAGGCACTCGGCGCCACCGACCAGCACAGCCAGGTGCAGTTGTATCGCGAGGGTCCCAATGATAAACTGTTTACTTTCCTGAAGGTCAACAATTTTGGCAGGGATGTCAAGATAGGCCCGGCGCCCGATTGCGCGCCGGAACTTGGTTTTCTCGCCGGCAAAAAAATGAGCACATTGTTCAACGACGAAAAGAAGGCAACCGAATATGCCCTCTTAGAGAGTAAGCGGCCCTGCATCACGGTGTTTTTCGATAAAGTTAATGCTTACACGGTGGGGCAATTCATATATCTGTATGAAGTAACAACGTCTTTAATGGGTACTCTGTTCGGCATCAATCCTTACGATCAACCCGCTGTTGAATTAGGCAAAGAAGCCACGTTTGCGCTTATGAACAAGGCAGGTTACGAAGACTTCGCAAAGGAAATTCAATCTAAGACTAAAATCGATAAAAAGTATCTTGTTTAATACGCGTGGATTTTGTATTAGGGAGAACTGGAGACGAAAATGAATTACGCAGTGATAATGGCGGGGGGAACAGGCAAGAGATTATGGCCTCTCAGCCGGCAAAAACGTCCCAAACAGGTCTTAAAGCTCCTCGACGGCAAGACGCTTCTTCGTTGTTGTTTCGAGCGTCTGAGGCCCATATTCGACATAAGAAACATTATTGTTCTCACGAATGCCGGCTATGCGGATGTGGTCCGTGAAGACCTGTCGGAACTGCCCTTTAATAATGTCATAGCCGAACCGGCCGTACGTGATACTGCCGGTGCTATTGGGCTGGTCTCAACCGTTCTGAGCAAATATGACTCCGAAGCTACAATCGCCGTTCTTACCGCCGACCAGATAATAGAGCCCGCCGAAGTGCTGCAACAGGGCCTCAAAGATGCATTGACTTTCATCAACAATAATCCGGAAGATATGATTACTTTCGGAATCCAGCCTACTTTTACCAGCACCTCGCTCGGTTATATAAAATGCGGTAATAACCGGGAATGTCCGAATTGCAAAAATACAATTTACTCCGTGGAAGCATTCAGGGAGAAACCTGACGAAAAGACTGCAAAAAAGTATCTTGAAGCCGGTCAATACTTCTGGAACTCCGGCATGTTCGTATGGAATGCCAAAACAATCCTGTCTAATCTGGCAAAGTTTCTTCCCGAAGCTACCGAGCCATTGGCCAAAATTCAAGCAGCCTGGGACAGCCCAAATCAACAACAAACGCTTCAGGACTGGTTTGTAAAGCTGCCCAAAATCAGCATTGACTACGCCGTAATGGAAAAGGCCGACCGAGTTAATGCCATAAAGCTTGATTGTCGCTGGCTCGATATGGGCTCGTTCGCCGCACTTGCCGATGTTACCAGTTCCGACAAGAATAAAAATATTGTTGTCGCAGGCCAGAGCGAGTTGCTCGACTGCAATAACAGCATCATAGTAACCGAAGACAAAGGCCATCTGATAGCAGCCATTGGCCTTGAGAATATGGTTGTGGCCCACAGTCCGGATGCCACACTTATTTGCCACATCGACCAGACCCACAGACTGAAAGAACTGCTTGAGCTGATAAAACAGCATGACGGCGAAAAGTTTCTATGATTGAGTGCATCGTGCTGCGGTTTTTTTATTGAGCACACAGAACGCTGAACGAGATGAGATATTTGGCAATAGACCACGGAACCAAACGCACGGGATTGGCGATTTGTGATGCCGCCGAGACCATTGCCTCGCCACTTGCCGTACTCCATGGCCAGAAAGAACTGCTGAAAAAAATTGCAGAGATAGTCGAGGCCGAAAATGTCGAAGCCGTCGTGCTGGGGCTGCCTTTGAACATGACCGGCTCGGAAAGCTCTCAAACAAAACTCGTCCGGAAGTTTGCCGAACAGTTGAAAGGACAGCTCTCCGTTCCAATCCACCTCCAGGATGAACGCCTGAGCAGTTTCAGTGCCGGGGAGAAACTTGCTCCAGCGGACTTTACGAGAGGTAAAATGAAAAAACGAATTGACGCCGTCGCCGCTGCAGAAATCCTGGGAGCCTTCCTCGAACAGAAAACAGCCGAAAATCACGATTGAGCATCTAAGGCATTAAACTCCCATATAACCGCAGGTGATTGTCGACCAGCATGGTCAAGGCTTGCTTTAAGCGGCCCGATGGCATATGAAAGAGCCGTTTTTACGCCGGCTATGGCAAATCTTTTTTAAAATACGTTGGAAAAAAGACTTGCAAATACTTTAATATTCGATTAGAATCTCCGCTCCGGATAATATGATGTTTGAAAGTATGTAAGAAAGGATTTATCTAAAAGATGCTGAAGAAGCAGGAAAAAGAGAAGATTATTGATGATTTTGAGACTCACGAGAGCGATACCGGTTCACCCGAAGTGCAGGTTGCAATATTGACGAGAAGGATTAATGACCTTACCGAGCATCTCAAAACCCACCGTAAAGACCATGCATCCAGGCGTGGCTTGCTGAAAATGGTCGGTACCAGATCAGCACTGCTCAAGTATGTGAGCAAAAAGGACGTCAAACGCTACCAAGGGATTATTTCCCGTCTTGGCTTGCGTAAATAGAAGAGCATAAGAGGACGAATCACTTGCCCTGCACAAAGCAGAGTGAGCCAAGACTACCTTATTACATAACCTACCAAAGAGGTAATATATGATTGATTTTTGTAGAGTCGAAAGAGAAATCGGGGGCAGAACCTTATCTATCGAAACCGGCAAAATCGCGAGACAAGCGGATGGAGCAGTAGTCGTCCAGTATGGAGACACCATTGTTCTTGTTGCCGCGGTCACGGCCCCACCGAGATTTGAAGACATCGATTTTTTCCCGCTCAGTGTCGATTATCGCGAGAAACACAGTGCAGCCGGCAAGTTTCCGGGCGGATTTATTAAACGCGAGGGCAGACCAAGCACGAAGGAAACACTAACGGCCAGGCAGATCGACAGGCCTATTCGGCCGTTGTTTCCCGAGGGTTACTTTCAGGAAGTGCAGATTATCGCAAACGTGCTAAGTGCCGACCTTGAAAACGACCCCGATGTTCTGGCCATGATAGGAGCCAGTGCCGCGCTTACTATAAGCAAGATCCCGTTTATGGGGCCAACCGGCGCCTGCAGACTGGGCAGAGTAGACGGGGAATTTGTAGTTAATCCCACTCATACGCAGATTGCAGAGGGCGACTTGAGCCTGCTTCTTGGCGGCCGCAAAGATGCCATTAACATGATTGAGGTCGGGGCAAAAGAAGTATCCGAAGACGTGATAGCCGAAGCGGTCGCAACCGCACAGAAAACCGTCCGCGAGGTCTGCGAAATGATTGAAGAGCTCCGCGAGAAGGTTGGAGTCGAGAAGGAAATCCCCCTCGTGGAAAACGACGAGCAGCTCGAAGCGAAAATTACTTCTCAAATATCGGATAAACTTTACGAGCTCAAACAAATACCGGACAAGCAGCAGCGGAATACCGCCGTGAAAGAATTATTCGAGCAGGTTAAGACGGAATATTGTCCCGGTAAGGATAGTCCGGAAGTACAAAAGGATGCCGATGCCGTATTTGACAAAGGGATAGTCAAGCGAATCCTCGGAAAAATCGAGGGACAGGCCATAAAGAAACTGCTGCTGAGCGGCAAAAGATCTGATGGCAGAGGCTATGACGATATTCGTTCCATTTCAGGTGAAATTGGTATTCTGCCCAGAAATCACGGCTCGGCGTTATTTACGCGTGGCGAAACACAATCGCTTGTAAGTGTGACCCTGGGTACCATCAGGGACGCGCAGATCATTGACGGTTTGTTAGAGGAGTATGCCCAGAACTTCACGCTGCATTACAATTTCCCGCCGTACTCCGTTGGCGAAGTCAGACCTGTTCGCGGGGTCGGCCGAAGAGAAATAGGTCACGGGGCTCTTGCGGAAAAAGCGCTGCAAGCAGTAAGGCCGCCGGACGACAAATTCGCTTACACCGTCAGGATCGTCTCGGACATTACCGAATCGAACGGTTCGAGCTCCATGGCTTCGGTTTGCGGAGGCTCACTGGCCCTGATGGACGCGGGCGTCCCAATTACCAAAGCCGTTGCCGGCATATCAATTGGTTTAATCAGCGACGAAAACGGCCGGCACGAACTGCTGACCGATATCGCCGGCGAGGAAGACCACTACGGCGAGATGGATTTCAAAGTCGCGGGGACAGTTGACGGCATTACCGCAATACAGCTCGACATAAAAGCCGAGGGTCTGGCACACGATATTATGGTGGAAGCACTGAAACGGGCAAAGACCGCACGGATGAAGATTCTGGAAATTATGGCTCAGACCATCGATAAGCCCAGGCCCGAACTGAGCGTCTATGCACCGAAACTGATAAGCATCGAAATCGATCCTGAATTTATCGGCAAGGTCATCGGCCCGGGCGGTAAAATGATCAAGGGTATTCAGGAACAGACCGGCACGACAATCGAAATCGAAGAGGATGGAACCATTTATATCAGTTGCCTCGGCGGCGACGGTCACCTCAAGGCCAAGGAATTTATCGAGTCGATCACAACGCCGCCTGAAGTAGGGCGGATATATGAACAGGCAAAAGTGGTCTCTGTGAAGGATTTCGGAGTGTTCGTGGAAATCGTGCCGGGCGTCGAAGGCTTGTGCCACATCAGCGAGCTGAGCGATGGTTACGTCAAGAACGTCGAAGACGTCTGCAAAATGGGAGACCTGATACAGGTAAAACTCATATTGATCGACGACCAGGGCAGACTGAAACTTTCCCGCAAAGCCGCTCTTGCCGAAACGAAGAAAAAAGAAAAGCCAGAGGAAAAATAAGTGCTGCAGTTTGTTGGCGGTTTTGTTGTTGGCTTACTGACGGTCGCTGTGCTATTGCTTCGTAAAAGAATTGCCGGGACTAAAGGGGATGGAAATAATCACCTTGCACAGCTTGAAGAATTGAGCAAGCTGACCGGCGGTCTTGCCCACGAGATAAAGAATCCTCTCTCCACCGTTAAGATTAATTTGAATCTTGTCAGAGAAGAGCTGGAGGATTCGGTTCGCGCCGATTCCGGCAAAATCGCCGCGGATAAGAACGGCACGAAGCTCAAAAGGGCGATCAGGAAATTAGTCGTCGTCCAAAAGGAAACGGACAGGGTCGAGCAGATACTCGACAGCTTCCTGCGCTACGTTGACAGGACCGAACTACAGTTGGCAAGTATCGACATCAATGAGCTTGTCAGCGACATGATCGATTTTTATTCGCCGCAGGCCCACAGCCATTCGGTCACAATCCACCAGGGCCTGCACAACGAGCCGCTTGTTTGCAAAATCGATGCGGATATGTTAAAACAGGTGATATTGAATCTCTTTATTAACGCCCAGCAGGCCATGAGCAGCGGCGGAGACTTGATGATACGAACCGACAGGCAGGAAAAAGACGCTTTAATACAGATCAGCGATACCGGCGCCGGTATTACGCCGGACAAACTGCTGCAAATCTTCGAAGCTTATTATACGTCTCGTCCGCAGGGAAGGGGCCTGGGCCTGCCGACGGCAAAGAAAATTATCGATGCGCATAAAGGCTCAATATCCGTCAATAGCGAGCCTGGAAAAGGGACGTCTTTTGATATAAGATTGCCTGTCCAGGCCAAGTGAGGTGTCAGTTTGGGACAAAAAGAAGGCGTAATCCTGATTGTCGACGATGAGCGTGACCACGCCGATGGACTTGCCGAATCGCTCGAAAAACTCTGCGCGCAAGCAATCGCTGTTTACGACGGCACCGATGCGCTTCAGATTCTGCGCAGCCGGCAGATAGATGTCATTGTTACGGACTTGAAACTCGGCGGCGACATCGACGGGCTGGACATCCTCGAAGAAGCCAAAAAGTACAATGACAGCACGGAAGTCATCCTGATAACCGCCTACGCTACTATCGACACCTGCAAGGAAGCTATCAAGCAGGGCGCTTACGATTACCTTGTCAAACCGATTGACATCGGCCAGCTTCGAACGCTTGTGACACAGGCCTGCCAGAAGGCCTCGACCGCCCATGACCGCCGGGCACAAAAACCCAAAGCAGGCAAAGGAGATTTCGTCTTCGAGGGCGTACGGGGCAACAGCCCGGCGATGGAAGGCATATTCGAGGTCCTTCGGCGAGTCGCGCCGACCAATATATCCGTCCTGATCGAAGGCCAGTCCGGCACGGGCAAAGAGCTGCTGGCAAGGGCGATTCACATCAATTCGCTTCGCTGGAACAAATCATTCCGGCCGGTAAACTGTGCCGGCCTGACAGAAACGCTGCTGGAAAGCGAATTGTTCGGCCATGTCAAAGGCGCTTTTACCGGAGCGGCCGGCGACAGGAAAGGCCTGTTCGAGATTGCAGATAAAGGGACGCTGTTTCTCGACGAGATAGGCGACATGTCGCCCACTTCACAGGCCAAGCTGCTGCGCGTCATCGAAGATGGAATCATTATTCCGGTCGGCTCGAATAAACCAACCGTTGTCGATGTCCGCATCATCAGCGCGACGAACCAGAATCTGCCTGAACTTATTGAAGAGAAAAAATTCAGGCAGGATTTATACTTCAGAATCAAGGGTGTAAACATTTCTCTGCCGACCCTGAGTGAAAGGACTCAAGATATCCCGGCGTTGATTGACTTCTTTTTAAAAGAGGCCGCCACGGAGGTCGGCTCCAAAGTCACGGGCATAACCGACGCCGCCCTGGCGGTACTTTTACATTACGACTGGCCCGGCAACGTTCGACAGCTTCGAAACACTATCAGGACGATGGTCGTTATGTGCGACCGTGACCGGCTCGATGCCCGCGACATCCCGCCCGATATAGCACAAAGACCACAATTGATTGCTGCCAGCCAGCAGCCGGCGGTCATGGGAGATGTCTCGCTCAACGAGCTTGAAAAGCAGGCAATCGAAGAGACCCTGTCCAAAACAAAAGGAAACCGTGAAAAAGCCGCCAAAATACTCGGCATCGGCGAAAGAACGCTATACAGAAAAATCAAGGAATATAACCTCTAAACGTCGCTCGTCCCTCGTATATCGTATGTCGGGAAAGCGCCCGATGTCATTGCGAAGGAGCCCTTCGGCTTCGCTCAGGATAAACTCCGCGAATGCGGCAATCTCAATCCTTACGCCGTAAAAACACACTCACGTGTACGAAGCTAAAGCCTACGGATGCCATCCTGTCTTAGCCAAAGATTTGACGCCAATCCAAAAATATTTAGCCCGCCGATTCACTCAGCGGATTTTCTTTCAAATCAACACGAATGAGCAGTTTATCCCGCAGCATGAGCAAGCACAACTCATCGAAAAATGTACCGTACACCTTTAATTCCCCCTAAAAGGATCAAATACTCTGACCTATCATTTAGATTTTGTCTATGGTTTCAAGAAGATAGTCGCGATCAAACTCACCTGTTGCAAAATCCCATAGAGCCGTAATTGACCAAAGGTCAGACATAAAAGACTTTTGAACATCATAGTCATCTAAATCAAGATTTCTCATTCTATTAAGATAATCTGCATAACTAGTTAGTACTCGTAAGACCTCTGGGTCTGCAATTGGAACAGTAGCGATAAAAGTTTCAATATGATTCTGCAATCTCTCTAATCCTTTGACTATCTGCCTAGTGTGATAGTCCTCTTTTGAAAGATTATTGGCAACAGAATACCAACGTGCCCTATCATTTTCGGTGAAGTAATCTCGAAATTCACTTGGACTGACTAGCTTATCAGCTAGTTCCGAACTAACTGAACTGCCTTGGGTCGATAGAAACAACAACGACCATACTGTGTCTTGTCTCCAGTATCTGTATTGGATTTTTAAATTTTCTATACTGGCATTAGTCCTTTTTCTCTCTTGCGTATCAATTAGTTGGTGGGAGACTGCAAGAAAAAATACGCCAAGTAAAACCACTCCAAGCAAAGCTTCACATCCAGCCAATACTTTCCCAAAGTCACTGATTGGAGAAAGATCACCATACCCCAAAGTTGTAATCGTAATAACACTAAAATAAGCACTGTCCAGAAACGTAATTTGATCAGCAAAGATCCCTGGAACAAAACAATACAAAATAGCACAAATGACTATTACTAGAAGATATGAAAGAAAAACTTGTAACGGCGATATTCGCATTTATGATTTGGCTTCCTACCAGCTAACAAGTTATTATCTGTTTTTACTGAGAACACCGGATAAGATATTCATGAAATTGGCCATTGACAACAAAAATGTCGTAAAATAATACCATTAGCAAGCACAACTCATCGAAAAATGTACTCCCTATGGGACAAGCGTACACCTTTAATTTACCCTGGTCAGATATGGTTCTACCTCTTTGATCTTAGGCCTGGGGGCCTGGTATCAGGAAGGAAATCAAGGTCGGGTATTATATTTGTATATACATCGCAGAGCTTTATCACAGATTCCGCGCCCATTGATTCTATATTCTTATCACGCAACACATCGCCAGAAACGCCCACTTTATATACTATTGTCGTAGAATCAGATCCTATAAAATCTCCACGGTCAAATAATGTACGTACTCCATGCTTACACGAAACTGTGAGCGATGCAATCTTAGAAGGCAATGCATCTTTGGCAACTGATTGTATAATATTTGCACATCTGAGTTGCACTAGCCTAGTGCCCTGTAAAGATTAAATATTTGGGTAGAGCGAACGTAATTTTCGTCTGGCATCTTCTACTTTGAATTGCCAGTTTACACCTCTTTGTTTTTCATTGGAATTCGTAGCCCATACAATCGTT
>Ga0307434_1000336_pt1 | contig 35236 bp, 23 predicted proteins | sample SalMarWE160220MG_FD_202156 | JGI IMG/M metagenome (GOLD analysis project Ga0307434, IMG submission 202156) | Salt marsh sediment microbial communities from the Plum Island Ecosystem LTER, Massachusetts, United States - WE1603-220 | ecosystem: Environmental > Aquatic > Marine > Intertidal zone >... | reverse complement strand
CCACTGGCTCCGTTTTGAAATCGACGCCCTTACCATATTCCTTGCGACGTTTGTCGTCACCACTTCCGTAGAAATATGTGCGATATGAATAAGGGCCGTCCAGAGAAGGATCCGGCGCATCTATCGGCTCGACGCAATACTCATCCATATAGGAGATGTCCGCCAGATATGATGTCGTGCCGCAGCCTGCCATAGCGATGGATACGAGAATGAGAAGCAACGAACGCCGAAGAGACACTATGATTGTTCCCCGGGAAATAGCTTCTATACTTTTATTTTGAACCATCAGCTTCTACCTTTATATGTAACCGTATCGTTTACCATGAAGGTGGAATCAGAATAGTGAATCCATGGTGCTGTGTCAAACAGGATATTTTTCGCAGTCAACTTCATATGTAATCCGCTGTAGGGAATGTGATATTCTCTTGCTTTTAAATTCACTCTTGGGATAATATTTCCAGCCGGACAAAACCGGAAATTGCTTTTCTCAATAATACTTGGAACTTTTCAAGTATGCCATTAAACGTTAACTACGATTAACACAGGGACAAACAATGAAACCAGCTTCCAAAACACGCTTGAGAGTCGAAAAACTTACTCGACTGCTGAAGGGCAAAAGGCATTTGCTCATCGTGATGCAGGATAATCCCGATCCGGACTCCATTGCCGCGGCGGTTGCTCTTCGCAGATTCGCCAACAGTACCTCTGGCGTTCAATGCTCAATTGCCCACAGCGGAACAGTCGGACGTGGCGAAAACAGGGCTCTGGTTAACTATCTGGGCTTCAATCTACATCAGCTTAACGATATTAAATTTCAGAAGTTTGATCTTATCGCCATGGTCGATACACAACCGGGCACCGGTAATAATTCTTTGCCCGAAACACAGGCGCCCGATATCGTTATTGATCACCACCCTTGTCGCCGCTCCACCAGAAGCGCACAACTGACTGATATTCGTAGTGGACTTGGTGCGACATCGACCATACTTTCCGAGTATCTGCATGAGGCTCAGATTATACCCGATACGCCTTTGGCGACGGCCTTACTTTACGGGATTCGTTCCGATACACAGGACCTCGGCAGAGAAGCAACCCAGGCAGATATCGAAGCGATTGAGTGGCTCTATCCGTTAGCCAATAAAAGAATGCTCAGTGAGATTCAACGCGGTAGTGTGCCAAAGGAGTACTTTCAGATGCTTGCCGAAGCTTTGAAAAACGCCCGAATCTACGGAAATGCCATTGTCACGTCAATAGGCCAAATCGACAATCCGGACATGATCGGTGAGGTGGCAGACCTACTGTTGCGCGAGGACAAGACAACGTGGACTATGTGCATGGGCCTATTCAAAGGTAAAATATTGATATCCCTGCGTACGTCTGATGAGGCCAATAAAGCTGAGACGATTGTGAAACATCTTGTTGCTAGGAGAGGAACCGGTGGAGGCCACCAAACCTATGCCGGCGGTCAGATACCTTTAAAGCAGAACACCCAGGCGGAATTTACGCGGATGGAAAAGCAGCTCCGGCGGAAGTTTGTTTGTTTGATCGGTGCCGACGAGCATCAAGCCGTCAAATTAATCGTCGAGGCAAAATAAGGAGATGACGTTCACATGATACGCATGGTTCTCATCAGACACGGACAGAGCACGTGGAATAAGGAAAACCGTTTCACGGGATGGACCGATGTGGACTTAACCGAACAGGGAGTACGCGAAGCCCGTAACGCCGGAGTCATCCTTAAGCAGGAGCATTTCACCTTTGACATGGCCTTTACATCCGTATTAAAAAGGGCAATCAGGACGCTCTGGATTGTGCTCGAACAGATGGATTTAATGTGGATTCCCGTCGTGAACTCCTGGCGTCTGAATGAACGACACTACGGGGCCTTGCAGGGCTTTAATAAAGCGGAGACAGCAAAAAAATTTGGAGAGGAACAAGTCCATATCTGGAGGCGCAGCTATGATGTCAGACCTCCCATACTGGAGAAGACGGATCAACGCTATCCCGGCAAGGATGCGAAATACAAAGACTTAGACCCCAAAGACATTCCAGTGGCTGAATGCCTGAAGGACACTGTCAATAGATTCTTGCCTTACTGGCACGAATCAATGGTGCCTGAATTGAAGAAGGGAAAATTTTTTTTGGTCTCCGCCCATGGTAATAGCATAAGGGCCTTGGTTAAATATCTGGACAATATACGTGATGACGAGATCACTCAGCTTAATATCCCAACCGGTGTACCATTGATATACGAGCTCAGTGATGATTTAAAACCGCAGAAACATTATTATCTTGGTGATACCAATGAAATCGCCAGGGCAATACAAACCGTTGCCGAGCAGGGCAAGATCAAAGCTGAATGAAAAATAACAGACACCCGATTTCCTCAAATTGTATGCGGCTTAGTCACTGCAACATCAAGTATTCATGAATAATGGCGGAAACTGGACGCCACGTCTGATGAATTCCTAAAACCAGGCTTCCTAAGAAAAAACGAACATGCTACGGTTTGTCTGTAGCGCTATTGGTAGTTTTACGTTCTATACTGTAGAGAGGGTACTAACTCAGGTGCCGAAGCGATGAAGGAAATTAAACGCGGGCCGACCACCATTCTTAAAGATCCCAAATACTATGATATGGAAGGTAACTTAATACCGTTTGATCTGGAAAAGATTGATGCTCGTAGTGGTATTTATACACTGCATATGTCCAAAGCCATTCAGCCCGGAGAGCAGATAAAATATATTGGTGTCAGTGAGATTGACAACGCTGTGTTCTCGAAGGATGGTCCGTTGTGGATATTAAGGCTTAACTATAGCTCATCGGCAAACAATCTGGTTTATTATCGTTTCATCTTGCCCGAATCGGCGATCTTTATCGATTCCAGCCAGTCTGCTACGATGATAGATAATGTCGATGGGAGAGTCGCGGTTACTATCAGGATTTACACCAGTTCAGGCGGTGACGGCGTGACAATTGCTTATCTTTGGCCGGATAAGGACGGAACTACTGTTGCGGACATTCCGCCCCAGTACCGGGGCTTGCGAGACCAGGCCGAGCAGGAGATTGTACAGGAAGGCCGACTTGAAGTTGCGAAAATCCTTTCGGGTGCAACCTACGATGAACAGAATACTCCATTGCAGACTTTGCTGAGCCTATACAGCGCTGCAACCCATGAGGACTCTGAACAGTTTGTGAATCTGATTTCTCCCGATCTGAGGGAATATGTTGTCGGCGAGATGGATCAGGTCATGGGCTTGACGGGGCGGGTAGTTAATTACGGATTTCTCGGATCACCGAAATGGCCGGATGAACCTGAGAACGGATATGAGCACCCGGTCTATTTGTGCAGAGAGGGATCACTAATCTGCGAGGCAACCATAGTCATGGTCTATCAGGATGGCAAATGGTATTTGGCAAACCTTGAAGCCGGACGAAAGAAAACAGAGAACACAGAAAACGCTGAAAGTAAGGCTGCAGGCGGTGTGACGATATCGAAAACTAAACCGGATTTGAGCACGGCAACATACGAGGGCCTCAAGCCGGGTCAGTTCATGCGAAAATGGCTGTTTCTTGGGCTCATCCAAATTCCCTGGGAAGGTGAGACTTATTTCCCGGATGAAGAAGCTTCGAATAAGTTCTTCGATACCGAGTCACTCAATCTTGAGCAGTTCGAGCCCAAAGTCAGAATTGGCGAAAATGATTTCGAATGGGCAACTCTACGCTCAGAGTATGGTGTTGTGGATCTAACACAAGTGTACGACGATTGGTTTGTAGTCGCCTATGCTTGGGCGCAGATTAATATGGCCGAGGAAACGCATGGTGTTCTGGGTATCGGTTCCGATGACAGCGTCAAGATCTGGCTCAACGGCAAGCTCGTCCACAAAAATCTGGTAACCCGGGGCGTCATAGCGGACAACGACCGTGTCCCTGTGACCTTCAAAAAAGGCAAAAACCAGCTTGTGCTGAAAATCCTGAACACCGGCGGGCCGTGGGGATTTGCCTGCAGGTTGCTGGAATCCAGGTGAGAACCGGCCAAAGTAGCAATAATACAACCCAGCGTATGTTTTCAAAGATTCCGTTATCATGATATCGGAATCTTTGATATTTTCACACGAAACGAACATTTTAATCGCTCAGAAAAGGACCTGTCGGGCAAAGGGAATGTCGTCTCAAGCAACAATTAATCGTTGAGGTATTCGGCTTAGGTTCGTTTAGAATTGCAATCTGCTCCGGCGACGACGTGAAGACCCGGTTTGTTCACGGACATCGGAAGATCTGTGGCCAGGGACTTGATAACGATCATGTCCCCTGAATCAGTTTTCACCCGGGAAAGCTGGAATAAAGGTGGAATCCATCATTTATTATGTGAGAAACCCGTAGTCAGATGACTATGCCGAACGGCGGCGTACGTTTGGCCGGCAGAGCCTACATCGCCCATCTTAGCCGTGACAGACGGGTAGTCAGATGACTACGCCGAACGGCGGCGTTCACTTGACTGTCTTTGATACATTCCGATCCGGCAGTAGGTCAAACCGCAAATGCCAGCGGGTGGCTAGCTCACTTACGAGCGAGGCAAGAGCCGGGTTCGTAGCCGAGGGCCAAATCACGATTATGTCACGAAAACACATTTACGCACCCGCAAGCCTTACGCAGAGCCGACATCGACCATCCGAGCAGTGACAGTCACGTAGTCAGATGACTACGACGTATGGTGATCATGTTACGGGGTTTGCGTTTACACATCTAAAAGCCTTCGCAAGCACGACATCCAGCACATGGGCCGTGACAGGTGCGTAGTCAGATGACTACTCCGAACGGTGATCGTGTCACGGGTTTTGCGTTTACACATCTAAAAGCCTTTGCAAGCACGACATCCAACGTCTGAGCGGTGACATGCGCGTAGTCAGATGACTATGACGTATGGTGATCATGTTACGGGTTTTGCGTTTACACATCTAAAAGCCTTCGCAAGCACGCCATCCAGCACATGGGCCGTGACAGGTGCGTAGTCAGATGACTACGCCAAACGCTGATCGTGTCACGGGTTTTGCGTTTACACATCTAAAAGCCTTCGCAAGCACGACATCCAGCACATGGGCCGTGACAGGCGCGTAGTCAGATGACTACGCCAAACGCTGATCGTGTCACGGGTTTTGCGTTTACACATCTAAAAGCCTTCGCAAGCACGACATCCAGCACATGGGCCGTGACAGGCGCGTAGTCAGATGACTATGACGTATGGTGATCATGTTACGGGGTTTGCGTTTACACATCTAAAAGCCTTTGCAAGCACGACATCCAACATCTGATCCATGACGGGGGTGTAGTCAGATGACTATGACGAACAGCGGCGCGTTTTTGTCCGGATTAGACGCATTCTAAGCGGACAGACCGACATACGGGACGAACTGTCCGTGGTTGGCCTTGATCTTTTTCGTCGGGGCCAATTCCAATTAGCAGATGTTACCGAATCTGCGTTAGTATATAGGACCGTCGGCTGCGGACAAACTGTTTGATTCCATCGCGTCGGCCGCTGCCTTGACCGTCGGCAATTAATGCATTTGCCGCATCGTCCAGAAACTTATCGAACTCCGTTGGTGGATTGGACGTTCCGTACGACGTCTGCCACGGACCGTTTACCAATTCGGCCAGTGCATCCAGGTACATCTGCCGGTATTTGGGATAATTCACAAACTGATAGACTTCCGGAAACTGGCCACTGCTCATAGAGAACAGGTTTGTGCTGGTTCCATTGCCTGATCCGAGAGCAAAGTCGATGTCCCATGGCAGCAGGTACCACTTGCCCTCCGGCAGGGCATAGTAGAAAAAGTTATTCTTGCCTCGGTTGTAACCATAGCTGTCCCAGTCGCCGACGGCGTGGCGAATCGCCAGGACGGCGGCAAAATGCTCAGGATGGATCACCGACTCGATTGTCTGTTCGTATGCCGAATTGCTCGACCGTGTGTTAATCGCTACGGCGAAATCGAACAGATGGTCCCAGTTATCGTTCTCGCGATGCGACCGCTTTTCAAAACCCCAGCGATATGTTTCCTTAAGAAGCGGGTGACTTGAATCGTATTTCAGGCCTTCATCAAGGTTCGAGTGTCCCGTGCCGTTGGCTGAATACTCAAAATAGTCGTCGATCTTGTGAATGTAGCCATCCGTGTCACCCGGGAACCATTTCGCAATGTAATCGCCGTCGACTTTCTGAACGTCTTCGTAGATATTTGCGGTCCGTCCGTTCATGATTAAACGCACGAATTCCTGCATCGAGAACTGCAGACCCATTTGCTTGTAGAACCAGTACGATGCGCGTTCCTGAAGCGGGCCCCGGCTGCCGCCTTCCATGCCGTCGAGATTGATCTCTTGACGGTCCCTGAATTTCTGATCCGGATTGAAGTCGATTCGGAAGCCATGAGTGTCGGCGGGATATGGCGAGCGATTGGAACCACTGCGGAGCCATGGGCTGCCACGGTGACGAATCCCACAATTATAGAAGACCTCGGTGTTATTGTAGACAAAGGTACAATCCATCAGCTCGTTCGAGAGATTGGGACGCGATTGGAAGGTATCGATAACATCATCGGACATCCAGACACGGTAGGTCGCAAACCGCGTACTCGCCAGCGAGTCGCTTATTCGGACCAGACAGGTTCGCTCGGGCACGTCCGCTGAGGGTTGCAGCACGGTCGGAAATCGAGTCAAAGCCGAACCGTCGAAAGCTGCGATATAGAAAGCCCGCATGTCGCTGGAGGTACCTGGAATCGTTCCTGTGAAGACACCGTCACCGTCGATAAGGTCATTGCCCGAACCGTTGTCGACCATTCCTGTGGCTGTGAATCCCGTACTACCTTCGGATCGATAGTGGAGCGTGACATTGTTTACGCCGTCGTTGTCGGTAACACGGGCTGTCACAACGATCGGTTCGCCGGCGAGGGGAAGGACGGGCGCGTGCTGTACGTCGAAGATGTCTGGTCCGCGGTTGGAAACAAAAGAAGTGTTTTGCATGCCCGGCGTGCCCAGGTTCAGAGGCATGGTCAACTCGAACGAATGTGCCGGTCGCGGCGGTTGAACTGGCGATTGCTCTCGCGATGTCCGCAGCAGCAGAAACCGGCTACCCCGCAGCCATCGGGCCCAGCCGCGGAACGTTACCGTACTTGCCGTGACACTGGAAAGCGACTGATTGATGCGGTTAGCCCCGGGATCGCCGTGCCCGGTCGCAACCAGATGCAGTGAATGCGTCCCGTAGTGACGGTCAGACGTGGTCACGAATGAGCGAACGTGATTGCCGAGAAATCGCCAGTTCGACTCGCCGCTCTCGAAGCCGTTGTTGCTGAGGCGGCTCGTATTGCCTATCCCCAAATATAGATCGTCGATGAGCACTTCGCCGCGATTGAGCAGCAGAAGATCGAAGATGTTGACTTGATCGTGTCTATATTTGGAATCGTTGCTGTTGATGGTAAACAAGAATTGCTCCCACACGGTTTTGCCGCTCTCGTCGCTGTCGGCCCATGCGTCGGGCGCATCGTTGTCGCTGTCAGGGTCACGCAGCTCCAGGCTGGCTCCCTGCCCGTCGGCCCAGCTCGGCCACCGTCCACCGTCGTAATAAGTCACCTCATCGGCCGTGATCATCAGGACGTTGATGTCACCGCTGAGCGAATCCACGTCTTTGTACGGGTACGACAACCGGATACGTTCGCTGTGATCATCGAGCCTGCCCGTATAGGGCCCGACCAGATTCGTGCCTATAACGAGATTGTCATAAACGCCCGCGATAAAGTTCGGGTCCATTGCTACTACCAGATACGAGTCCGGCGGCATTTCCGTGCCGGTCTCGAATGTGTAGGTAATACCGTCGGTGAAAGTCCACCCGGCAAGTGAGACCGTGCCAGTGCCGCGATTGTACAGCTCTATATACTCGTAGCGTTCGTCCCGCATGGCGTGATGATACATTATTTCGTTAATTACGATGTCGTTTATCGCCGGCTGAGCGTTTGGCCCGCCAAACGTTGCCGAAGTCAGGAAGCAGAAAGAATCGGCCCCGTCCGGAAAGCGCCCGAACGTCACCTCCGGCTCCATTGCATCGCAGTTCACCGCGTCCAGAACGCGAACCGGTATAAGTAATGTGTCATCAGTGGCCGCCGTCACATAAATCGTCTCGCCGGAAGCCGACAGTCCGAATCCGAATTCGCCTTCACTGACCGTCCAGAAATCGCCAGCTTCCAGCACGATAGCAGCAGAAATTTTGTACTTTAGCAGGTCAGTCTCATCGTCGCTCAGATAAACGCTGCTCAGATCGACCGTTGTCGGGCCGGGGTTGTACAGCTCGATTTGGTCGGCGCCGGAGGCCGCGTCACTGTTGGCTAAAACTTCGTTGATAACCAGACGTACTCTGGGATCGGCACCGTTAGCTCCGTCCTCTTCCACAATCGCGTGAAGTACCGGACTGCCAAAGCAGTCGGAGCTGCCCGATAGTTGCGAATTGTGGGCCTGGATGGCTAAGATGTTTGTGCCGGGAACGAGCAGCTCTATGTTGCCGGTCAGGTTTACGCTGGCGGCCGGGTATTCCGCCGCCGTGCCGCCACTTGCATCGTGTGCGGGCGGATTGCCGGAGATTCCATCCGAAGCTCCCACACGCACGCCGTTCAGATAGAGCACGAAACCATCGTCAAAGTGGACATTGGCGCGCAACTGCGAGAACGAATCGATCTCCTCCTGCGTCAGCGTGAACGGCAACCGTGCATAAATGGACATATATTGCCCGTTCATGTCGTTTGTCTCGGTCCCGATGTACTGAAGTTCGTCAGCTTCCGAGCTGTATCCATATCCGCCTGGACCATCGCTCCAGCGTGTTGTGGATGTGTTGTCGTTGAATCCGATTTGCGTCCATTCTGTTGTGGGTTGTCCCTGAATACCCGGCGATGGTTCCTGGGTACCTTTGAAGTAGATCCCGGGATGGCCCACACTTACGAGCGTCACCAATGTCGGGTCTTCGGGCCCGACCTGGGTCTCATCCGGCCCGCCCGGCGTGCCGTCGATAAACGTGCTGGGCGCCCACGTGGAGGCCTCCATGGGATCGCCGCTGAACCTGGCGAGAATCAGCGAGTGTCCCGTTCCATCGGGCGAGACCGGCCACGGCTGTTCGTCGTCGTATCGCAACGAGAGGGCAATTCCGCCGCCACCGTTGGATAGTTCGATTCGCTCGCCGTCGTTATCGAGCCGGCCCGTGAAAGGGCCCGCCACATCGCTGATATTGTACGCGGCTTCCAGGCCGGCCGGATCGCGTGCCACGACCAGATAGCCTTTGGGCCCGATAGTCGTGCCGGGTTCGAACACGTATTGAATGCCGTTTGTGAATGCATAGTTGGTGAGGTCTTCGGTGACTGCCCGGTTGTTATACAATTCGATGAACTCGAGTGTTCCGCCCGCATCAGTGGGGTGGTACATTATCTCGCTCACGACGAGTCCCATGCCGGATTGCGTGACCCAAAGGATGACCATACAGCTCATTACTAACAGACGCCAAAGATGCCGCTGCTGGTTTTTCATTTAGTGTTTGCTCCTTTCTCCGACGATGGTGATCAGAACCCCCAACCGACCGCAAGCCGTCTTTTCCGGTATACAAAGCCGCTGGATATTAATCCAGACAGGCCGGCGTGACCCGGAATTGCCTATTTTTACCGTCTTTTAAGATTTCCAAAATCTTTCTATGCTCTATTTTACCAAATCTGTCCATAAACTTCCACTGTTTTCGTTCTTAATTTATATGCACTTTTTCTTGAAAGGGTGCTCATAGTTCCCTCAGGACTCAATTTGAGAGGTTGCTTGTTATGGAAACAGGTCAGACTGCAAAGAGAAATCTGATTTTCAAACAGCCTTTGCGTGACCAAAAGCGATGGCGATGGTAGTTTTGAATTTTGTGTTTTTAGTTTTGAGTTGTGCGGATTTCGACCAAAAGCGATGGTAGCGCCGAACAAAAATCAAAAATCTTAAAATATTTTTTACTCCTTTCCTTGCAACAAGTTACACCAACAAATCCGCCTACAATTTTGTAGATTTTCGCATCAAACGCGCAGGTTCGTTCAATTATGGGGGCGAGGATTAAATGATTATTGGTTATTGGAAATAAACACCCGATTCCTGATCGAAATATCACCGGGGGGGGGGTGATGATAAAGTTCACCATTACACTCGAGCTTCCATCGTGGCTCGTTTGGCCCTTGCTTTGGCTCGTGCTACTCTGGCGGCGTCTGCGCTTCGGCTACGCCTTCCGCAGAATCCCGCTGTCTCAGGGCCACTTCGCCATAGTCGACCCGCAGGACTATCAGCGCCTGAGCAGATACAAATGGCGTCTCTGCCGGATAAGGGGCAAAAACGTGCTCTACGCCGAACGCTCCATACGCCTGCCTGGCGGAAAATACTCGCGAATCCTCATGCATCGCCAGCTCATTGAAGCCCCCGAAGGATACGTCATCGACCACATAAACGGCTGCGGTCTCGACAACCGCCGGGCCAACCTGCGATTAGCCACCGTCGCCCAGAACGCATGGAACTCGAAGAAACGAAACCCCCGCTCCGGCTATAAAGGCGTTTGGTTCGCTAAGGACAAAGGCCTGTGGCGTGCATCAATCGTCTGTCACGGCAGGAGAATGCACCTCGGCTATTTCAGGGACAAAATCGTTGCCGCCAGGGCATACGACGATGCAGCAATAAAGTACCACAAAGAATTCGCCCGCCCGAACTTCCCCGCCCTGAAACCTTCGTTACTTTCTTAGCTTTTGTTGCCTTTTATAGGTAGAGACAATAGACAAAAACGACAATGAAAGGAGCATTAAAATGAAACGGCTAATAATGACAATAATCCTTGGAAGCCTGATAATGTCCCTTACCGGCTGTGTTGGCTACAGGCACCATCATCCTCGGCCCGGCCGCCAGGTTGTAATTGTAACCAGTCCGCGCCGTCCGCCCAGACCGCCGGCACCACCGCGTCGCCCTCACGGCCACCCCACTCCGCCTCCCATGCCAAGACGCGACCACGACAGATTCTAAATCGTACATCGTTGAGTCGTGAATCGACGCTCGATGCCGGGTACTTGATGTTTGGTGCCCGCAAACACAGCAGTAGCGGCTAACCGCCAATCCACCCATTCGCTGATTCTCTGATACTACCTTCTGCCTTCGACTCTTTTTGTGTTTTTTTCAAAAGAAATAAAAAATAACGGTAACATTTACGTTGTGAGAACCGCTTTATGGGTGTTCTGACGCAGATTTTGGCTTATTTTCACAAAGATCAGCAAAAAAAAGTTAAAATACTCAAGAATTAACGTCAAGTTTGGCGCTTTTGTTGAACTTACTATATAGGAGTTAATGATTAACTACAAAGAGCATGATGAATTAGTCAGGAAAGCACAGCTTGGCGATAAGGAGTGTCTGAATCGCCTGGCTGAGGTGGCGAAGGTACATTTACGTGAATATGTACTCCGCCTTACGTTACGAGAAGATTTGACGCAGGATATTGTTCAGGAGAGCATTCTGGAAATGTTTAAGGTATTCGACAAACTGAAGAGGGCCGAGAAGTTTTGGTCATGGCTGGACGGCATTGCTTTCAACAAGATTCGCAGCCACTACGGCCGGCAGTGGCGGCATAAAACGATTTCCCTGTCTGATATCGGCCGCGAGGTCGCCATAGAGGACAGCCAAAGCGCCCTGGCCGACATGGTTAACCGGGAACTGAAACAAATCGTTCTTATATCGATGCGGGAATTATCGCCCCGTTACAGGGCCGTATTGACCATGCGCTGTTATAAGGACATGCCGTATTCGGAGATTGCCGGGTTGATGGGATGTACGGAGTTTGGCGCCCAATCATTGTTCTATAGGGCAAAGAAATCCTTAGCCAAAAAGCTGTCCCGTCACGGGCTCGGCAAGGGATATCTGCTGACGGCTTTGGTGTTATTCGGAAAACTCACGGCTTCAACCGAGGCTGCCGCCGCGAACGTATCGGTAACGGCTGCTACTCTCAAGGTTGGTGCGGCAGCTTCTCTGGCAGCGATAGTGACAAGCAAAACCGCTATCGTTTCGTTGGTCACTACCGCCGCGATTACCGGAGGAACTATGGTAGTGACGCTTGGGACAGGCAATATTAATATAGGGCCGGAAAGAATCAATGCGCAAACTTCCTTCAATTCGCCGGGCCGGACCGAAGCGGGCAAGGATATGGAGCAGTGCTGGTATTTCTTTCCCGAAGGCCCCGGCAGGCCTGTGATGATGCGAATGCTGAAATTTAATGCTGCCGGCAAAAACTCTTACTGCCGGAATCTTCAAAACCAACATGCCAACTATTATTATGACAAAGACACTGTCTACATAAACAATTTTCGCACATACAATCCCGACCTGTCTGCAGCAAGACTGCCAACGGACAGCGAGGATTTGAGCCGGTTCATTTCTCAGGTAGAGGGCAGGCAGGCCGATATGGAAAGGGTTTCCAGCACGAAAAAGGGGCTGCTTATAATCTCCAAACGCAGCGATGAGTACGGCGACAGAATCTGGAGGACGGACCGCCACTTTAATATTCTGGATGAGGAATATTTCCAGTTCGACTGGCCGCAAAATGCGAGAATCGTTGACAAACGAGACGAAATGCACAAGCGGGGCTGGACGTATTTCAGAATTATCGGCATGGTAAATGGGCAGCAAGTCTCAGGAACCGGGCGGATACCGTTTGTATATGCGGCAAGCGGACAATCCGGTCCATGGCTCAAACTCCAGCTCGCAGACGGCACAAAAATTGTTGACAGCGGGGCGGAGGCTTGCCTCTTCGACGCAAGCGGAAAAGCAATTGCAGCGTACAAAGGTGGCAGTTTCTTCAAGGGATTGGGACGGCCCTGGATGGGCTTGCATACGATTGATATGGTGCGCCGGGATGCGGCTGAAGAACAAGTTTGGTTTAAAACCAGAGGCTTGCCGGGCGGCGCTAAAGTAGAAGTAATCTTGACGCAGGAGCAAACCAGGCTGGTCTATACGATCGATATGGAGACTGATGTTATCGAGAAGATTACATTTTTGGCGGATAACGGCGGTCAGAGCGAGCTGGAATTTTCCTACCTGCAGAATATCGATAATCCCGGCAACGAATTTGTCTCGCCGAGAGTCGGAAGCTACCGTAAGTTGCAGCAGAACCCGCCGGGCGTGCTGTGGCTTGTAAAATTAATTAACAACCGCTGGTGAATTACATCTTTTGTGAAGGAATTTATAGCAGAAAGGAAAGTGTACAATGGCTAAAATTGCAAATGTTATGAAAATAGTGGCGGTTCTGGTATTTTTCGCCGCACTTGCCGGCCCAGCAACCGCTCAAGAAGGCGAAGTGATTCCCGGAGATGATGACAACTTAGTATTAGCTCCGGATACATTTTACGTCGATGTGGTTCATGGTGACGATGACAATGGAGGATTAACTCCGGGAACGGCGTTCGCAAGCATCCAAAGAGGAATTAATAAAGCCGTGGACGGTGACATCATTCTGGTCTATCCGGGTTTGTACCAGGAGGAAGTCAATTTTCGGGGCAAGGCGCTCGTCGTACAAGGTGTTACTGCAGGCACTGCCGGCGTACCTGTGCTCCACAACCCCGACGATTTTGCGGTATCGTTCTACAATGGTGAAGGTCCCGATAGCATCCTGAAGAATTTCATTATAAAAAGCAACTTCATGGCGGTTTTCATTGCCGACAGTTCCCCGACTATCAGCAATCTTACAATAGTTGATAACCTGTACGGCATAGAAGCCTCCGACGACTCGGAACCTGATATAAGCAATACTATCTTCTGGAACAATATCTACAGCGACCTTTCCGGATGCCAGGCGCGGTTCAGTCTTATCAGTGACGTCAGTGCAGGCCAGGGCAATATCGACGGCGATCCGCTATTTGTAGATCTTGAAAATGGCGATTATCGCCTGCGCTCCAATCGAGGCCGGTATTGGCCCGAGCATGACGTCTGGATTCTTGACCGCCTGACCAGTCCCTGTGTCGATGGCGGCGACCCGAACGACGAGCCGTTAGATGAGCCGATACCCAACGGCAACCAAATCAATATGGGTGCTTATGGCGGCACTGCGCAGGCCAGCTTGTCACCGTACCAACAATCAAGCCTGCCGGGTCGGGCTACCGATCCCAATCCCGCTGATGAAGCGGTTGAAGTTCGACCGGATGTAATATTGAGCTGGACCCCAGGCGCAAACGCCGTTTCACATGACGTCTATTTCGGGAGGGAAAATCCGGGCCATCCCGTATCACTTGCATTTATGGGTAATCAGGAAATGCCCATATTCGACCCCGATCCCGACTGGCTGGATGGAGGTACTACATACTTTTGGCGTATTGACGAAGTCAACAGCAACGGCAAGAGGATAGGCGTGCTGTGGAAGTTCACAACCTCCGACTCACCACCACCGAAAGGCAGAACTTGTTTCGTCGCGGAGACCGGCGTCTGGGTGGACGGGACTCTTCTTTCAATATCAAACGTCGCCGTGCGACGCAGTGTCGGCCGGATCGACGGTGCTGCGGTAACGAATTCGTCGCTGCCTCTGCCGTATCTGGGTAAAGTCGAAGAATTGCAGGAACACCAGGGCACCTTTGAATGTCATGATATTTTGCTTCAAAGCGGCAATCGCATCGGTGTGGCTGAGTGCCATTACTTTTTAACCGAATCGGGCGACTGGGTCGCCGTACAGAATCTAAAGACCGGGACGAAACTGCAAACGCCCAAAGGCTCGATTGCGATTGTCAGCGTAACCAAAAGGCCGATGCCGTATGTGGGCAAGGTTTATAATCTCAAAGTAGAAGGTTCAGACCGGTATCTGGTAGGTGAAGACGCGGTTATAGTGCGTGATTACTAAGAGCGCCTAACAGATTGAAAATTTATTCTTGGTAGGGTGGGCACTCCGTAAGGAGTCCCTATGACTGCCCACCAATTTCGATAATGGTGTGCGTTGCACACCCTACACGAAGCAAAGGTCTTAGGCAGGTGGTGAAAAGATACAAGCCGGCGGGCCCGCTTGATGGTGGAAGTATGCTGCGCCTGTATCTGTCGTAGCGTCATTATATATTCATCATTTTTATTGAAGGGACAGGTAAATGAGAGGAAAAGCATTTAGTGAATGAGGTAATTGTTAACAATAATTTTATTTTAAGGAGAACTATTATGTCTAAGAAATTGATTTATTTCGCTTCTCTTGTCTTAGTGCTAAGCCTGGCCGGCGAGGGATGGCCAAAAGCCTCGAATCCGGATCCGGATGATGGTGTCCTGTTTTCGAATACATGGGCGAGCCTTTCCTGGCAGCCGGGAGATCATGCTGTCTCGTTCGATATATATGTCGGCGATAATTATGACGATGTGAAAAACGGCACTGGGGGATCTTTCCGGGGTAACCAGATTTCGCCGTACTTTATTGTCGGCTTCCCCGGATATCCTTATCCGAACGGTCTTGTGCCGGGGACAACTTATTACTGGCGGGTCGATGAGATCATTAATCAGCGAGCGGGCAATATATCAGTAGGAGATGTCTGGAGTTTTATGATTCCATCCAGCACGGCTTATGCCCCTGAGCCCGCTGATGGAGCCGAGCTTGTAGAATCCAATGTGATCCTTAGCTGGCAGTCGGGTTTTGGTGCGAAACTGCACACGGTGTTCTTCGGCGAAAATTTTGCCGAGGTTAACAACGCCTCCGAAGGACACCCGCAGGGAGATACAACTTATAATCCCGGCCTTCTTGAATTAGGCAAGACCTACTACTGGCGGATCGATGAGTTTGATGGACGCGAAACCCATAAAGGCGAGGTCTGGAGCTTTACAGTAGGGATAGAGGGCCCCCCGCCCGGCGGGGAGGAAGGAATTATCTACGTCGATGAGGTTAACGGAAACGATCGCAACAACGGATTGACGCCCCGAACAGCTTTAGCAACCATTCGGAAGGGTATCGATGCAGCAGCGGATGGAGGAGTAGTTTTGGTCTATCCGGGGCTGTACCTGGAAGAAATCAATTTCCTGGGTAAAACGCTGACAGTGCAGGGCGTCGCTGTGAGTCCTGCCGGTGTACCTGTAATCTGGAATCCTGACGATTTTGCAGTTTCGTTTTACAACGGCGAAGGCCCTGACAGTATTATGAAGAATTTCATCATCAGAGACAGCTTCATGGGTGTCTTCATTGTCGACAGCTCTCCCACTATCAGCAATTTGACAATAGTGGGTAATACATACGGCATTGAAGCTTACGCCGATTCGGAGCCGGACATCAGCAATACCATTCTCTGGAACAATACAGATGGTGACCTGTTCGGATGCCGGGCCAGTTATAGTTGTGTCGAACGAGGAGGCGAAGGTGACATTACGGACGATCCATTGTTTGTTGATCCCGACAATGATGACTATCATATTCGCTCCGAGCGAGGACGATATTGGCCAGAGCATGATATATGGGTCCTCGATAAAGTCACCAGCCCCTGTGTTGATGCCGGCGATCCGGCGGCTGATATATCAAATGAGCCGATGCCCAACGGCGGCAGGATTAACATCGGCGCTTACGGCGGCACGACGGAAGCCAGCCTGTCACCGAGCGAACAACCGAGTCCTCTGTCTGCCAAGGCTTCGAACCCAGAACCTGCCGACGAGTCTTTCTATGTTGGGGAACATGTTACATTGAGCTGGACCGCCGGCCTTAAGGCCATTTCCCACGATGTATACTTCAGCATAGCCACAGGCAGCGACGACACTGGTATAGACGCCGTTGCCAATGCTGATACCTCCGATACTACCGGCATATATCGAGGCCGCCAGACTGCCACCAGCTATACGTTGCCCGAAGATATTGATATTGGATCGTACACTACGTCTTGCTACTGGCGGATAGATGAGGTAGATAGCGAGGGTAATATAACAAAAGGTGATGTTTGGACATTCTCAACAACCTCTCTACGACCGCCGAAAGGCAGGACCTGTTTCACTGCTGAGACCAACGTCTGGTCGAGTAGTGCCCTTGTTCCAATATCGAAGATTGCTCTGGGGCAAAGTATCCGCGGCATGAACAGCCTCAGCAAAATTCAGGAAGTGCAGGAACACAAAGGAACGTTCACCTGCTACGATGTTTTGCTTGAGAGCGGAAATTGTCTCAGCGTAGCCGAGAACCACTACTTCCTGACGAAATCCGGGCAATGGATATCGCTGAAGAATCTGAAAACAGCGATAAGACTGCAGACGCCGAAAGGCTCGATTGCGATTGTTAGCGTAACCAAGAGGCCGATGCCGTATGTGGGCAAGGTTTACAATCTCAAGGTAGAAGGATCGGACCGGTACCTTGTAGGTAAAGATGCGATTATCGTCCGTGATTATTAAGAGCGCCTAACAGATTGAAAATTTATTCTTGGTAGGGTGGGCACTGCCCACCAATTTCGATAATGGTGTGCGTTGCACACCCTACACGAAGCTTCGTTCGATCGATGTGAGTTGAATCCTGTTTTAGGTAGGTGGTGATAAGAAGCAAGCAACTTGCTTAATTGTGAAAGTATGCTGCGGCTGTATCGGCCGGGGTGTCAATAGAGATTCATTGTCTTCAATTGAAGGGATGGAAAGATGCGAGGTATAGCAAATTTTATGATGAGGCTGGAAATTTCAATATTTTCCATCGTACTAATTAGTGCGGCTATCGCTTCAGGAGAGGTCATTTACGTTGACGACGATGCACCCATTGATGGTGGCGGCTCAAGCTGGGCCGATGCGTATTATTGTTTACAGGAAGCTTTTGCTAAGGCGAGCATTGGCGATGAAATCCGTGTGGCAAACGGCATCTACAAGCCCGATCTCCGGATTGAACAAGCGGGACGGATCGGAATCCGAATATCAGTATCCGGCGACCGGACTGACACGTTTCAACTACTATCCGGTGTTACGATTAAAGGGGGATATGCAGGCGCCGGAGAGGCTGAGCCTGATGCGCGGGATATCAACCTGTATGAGACGATTCTGAGCGGCGATTTGAGCGCCAATGACCGGGTCAATCCCGATGGTCCGGCGAGTGAGGTCGGCAGGGCGGAGAACAGTCACCATGTTGTGACCGGCAGTGGAGTCGACGGAACCGCCGTCCTTGACGGATTCACAATCACAGGCGGCAATGCCAACGTATTCACCAATCGTAACGGCGCCGGATTGCTCAATGAGTACGGATCGCCGCAGATTATCAATTGCACGTTCACCGAGAACTCGGCACAGTATTATGGCGGCGGGATTTACAACTACTACAGCAGTCCGACACTTGTCAACTGCACATTCACGCAGAACTCCTCCGGAACCGAGGGCGGCGGAATATACAACTATCAGAGCAATCTAAGTCTCAACAACTGCACATTCGAGGAAAACTCGTCACATCGCGGCGGCGGGATACACAACGGTCACGGCAGCCTAAGCGTGACCGACTGCACATTCACCGGAAACCTGGCACAAACCGGCGCCGGTATAAACAGCTATGCGGCGGCCGAATCAAGTGCCGACGAACCGGACGAAGATTCCCAGAGAACACCGGTGCTTATCAACTGCACTTTCACCGCCAATTCCGCAGAGGACAGTGGGGGTGGGCTGTACATCAGTGACAGCAAACCAAGCCTGAACAACTGCACATTCAGTGAAAACACGGCAGACTATGGCGGCGGCGGAGTATGCTTTAACAACAGCGAGCCGAACCTTACCGGCTGCTCAATAATCAAAAACTTGTCGTATTACGGCGGCGGTATGTACAACGATAGCAGCAATCTGACTTTAACCAACTGCACGCTCATCGCGAACTCGGGGTATGATTACGGCGGTGGGATGTACAATACCGGTAATAGTAACCTGAGCCTGAACAACTGCCTAATCACTGCGAACCAGACTAACTCTTACGGCGGCGGGATGTACAACAGTCAAAGTGACTTGACTTTGACCAACTGCACGTTCACAGGAAACTCGGCACAGGATGGAAGCGCCATTGGTTTCAACTCCCGCAATCAGTGGGGCCAGAGCACTGCCGGGCTCATCGACTGCATCCTTTGGGACGACGGCAATGTAATATGGATTAACGACCAATCAACGATCGCTATCTCCTACAGCAACATCCGGGGCGGCTGGCTTGGCACAGGCAACATTGACGCCGACCCGCTATTCGCAGACCCGGATGGCCCCGACGACATACCCGGCACCGAAGACGACGACTTGCGGCTCGCACCATCGTCACAATGTGTCGATGCTGGTGATCCGAACTATGCACCCGGACCGGACAAAAAAGACTTTGACGGCAATCCGCGCGTAGTCAGTGGACGTGTGGATATGGGTGCCTACGAGTTCCAGGGTATAATATATGTCGATAATTATGGCCTTGACAATCCGGAGCAGGACGGCCTTCAGGGAGATGGCTCCGAAGCTCGTCCGTTCGACACTATCCAGGAAGCCATTGATGTAGCAAAAGACGGTCAGATGGTTCTTGTCCGGCCGGGAGTGTACTCCAAGATCGATTTTACGGGTAAGGCCATAACAGTTGCCGGAACCGAAGGTGCGGCTATTATTGAGGCTCCCTGGAGAACCAGCCGAATTGGTACCACAACAGAGAGGGATGATGTGGATGGTGTTACCTTCCATACCGGCGAAGGATCCGATAGCGTGCTGAAGAACTTCATCATCAGAAACAGCAGCATGGCAGTATCACTCAACTACGGCAGCAGCCCTACGATTAGAAACCTGACAATTGTGGATAATGATTTCGGCATAGCCGCTTATGAGAATTCGAATCCTGACATAAGCAATTGCATTTTATGGAACAATAGAGACGGCGACCTGTTCCAGTGCGAGGTACGGTTTAGCTGTCTTGAAGGCGAAGCTCCGGGAGTGGGCAACATAGGCGGCGATCCGCTGTTCGTCGATGCAGCCAATGGTGATTACCACTTGATGAGCGAAGGCTGGCGCTGGAGCACATACGAAGAATCCTGGACATGGGACCATGTTATGAGCCCATGTATAGATGCGGGCGATCCGGCCTGTCCGCTGGGCGATGAGCCGATGAGCATTTCGCACGGTCCAATAAACGAACAAGGCATAAACCTGCGCATCAACATGGGAGCTTACGGCGGAACCTGCCAAGCCAGCATTGCTCTGCTTTACTGGTTTCCGGAGTACGAAACCGACCCGCCCGAGCCCAATCCGGCTCAATGGGAACTTTACGGCAGGCCGAGAGAAGAGATTGTATTGGGAAGGAATCGAATAACAGAGTATTGGATAAAGATGATAGCGGCCGAGGCAACGGATGCCAGCGGGCCGGTCGAGTATTTCTTCGAGTGTACCACGGAAGCCAGCTTCAGCAGTGGATGGCAAATAGAACGTAATTACGAAGTTATTGTGGACAGCGCGGGGCGGGGCAACCGTTTCCGTGTTAAGGCACGCGATAAGTTCGGCAACGAAACCGAGTGGTCAGAGGAACTGTCGACCGATTAGATACAGGACAGAATAAATCTTAAAAGATTTTATTGATAACTAAGAAATAGTTATTATACTAAGTGGATCATCTATGTGAATGCGGAGTTATGATGTACGGCGGAACTGTGCTAAAACCTGTTGGCCGCCGGGCCGGAATACGTCGTGTGAGAAATAAATCGCCCGGAGGATTTACGCTCATTGAGCTTTTGGTGGTAATTGCCATCGTCGCGCTGTTGATGGCGATCTTGCTGCCGGCGCTGCAAAGAGTCCGCAAGCAGGCCAGGGCGGTTGTCTGTTATGCAAATCTCAAGCAGTGGGGCACGACACTGGCCCTGTACGCTGAGGACAATCAGGGACGCCTTCCCCGAGACAATATCGTTGGCTATAGCATGTTTTTTCTCCTCGGCTCGGTCGTAAGCAGCGATGATCCGAACGTAGCTGAGTCATTGCACCCCGTTGATACGGAAGGCATAGCCTGCTGCCCCATGGCAGTCAGACGTGGGAAACATCCTTTCGTTGCTCGGATCGGTGATACGCGTGTGGAGGGAAAGCAGGGCTCAACATTTGAAGCATGGGAGATGACAAGCCCCGGTCGGCCATTTCGATGCAGCTATGGGTTAAACGGCTGGTTGTTCGATGACCGATTTGTTTCTTCTGATCCATCTCGCTATATTCGTTACCGTCTGCCTTACACGGGAATCTTCTCCATTAAGGGCAGGTCCCAAATCCCCCTGCTTCTCGACAGCACAATGCCCAAGAGTGAGACTTATGATATCTTTAAGCCACCAATAATGCCTGGTTTTGGGTTTGACGTGGCACCATTTTGCATCAATCGGCATAACGAACATATAAACGGGCTGTTTCTGGACTGGTCGGTCAGAAAGATCGGACTCAAAGAGCTATGGACGCTCAAGTGGCATATGGAGTTTAACACGGCAAATGAATGGACAAGGGCCGGAGGCATGCAGCCCGAAAACTGGCCGGTGTGGATGCAGAAATTTAAGGATTACTGAAAATAATAGGGTGAGATAAAATTAATAGAACACAAGGCCGTACATGTGTATCTTATGTTGAGACCGAGAAAGGAAACGAGCCATTATGAGCAAACCAAAAGCATTTACACTAATTGAGCTTTTGGTGGTGATTGCCATAATCTCGGCTTTGATGGGGATTTTGCTGCCGGCACTGGGCAAGGTCAGGTATCAGGCCCGAACGCTGATCGGAATCGGCAACAAGCGCGAGATTGTCAGCGGAGTTAACCTGTTCGCCATGGACAATGACGAGCAGTATCCGGAATCGGTCGCGACCCTCGGGGACGATTCGTACTGGAATTGGGCCGAACCGATGATGTTGACGGCGAAGAATGCGCGCAGCCCCCGTTTCCATCGTTCCATGAGTGCTTACCTGCGGCCCTATTTTGCGGATGCCGGTATGATGTATTGTCCCAACGCACCTCGAAGATACGATTACCTTCAGGAAGTATGGGATGCCGGCGACGAGTGGGACAATCCCCAGACGCCACCCGTGAAAGACCCGGTCAGCGGGACGTATTGCTTTTACTGGAACTATACCGGTTACCTTGAAGACAGGGACTATCTTTTCAGGGGCCCGCAAAGTTCCGCATCCGGCCGGGGACGGAGCAAACTGCTGGTGAGTGATTACTTTGGCTATAACCATTTTCGAAGCTTGAACTCTTACGGCAGTTGCGAGAAATTCGCCGGAGCTTCAATCACGGAAGGAACGCAGCTCTCGTCGGCATATTGGTCCCGCGAAGGCGTTGCCGGTTCGGATGTGCCCGAGATGAAATTGCACGCCGGCTACACGGACGGGCATGTAGAGAGTTTTTCGTCCTTAGATACATTGACCATGAAGGTCATAAAATTCCGGGAAACCGGCGAGCCTTATCCCGACGACCTCGGCATCGGCCCCGGCAGCTTCTACCTGCCGCGAAACGCGCTGCATTAATCGAAACGCAGCCTTCGGCCCCCGGCATCCACCCATACCACCGCCTCCGCTGCATTACCCTAATGGTCATCATGCGCCCCCCCCATGCCAAGACGCTGCCGCCACAGGTTCTAAATCGTCAACAGCATCCTTCGACTCCGCTGGCGGTCTTGCGTCGCTCTCTTATCGCCATTGTAGCACGTGTTATAATAATTTCAGTAAATAAGAACCGATACCGCGATTGTCAGTATAAACAACCAAAATGCTGGATTCCCGCTTTCGCGGGAATGACAGCAATGCTTAATCGGCTCTGATTAACTAAGTTTGATATTATACGATTTCTGATTAGTAACTGCGCTTGCTTGGGTCATCTCGAGCGAAGCGCAGCGGAGTCGAGAGATCTGGTTACTGTACATGGATTGGTTTCGTATACCAGATTTCTCCGCTTGAAGGCCACTTCGTGGCCCTCCGGTCGAAATGACAAAAGTGCACAATTTAATCGTATTTGGTATGAGGCCCTGGGTATAAAGGGGCAACTATTGGAGATTTACCCGCCATATAAACATATACCAATAAAGCATTTATAATTATTTAAAAAGAAATGTATTGAATTTTTCTTGCATTTTATGAACATATAATCATAATATGATTATGTAGTCAATATATGAGGCAATGCTCAATGGTTAATAGTGACAGGGTATTCAGATGGCTAAGAAACAGTTATCACGCAAGCAGCGGGAACGATTGCGGCACAGGCAGGAGATCCTTGATACGGCGTTGAAGCTTTTCTCGGAGCGAGGTTTCCACAACGTCTCGATGCAGCAGATCGCTGAGGCGTCGGAGTTTGCCGTTGGCACTTTGTACAACTTCTTCGAGAGCAAGGAGACGCTCTTCGAAGAGCTGATAAGTGGCAACGGCGAGAGAATTATAGGCACAATGACGGCCATTTTGGATGCTCCGGGAACTGAAGTTGAGCGTTTGATCAGCTTCATTCGACATATACCCACATTGCTCGAAGAGCAAGCCGAGTTTATAAAATTGTATGTGTCAGAACTGGGGGCCAAGGGCGCAAAGCTTTCAAAAAGACCTCAAAGGGAGAATTTCGATGCTGAGTTGAACACCAGATTGCAGCAGCTCCTGGAGGATGGAGTACGCAAGGGCATCTTTCGTCGTGTGGATCCGGCCATCACGACAAAGGCCATTAATTCGACCATGGAGGCATTGGCCTTTGAAGTCGCCGGTCGTTTTGACAAGGCCGAGGTGAAGGACATGTTCGACAAGGTCGAGCAACTCTTTATAGGCGGACTTTTGCTGCCGGAGGATCATGGTAATGACTAACAGGATGAGCATAAGCATCTGCGCTGCGGTGGCGGCCGTAGTGACATTGGCGGGCTGCAGCAGCTTCGACGGGCAAAAAGTCCGGCGGGCACATGCCGGGAACTATCGGAACCTGCTGGATCGGCGGACTGAAGAAGTGCTCTCGGGCAAAGAGTCCCTGAATCTGCAGGATTGCATCGACGCTGCCCTTCAGAACAATCTGGATATCCGCGTCGCCGAGGTCCGGCAGCGGGTGGCTAAGCTGAATCGGGATGTGTCTTTTTCCCGGTTTCTCCCCCAGGTCAATCTGAATTACAACTATACCCGTTGGGATCCTCAGCCTGAGATCGTCACCGGCGCGCACTCGCAGCCGATGCACGACGAACGGATTCGTGATATTAGCTTAAATATCCAAATGTCGGTCTTCAATCCGTCTACGTGGTTTATGTATGCCATGCACGAGCGCGGAGAGGAGATCGCCGAGATTGCCGCCGACTATACGCGGCAGATGATCGTTATCCAGGTAACGACATATTACTACTACTGCCTTGGCCTTGAGGAAATCGAGAAGGTTCTTGACAGCCGGATTCGTGCGGCCGAAAAACTCGCCGAGCAGTTACGGGATTATCAGGCCGAAGGGCTGGTCTTTGCATGGCAGAGCGATCTGGCTCATGTCAACCTTGAATCGCAGAAGCTGCAGCGAAAGCGCATCCGCCAACTCCTTGAACAAACCAAAGGGCAATTGCTCATGGCTATGGGGCTCTCGCCGCTGGGCTCGATTCAACTGTATCCGACTCCGCCGACGATGCCACCGCAGGGCACGCTGGAAGATTTTATCGCCGAGGCTCTGCTCAATCATCCCCGGTTACGCATTGCCGATCGTGAGATCGCGATTGAGAAAGAGAAGGTTAAACTCGCGCTGACCGGTTTTATGCCGTCTCTAACAGGCTTTGCCAATCGTGTCAACACGACCGACGCTTTTCAGAGGTACTCAAATTACTGGATGATGGGACTCTCAGGTGTGCTGACCGTGTTCAACGGCTTTGCCAACATCAACGAATACAAAGCAGCTAAGGAAAATGTTAAGAAAGCTGCGTTGCAGCGTGAACAGACCACGTTGGCCCTGATGCTCGAAGTGTTCCGAGCATATCAGAACCTTCAGTTAGCCCAGGATAGTATTGCCGTGGCCGAGGGCAACGACAAAGCAGCCATCGCCCATTACGATCAAGTCTATCGGCAATGGCAGGAAGGTCTGGTGGACGCATCCGAGTTATTGTCGGTCGTCGCCGAGAAAGATCTTGCCCAGATGGTGAGAATCAACTCCCAATTCCAGATACAGGTGGCTATCGCAACGCTTGTGAATGTGATGGGACAAACAGAAATTGATTACGAGGAGGCACAGCATGACGGCCAATCCTAAGAAAGACATCAAACCCGCTAAAGCAGGGCGTATGGGCAAGTTCGCCATTGTCCTGGTTGTAATAGCCGTGATAGCGGCAGGGGGGTATTACCTGAAAAATCGCGCAGGCACCGGACAGGCGGATTCACCCGGGCAAACGATGGAGCAGCGCACTCCGGTAGTCACAACACAGGTGGCCATGCGAGAGTTTCAGCGAAGTCTCGCCGTACAGGGCAATCTGGAAGCCAGGAACTCTGCGATGGTCTCGCCGCGGATACCCGGGATCCTTGAGGCTATCTTCGTAGATGAGGGCGACGCGGTTACTGCCAACGAAACCAAACTCTTTCAAACAGACGCGGCCAATCTCAAAGAGAACCTTGAGATAAGCCGTCACAGTCTCAGGGTCGCCCAGTATGCGAAACAACAGGCCAATGCAAATCTGGAGAAAACCAGGGCGGATCTGCACAAAATAAAGCTCGACTATGATCGTTTCAAGCGGCTGTTAGAGAAGCAGGCGGTGACCGCAGATGCTTTTGAGCGGCAGGAATCGGAATACCTGCAGTTGCAGGCTTCCGAGAAATTGTCTGCGACCCAGGTTGATTTGGCGGCAGCGCAGGAGGATCAGGCCAAAGCAGCCCTGGTCATTGCCCAAAAGAATCTGGCCGACACGACTATCTACGCACCTGTAAGCGGAAAAGTAAGCGTGCGTCTGCTGGAACCAGGAGAAATGGGCAGCCCCGGCATGCCTGTCGTACGTATCGATGATATATCTTTAATAGAGACATGCGCATATCTGCCTGCAAGTTACTATTCCGAAGTAATACCCGCTAAAACAATGATTGAAGTGGTGGTATCGGATAAAAACCTGGGGCAATTTCCCGTCAGCTATAAAAGTCCGACGATCAATCCCAAACTTAGAACTTTCGAGGTTAAGTGCCTTATCGATAATGCTTCGGCAGGTATTGCCCCCGGTGCAATGGCTCAAATCAGAGTTATTTTAGAGTCAAAGCAGGGATTGTCAGTACCCTCAACAGCAATCCAGCGACGAGAAGGTAAAGCCATTGTTTTTACTGTCAGTGATGATAAAGCTCGAATGGTGGAAATACAAGCCGGAATTGAAAACGATGGTTGGACCGAAGTTATCAGCGATAAGTTAAACGAACAAAGCTTAGTCGTAAGTATGGGGCAGGATATGCTTGAAGACGGCCAGGTTGTTTCCGTGCAAAAGGGGGGTAACTGATGTTTCTTTCCGATGCCTCGATAAAAAGACCTATTGCGATGAGTTGCCTGATAATCGGATTAACTCTTCTGGGCCTGAACTCATACTTAAAAATGGGCCTCGAATTAATGCCCAAGATGGACGTGCCATATATTACGGTAACGACAATATATCCCGGTGCCACGCCGGAGCAGATTGAAACGGATGTAGCCAAGCGAATAGAAGACCAGGTCGTGACTATCGACGGGCTCAAACACGTTAGTTCCGCCTGTATGGAGAATGTGTGTCTGAGTCTTCTGGAATTTAATCTCGGCGTAGATGTAGATATCGCGGCGACAGATGTACGCGAGAAACTGGATTTGATTAAGGCTGATTTCCCGGAAGATGTCGAAGATCCCAAGATTCTGAAATTTGATATCAATGCCAAAGCTATCGCCAACCTTGCTTTGACGGGCGAAGTTTCTTTGGATGAGCTGTATGACTTTGCCGACAATACGCTCAGAGATAAGATCACAGTTATTTCCGGCGTTGCCGACGTCGAGCTGGTTGGCGGGGCCAAGCGTGAAGTTCACATAGTAATTGATCGTGACAAATTAGCAGCCAAAAGTCTGGCAAGCAATGCTGTGGTTCAAGCGATTCAAAATAGTGTAAGGTTAATTCCATCGGGCCATATTAAGGAATCGGGCCGCGAGTTCACGGTTAAATTCGATGCCGAATGTAAAGATGTTGACGATATTGGTGGTCTCGAAATAGCGAATGAAGATAATCAGCGGTGTTACATTCGTGACATCGGCCAGGTCCAAATGGCTACCGAGGAATTACGCCAAAAGGCAAATGTGGACGGCAAACCCTGTATCTATATCAAGGTTAAAAAGAAGGCTGAGGCCAATGCGGTTCGCGTTGTTAACGGCGTAAGATCGGAGATGGACAAGCTTACCAAAGAGCTGCCCGGGGGCATGGAGCTTGTATGGGTAAGTGATGACGGACGTTTCATAGAGGCTACAGTTGAAAGTGCCTGGCTGAATGTGGCCGAGGGTATTTTTCTAACAGCTCTAATTCTATTTTTCTTTCTTTATAACATACGTGCGACAATGGTAGTGGCTGTCACTATGCCCCTGACCATTATCATCGGATTATTCTTCATGCAAATGGTCGGATTCACGCTGAATATTTCCACATTGATCGCAATCGGAATGTCGGTTGGCGTCCTTGTTACAAACTCTATTGTCGTTTTGGAGGCAATAGTCAAAAGGCTCGATAAAACAGGCGATGTCAAATCATCCTCCATGCTTGGGGCCAGCGAAGCATTTATTGCGGTTTTAGCAAGTGCCGGAACAAATATAGTAGTGCTGTTTCCGGTTGCCATAATGGGCAGTATGATTGGATTGTTCATGAAGCCTTTGGCCATGAGCATGGTCATAATGACGGCGGTATCTTTGTTTATATCCTTCACGTTGACACCTATCCTGTGCTCAATTTTGCTAAAACCCAGGCAGGCCGAGAGAAAGGGTTTGATTGTTGGTATGGAAACCCGATTTAATCGCCTGTTGGGTTCAATCATCGGTGGATATCGCCGTCTTTTATCTTTCAATGAAAGACATAAAACCGCTGCATTAGCGACACTGGCTCTGGTCATACTGCTGTTTATTCATGCCTTATCGCTGACAGGCAAGCTCGGATTCGGATTCATTACAGAGCCAGACCAGGCCCAGTTATTTGTCAAGCTGGAATATCCTACATGGTACGATTTGGAAAAGACCGCCGGCAGGGTTAAGGATGTCGAGGAAAGACTCCGCGATTTGCCCGAGCTGAAGCATACACTTGCTTCCATCGGAAAAGTCGAAGGAATCGTCGGCCAGTCCACGCAAGGGGTATATCTGGCACAAATTCTGCTTGTATTCAGTGACCGAGATCAAAGGCAGCTTACTATCGACGACCTCCAGGCCGAAGTCCGCAATCGCCTAACGGGTTATCCCGAGGCTATTCTGACGGTAACACAACCGACTGTGATTGGCGGACAAAGCCAGGATATCGAATTAGAGATTGCCGGCCGGGAGCTTGCAACTCTCGACAGCCTTGCAACTCAAACCCGGCAGCTTTCCAGTGAGATTAATGGGCTTGAAGATGTTGACACTACCGTAAGAACAGGCAAACCGGAGCTGGCCATCCTGCCGAATCGTGCTGTTTTATCCGACTTGAATATCCCGGCGGTGGGTTTGGGTATGGCGCTTCGTGCAAATCTCGAAGGATTGGACGCCGGGACATTTAAGAAGGGCGATCGCAATTACGATATCGTTGTGAAATTTGCCGCCCAGCAGGGCAAGCAGCAGATCGAAAAATTCATGTTTCCCGGCGCGCCCGGCAAACCCGTCACTCTGTCCAGTTTGGCGGATATAAATCAACGTATTGCCCCAATCCAGATTACGCGCAAAGACAAGCAGAGAGTCGCCAAGGTTTTTGCCAACCTTGGCAGTAATATGCCACTTGGAACCGCCGTGGATTTAATCAGTAACGAAATCGATACTAAGCAGCAGTTTCCGCCCGGTTACAGCTATAAGTTTACAGGTATATACGAGACTATGGACGAGGCTAACGCCGCATTCGGCGAGGCCGGATTGATTGCTGTAATTCTTGTAATCTTAACACTCGCGGCTATCCTTGAGTCATTTAAACAGCCCTGGCTTATTCTGACAACATTGCCGTTAGCTTTGATTGGCGTAATGTGGGCGCTTGCATTAACAGGCGAAAGTATTTCGATGTTTATCTTAATGGGTATTGTTATGATGATTGGTATCGTAGTCAACAATGCCATTTTGATTATGGACCAGTTCAATGTTCACGTCGCCGAAGGCGTTCCGATCCACAAGGCGATGATTACCGCGGCGTGTGAGCGATTCAGACCTATCATGATGATTACCCTGGCCGCGGTTTTAGGAATGCTCCCGCTGGCAGTAGGTAGGGGGATAGGCGCTGAAATGCGTAATGGCGTTGGAATCGCCTCGGTAGGCGGGATTCTGATATCCAGCATTCTAACGCTTATTGTCATGCCTATTCTATACGATATGTTTACCCGGCGAAGAACAAAAAGCTGATGGTCTTGAGAAATGAGAATTGAGAAGCCAGAAGACAGAAGTCCCTCCAATTGATTATTGATTATTTACTATTGATTATTTGGGTGGAATCAAATTCATTTACGATCCATTCGACCTTGCTCAGGACAGGTTTTCGATTGGCGATTGACGATTGATACCGGCCAAAAGAGGCCGGAGTAAATCAAAACGGCATCGGTTTATGCAAGATGGTGATATGGAATCTTGATCAATTCCTTCAGAGACGCTTTTTTTTCACGATGTATATGACAGTAGTCCGAATGGTTATAGATGCTCAAGATATTATCGCAGTGCGGAAAAGCGCATTTTCTGCCGTCAGCAGAAGTCTTTAGTTTTTTAGCCATCCTTGCTCCTTCGCAGGTAAATCGTTATTTGGAAAAGTTCTAAAGGTTAGTTGTCTTCGTCTGGGGCCTAAAGATTTCCAATCTTTATATAATACATCTAATATAACACATTATTGGCCCTTGTCAAGAAATATCTTTTTATTTCTTGATTTTCCGTGCCCGCCGGAGTTATATTAGCGCTTTGCGAGGCCTCCGGCCCGAAGAGATTCATTTTACGTAAGACTGAGGTGGCAGTATGAGACCACATAAAGACAAGATTATTTCAATCCTTAGGGAAAGCACTCCTGTCCTGCTTAAAAAATATGGAGTTACCCGAATCGGAATCTTTGGGTCCGTTGCGAGGGATGATGCATCGGAAGCAAGTGACGTGGATATTGTCTACGAAATGAGCAGGCCGAATCTTTTTACGGTAGTGCATTTGAAAGACGAATTGGAAAATATTCTTAATTGCTCGGTCGATTTAGTGCGGTACCGGGAAAGGATGAACCCCTTTCTGAAAAAGCGAATCGAAAAAGAGGGCGTCTATGTTTGACAAGGAACTGGTGCATTCTCTATTAGTTCAGGTCAGAGAATGGTTCATCAAAATTAAGAAACGTTCACAGGGATTTACGTCTGCCGATGACTTTATCACTTCCGAAAAGAGTGAAGAAACATTCGACAGTATCTGCATGCTCTTTATGGCCATCGGTGAGAATCTAAAGCGTGTGGACCAGATGACTGATGGCAGTCTATTTGAAAAGTATCCGGACGCCGACTGGACCGGGGCGATGGGATTTCGCGATGTGATCGCTCATCAATACTTCCAGATCGACAACGAAGAGGTATTCTCAATTATTCAGGATAATCTGGAGACGCTCTTGCGGTCGGTTGAGGACGCGATCAAGGACGTGCAATAACGGCGACAAACAATAATAAACTTGCTTAGACAGGATTAACAAAGATTAAATCGGTAATTATCCTGTCAAAAGAATTCACCACGAAGGGCACGAAGAGCCACGAAGAAACCCAATAATCAATAGTAAATCGTAAATAATAAATCAAAACGCCACGAATTAACACCAATGGACACTGTTTTTAGACACGGATTTACACTGTTTTACACGGTTTTGAGTTTGCCACAGAGTACACCGAGGACACCGAGAAAAAATCAATAGACAATTTATGGCTTAGCCATAGTCAATCGTCAATTGTAAGCTTGTCCTGAACAACGTCGAACGGATCTCATATTATAAAGGCCGCGGATTTCGCTGATTTACATGGATAATTAATGTGAATTGAGTATGATGTTCACAGAATTATCCCAAGGATTAATGATTGAAAATCCCAGTGGAGTAGAGTAGATTTATGATTGCCAAGCAAAGAAGCGAAACATTTTTAATGTATGGCTATTAAAAATGGCTTTGATAGAATATGCTATCTTTACCAAATTATTAATGAATTTGGAGTGTGTTTATCGTTTTGAAATAAGTATGTTATTCCCGCAATTCCACGACCGAGACTATTGAACGTTTTAGCATAAAGAGATTATATGAATTTCAAAGCCGAGCAATGTAAATACGGTAATGTTGGATGGCCATCTAACCTTGAGCTATTTGCCCAGGTTGCAACCAATCCAAAACAATGGTTAGGAACGGCAGAACAACATATTTATGTGGCGCAAATTCTTTTACCGTATATAAAACAAAGACATAAAAAAATTAAAGAGATGTTGAGAACAAAAAAATCATTCAGAATAGATCCTTCTCTTGATCCAACATTCTTTCTAATGTGCGCCCTTTCTTCTGAGAACATACTGAAATCAGTCATTGTTTTTCGCTTTGAAGAGAAAATAAGATTGGAAATACAGACGGAATCTAAAATTCCAAAGAAGCTTCTTGGTCACAACTTGGTTGATTTAGCAAATCGTGCTGGATTTAAGATAGATCTTGATCAAGAGTATATTTTGCGTTTTTTAGGTCGATATGTTACTTGGGCTGGTAAGTACCCTTTACCTATTAGGAATGACAAAAACGATGTGACTGAAAGATTGTCTGACGGTGATTTTTATGCGGTTGGAGGTTATAACCCTGAGAATGTACCACATTTTCTATCGTTTTGTATTGATTTATATCATTGGGCAGAAAATATAATAAATAAAGAAAATACAAAAAATAAAGCTCTGTAACCGGAAGGTTTTACAAGGGACAGTCCTGAATGGAGATCCGTTAAGCCAAAAAATCCTTGAAATTAGATTGGAAATCAGGTCGAAAGCCCCTTAACGTAACGGCGTTCGGGACAGTCCCTAGTTCTTCTTAAAACTCCCGACCCATGCTTCCATCCTCAGTCTCGATCAAGAATCAAGCTTCTAATCTGACCAAAAGAAAATGTAAGTATAAACATTAACCTTGTCTGGATTTCTATCCGATGGGCTAATACATGGGTAATAAACATGCTGGACCGAAATAACGTCTTGTTCTGAAACTCCTAACTTCTCGATCATGTCATTTAAATCTGATAAGCTCGTCTGCTCATCGGGCCCAACAATATGTCTGCAAGCAATTTTTCGCATTAGACTCGCTTTCAATTGACTTTTAATAAGGATAGTCTCGAGTGCACGGAGAATTAGATACACTTGTCAAAGAAGTCCTCATCGTACTTGAATTGAAAGTCAGGATAATCGGCTTTCAGGTGCGTAGTACATGCATCCAAGACATCTTTAGCTGTTTGCTTAGATTCTGCCTTCTTACCCAAGCTATGCATGCGTCGTGTCTGATAATTCATTCTCAGTTCATTCTGAGGTCCTGGCTCATCTGGGATATGCTTTAATTCCTCTTCTACTATCTGCTGCATCTTTTTCAACATGTTGGACGTATCCGAAATACTGGTATCTTTTATAAATTTTCCAAATTTAGCCATTCCTTGTTCTGGGGTTTCATTGGCTCGATGAGCCTCCTCAAGCTTTTCTAACATACGACGATAGGTTTTCCATTCTTCTTCTGTCATATTACACCTCAAAATTCAATCCATTCTACAAAATATAGTATCAAGAATCATTTGTCAGGCCCTACGCAAGAGTTTTAATAGTAACTGTCACACTTTCCGGCAATCATTAACAGGTGGCTGTCCATAGTTTATTCTCAATAAAAATGGGTAGCTTTCCTAAGTTTCACAATATTGTTTTTATTTGGCACAGAAATAAATATTATTAATATTTTCCTGCTAATTGTCCGCAATTTAAATTATCGTCATTAAGAGAAGCAAATATATATGCTGCTATACCTTCAGAATCAAATATTTTGTGAATGTCTTCTAATTGGTCCATTGATGGTGGCTTTAATTTATTTACTCGACTAGGCGTTGTCTCATTCATACGTGAAATACGAACTGTAATATTCTTTAAGTTCCGTATACGATGAGCAATCTTGGATGCAACAGTCAGCTCATCATTGAAATCTCTTATAACTACGTAGTTCAATCGTATTGGAATGTTGGTATATTCCAAGATTTTAACCGTTTTTTCGAAATCGAAACTAAAATCAGTAGCTTTAGGTATGACTTTCGATAATAGATTAATATCATGGTGTAAATATGATATCTGTAGATATTGCACGGGGATATTATTAGATAGTTTGTTGATAAAGAGAATAAATTTTGGATCACATCCACTTGTAGTAAATGTAAATACACAATTTTTATACATATCAACAATTCGTAGAGTTATTTTCTCAATTAGGTCGGGCATCAGGGCTCCTTCACCAATCCCTGCAAATGACACACGAAACACAGAGGTTTTTTTAGGTATATGATAGTAAGTTATATATTTAAAGATATTAAAAATCTCATCGTAAGAAAGGAATCGAATATACTTCAATTTCGATGATGCACAAAACCGACAACCAATAGCACAGCCATAACTCAAAGGAAGTTCTATTACGCTCTTAATGAAAACGTTGTCTCTGAAATGTTTAAAAAAGCTAGCTTCTACAACAGCTTCATTTATGTTGAAGACGTAACGTATTGCATATTCTTTATTCCAACTTCTTGTATAGTATTTGTTTTCTGCTCTAATCTCTTCTTTTACAGAAAAATAATCAGGAAAGAAAAGGCCATCTGATGAAATATCATTTTTTAATTTTGAATCTTCTGTTTTCATAATATGTTTTCTGAAAGATTAAATAATTTTTCAAAGTCATTGAGATACATTGTCCCAAACTGACTTTGTGGATTAAGCACTAATTGTATAGCATCTTGACTATTCATTGTAGCAAGATAAGGAGTAATCAACATTGTAGTATCCGTCCTAATGAATACATTGTGAAATTCAGCACTACCATTCCACTTCATCATAATATTTTTGTGAAATGGTTCAATTAGTTCATCGATTACCTCTTTTCTTATTGTTATTAAAGTTGTTTGAATCCTATCATTATAAGATACACCAATAAGATTTTGACGGTGAAGGTGTGTTTGTCCATCAGGTTTCATCAATAAAATACGTACTTTCCCATTTTCTGCAACTCTTTTTAGAGTTGTTATGAAGTAGGGTCGATACGGTTCCTCGCACCATTTCGAAAGTGCATGACCGCTGAGGTCAAGAATGGTAGTGGATGTATTGAGTAGTGAAATCCAAAATTCTGGAGCAAATTCGCTTTTAGCTCTAATATTCCTGATTCCTTTCAGTTCGCGATTTTCGAATTCTTTAAGATACTTAAGAAATAAATTTTTCGAGACTGTAGCATAAATACCGGTATATTTAATGATATTTAGCCATATTGGTCGATATATCTTCCAGAAAAACTAAGACCAAAAACCTTTTTCTGGGAGAAACGATTATGGCTGGGCCGGGCGAATATGTATCTGACATAACAGAAGGTATTACAAGTGTTGAGGACTTACCAAAAGCCAAGATTAAGCAACGTTCACGTAAACGTAAAAAACAGCCATGCCCATACTGCGGCTATATGGCCTATCGTGACAAGGTTTTCACACGCAAACTGCATGACCTTGGCGACTTGGCCAACAATCACCCGATTGACCTGCAGGTCGCTTACTCACAGCACTGCTGTTCAAAGTGCAAGAGATATTTCAATGCCGACCTCACCGACTTGGCAGACCCCGGTTGCCACTATACCCGCAGAGTTGTCCACTTGGCAGTGCGGCTGGTTGTTGAAGACGGGTTGCCGTATCGGCCGGCATCATGGCATTTATGGCGAGACCATCGGGTTTTTGTTCCCTGGGCTACGATTCAAAACTGGGTCGAGGCGACGGGGAAAAAAAGCTGAACAACGTGCTCCAGCAGAATACCTTGATGGTGCGTTGGCTGATTTCTCCGGCTATATTGCCGCTGATGAACTGTACGATGGGCCTTTCTGCGTATTGTCTATTGTGGATAATCACAACTTCAGACGGCTTATCTATGAGGTTCTCGACC
>Ga0307434_1000334_pt1 | contig 35340 bp, 42 predicted proteins | sample SalMarWE160220MG_FD_202156 | JGI IMG/M metagenome (GOLD analysis project Ga0307434, IMG submission 202156) | Salt marsh sediment microbial communities from the Plum Island Ecosystem LTER, Massachusetts, United States - WE1603-220 | ecosystem: Environmental > Aquatic > Marine > Intertidal zone >... | reverse complement strand
TAGTATCGGCGCTGATTAGATGAACTAGAGATTGGAGCTGACAGAGTATGGTTCAGATAGAATTTGTAATTCCGTCAGTCCTAAACAAAGGTGGAGGAGAACGTAAATTACCCATCGAAGCTGAAAGTTTGAGTGACGCCTTTCAAAAAGTGTCAGAGACAATGGGCGAAGATTTCAAGAGACGAGTATTTGATCTTAATGGTAAACCACGGTCATTGATCAATATCTACCTAAACGGAAAAAACGTAAGATTCAGTAGCGATGGCCTGGCCACGGCATTGAACAAAGATGACACGATCTACATACTCCCTGCAGTCGCAGGAGGAGGAGAACGAGAAGGAGATGGACAGTTTTCTGGGAATGACATGCAGCGATATTCAAGGCAGATCATGCTCGAAGAAATCGGTTTCACTGGGATGGAAAAACTAAGGAAGGCTACTGTGTGTGTAGTTGGAGTCGGGGGAATAGGCAATCCTGTCACAACAATGCTCAGTGCTATGGGTGTGGGTAAACTAAGAATAATAGACAGGGATGTTATCGAAATTTCTAATCTTCATAGACAGCATTTGTACAACGAGGATGATATCGGTAAAGTTAAGGTGGAAGTAGCTGCTGAGCGCTTGCAGAAATTAAATCAATCCACCAAAATTGAGGCAATACCGATCTCTGTTACAAGATATAACGCAGAAAGCATAGTAGAGGGAGCAGACATAGTTATCGATGCACTTGACAGCGTTGATGCAAGATACGCATTGAATGATGCTTGTATAAAGCAAAAGATACCGTTCATTTATGCTGGGGCGTTGGGGATGGTTGGTTCAGTGTGTACGATTCTTCCCGGTGAATCTTCATGTCTGCGGTGTATGTTCCCTGAATTAGAGGAGGAAGAAATGCCTACTTGTAGTACGGAAGGTGTTCATCCATCGATACTTTACTTAGTTGCAGGAACGCAGGTGTCAGAAGCTATTAAAATAATCACAGGTCAAAAGCCATCGTTAGTCGATAAGCTGCTCTATATAGATCTCAACGATTTGACGATGGAGAAGTTACAAATGCTAAGACAAGAAGCTTGTCCATCTTGTGGCCCCGCTGCTACTATCTCAGCAGCTAAGGTAGTTGCAGGAGATCAGTTATTTGTTGAAGAGCTTTGTGGGCGAGATAGGGGTAAGAGAACTTATACCGTGGCGCCATTTGGACTCTCTTCCATTAGTCTCTCCATGATGATAAAAAATGCAGAGCATCTTGGGTATGACGTGACATCCCGTGGAAATTTAGGAATAACCGCCTCAGGCAATGGGGTCGAGGGGAAGGTATCAATAAGTATCCTTACCAGTGGAGCGGCTACCATAGTGGGAGCAACTAGCGAAACTGACGCACTCAAGATTTATAGGACTTTTATGGATGGAAATTGATGCCTAGGCTGTAATCAACTTTTGAATAGAGTTGTCCGCACAAGTCCGTAACTGGCAGCATCGTTCTCTACGCAAACTCTAGGCTATCCATTATTCTTACTGACATGACAGATAAGTTTGCTCTCTGAGTTGTACAATACGAACTAAAGTTTGAGTCTTTCTAGTACCCTTCTACCATCTTCATGGGACAAAGGTGCACTTAGTTCCTCAGTTCGTAATACATACTCCTTTCTTTCCTTTTCATCAGTTTCGTACCTCAAAATTAATTCTCCCTTCACAGGGCTCTTATTGGAAATACGTTGGATTAAAGGCGAAAATCCCACTGCAACAAGTTCAAGAAAAGACATTACAATGTCTTCGTAGTATAGTAGCGTCTTGTTTGAATCATTTGAGCTCAGTATACCATCCTTATCTCCTACCCTGATCGAGTCTAGCTTCATGTGAGGCGATACTACAGATGTATTCGAGATGTCGCTTATTCTATCTACTAACATTTTTCCCATCATTACGAGTTTAAGGATGTCTGTCCCTTCTTGAAATTCTTTCTGAGTAAGATCTATTTTCCTTCGTTCATCTTTGTCAATGTAATCAATTCTAGGCAATCTGCCTTCTAATGCGAGTCCCTTGTAGTATTCTACTGTAGTAGTACTACCACTATTACTATTGGCTTCTTTTGCGTCTTTCTCTTCTGCTATCAAGTCCGGTAAATCGTACTCTATCTCGACTGTTTTTTCGTCACTCTTTGAAGGGTCTCCTGAGAGCTTAACAGCTAACGTCTTGCCACTATGCATTTTGATGTACGTTATGTATAGACTACTTGCGTGGACAAACTCGACCTCTCTCTCAGACAAGTATTGGGGGTCTTCTTGACTTGATCCAAGCCCGAAAGACCGTCGTAGTTTTTCTGATATTGATTTCTTGAACCCGATTGGGATCAACAGATCTTCTACTCCTAAATCGGATATTTTTCTTCGATGTTTCCAAAACTCAGAAAACGTAGAATCAATAGTGAAATGGTACGAAAACGTAGATGCAGGCAGGTTCTCGAGATTGTTAATATTGTTACCGGCAGAACTAGCTGGATCTGTGTTGGTGATGACGATGATCTCATTTGCAGAAGTAATAGTATATGTATAAGGATCCCTGTCTATTTTCACTGTCAACACCTTGTTTCGCCTTTCGAGGAGAGTACCAGGCAAGTTATAATCATCCTTCGAAAGCCAGAGCTGAAGTAAAGTAATAGCATTATTGTATGAATCAATAATCCTCTCCTGTATTTCTTCTCTGTATTCATTAGCGTACTTTGTAAATTTCCTTTCTATATCCCCAATTGAGTTTATTAGAGGAGCTCTCATGCGAAAGAATGAAGATTCAGCTTCATTCTTGACATCAGAGGAGCTCACGATTTTCTCGTGATACTTGGTATGAAATACATCTAACGACGATTCTACCGAGTTTTGCAAATTCCCGATCTTTCTTATAACCTCATCCTGAAAAACATCAACATTCTCCAAAACGAATCGAAGGGTGCCTACATTCTTATGAATCTCAATTATATTTGCAGAGGTAGATACAAAATCCTTCAAAACATAGATAATATTCTTCTTATCTTCAAACGGCGTATAATCTCCGTACAAATACAGACCTTTGTTCCCTTCTATAGTATAATCACCAAGTAAGTTTGATTGGGATTCATTTTTCGTATCCATGGGATTATAGTCTCCTATCATCTTGTATATGAATTACAATATAAAGGATTGAGACATTACTAAACTCCACCTTGCCGCTTCGAGTTTTTAAGGATTTGCTATCATGCCATGTAGGCTAGGATGGGCCTTGAACCCTACAAGTTAGTACCATAAGGTATTTCTTCCCACATTGAAGCATTATGAGCTTTTATCTCTTAGGCCAGATCCTTACCACTTTCTTCCAGCGATATGTCTACTGTAATAGTATAGATATTGTTGGGCGTAGCCTGCGTATATACCAAAATGCATCCTCATGTGGCTAGATAGATATCGATATTGCTGATGAGTAAGTTGATGTTTTTGGCTGTTAATTCCAGTTTTTTTCTTACCAACTGGAAGTTCGTAATTGTGAGATAGTATTCTCGCTATCCATGTGTCTATGGGGAATGCTTCCAATTTCTCAAGCGAGAATAGGAGGATGCAATCTGCTGTCTTGTCTCCTATTCCGGAGATGTCTAGCAGAGCTCGCTTTGCATCTTCATATCGCATTCGAGTAAGCTCAATAGGATTGATCTCTCTATCGTATATCTTGGTTGCAAGCATTTTGATCGACTTAGCTCTGTAACCCGTGCCACATGTAACTAACTCTGATATGTTTGCTTCATGGAGATCTCTTGGCCTTGGGAACGTGAAAAATTGGTCTCCATTCACGGTGATTTTTTTTCCAAATTGCCTACATAAATTAAAAAGTATTTTGCGAATTCGCTGGATATTAATATTACTAGCACATAGGAACGAAAACATACATTGAATAGGGTCCTGTCTCATGACTCGAAGGCCTCTATATCTCATGATCGAATTACGTACGAGTGGGTCAAATGAAATGGTATTGAGTATTCTGCCAATGTCGTCATCCATTCTAAACAACTTCTTTTCCCATCCGCGATCCTCCGGAAACGATTCATATCTTATACGTTTGTAATCCTGATCATTATTTTGATCTTCAATTGAAAGTTTTAACACGCGATCGGTGTGAATTCCATACCAAGCATCCCTTATTTTTTGCCATAAGAACATCTGGCCGCTATTGATTGTCAACTCTGGATTAAAATAATCATCTTTTATGGACATTTGACTCTCTGCATTCCAAATACGGGTAAATCTGAATGTTGTATTTTATTTTACCTATTCTTCAATTCTTCCTTTATTTTTCGTAGATCCTGCTGGAGATTTTGAATTAGTTTAGGAATCTCTCTATCTGCACAGCCGAGACAAACATGCTGAAGCGATAGTGACATAGTAAAATATTTGGTATTTATTGGAATTAGATTTTTGCAAGATATGCATCTCTTTAACTTGTATGGATCGGTGTTCCTTATGATCATTAGAAAATTTCATCATGAATAGAATATATTCATATTCTTCAGTCATGATTATATAGTCGGATACTTCCAACAAAGGAATATTCCCGACTCATTGGCAGCTCGCAGCCAAATGGAAGGGACATTTCATTGGTATATCAGAGATTTTTTACAAGAACAGTTAAAGCTGACCTGAGGATCGTATGTATCTTAAGGTTGAAACTATCTTATTCGATCGGAACATTCGGGAGAGAGGCAGAGTACATAGTAGCTTTATACCTAAGATTAAATGGCTGGAGGGTACGTTTGTCGAAGAATAGCCGAGGACCTGCTGATATAGTCGCAGTGTTAGATTCTAATCGGAAACAAAGAAAATGGCTTATACAGGTGAAATCATCAAGAAAGATACCGAGGATCAAAGGGCATGAAATACCTCGACTTATTGTAGCTGCGTCTATTGCAGGAGGCGACCCAATAGTCGCTACGCTGCATCCCATGATTGGAACTGACAGTGGTCAATTGATAAATCTCTCCAAAAACATTAATGACGATTCAGAGTCAACATCTATTGATAGACGGTTTGCGGTGACCTTTTTTTGTTTACCTTACTGGAGCATGATTAGACCTGAGATGTTGAAAACTACCTGACTAGGAGATTATAAAATCCCTATTGTGATTCTTTCCACTAAGAAGTGCCATTGAAAAAACTACACAGTCTTCAGGCACTTCTAAGAAGTGTTGTGCTTCCATACTAAAAATCTACAGCAGTACTTGCGAGATAATTTCTCTAATGTCTCCTCTGACCAGAAAGCAATTCTGCTAGTATTTATATAATATCACAACCATTTTGCTCTCATTCCATGGATGATAATCATATTGAGAAGAATAAGAAAAAGCCCAACAGGTTAATCAACGAAACCAGCCCCTACCTTTTGCAGCATGCTTACAACCCCGTAGATTGGTATCCGTGGGGTAAGAACGCGCTTGAAAAGGCGAGATCCGAAGATAAACCCATTTTCTTGAGTATAGGTTACAGTTCATGTCATTGGTGTCATGTTATGGCCCACGAATCTTTTGAAGATGAGGATATAGCACGGATTATGAATGAAAATTTCGTAAACATTAAAGTTGACAGAGAGGAAAGAGCTGACCTCGATGATGTCTACCAACGTGTGTGTCAACTGGCATCAGGGAATGGAGGATGGCCACTTTCAGTCTTCTTGACGCCTGATCAGAAGCCGTTCTATATCGGGACATATTTCCCAAAGAATTCTAGATATGGAATGCCTGGTTTTATGTCTATTATTAAACAACTTGCTGATACATATGTTAACAATAGGAATGAGGTCCTTAGCGCTACCTCTGAATTCATGCATGCGCTGTCAGGCGCTGCTGAAGATATTTCTACTAGTCATCCACTGGGGGGAGAACCTGAGCGCTCCGTACTGGATGAAGCGGCTGTAAGCCTGCTACATTTCGGTGATTCTGCATATGGCGGATTTGGACAAGCTCCCAAGTTTCCAAACCCTTCCAATCTATTGTTCATGTTACGATACTATGAATTGTCGAAGATTTCCAAGTTCAAGGACTTCGTTGTATTCACTGCTGATAAGATGGTATCAGGAGGTATACACGATCATCTTGGGGGAGGATTTGCTAGGTATTCAACTGATCAAAGATGGCTAATTCCACACTTTGAAAAAATGCTCTATGACAACGCATTACTCATCCAACTCTTCTCTGAAATCTACCAAGTAACTCGAGATGAAAAGTATATTGAAGTTTTGCATAAAAGCGTTAGATACGTCCTCAGAGAGATGACCTCAGAGGACGGCTGCTTTTATTCTGCTGAGGACGCTGATTCAGAAGGAGAGGAGGGTAGATATTATTTATGGACGAAAAGAGAAATCTTGGAAATTTTAAACAATAAGACGGATGCTGACATATTTTGCTTGTACTACGGTGTTACTGATGGAGGTAATTTTGAGGGTAAAAATATTCTGAATAGCCAACATAACCAAGCATTTCTATCACAAAGATTCGACAAACCTGTTCAGCTTATCAATGATATTCTTAGAAGATCTGAGGCAAGATTGTTCGAAGCAAGAATGCACCGTGTACATCCAGGGAAAGATGACAAAACGATTACTTCATGGAATTCACTAATGATATCTGCACTAGTAAAGGCTTATCGAGTTACTTCAGAAGAAACATATCTCAAAGCAGCTGTCAAGGCAACAGATTTCATAGAGGCCAGAATGTCGTCCCCCGATGGGAGACTTTGCAGGATTTTCAAAAACGGTCAGCCTAAATTGAATAGCTATCTTGATGACTATGCTTTCTATGTAAATTCATTGATTGATCTGTTCGAAATTCTTCCTATTCCACGCTATATAAATTCCGCCCTCAGACACACAGATTTTATGCTAGATCATTTTTGGGATAAACGTGGGAATGATGGATTTTTTTTCACATCGGACGACCATGAGGAACTAATAATCAGAACGAAAAATTATTACGACCTTGCCATTCCCAGCGGAAATTCTGTCGCAGCATTAAATCTAATGAGGTTATATCATTTTTCTCAAAGAAATGATTACCTAAAAAAATCGGAAGACATTTTTAGGTCAGTGTCTTCTATTGCTAGAGATAATCCATTCGGCTTCGGACATTTCCTTATCTCATTATATATGTACGTGAAAAGGCCGATCGAATTCACAGTAGTACAAGGAAGAGAGCCAAATGAGGACACCTTCTTCAAATTGCAGACGCTTCTAAATAGAGCGTATATTCCCAATGGTATATTTGCATACGTAAGATCTAATATCGACTTCAACCAACTAGAACAACAACTGCCATTCTTCAAAGGGAAGTTGGAACCTGTAGGTCCCCGAACAAATCGTTCAACTAGAGCATATATTTGCAAGAATTTTGTCTGTTCCCCTCCTATGTACACATTTCGCGAATTGGAGAATCAGATGAAGCTTAATAATTTGTTTGGGGATTGAACAAGTGTACCTGCATGACTATATGAATAAGTCAAATACCAAGCCGGCTCCTACTCTATTTGCGGCAATCTTATATATGCTGGCCAGACATGGACACGAAGCCGAACTCAAGCCACATCAATTTCACACGGATTTGATCTTAGGGCACATACAACCTCTTTCCCCTGAGATAATTGGTAATCTGCGAGAAAATGGCTTTAAATACTGTTTCCATGACGGGGTAACGTACACTGACGCAGATGGTGCAATTAGGTCTCGTTCACATTTTAGAAGACTACACAGCTCGCACCATTGATCTCTGATCGGTTATATCACATTATATCACCGCAACTCTCCTAAAGCAAGGTGTTAAACGTAACCTAATTCGTTTTAGCAACTAACCATATCTCGAAATCCAAGAACGAGGAAGGAGGCGAGGCGAATTTCATAGAGATAAGGTTATGATACAAACTATCAGACTCTATATAGATATTTGGGCTGTTTACCAATCAGCAAACAAAATGAGTATGGATTTGGGTTCTTTAGCATCGAGTGCTACTCCGATAGCAGTAGGAGGCATAGCAGGATTTCTTATGGGGTATGCGATAAAAAAGGTAATCAAGATCGTCCTTATAATCGCCGGATTGGTGATAGTTGCCTATGTGGCCCTTGGGTATCAACAATATGTTTCAGTTGACTGGAGCAAGATACACGAAGCAGGATCGGGTTTGATGGGCAACGTAAGCAGCTCAAATATCCCAGGAACTGAGCAAAGTATATCTTCAGTGTTGGCAGTTTTTGGAATTCCTCTGGTGGGCAGCCTAGCCGCGGGCTTTATTCTGGGATTCATCAAAGGTTAGCAAAGTCAAGTAATTCGTGCATCCTTTTTTCTTTATTATTGTCATTAAATTGGATTACATCTAATCTCCCAACTTGTTACCTGTAGATCCTTGACGGTCGAACGATGCTTTATAAATCTCGTAAACATCCCCTGATTCTAGATCCGAATATTGTTCGAGGCTGAAAACGGATTTTCAGAAACAATCTACTGGCTCTAAGATACACCTGATTTCGAACAGGTCATCTATCAGATAATACAGTGTCATTGTCGCACCTAGAGAAAAATCTTTTTACTTACCTTGATTTAGAAGCTTTTACTAAATCTCGCAAATGTGCCAGCGTTCTAACCTGACCACCATTGGCTTTCTTGTATAGCGACCAATAAGTTCCTCTATCTATGTCATTTCGATCTTTCAGGACCTTTAAGTAATGTCGCATGCCCCTAATCTTTGTAATGTAAAGTTCCTTCTTGCCTACTCTAGCAGTCTTTTTCCCCTTCTTAGAGCCTTTTCCCACTCCGCGCTTTTTTCTTGTCATATGTTTCAGCTTAGCTCTAAATCTAGAAGTTCCTTGCCGCCTTGCGGTCCAGATGGCCCCGTTCTTGATGAGTGCTCTAAGATTTTCCCTTGTAATGGAGTCAGCCACATCCTCAAGCTTATCCGGTTCAAATCTAACTCTATTCACTCCTACATCCAATATCCGTGCGACGAGTTCTCGCTTCTTTCGTATATTAATTACCATTACGGTTGCTCCTTATTCTGATCCTCTTGAATACTTTCCTGCGTTATATTACCCTTATTAAGAACCTTGATACCCAAAGCGTTGGCCTTATTCACAATATCTATTCGTTTCCGTCGGCCTACAGAGTGACCAATCCTCGCAGCATCAATTTTGGGATCCAATTTTTCCAGATCTCTGATGTTATGAATCAATCTATCTTTATATCCCGAAGGATGTAGACCTCTTGCTTTCTTAGGTCCTCTGTATCCTACTTTGACAAGCGGTGGGACTCCGGAGACCTGTTTCCTCATCTTGTTATCAATGCCTTTTGGTTTCCTCCAATTTTCTGCAAGCCTGATATATCTCCAACTCTCTTGCCTTACAAACTTAGGTCGAGTTGAAGAAACTTTCTTCCTGGCACGTAACAAATCATCATTTATTGGCAAACGCTAATCAACCATCAGGTGCTATAGATTTTAATAAATACGTTTCCCAGGAATTCCCTGAAGCCCAACGAGTTCAGGCGGACCAATTCTCTAGAAATTTAACGCAACATGTTTGATACAATGTAATCGCTTTATTCTTAAGAAGTGTGAATATTTTCTGATCGATTGATTCTTCTTCGTGATCATAAGAAGTAATGATCTCAGACGCTCTGAATGATATTTGGACATGCTAACAGAACAGTTAATAGTAAAAGATTTACTTTAAAATGTATGAAAAAATATGAATTGCCACCGGTTCCGTATGGTTATGACGCACTGGAACCGCATATCGATGGAAGAACAATGGAGATACATCACACAAAACACCATCAAACTTATACAGACAAATTAAATGCAGCCCTTGAGAAATGTCCTCCTGAAATTCAAGAAAGGGATATAGTACAAGTCTTATCAAATTTGGATCAAGTTGCAGTAGCTCAAAAAGGTGCAATCAATTTCAATGGGGGAGGATTTGATAATCATCGAATATTTTGGAATAATATGAAACCAAATGGTGGTGGAGAACCAGGAGGTGCGGTAGCGGATGCGATAAGTTCATCTTTCGGAAGTTTTGCTGGGTTTAAGGAAAAATTCTCGTCAGATACTGCGGTGATACAAGGTAGTGGTTGGGGATGGCTGGTCTATAATCCATCCACTAAGAAAGTGGAATATAAGGCAATGCCCAACCAATCCAGCCCAAGAACTGAAGGCTTAAATCCTCTATTGGGCTGCGATGTCTGGGAGCATGCGTATTATCTCAAATATCAAAATAAAAGACCGGACTATATTTCGGCTTGGTGGAACGTTGTGAATTGGGATGATGTGGATAAAAGGTTACAGCAAGTAAAGGCTTAAGACCGATGCTCTGACGCCCCAAAATTTCTGTGGGACAAATACTCTCAATTGATCTAAGCAATCAAAATTGGTAGGAGTTCGTATTTTTTAGGCTAACATTAGGATTAAGGTTACAGATCTTGATATTCAGCCCGGAGTTTGTATATTTTCTAGACGATTTAAGTGATAAAACTATCCCCATGCAGGGGCGGCGTCCGACAAGGTCAACTTACTATTACGCTTTACTACTAGCTGACCCAACTGAGCATACATCTGAAGATATCTCATCCCCTTTCCAGTAGTCTTGAATGTTCGTTCTCCTGCGGTATATTCAATTAGTTCATTTTCAAGCAAAAGGATTAGGTACTCTTTCAGAAGGTTATGTGATAGATAAGTGCGATAAAGTATTTCTGTTTGCCTAAGACTATTCCCATTCACTGATTGAAGGATAGATGCAATAATCTCTCCCCTGCTTCGGTGGCGATTCCTAATCACGTTGAGTGTGTGTTAAGCCTTTCTAGTATAAAATTCTTAGGTCGAGAAACCAGGCAATCAGATTCACAAATCTATCAATCTATATGATTGCATTCAGTCAAAACGGTTATTATGGGCCAAAGGCCATAAATTAAACTTCAATCAGAGTGCAGAGAGAGGATGCCTTCATTTGGGTGGGCAAAGTCTTGGTCCATGTTCCGGTGAAATTCGAGAATGTCAAACAGCTTATAGGTTCTTCGATTATATATCTGAACTCTCATTGTGTAGCTTGAGCAAGTATTGATACCTTCTCCTTTTGATAATTTGGTCAAACTGGATGATGATGTTACTAATGAGAAGTATGGATATTATCCAGATAGGAGACCCATTAGCTCTTTACTAGATTATGGCTTGATTTTGCTAGATAAACCTCCTGGTCCTACTAGCCATGAGGTAGTCGCATGGGTGAAAAGAATCATCGGAATCTCCAAAGCAGGACATAGTGGGACTTTGGATCCTGGTGCTACGGGACTTCTCCCTATTGGACTGGGAGAGGGTACGAAGGCTCTTTCCATATTGCTTTTCGGACCCAAAGAGTATTATGCCTTGGCAAGGCTCCATGATCATATTAGCGATGATAAATTAGATACTGTGATAAACCAATTTGTAGGAGATATCTATCAGAGGCCACCACAAAGATCCTCCGTAAAAAGAGCGACTCGAATTCGGACAGTATATGAAATCGAAAAGCTGGAAAGACATGAACGCCTTATCTTGATGCGCATTTTATCTCAGTCAGGTACCTACATAAGAAAAATTGTATATGATATAGGGGAAATTCTTGGAACAGGAGCTACCATGGTGGAGCTCCGCCGGACGCAAGTAAGCAATCTTTCAGAAAGGAAAGACAGCCTAGTTAGGATGCATGATTTAGCGGATGCTCTAGAGTTGTATAGACATGAAGAAGACGATACAAAGTTAAGGAAACTGATTAAACCTATCGAATATTGTATGGATGGTGTGGAGACCGTGGTCGTCAGAGATACAGCAATTGATGCCTTATGTCACGGTGCCCAGCTCGCAATCCCGGGCATTTTGTACGTATCCAAGGCACTTAAAGTGGGGAGCTTTGTTGGTATTTATTCTATGAAAGGGGAGATCGTAGGATTCGGTGAAGTCGCAATGACTAGGGAGGAAATCGAATCCAACGTAAAGGGCATTGCTGTTAATATCAAGAGGATAATTATGAAACCGGGGTCATACCCCAAATCGTGGCACACAACAAACAGGGCAGCGAAAGAAAGTTTACTAGACTAGGAATAACTCCAGCACTTCTTAGTACAAACAACTCGGCTTCAAATCTATGTAATTGGACCCGAAGATGGATGAAGAAAAAAACATCTTTGTCCTCTCACGCTCAATGAATTGATCGCTCGGATAAACACATAAGTTGGTGGAAGCTTGTAATTCGTAGTCGAACGGTAACAGTAGTTACCACCTCAGGCCGGGGTCGCCTAGCCTGGTAGGGCGCAAGCCTGGAAATTGCAAAATATCCAGCCAGCTTGTGATCTCTTGGGGTCACGAGGGTTCGAATCCCTCTCCCGGCGCTCCTTCCTGATTACGATAAGCAGCCCTAGTGGTAATAGTATGAGTCTTCTGCATCATAATTCTTCGTCTAATTCTTCAAACGCCTTGGCTTTGGAAATTTCATGCAGACGCATCGCGACCAGTCTTTTATATTCTTTTTTATCAATTGCGCCCCTCCGCTGCAATTCTTCGATGAGAACATCTAACATTACCGTAATCTCCTCCACTTCTGTAAGTTCCTTTCCTGTGACGGGTGTAGGCGGGCCATCGCGTTTTGTGGCTCTTCCAGACATGATCAATATTAGCATTTTAAGACTAAATATTTAATTTCGATCCCAATATTGTTTCATAGATGAAAGAGTCGATCATCTATCCTCGCCGTTGCTTTCTCGTGAGTTTATCATATTCTGTTTCTATGGATCTTAGTATCGAAGTACCTGTGAGCGATCCTCTACTCTTTAGCATTGCAAGAATGGACACACCTCCTGCCCCTGCTCCATCTTTCACGAAACCGTTCGCAAATGCACTTAGGCCCGGTCTCTCAGAATCATCAAAGTGAAGATCTATAGCACAAATAGGAAAATCAGAGCGGATTTCATTGGCAATCCCCTGAATGTCTGATAACGGATCATTTGCAACATAGCAAGTAGTTCCTATGCAAATATTTCCTAACGCTCTGTTCATCGCACTTATTACCGCGATAACGGCTGTCATCTGCGTTCCTCCAGCTAGCATAACATTGCTTCCTGATCCACTGATGCCACAAGCAAGCCCCACCACAACCGGGATCATGGGATCCCCAACGGCAGCTATTGCTCTTACAGGATCGTTTTTGAAACATCCAAATGGAATGCCTGCTTTGGCCATCCCCTCTTCTACTACTCTGTTCTTTAAAGTGTGAGGATTTTTCGTGAGACTACTGCTCACCTTAGACCAGGCATCGATTCCAAGTGCAACGAGCACACCCAGAGCTGTAGTCGTTCCTCCGGGGATACTTTCACCGATAACAACCATTTTACTAAGTTTGGCCAGTTCGCGGCCAAAAGCTTCGCCATAATTTAGGCCCTTCTTGACATAATTTTCGTCTACGGCATGTCCTGTTCGTATATCGTTTCCTGGGTTCATATCAAACGAGATATAGGGGACTTGGGGTTTGACCATCGCCCCAGCGTTGACTATGAGAAATGGCATATTCGATAGATCTAATGCGGTCTTTGTGATGATCGCCGGAGTAGGCATTCCATCTGGAGTAACAGGAACTGAATCCAAACATTTACAGTGACCGTAAGTCAGGTATTCTGCGTCAGCGGTAGATGTATATTTTATTAGATCTTCATTTTGGCCAGCTGCCGTAATTCCAGGTATGAGACTCGTGTAAGTGTATGATATTACTAGCGCAAATAAAGGATTGCTAGTCGATAAAGGCATTTCAAAACTCTGATTCTGGTTAACAGATCTGAGGTCTAAATAATCTACCCCGTCATATTTCAAATTGGATTCAACCAACGCCCATGAAAGCTAGAAATTCACTTTCTGATTTTGCCTGTAACGCAAGATTTGATCTCTTTTCTTTTCCAATCGTTGAAACTGGAAAGGAGCCATAATCATGACCAGGATAAACGGTAAATTGATCCTCCAAGACTGAAACCTTTCTATACAAACTAAGATACATCTCTTTTGGATTCCCTCCTGGAAGATCTATTCTCCCTACAGCACCAACAAAGAGAGTGTCTCCCGTGAACACTGCCTCTTTATCGATGATGAGACAAATGCTGTCTTTAGAATGGCCTGGAGTATGTAGAACTTTAAGGCTAACAGATCCAATTAATACTACATCGTTCTCTGCTACGGAGATATCTTTGCGAAGTTGAGAATTGGAGTGCTGAATGACAGTAGCCCCCGTCACTTTCGCGACTTCATCATTTCCGAATACATGATCAAAATGTGAATGAGTGTTTATGATATGCTTTGCCTTCAGCTTCTTTTCGGTGAGTAATTGAAATATCTCTTGAAGATCCCATGAAGGATCTACAATAGCAGCAAGGCGAGTCTGAATATCGGAGATAATATAAGTGAAATTAGCCATATTCCCAACTTTGAGTTGATATATCCCTTCAGTCATGATTCATTCACTAGTATTCCTCTTTCTGCCTCTCTTGGAATCCCGATATGTTCAAGGTGTATCTGACCACAATATTTTTCATTATTCAATAATCCTTTCTTAATTCTGTGGAAGGTGACAGTTGCATTTGCTCTCACACACTTATCAAGGACTAGGCCGGTATTAGGATCAAGTCCTGAGGGTATATCTACAGAGAATATGTACGCACCAGATTTATTGATATAATCTATCGCAGAAGAATGAGGTTCTCTGATGGTGCCACTTACTCCGGTTCCTAAGATGCCATCTATTAATATGTCAGAATCAAGAATCCTCTCTTTGATTTGGTCTATCTGATTACTCCAAACCAACTCTACAGAATTTAATCTCCTGAGAATTGTCCAATTTGTTCTTGCTTCCTCAGTTCGAAGATCACGAGGATTAATTAATAGCAACACTGTATATTTAGCTTCAGGGTTATAGGAAAGATGCCTCATGCAAACCATGGCATCACCGCCGTTGTTTCCTCCACCACATACGGCAACAATTCTCTTGTCGACCATCTCCGTATTCATCTCGTCCATTTTGGATTTAATAAAATCGGCAAGTCCATGCCCTGCATTTTCCATCATATACATTCTACGGACACCAAAATTTGTTTCCGCATTCTCCTCGATCTTGTACATATCGTCAGAAGTGATGGCTTTAAACTCCAACTCAGTAATGGTCGTCGAAGTAGTACTGGATTACTTATAAGTGTTAAAGGAAGATCAAGGGCATGGCTTTCTCTTACACATCGCTGATTGTACTTAACTGCAGGATAGTCTTAGGTCTGAAAATCCCTTGAACATGCAAAATTGTCCCAGCATAATGAAATGGGTTTCTAAAATGCAAATTCGAACCATAACCTGTTCGTTTGGTTTTCTTGCCGTTACTTATCTTAAGTACTTGTGAAGTATAAGGGGAAACAGTGCCAAGCCAAGCAATTCAATATCGGGAGTTAAATCTAAAAGATGTAGAAAGAAATACTTGTGTAGTCAAACATGGCCCACAAGTTCTGACCATCTAACTTTCTAATACTAACATACTGATATAAACTCAAGAATGTACCAATACGTGATGATGATAAAGTATATTACAGACAATCTGGCTTCTTCCGATTTGATATTGAGTATGCTAATGCATGGATCTAATTTACATAAGGACAGGTTGTTGATTCGGATTGAACAGCTTTCGCAGAAGTAGAGGATATAGTTACGAGCATTCCTTGGTGCAGCGTCTCAATATTGGAGACTGGTGTGCGAGAAGGCTTGGAGGATCTAGTGCTGGCCTTCCTGACATAGTCGCAGTTAATAACAAGAAGTCGGTTCTGTTGTCCATAGAAGCGAAATCAGGAACAGGTGATGCCCTCTATATACCTCAAGATCAGATTCGAAGATGCATCTTGATCCAGAACATGTTTGGCTACTACAAGCGTAGATATACGATATTTGCATTTAAGTTTATGAAGAAAAAGCGTTATGTGAGGAAAGGGCAAACCGTATATGAGCCTCGAAAACTTGTGGAATACTACAAATCGATTGAAAAAGTAGGAAATATCGAAGACATCTCCATGATTAAATGCACCTACAATGGAAAAACTTACGAGCTTAGAAATGAAAGATTCGTTGAATCATATCTTCCTGAATTTCCTATGCCATTCGTTGGTTCTTCCCGTAGTCAAAGTCGGTCTTCACTCACGGTAACGATTATGAAGAAGACTTCGATGGGTGTTTGATTGTTGGAGGAAGTATGTCCAATTTGTTTCAGGTTCCTTTCAACCATTTATGACAAGAAGAGAATCAAAAAGGTTAGGGAGTTTTCGCCCGAGGCAACCGACAGAATTTGTAATTCAATCTACCACAAGAAGCTCACAGATGGGTTTAGATCGAAGTAATCATTCATTGTGGGGTGCACAGTTTGCAGTTAGCGTACGTCTCACCATCGAGATGGTTGAAGTGAGTTCCACAAGCTAAACATGTGTGATGGATATCGTCGTAACCATCAGAAGCTCTAAAAGTAAAACTCATCAATTTTGTTTCTTTACAGTTAATACATCTACAGCCGCATCTGATGTTATCCAATTTCATTTCTTTTTTCCTTGTCTTTACCTTTTTTAAATAGAAAGAATAGGATCACAAGTATTATAGCTATTATGATATAGTTGACTGGCGGGCTTATTGCTTTGGTTACTAAGCCTAGTTTTGGAATGTCCATAACTACCTTCCCAACATAATTTATTTCGTAAATGGGAAAGTCTATGCCAGGTATAGCTCCCGAATTAGCGTCGCCTTTGGTAGCGATTACAAGTTTCTCTTCCGGATCAGTCAATATCTCGTTAACTCGATGTACTATTGCATCCGCTTCTTCACCATCAGGTACTGGTTCTTTAAATACTATGATATCACCTTTATTCAATTCGTCAAAAGGAATGTTGTGGCTCACAACAACGAAGTCTCCCACATTTAGTCTCGGCACCATGCTTTCACTAGCTACAACATAAAAGGGGTTTATCACTCCAAAGGAGAGTCTAATTGCTACCCAAACAAGAGCCACTATAACCACGGCAATTATAATATACCTCAATTCCTTAGGAAAATTTAGCTTTCCCATAACCTCTTCATCATATCAGAATATGTTTGAAATATAAGTGTAAGAGTATTTGATCGAAATGTCAGTAAGCGCCAGGTTTAGTGAAAAAACTTCACCATCAGGGATCGCATAGATGCTGATTAGAGGTCAATTCTTGCCGCATAATAGCCAGTTCCTTCCATTCTCACTTCCCTTCCACAAACAATATATGGTTTTTGCGTGGAGGTAAGATAAATTGAAAACGAGAAAAGGTGCTAGTCATTCTCACCAAAAACACATACCTAAACCCAAGCCAAATCCTCGCTGGGGGAAGGAGGAGGAAACTAATATTTTTGCTGAGAAAGTAAAGTTATTCAGGACTGGCAAACTGTCAGAAGATGATTTCCGCAGATTTCGATTACAACACGGAGCATATGGATCACGTCTCCAAATGGATTACAGCATGGTAAGGATTAAGGTCCCTGGTGGTGAAATACTTCCAATCCAGTTAGAAAAGCTAGCGTCTTTGTCAGAAGCATTTTCAATCGGATCGGTACATGTGTCTACAAGGCAGAATATTCAGCTACATTGGGTTCAGCTAGAAGATGTCAGCGAGGTAATGAGAGGATTGGTAGAAGTTGGCCTGACGAGTCGAGAGGCCTGCGGCAACACCGTTAGGAATGTGATGTGTAGCCACCTTGCGGGAGTCTGTCCAGATGAGGATTTTGATTCTACCCCATATTCTAAGGCTATAGCTCGCTTCTTCCTGCGCAATCCTATGTGCCAAAATCTACCTAGGAAGTTTAAGATCAACTTCGCGTGCTGTGAGAAGCATGGACTGGTTAGAATTGCAGATATCGGTCTTGTCCCAATGACAAAAGATGGCTCACGAGGCTTTAGGACCTATCTTGGAGGAGGTTTGGGTGCTGCTTCCTTTATAGGTCATCTGCTGGAAGAGTTCACGTCTGAAGACAAACTCTTGGCTACGTGTATGGCAGTCATTAGACTCTTTGACAGGAATGGAAACAGGGAAAATATGGCTAGGAATAGAATGCGGTATCTGGTAAATGAAATGGGATGGGAAAAATTCCAAAAGATGGCGCTCAAAGAAAGGTCTCTAGTCATGATGACAACCGCTCACAGCACGGAAAGCATGTTCAATTTAACGGCTGAAGAAGACGATCAATACTTGCCTAAGGAAAACCGTAACGGGACTAAACTTCGTATGTATAGTGAACTAGATTCGTCTAAAACTAGTGCGTATGAGAGATGGGTTCACTCCAATGTGATCGCTCAGAAACAGGCTGGATATTACACAGTATTTGTCACGCTCGGTGCTGGTGACATAACTGCAAACCAGTTGCGAGTATTGGCTGGGATTATCCGCGAACTATCGATGGAAGGTGCAGCTAGAAATACCCCGCAACAGAATTTCGCTGTTAGATACGTGAACGGCAATGATCTACTGGAATTTTACAACCGATTGGCATCTGTGGGGTTGTCAAACCCGGGGGCTTTGACCATTACGTCTGCAGTCGGCTGTTCTGGGACTACTTCCTGCAATTTAGCCATAACGAACTCACATCGTTTGGCCAAAGAGATCCAATACAAGTTCCTGGAATTGGGTCTAGATACTGATGATATGCTCCTTGACAGCACGATCAAAATTAGTGGATGTCCAAACTCATGTGGACAACACGAAATAGCGACTATCGGCTTCTTTGGCGGGGCTTCTAGGATAGGCAGTGTAATGGCCCCAACCTACACTATGATGTTTGGAGGCTCAGCAGGAGAAAGAGGAGAATTAGGACGCGTCATAATGCGTGTTCCTGCAAAGCGGGTGATTGATACGGTTCTCAAAATAATAGAAATCTATAGGAAGGAGCATGGTGAAGGAGAAACACTTCGCCACTGGGTAGACAAAGTATCGAAAGGTGATGCGATCGGCCCTGTCCATGACATCGAAGACATTAAGAGAGCCTTATCTGCTGTTGTGCAGCTTCCGCCAGTAGATCAGCACCCTGAATCCTACCAGGATTACGGGAGCGATACAAGCTTTACTGCAAAAACGGCTAGAGGTGAATGTGCCGCTTAGTTTGGTATGACCCCGAAAAAGGTTTTGTCCACGGATAGTCAAAAACAAAACAACAAACTCCGAGGCAGAGGTAGTGGTCTAGAATCTGGGTATTATTCAATTCCAGATACTGTCTGCGATGTCAACACCCTATCTATTATGATAAGAGAGAAGAATGTAAGAGTCGTCGATGTACGGAAGGAAGAGGAATATGCTAGAGACCACATACCAGGGGCCGTTTCCATGCCGTTAGCTAAGATCTTGGAAAAAGAAAGCCCAGCACGATGCATCGAATTGTTACAAGACATTGGAGTAAATAAGGACCTACCTGTGGTTACCTATGATGATACATTCGGCGCGTTGGCTGCACGAGTCGCTTGGACATTTCAATATATAGGTCATCGACATTCATCTATTTTGGAAGTCACGTTCGCTCAGTGGAAAAGTATGGGGTTTCGGACCGAGAAGAAGCTAAACAGTTACAAACGGCAACCCCATCCGCTGAGAATCAATCAATCGATATATGCTGACCTCGCTTATGTTGAAAAAGCGTCATCAAGTAAAGTTCTAATTGATTCTAGAGAGAGACTTAACTTCCTTTCTGAACATATTCCTGAAGCAGTGAATCTTCCGTATACTATGCTTAGAGCGGATGGAAAGGTTTTGAGTAAAGGCAACGATATTAGACGTTTGTTGCAAAATAGAGGCATAGATGAAAATTCAGAACTAGTAACCTACTGTGGTAGCGTTGGCACATTGTCGGGTTTAGTATACTACGGACTTAAACTTGCTGGCCTGAAGAATGTAAGATTGTATGCAAGATCATTTAAGGAATGGAAAGCATTAGGCAAGCCAAAGGCAGAATTCAAGGATGCTAACTATTGGGATCTATCCGCGGAGTAATGCAGTGATAATGGCATACTCGCCTGAGTAGCCTATAGGCGACTCCCTGTCGTATACCATTTATCCGATCGAGCCTGATCTGACTCACGATACTTTTGATGAAAGTCTGCATGTGAGGTGTAAGTCAACCAGTCGATCACCTGTTGTATTGGCTGGCATTGGATCTGTATTCTAAGTCCGCCAAGAGGTGACTCGCTCTCTCTGTCTATCATGGCTACCACCCCTGCGGCCGCCGCTTGCTTGTTCAAGAGAAAGGAGGTAGTGTTACCATCTAGGTTGTTGATCAGCATTCTTCTTAGCACCGAGACGGTTCTCCGCGACTTAACTTGTTCGTATATGATCGAAAGAGATTCAACATGATTGGATGTTCCCACAAAAATATTTTGCCTCTCTACATTTGTCGTAGATAGCCGAATTATGTTTTTAAGTGCCATTTCTAGCTTTTCTGGAGATTCAGTTCGATGAATGTGTGTTTGTACGGTTAGGCGAAAGGAAGAACATTCTGGTTGTTTTTTCAATTTCGCTATTTAGATCATTTTCGGAGAATATATTTGATCTTCGATAGTCTGTGTCTGATTTGTCTGTGTCTGATTTGACACTCGCTTCATATATTATATATGTGAGCCAATACTTTCAGATCCGGTATATTATATGTCAAGAAAAGTCCGTGTTGCTATTGCGGGAGTCGGGAATTGTGCTTCCGCCCTTATTCAAGGAATCCACTATTATAATGCGAATAGGTCTGACGCCATTGGCCTAACCTCATACTCCCTTGGTGGAATTGATCCTGGTGATATCGAATTTGTTGCGGCATTTGACGTCACCGAGGGAAAGGTGAGCAAGGATCTTTCGGAGGCGATATATGCAGAGCCCAATAATACGCCGAGTATAATTAATGGGCTAGCCAAGCTAGACGTCAGAGTCGAGAAAGGTCCTGTCCTTGACGGTCTTGGTAAGCATTACCTAGAAAAAATAAAGGTCTCAGATGCCCCCGATTCTGATGTAGCAGGCATCTTAAAGGATAGCGGAGCTGAAATACTCCTAAACTATCTTCCAGTTGGAAGCAGACTCGCTACGCAATTCTATGCCGAGCAATGTCTAGAGACTCGAAAGGTGTCGTTCATAAATGCTATACCAGTTTTTATTGCCTCGGCATCTAAATGGCAGCAGTCATTTGAGGGTAGTGGGCTGGTTTGCGCAGGAGATGATGTAATGAGCCAGCTTGGGGCAACCGTCGTGCACAAAAGCCTAGTAAAGTTATTCGTTGATAGAGGAGTCAAAATTGATGACACTTATCAGCTAAATGTAGGTGGAGACATGGATTTCTATAACATGCTTGATCAAGACAGGTTAGAAGATAAGAGAATTAGCAAGACCTCCGCAGTTGAAGCAATGTCGCCGTATCATATTCCGACACGAATCGGTCCTTCAGATTATGTTGAATTTCTCAACAATGACAAAATTTGTTATTTATCGATTAGGGGTAAATACTTTGGCAAAATCCCAGTCGAACTCGATTTAAAGTTAAAAGTTGTGGATGCATACAACAGTGCAGGAGTAATGGTAGACGCAATTAGGGGGGTTAAGTTAGCAATTGATAGGAATATTAGCGGTGCGTTAGAGAGTGTGTCGGCATATTGCTTTAAACACCCACCGGTTCAGATGCATTATCTAGATGCTAAAGAGAAGTTTTTAGAATTTATTGAAGGAAAAAGGGAACGATAGTCGAACGCGTAAAACTAAATTTAGTTAACGGTCATGGAAAATCTGAGACTTTACTATTTCTCATTTCCGGTTTCTTGTCTTTTTATTCTTTCCACCTCTTTGTCTACAGCTTCTCCCATAACATTTAGTTCGTTAATTCCATCTATTTTATGATATGTCAACTTTTCCAGAACGTGGATTATACTCTTAGCCGATCTATATTGAGGAATTTGTGGTTCTTGTATCTCTGCATAAAGCCCAATTGCCTTGATTCCATTTACTTTCGAAAAACCAAGAATTGATCCATTAAATCCAGTGATGTAGGAGGGCCTTTCGGTCTTAGAGATCCCCAGACGAATAATCTGCTCCGTTAGGGCTTGTGAGTTTGTAGTCGCATAGGTCCTCGGGTTTTTTCCAAAATTCGAGTCGGAATGAAGTGCCCCGCATGTATAGATTATCTGTGCAGAATATTTCTTTGCAACATTGATCACATCGTTGCATAGATAAACCAATTCTTCGTTACTCTGAGGTTGACCATAACCGCCCCCAAAGAGGATCATATTCTCTCCATAGCAGTAATCCCATCTTTCTGGGTTAAATTCAATGTAGCCTCCTCTATCCATTACATAGTTCGGATAATTCGAACATACGAAGCGAAATGGGATTGCTCTAAGGCTCTTTTTTAAGAAATCTATCGTGATACTTCCTACATTCCCCATATCCTGCATCGCTGCTATCATGATGGGTCTATTAACATCAGGTTCTCTTATTTGGTTTACTTCCATTGGCCGATATGTTTAGGTAATCCCCTTAAGATTAAAAAACATTCTACTCTGGACTACAGAATTCAAAGATTGTCAGTTGGATTGATTACATCGATCCATTTGAGATTAAAATCCTATTCAGAATGCTTCAATTAAAAAATTTTATGAGGCTGACCTTTTGTGTATCATCTTTGGCATGGGCTCCATCATGATCATTTGGTTTATCCGATTGGTATGCTGAGTCGAGAAGACGTAGTATCACTTTTTCATTCACAATAAAAGAAATAATTCTTTCGAACTCCTTATCAGTCATATTTCCTCTACGAGACCACCGCTATTGTTTATATTGGTTATTTCTATCGGATCAGCTGACTTCTTATGGCAAATTCGGGTATTGGATTGTTTCGAGGTTTTTTCTATCCTATGTTATTTATATCTGTTCATCTTATTAGTTGCACTTACTGCCTGGTGAGGATTATTTGAAAAGTCCTCAAGGGTTAGAAACAAAATATGGTAATAATCATGGATGTTAGTAGAAAAAGTGATGTAGATAAAGAAGCACAATCCGATATGAAAGACGCAGTTTCATTTCTCTTAAAAGGTGGCTCTTTATTGAGCGCACCTTGTTCGATATGTAATGGCGTTCAAATCAAGTATAAAAGTGAGATATTCTGCATAAACTGCAGAAAACTACAACCTGCCGAAGAAATAACCGCAAAGCCTGCGTCCGAACATCAGGTCAGCAATGCCGAAGACCAATTTCTCGATCACCCGTCGCTTTCGTCTCATATTTTTGAAGAAAAGATCGAAGAAAGGATAGCAGAACAGTTTAGGTTCCTGAAAAGCGAACCCAGTGACCTATATAGCGAAAAGCAACGAATCGAATTGATTGGAATGTACCTTGATCTTTTAGATAGGCTTAGGAACTACCCAAAGAAAATTCAAAAATAATGATACTAACAGGAAGACTGGGGTGTTATGTAAAATTCGTATAATACATCAACTATGCAGCTTTTTCTAAGCTGCGCTGTTATTCTCCCCGTTCACACCACGTAATGAAGGAGGAGTCAGTAGAACTTCGGGATCCGTAATGACTTCTTCAGGTGGAAGATCATATTGCTCTCTCAAATCAGTCTGTTGATCCATAAGGACATCTTCTGAAAAAGAAGGTCCCAGATGTCCGAACCAAACATACAACACAATCACTATTGCTAATGATATACCCATTGCCAAAATGGACCATGCTACTGGGACGAGATTTCCATACCCTGTCGATGATTTCTCATCAGGGTGACCAGACATAACAATCTGAGTAGTACCATTGTGGTTTTAAAAGCATTTGCCCTTGTTGGCTGAAGACAACAACTGTCCTTTTACTCGATCGTGCAATCAATTTATCTTCCAATAAACAATAAGTAAAGGTGTATCCAGCAAAGACATAGTAAGGATGGAACCAACTGGACGTCCGGTACATAAAGATGACGCACCGATCTCACTTAAGTATCTGTGTACACTTTTGATAAAGGAAATTAGCACCAATTCGCTGCAAAATCTCCCTGTAAATATCTATCATGAAGTTACTGTACGCATTGAAACACTAAGGGGGTCTTCAAAGGAATTTGAAGAATTAGCTGCAGAAGAACAAATCGCAAAGGCTCAGATAGAACTTCTATTCAGTGCAATAAGAATGCTCTTTGAAGCCAGGTATGCCAAGATTGAAGCAAGCATAACAGACCTGAGTGACACGCAAGAAAATGAGTTGGAGATGATTGATTATTCCAATATGACCAGGGAAGAGAAATTTGTTCTGGATGGGAGCTTGGAAACAGAGAAGAGAATCAAGATGATATTGTCGGCCATCCTAACAGGCAGGCCGGTAGCTTTGGACAAAATATCTAATACGTTAAGTCATAAGCGCGTCCCTGTTAGGTTTATCAAGCCGATTGATCGATTCATGGGAATAGATATGATGACATACGGGCCTTACGTCGAAGAAGATATTGCACTACTCCCCTCAGAAAACGCTAAAGCTCTAACACAGAATGGTTTTGCTGATGAAATCCAAATACTAACTCCGTAGTCGCGATTCCTACCAAACAGCTGGTCTTGAGTAACGCAAATATTGTTCTGGGGCCCTAATTAAGGCAATCGAGAATGACGCACAATGGGGTTGACATCGATCAGTTCTTACTTCTTGCGATCTACCCGACTGTGGCATTCTTCGTAGTGGGCTATCTAGGAAAGAAGCTTGCTTTATCAGATTTCTTGAAGTACGGTCTTCAATCATTAACTAGCTTTGCATTTTCCATTTCATATTTCCTCCTAGTTCCGAACGGAAATGCACAGGGTATTGCGGTAGTTCTTCTACTATTTGGCATACTCCTTCTCGTAATCGCTAGAAAGCACAAACTCGATTCAGAGATTTACAAACCTCAGGTTTAGGTGTAGTTCAGATCCGTTGCCTGACAAAATCTCGATATCAAAAACCAGTGCTTTGAAGTCGGAGGTACATGACCTAAAAGGATTAATACACCGATTATGACTTTAATTAATAATGCCAACAGCTTATGTGCTTATTAATTGTGACCTTGGATCAGAGGAGGAAATTCTCAAGGAGTTGAGAAACTTAACTGAGGTTGTTGAATTAAGCGGAGTATACGGTGTTTATGATATAATTGTGAAGATTAGGGCCGATTCTATGGATAAACTGAGAGAAACTATAACTTGGCATGTGAGAAGAATTGATAAGGTTAGATCAACTCTCACAATGATAGTCATTGAAGGACAAGGAGATAAGTCAAAGTCTCAGTCATAGCTTCCCTACAAAAAGCCAAAAAGGAAGCTTTCATGCATCCATGAATCCCAGCTACTAATCTAATATGATGATGCAGGCCAGGCTATTTTTAAAATCATTCCTTCATAGCTTAATATCAATAATCCTAAATCCTAAGACCAACGCGATTCCTATTATTACGAATCCAGCTGCTATTAATGCACCTTGATTCTTAATTGGCGCTTGAGAGATTCCACCCTTATAGAGGAGGTAGACTCCGCTCGTCCCAAGTAGAAAAATAATGATCATAACCACTGTTTCCGCAACAGTTTGAATAGATCTTGATGGGATTATAAACGAGCCTGATAACCTTCCAGATCCTTCAAGAATAGAATTAAACAAGCCTGATCCTAACGCAAAGAAAAACACAAGATAAACAGATGACGCTACCATAATTGCTTTATTTGAACTCATTAGCATTTTATTTTCAACTAGAGAGTGACTGTTTATAAATGTCTTTTTAGCAAAGTTCAACCGATGATAAACCGTAATTGTGCTCATCATGGATTCGCTGAACCTTGATCAGCTATTATTGCCAGTGCTCTAACAGGAGAACCTGACGCTCCCTTTAATTTAAGCGGATTGATTAGCAAGGTGAATCTGTCTTTGTGTTTTAGACTCTCGAGACTACACAAATTCTCTACGATTAAAATGCCTTTAGCTAGCAGTATTTTATGAGTGGAGAAATGCTTATCTGAACCAATATCGATACTGGGACCATCTATTCCTACGGCGTTCACTTTCTTCCCTGCCAAGAACTTAGCAGCAGCTACAGATAATCCAGGATTACTTAGCATGTAACTCTTGCTAGGTATCATGTTCTGCCAGCCGGTTCTAAACACGATCGAAAGACCGCGATCTATTTCGTCGATTTCACGCAAATCATCAAGGGTGATCAATCCGTTCGCGCCTTTAGGCAAGTGCAACAGTAAGGCAGGACTTACAAGCCGCTCCACCCCGATCATATCTATACTCTCAGCATTTGCTACGAAATGGGAAGGAGCATCCAAATGAGTTCCAGTGTGAGTGCTCATCATCATAATTTCCGAATCATAAGAATGTACATCATATTTTGTCCACTTCATAAATAGAGGTTGAGGAGAACCTGGAAACACTTGCAAATTCGCATTTATTTCTAGTGACAAATCTACAATGTGCATCTACTTAATCTGTCACGTTATTTCCACTACTGATTTTTAAATTGTATCAAACAGTTCAACATAGGACGTCGTTGTCGCCATGATATGAATTAATTATGCTGGGTCTTCATTGGTGATCAGTGCTAGAAGCGCTGCCCTAATTTCCTTCCCATTTGCTGCTTGCCTGAAATATGTGGCATTGGTGGTATTGTCTATTGAATGCGAGATCTCATCTAATCGGGGCAAGGGATGCATAATTGAAACATCAGTTTTTGACTTGTCTAGTGTGCTCTGATCGATAGTATATGTACCCTTTACTTTTTCATACTCCTGTATGTCAGGGAATCGTTCTTTCTGGATCCTAGTTACATATATGACATCTAGCGTGGACAAAATGTCCTCAGGTAAGTTACTGTACTCTTGAATCTTCAACTTATTCTCCACGCCGTATATTGACTCTTTTCGTATGCTGAGGGTAGGCGGTGATATCAATCGAATATCTACGTCGTAGTTGGAGAGTCCGTATACCAAAGAATATATCGTTCTCCCATATTTTAGGTCACCAATAATTCCTATTCGAAGGCCGTCAATTCTTCCTTTTTCTTTATAAATTGTATATAGATCAAGCATAGCCTGAGTCGGATGTTCTTCGCTTCCGCTCCCTGCGTTGATAACGGGATGCCTTGACAACTCGCTAGCAAACCTGCCAGAACCATCTAAAGGATGTCTCAATACGAGTACATCAGAGTACAAATCCATAATTCGAATGGTATCTGACAAGCTTTCACCCTTTTCAATAGATGAAGATTTAGGATCTGCTATACCAATCGAGCTACCTCCGATAGAAGTGATAGCGGCCTCAAAGCTCATTCTTGTTCTTGTGCTTGGTTCGTAGTAAATTGAACCAAGAGTTATTCCTTTACCCAGTTCGCTTCTTTCAATTCTGGATAGGGTAGATATCCTGTCGGTGAAACTGAAGAGAAATTCTAGTTCATCCTTAGTAAAATCCCTTATTGAAACAACATCCCTACCATAGTAATGATTTGTGGCCAAATTTCTAAGTCTTGATCAGGTATTCTAATGTATATTTATTATCTCTCTCCCTCTGTATATTTATTATTTCGAATGGTTCCCTTTCAATGGTCTATGTCTGTACTGAAAGTAGCTTTACAAGAGGCTACTGTGTGATTTGGTTTTGGTTCCGCCTCCCAATAAGTTCATATGCAGAAATGGCTCATCGAATTCCTATTAGTTGGGAATTTACAAGTACGATATTTACAAGAGTCCGAATCTTGGGTTGTTCAGTCGGGCGAATAATACTACTCTCATCCTACCTTTTGGTTTCGCCGAAACCAAGATGACTAAATTAAGGAATTATCTAGAGGTCGAAAATGTAATTTTTACGTCGATTGGGGGAACCAGGCTCCTTGGGGCGATGGCAGTCATGAACAACAAAGGCATGTTGTTGTCGTCTTTTTCGTCTGACGAGGAGATTGAAGTTATGAGGCGATTGACCAGGCTTAATGTAGAGAGGCTATCTAGCAGGTTTACTGCCGTAGGGAACCTCGTTTTGGCCAATGACCAGGGTGCATTGGTTTCTCCTATATTCAAAGGTGAGGTGGACAGGCAAGTCCAGGATGTTCTTGGGGTACCCGCTATTTCATGTACTGTCGCAGGTTATTACCAGATCGGATCAATGGTTGTTGCAACTGATACTGGTGCAGCTGTACACCCCAAGGCATCGGAAGAAGAATTGGCGATTATCACAAAGACTCTAAAGGTGGAGACCGAGCCAGTAACGGTTAATGGTGGTATGCCATTCCTGTCATCAGGCTTGCTCGCTAATAGCAAATCAGTTATCGTTGGTAGTTTGACGAGTGGACCAGAGCTGATCATGATTAGTAGAGCTTTCAAGGTCTAGAATCCATAGGATTTAGGCCTTGGGTACTAATTTAGGAACCGGTAAATTAGTACACTAGTATTTGCCTGTACCAGTATAAGGCAAATAGTTATTTCTGAGCCTTGACAGAAGGATTTGATTAGGCATAGATTGAAAACTACCGGTTGTTTATACCTTAGATCATTCCATGAATTTAGAAAAAGGGATATTCAGAGATTCGGGAGCGCAGTTGTATAAACTTGAATAAGCTGCTGTATTTAGAATAAAATTTTAATGAGATCAGTAAACATAAACTGGTTTTGACAACAATAACGTATATAACAACAAAATAGAAATAATATTGACGATGTCTGACAACGGAGTTGAACCTAAAGAGGAACGGTATCCATTTACAAGTACTTGGACAATTGAATGGAAGGACAAGGTTAGTCATGTTGTCAACACACAAGAAGAAAATGACTACACCAAGGCCTTAAGTTTGTTTAACGAATTATCTAGTTCGGGAAAGGATGTAGTTCTTTATGAAATCCGGACGCCTATTGCCGATCCTTCTGCTCAACCAAAAAAAATCCCAATTCTGAATAGCGCAAAAGTGAAGAAAAGAATACCCAGTGGGGGGCCTAAACCACGAGTAGCAGGAGTGTCAGAGAGAATCACAAATGCGAGCAAATCTTCAAGAACTTCTAGTCTAAAGGATCTCAGGACTAGAATACTTATTTTAGTTGCAGTCATTGCAGTTTTTGTCATAATTCTTTTTCTCATTTCTGTTCTTTTTACTGGCAGCGATTTAGCACACAATTTTTCGATTTTTACTTTTTCAATTAAATCCCCCTCACTTGGACTTAATATATGACCAATTCTGGGATAATGTTGATAATATTTAGGGCTCAATCTATATGCTGGTTGAGCCACTTCTTTTTCAAATACACAAGTTTAATACTACTGGCTAGTTATAGGGGCTATGCCAATAGCATACGTGTTACTCAACTGTGAACTCGGCCATGAAGCAGATATTATTAACGAACTAAAAAAACTACCAGGAGTCAATGATGTGGAAGGATGTTATGGGGTTTACGACATGATCATGAAAATAAGCTCGGATTCGATGGACAAGTTAAAGGAGACAATCACGTGGCATATCCGAAAAATAGACAAAATAAAGTCGACTTTAACATTGATAGTTATAGAAGGCCAGGGGAATCATTAGGATTGAAGCAAATTAAATAGTTATGAACTTACGAGCCGCCTCCCAATTCAGTGGCTTACCTCACGTTCGATCTCGTTGCACGAAATTTGCTAAGTATCGAGATACAGATACTGGCCGATTAGGGGTATGTTGACAAGCTAATTTTCTTTGATTATTAATGCGTTGCCTACATTATCATTCTATATCTTGTCCTGATTGGTCAAGCTTTCAAGTTCATTTATTGTCCCCTTAAAATATTGCAGTTTCAAGACAAGGTCGTCAGATTTGGTCCTTACTTAATATCTTGGAAAGCCTGTGAAATTTGCGACTTAACCGCTTCCAGATCCTTATCGTTAGTTATACGAAAGGTATTTTCTGGTTTACTCCTTCCATACTTTACAACTATCGCGAGTCCGTCGTCTTTTGGTTGAACATCGAGGAACGCCCTGAAGTTCAGGGTCTTTGCGTAGACAATTCGATGCGGACGCACCTCCTCTATCACCATGTCGCCTAGCGACTTTACGAACTGTCTAAGCTCTAAGAGCATCTCTCTGATATCGCCTCTTAAACTTGTTACATGGTCTTCAAATTGCACGCCAGCTCGATTATTGACGAAGCCGAATTCACTCATTAGATCTATCATGAGAAAACCCTTTATTAATCAAGGAGGCGCAGTCTGGATTTTTCGTCAGTCCTTTGAGAGCTTTTCAACATTTTGTATATTGAACTACAATGCGAATGGATTAGTTGGTTGTGCATAATCTAAGACAGACTCTGCTCGTGACGAGCTTTTGCTTAGCAATTCAAACATTATCTTCAATATGTAATAAACGGATAAAATAGGCTTGTTTATGGAGGTCTAATTCCAAAGGGCGAGACGTTCCTTAAGAGGAGCAAAGTGTCTTTCAATCTCATCAAAGCGTTCATAAAAACTATTGGCATGACGAAGGTTTTCAAAGGAAGAATCTGTCTTAATCTTCTTCAAAACCCCGCTCACTTCATCAATCGTAACCCCGTGCTTGATATCATATTCTATCTGTTTTATGCAATTCGCTATGGTCCCGTACCTACGATGTTGTCTTTTCTCCCATGTTGAGGCCGTTTCCGATATTCCTGTTAAATACTTTACAATTGTCTTTTCCATGTGTTTAATATGCCAATCCTTCATGGGAAAGCTATTCTGAGTCAAAAGATCCATCATATATCCTTCTGCCTGACATATAAGCTAAGCCCCCTTTCAATATCAAGATTATTCTGTTAGTTGTTTCAATGTATTTGGGAGATTTTAAAATCTCGTCCACAAATTTATAGCTCGAATCAGCTATCCACCTACCTCAAAGAACCAGATAGTAATTCAATTATTTATTGCATATCAATCTCTTGCATAACCCAACAATGGAGACACAACACCTAGATTATTCCGGTCGTTTTTCGCAGATGCTTCTCGAAACTTCGCAAGGCCAATATCTGTTCTTCAGATTGAACTGAGCCTGGCCTCAAACCCCTGATCTTATTGATAGCTTCCAGAGATGATATATTGGGGTCTTGTTTCATAATATATGCTGCAAGAATGGTTCCTGTTCTTCCTTTTCCGGCTGCGCAATGCACTAAAACTGGTTTCTCTTCGTTAATGTGTCTGCCTATATAACGGACTGTTGATTCTAAACTCTCAAGTGATGGGGCACAAAAGTCATCCACCTTCAGGTGCATGTACTCCAGTTTATGATTGGTATCATCTAACCATGAAGTTGGAAGCGGGCTTTCCCTAACTGTGACCACACTCTTGATGCCGTTCTTTGCAACCCACGAAAGTTGTGGTAAATTGACTGGCATACCACTGCCCGCTAATTTTTTCTCTATCACCCAGCTAAAATTCGTTGGTCGGTTTGCAAAACGTCCACGAAACCAACGATACGTATTGCCAATTCTAGTCATGTAGTTGTTTTGAATAATTACCTGCAAGAAGAGAATATATGTCTTTTAAGTCGACATGTATGGCCTTTAATGCGAATGCAAATAACCTTGTGTCTAGATGTGCAAGGGTTAAATACCGCAGTGGGGATTTGAGATGGGCAATGTCTAATGGTGGCGCAATTTGATTCAACATGATTTCTCCGGCAAGATAGTTCTGATCACGGGAAGCTCAGGTGCAGTAGGTAGTCGGTTATTGGACTTTTTCACGACCTATGGCGCTACGACCATTGGAACTTACCGAGATGAAATGAGTATCGATATTACTCGCTCGAAATCTGAAGGGATCGACCTTTTTCGATGTAATACTATGGAGGATGCCGATGTAACCTCTCTCGTTAGTACAATTAGTAAGAAATATGGTCGAATAGATATTCTTGTGAATACTGTAGGGGGATATCTAGGCGGTAAAAGTGTAGTCGACCTTGAAGAGGAAGAATGGAATAGGATGTTTGGTCTAAATCTGCTTTCGGCGTTCCTAATTACCAAGCATGTTGTCCCGCTGATGCTTCAATCTGGTTACGGTAAGATAGTCCATATTTCTTCGTACACAGGGATATCTGCTCAGGGATTGGATTCGGCTTATGCCTCATCGAAAGCCGGTCTCATAAGATTTGTCGAATCCGTTTCAAAGGAAGTGAGGGATTATAACCTTACCATCAACTGCGTATTACCTACGATTATAGATACAAAGTCAAACAGAAAAATGATGCCTGATGCCAATTTCAAGCAATGGGTTACGATAGACGAGCTAGTGAATATTATTGCGTTCCTAAGTTCTGATGACTCTCGCGCGATAACTGGTTCAGCAGTACCAGTGCACAAATCAACCTAGTTTAGCAAACACTAACACAATCTGGAGTTAGAAATGTGACCAGATTAGCTCAGAAAGGAAATGATCCTTCCCACCAGGTCATTTTCGCGGGACATAGTTGTTTCAAGTAGTCTAATTCCATCCAAAGTAGCAGAAAAATATTCTCTGTAATACATGCGCATTCTCCGCTTCAATGTCCTTTCTACCAGACCATATTCCATAAGGTCGGTTATCAATTGAGCAACAATCATTGGATTAAGTTTGGTTTGACTTGAAATTTTGCTCTCTGATTTGGAGCTACACCTAACGCATCTAAGTATCTGGATATGCCACCTTGTCAGGCGTGAATAAGTACGGTCAAAGATCCTAGTATTCAAATCTATGTTACTTAAATCAACTAAAGTCGATTATTAATGTAACTGTCGAGCCTTACAGAATAGGAATTGCTAAGTGAAAGTAAGATTAATCAAGCAGCTGTGCTTGTCCTAAGAATAAATCGCCCCCTCTCTCATTTTACGGACTAATCTCATGACATTACCAAATGCAAAATAACATTAATTGGGAATTGTTTGGATATAATGAGGAGGTGGACAGTTCTTCGGACCCTGGAGAATATTGGCAGAATAGGCTTACATCAAATTATAGCCTCGAAGGGACAGGATTCCAAACCCTTGGCCAGGAGTACAACAAATGGATGTATAGAATAAGGAAAGTTATCGTAAAAAGAGTGGTCAAAAGGTGGATATCTGAACTTAATCGTAAGGATGTGTTTGACATTGGTTCAGGTACTGGGTTTTACATAGATATGTGGATAGAACTGGGGGCCGCCAGAGTCAGGGGAAGCGACATTACAGACGTGGCAGTATTGAAGTTGAGAGAGAACTATCCTTCTAATGAATTCTTTAAGCTAGATATTGGGCAAGATGTGCTGCCAGATCAGCTTTCCGCCCGAAGGTTTGACATCATTTCCGCATTTGATGTATTATTCCATATAACCGATGATGTTCGATACCGGAATTCAATATTGAATATTAATCGCCTTTTAAAAGAAGGTGGAATCTTTTTGTTTTCTGAGAATTTTCTTCATCGTGATGCGCTGAGATCCCAACATCAGGTGAGTCGTCCGCTTGTTTCAATCGAAAGGATTCTTCAGGAGAGCGGATTTAAAATATTGGATAGGATTCCCATGTTTGTAATTATGAACGCACCAGTGGATACAAACAATAGGTTACTTCCATCAACTTGGAAATTGATTAGAACCACCGCAAAAAAAGGGAAGTTTGCATCGGATGTCACAGGCTGTATGCTTTATCCTCTCGAATTGATTCTTACTAGTATAACCAAGGAGGGACCATCGACTGAATTGATGATCTGCAAAAAATTCAAGGGCATTCACATCACTAGTGAAGGGTAACAATTGGCAAGAGTCAGAGTTAGATGTTGTTGTGTCTCTATTTAGCATTCTAACGTTTGAATTGTTGTGTCTCTATTCAAACTACCTTGCATGGATTTATTGACCTTGGTTGACACTCTTGCGATACCAAATGAAAAGTAGTACTCCTCCAATCGCTATTCCAAATAGAGAATACACATAAGAGTTTGTCACGATAAAACAGTTCCATTCAAGTACTCTTAGGGAAGGATCTGTTAGTCGCGCATCCTCTTGACTGAGAATGGATAGACATCTAAAACCCTCCGAATTCAAGTCCAATGCCAAGACAGAAAAGATTGCAATAAAGAATATGCCATAATAGAAGTAGCTGTCTCCCCATGAGGGCTTCATCGGAAATAGGAATACTGCGCATAACGCGAATATATCAACAGGCGGAAAATTGAGGTGTTTAGTGTCTGAAACAAATGCTTGTAACAATATCTCGTCAACAAATAAGAAGTAACTGTAGAAATCGCAATCATACAAGTCATATCATTCTTCACATTCCAGACTATGTCAACCATACAACTCTCACCATACATTCTTACCGTACATTAGACGTAAAAATATTTATAATGTATTGCTCCAGCCCAATACTGTGCTTAGTAGAACATATTCTATTCAAACGTACGTAGTATTGGCAATTACGCTGGGAGCATTAGGCCTCCAAGCGGTGCCTTTGAATCAAATATACGCAACTGTTGCTGGCGGATCGGCAGCCGCAGCAGCAGCCGCAGCCGGTGACGCAGCAGCCGCAGCAGCAGCAGCAGCTGGAGCATCAGGCGCAGCAGCCGCAGCAGCGGGAAGTGCAGCCGCAGCAGCAGCAAGCAGTGCAGGAGATGGCGCAGCCGCTGCCGCAGCAGCAGCCGCATCAGCAGCAGCAGCAGCAACCGCCTCCTCTGGAGGGGATGCAGCAGCAGCCGCAGCAGCGGGAAGTGCAGCCGCAGCAGCAGCAGCTGGAGGTTCAGCAGCCGCAGCCGCAGCCGCAGCCGCAGCCGCAGCAGCCGCCTCTGGAGGCGATGCCGCAGCAGCAGCAGCAGCAGCAGCAGCAGCAGCTCAAGAAAATGGTGCGGCAGCCGCAGCAGCAGCAGCAGCTGGTGCAGGAGCAGCCTCTGGTGTAGCAGCCGCAGCAGCAGCTGAACAGGCAGCAGCAGCAGCAGCAGCCTCAGGTGTTTCAGGTGCAGCCGCAGCAGCAGCGGGAAGTGCAGCCGCGGCAGCAGCAGCAACTGGAGGTGGTGCAGCCGCAGCCGCAGCCGCGGGAGACGCAGCAGCAGCAGCAGCCGCAGCAGCATCAGGTGGCGGCGGTGGCGCAGCAGCAGCAGCAGCAGCCGCTAGTCAGGCAGCAGCAGCCGCAGCAGCAGCAGCTGGAGGTGGTGCAGCCGCAGCCGCAGCAGCAGGTGCAGCCGCAGCAGCAGCAGCAGCTGGAGGTGGTGCAGCAGCAGCAGCAGCAGCTGGTGGTAGCGCAGGCGCAGCAGCAGCAGCAGCAGCAGCAGGCGGCGGTGGCGCAGCAGCAGCAGCAGC
>Ga0307434_1000332_pt1 | contig 35452 bp, 39 predicted proteins | sample SalMarWE160220MG_FD_202156 | JGI IMG/M metagenome (GOLD analysis project Ga0307434, IMG submission 202156) | Salt marsh sediment microbial communities from the Plum Island Ecosystem LTER, Massachusetts, United States - WE1603-220 | ecosystem: Environmental > Aquatic > Marine > Intertidal zone >... | reverse complement strand
CACTTTGGAATGCGATTATGATGATAGCATTTCCACTTTGGAATGCGATTATGATGATAGCATTTCCACTTTGGAATGCGATTATGATGATAGCATTTCCACTTTGGAATGCGATTATGATGATAGCATTTCCACTTTGGAATGCGATTATGATGATAGCGCCTGCTCAAAGCATGTGACTTCAAGCCGACTCGTCACTCCTCAATTATAGTTGATAATTGTCCTTTTTGATTGCCTATACTCAATCCCTAGTCCCGATCCATCTATAATAGGTCCTCTAGTAAATGGTTCTGTCAACTCAATGTTGACTCGATACGCAAATGATGAAGACCAAGAAAAGTGGTTGTGATTAAGTTTAATTCTAAATGCTTAAAAATAAAATAACTTTAGGCTATCTGATTTCTTGGAAATCTAATCCTATCCTGATGTCCCATTGACAAAAATCTATTTGAAAAGGAGGCACGGGTTGATACGTGTTAGTGGCGGAAAATGTGTACAAATGCGAACTTTTCCGTCTCAGAAATGTTCGCACCGACGATTCCGATATGGAAATATTCGGCATTTCTGAACCGGAAATATTTGGTCAGGTGACTAGCTAGGATATCACATAGAGGGAGCCATATGTAATTACAATGTGTACGAGTCCACTAAGCGAACTAAGGATATTGTGGGCCGGCGGTATGAGACGAGCATATAGAACATTCCTCTCCAGTGGCTCATATATCGCTCCTGAGTTAGATGCTTTTTACTCGGATTGGATCTAATAGTCATCATACTCAGTTCTTGTCGCTCGCTCCTTCTCTTGCACTTTTTTGAAATACAAGACATCGTCATGCAACTCTTTGGTCGGGTCAGAGATGTAGCTTTCTGAGCGATTTCTATCGTATTCTTCCGTCATTCTGTCTACAAGATGGACTCTCCATGCCTTGTAGAACATAAAGGCTTGCGATTCTTTTAGTTCCGGGATAGGTATGATGAGAGATGCTTCCAACTTTCCGTCAGCTATTTCCTTTTCAATATGTTCAATACACCTTGATACCATCATGGTATCTATTTCTCTCCACTCCATTTCATTTCCTACCTTTTTTCAAGACATCCCTTACCAGTATTCTATCACACATTATCAAACTTTCTCAATGCCGCATGTATTTCTTCAGCAACGTCCTTGTAAACAACCGCCTCTAATATGGCATGGTCCATCTCACATTCTTCACTTATCTTTATGAAATTCAAAAACTCATGAGTCAAATCCTGCTTGATATTTGCATACTCGCGCTTTTTTTGACCCGCGGTATCGGGTTCAACCCGCTCTTCATCAGCAAGTCTATTAGCAAGTTCGTGTAGCCTTCTTTCCCTCTCTTCGGAGTCTACATAACTAATTGGGGCCGACATTACTAAATTAATTTCACCGCTAGAATATTTAGGCTTTCTTTTATCTATGAAAGATGTTCTCAAAAGGTTGGCTTCAGTCTTGGTAGAATAGAACCGAGGTATTATTCAGTTCAATAGTACGTCTGTATTACCAAAAGATCATATAGAACACCCACTTCTCAAATACCAGACGTCAAATGACGATTTTCTTAAAGGTAACTACTATCAGTCAGGTCAGTTTATTAGACAATCTAAAAAAAGAGTTTAGAAGCTGCTATTTGTTGGTCAGTCGGCAAATATTATTCGTGGACCAGCATCGTTGGAATAACTAAGGCCCTGGACCGCCTGGACCATTGCCTCCGTTATTGTTACCGCCATTGCTATTATTGTTACCACCATTGTTACCTTGTTGTTGATCGCCGCCTTGTTGAAAAAAAATTAGTTAACAATATGTATCCTGAATGTCGATCGAAGAGATCCGAAGATTATGGTACTACCGTCGCTCAGACTTTTCAATCTTCTTTTTCGCTTCCCGTTTGATAAATTGTAAGTCTCTGCTTACGGTTGATTGATCAATACCAAGTTCTGATGCTATTTCAGATTAAGTTAGACCTTTACTATACAGAGAAATTATTCTGGATAATCTGTTTTCTCTTTCAATGTTTATCGTAGTTAAGTTCTCCAAAGTGATTAACCCTAGCCAAGACCCAGACAAAGGAGAGTCAGAGTATTTGGCACACAGTAGTACTAAAGTGGGTGTTTACCAAAAACCTTTAGCGATTGTAAAACGAGATGATTTAGGCAACATAATCCCAAGCAAAATGAATGGACGAAAGGCAATGTTCTATATAAAATTTGAACCCAACGTCGGTGAAAAAATTCTGGATGAGTTCAGAGGCGAGTGTAAAGGATACGTCTTAGCAGTAGCGGTAAATAACGGTACTGAAAGTTGGTATGGATCAAAGTTCACGATTACGTCTTCCATGTGTGCCTGTAGGCATGACTTATATTATCTGGAATTTCGTCAAGTCTTATGGTTTCAATTCATACTATTGCCTGTGTGATACCTGTATTCCTTGTCTCTCTATTGTATGGGTATTCAGAAGTGTTTGCAACTACTACTAATCAATCCCTTGATTTAACTCAAGATGAACAAAGGAACAAGGACATTGTGCTAGCCATGATCGATGCATTCAATACTCGAAACGTAACAGCGCTGGATGATTTGATAGCCCATGACATAACAGAAAATAGACCAGGCGTTGGACAAGGCATAGAAGCAACTAAAGGATTTTTGGTATCCTTGATGCAAGCATTTCCAGATTTCAATACTGAGATAGAGCACATTATTGCCGAAGGAGATTTGGTACTCGTCTTCACTAATACAACCGGTACCCATGAAGGCGAGTTCATTTTTGCTCCAGGAGCACCATCTACTGGCGAACAGGTTTCATTTAGAACTGCCGATTTATACAGAATCGAAGATGGAAAGATAGCGGAACACTGGGATGTCATCGAGATTCTTGATATGATGGCTAAGATAGGTGCCATATCTTTCAACGTGCCTTAACAGTAAGAAGTAGTAGAGTCGAGACTGGCGGTGGGGCCTGATCTGAATACATATTTCTAGGCATTTCTGTATATCGTATGAGTTAAGTTACTCGTAACTGCCTAAAGACACTTCCGAATGGAGATATAGGTATTAACAAACTGTTCCAGCTATTTTTTCACTTTGCAATAACTAAAGAAAATGTAACAAGACTTAACAGACAGTCATATTTCACCCAATTCAGATAAACCAATTAGAAAAAAGTAATAACATTAATGAAAAGCAGAGGTTCTACAACCGTAGCGGCAATAATGACGGTATTATTACTTGGAACGATAACAGTAGTCACTATCACAAATCCTGAAAACGTTTTTGCGTACAAGACCCAATCAGCGTCTCAGATGAGTGCTTGTGGAAATGAAATTGTACCTATAAACACAGGATGCCAGAACACGGACTCACAGATTCAAGGAGATGAGAATGGAGCAACATTAAGAGCAAAACAGACACTTCCTGAAATGAATTTATTTCAGAAAGAACCACCTGAAACACCTCCACCAACAGAACCACAAACATGCGTGGGGTGTCTAGCCCCACTCTTAGAGCATGAGGGACTAGCAAGTGAAGTAGCATACGCTGCTTTGAACCTTCCCGGAATCCCTGCCGGAACCCCTGGTGAGGATGAACAAGCAATATCGGTAGTGTGTGAGGCTCTTGAATGTGGTCTTATCAGCTTCGATGAATTAATCATGCTATTAGAAAATAACGCAGATGTGCAAGAGGCGTTGATGACGGAGGAAGTGGAAGGAATAATAAACTGCTTAAAAAGTATCCCAGGTTTACCGAACTGACAATAAGTGCTGACAGGACACACCTACTCAGTTTTTATCTTGTCATTTTCGTATACAATACAGCTAGACACAGCATCCAAAGTAATGAGAGCTTGACCATACATTGATAGGATTTCGTTACCAACTAGAATGGAAAATAATTCTCTTATTAATAATTATGTTGGCTAAATAGTACTATAATACTCATCTTTTGTCAAGAATTGTTAATCAATTGATCTAAACAATGTTCAGGCAAACACAAAGGCATGGGTACTCCAAAAATAAGAAATGACAGTTGAATTATACGAAAAGAAAGGTATCCCTAATCTGAATGCCTCAGAAGATGAATGAAAGAAGTATTGGAATTCTTGTAACATTAATGAGATAATCAGTACACTAGAGAAGTTAATTAAGAAAAGAGAGACCTATTGACAACAAATTCCTGTATATAAGAGCACTTGAGTGTAAAGATGCAATAAACAATACTTTTCGTGAACTAGTTGACAAAAATAGCAAACTTATTGAGGATATAAAATTGGGGAAAAATTAGGGTTACCTTTCTTAGAATTATGCCGATCATTTCTAAAAAAAGGGAATATTTATCACTATCGAGGATCGGGCTTGGCGAGCTCCTTCATTTAGCTGTATTATCGGTTTCCCAAAGGGCAAAGGTGTTGTTCTCTGTATCTAAACACACACCAAAGTAGCCCATACCTGGTACTGGAGTCTTTTTCATTACAACTTTGCCTCCCAACTGTTCCACCTTAGAGGAATGTTCCTCAACAGATTTCACATCAATATAGTTTGTAATACCCTGTTGCTGAGGATTCTGTCTATTCATCATGCCACCACCTACGGCCTTATTTCCTTTTTCGTCTGTAGTGGTTACCATCCAGTATTCCATTCCATTGGGCATATTTTCACTACCTGGCCATTTTTCGATATTCCATCCAAACAGCTCATTGTAGAACTTTCGTGATCTTTCGATATTATCTGACGGAATTTCAAAATGCACTATTGTTGGCATATCAATATACGAATACCTCAAGTTAATAAGTATGTAGGGAATCCAAAATATAGTTAATATAGAGACCAAACCGGGGCAAACAACGAACCAAGAATAGCAACACTGAAGTCTCTCGTCTATTAATGACAGAAAAATAAATATCAACTGGTCGAATTCGTCCCAGTCATATTTCCGTCTGTAGTTTGATTGGTCGTCATTATATCATTCTCTGATAGTATCGTTTCTTCTACTTGTATTTCTTTTGCAATCGTGTTTGACACCATGTCCTCATCGTTTTGTGCAACAGCATTCTGAGCAGACATTAGAGCAGATGCAACTACCGCTACTATTATAACCAGCAGACTAACTACTTTTGTATTCATTAACCCCAAGAAAAGTTAGTTGGATTATTTATATCGAATTCTATGCATTATCTAACAATTTAATATTAGTTCTATCAGTATCCTCTATACACATATTATTAACTCCTAGCAAATGTCATTTGGAGGACGCGGTATCTATTCCATTCGTATTCACCTAGATGCTCACTATAATAACTAACGAATATTTGAATTGCTCAAAGAATGGTACTCCCAACAACAAGTATGTTAGGGGCAGTTCGACTGATGTAGCTACTACCAACAACATCCTAAATACTCTTTGGTTAGTCATCTTGATATTTCTTGAGTTCTAACAGTATTATGTGATAAATTATTGGTAGGTGTTAATTCTGAGAACTCTTTCTAGAAGAAATATATAATATGAGTAACGCACTGGTGTTACCCACCTTATTTATAACAAGTTCTGAGTTTGTATTAGAATATGAGGCCAAGATTCAAGTCGGTGATACGTATTCCTGTGATTATGATTATTACAGGGTTATTGGTACTGTACTCATTCTCTATAATGATAAATGGCAATCACATATTTGCCAAATATGAAAACACTCAAACACAGTCTCTTTTAAATGACTGTCAAGCAGGTAACGCTGGTAGCGCCTCTAATTGTGCAATAACTAGCCCCCAGACACAAGCAGATGGAGTAGCCAGTACTCCTACAAATCTACAAATATCCGATATAGGAATTCAAGGACCACAAGGTGACCGAGATCCAGAGGGAATGCCTGAAGATGTACAGTCTCTGGAAGTTAGACAACAACCTGGCAACTTAGTTACGGTGGCCCCTAATACGGCAGGTAATTCTACAGCGACATGTTCCTCTGACGAGGAAGCTACTGGAGGAGGTTCTGCATGGACGTCTAGTGGGAATGCACCACCTAATCTCGGTGTTAGTACCTTTGTAGAGGAAGGTCCACCAGATTCGTACGTCATAGGCGTCGATAATAATGGTCAGGAGTCTGTTCTAATTCAGGCATTGGCAGAATGTGCAAAATTGGTACAAGCATCTTAATTCACATATGATTGGTTGTGCGTGTCGAGAACTTACTTAAGGTCGAGTAGGAGTATAGGACAGCTCCTACTATTTGAATTGTGCGTGTGTAGTGTTTAATTGTGGGTACTTCTCCTATCTCTTACCTATAAACACACATAGGTAAAACCGCATATAACACCTAGACCAATTAAGATAAGTTATCTGACATATTCCTGCAAAGATAATTCCTCATGTTCAGGTTGAAACGTTTGGTTCTGAAGTACTGTCCTAGTCTATTCCTGAATTCCGTAAATGTTAATACTAGTAGATCATCTTTGGATATATTCCAGCATTCTTCCAGTACCATAAACTCTGGTGACGCTGTTGGAAGAAAGACGGGTATTAGAGTATCCTTATGCTCTTCAAAGTACCTTCTTATCTTACAGGATTTATAGTGCTGAGGAGCCTTGTCTAAGAATAAGTAACATTTTGGGAATTTGTAATGTATTTGCTTTAGGAATTCATAGAACGTGTCCTCGTTAAATCTTTCATACGTTCTAAATAACTGCTTTCCTTGGAGGCTAATAGCTCCAAACATAGACAAATTCCTGTGGGATCCTGTTATTGTCACAACAGGTGTGGAATCCTTATAGATCCATACCTTCTTTACAAAAGTATCAAAGAAGAAGAATGATTCATCCAGTGATACCACAGTAAAATCCTTGGGTGGATGATCTAGTATTTCCTGTGCTCTTTTTTGAACTGCTTCTTCTCTTTAACGGAAGCAGTGTTTACATGTACTCTTCTTGGTACCTTCAGTTTGAATCCCCATCTGTGAAGCAATGAATAGATATAGATTTGATGGTAGCGTACTTTTCCTTCTTTTACTATCATTTCATGCACCTGCTGCGTTGTCCACTCCTGTTTTCTTTCCTTTAATCTCTTTCTTATCCTGATAGCAATTCCTTCAAACTAGACATCCTCAAGTATCTATCGCGGAGTGTGAGTTAGCGAATTAATGTTATTAAGTCTAGGACTAAGCAGCAAAGTGTAACCCATGTGGGTAATCAAGAATGTAACCTGTCTATGTATTTACAACACTTAGCTAAGACAAAGATGAGATTCCAGGGAGAGGTATACTGATTAATAAGATTGACTAATAAGATTGGCTAATGGTTAACTTTATATTGACGATTGGCCAGCCATCATGGCCACACCAGATATAGGTTATATCTTGCTGCCAAAACTAGTCTATAACATGACACTATAAATGGTTAAGACCAGATTTGTGGGAATAGTCACTTCTGTTATTAGATCATGTATGAAACCAGAGTCGAGATCCGAAAACACAGAGAATAAAGAAAAGGATTGTCAGGCTTGAAATAAAGGATGACAGTTACATGATGCGTTACGAAAAAAAGTTTAGTCTTATGCTAACCCGCTAATTGAGCTCCTGCGACCACAGCTGATGAGTTTCTTGCAGGATTAGGATCATCAATAGGTTCTTCTGTTACAATGATCAAGTCATACGGCGTGTCCGTGGACTGTAAAGTGGTCGCTAACCCATTATCTTCAAGTTGACCCAGTGCCAGATCGGTGTCTGTGGTACTATCTACCAGCCAAGCTTGATATGACATGCCGCTCGTAGGTGAGATGTCCACGTTCACTTGAGCTCTTATTCCTTCACGGTCGTTTCCAATACTGTATGTACCGAATTTATCGCCTCCAAAAGGATTATCTCCTTCAGGTACGGTAAGATCTCCACTACTTTCCATCTGCTCTTGAGCTTCAGCTGTTCCAATATGAAGTGAAGTGCCTGCAGTTAACGAAGTAGCCAATACAGCTACTACCAGAAGTAGGTACAATCTATCCATTGTCTACCTGAGTCTTAACAAGGGTTGAGAATTTTAATCTATCGATCCTAGATTCTAGATTCTAGCACAGGTAGCACGATATCGAAGGATGAAGCAAGTTGCTGATATAGATACGTTGCTTGCATATAGGCGGAACGGTGAGATACTAGACAGGTGTGCCACATAACACTGGCGCATCACTCAGATGCGCTTAAATATCTCAGGGTTATTCTGTGATTCATGCATACAAGGACCTGGGAAATAACTATCATGTTAGGAAGTCTTGTTGCACTTACCATTGTTGTTTCGTTACAGAATATCTCACCAGCACTTGCGCAACTAGACCAACAGACCTTTACATCTCAGATGTCAGGAGAGGAAGAAGTTCCCCCTGTCGATGGTATGGCCAGTGGAACAGCTAAATTTAATTTAGGTTCTGATGGAAGTTCTATAGATTATCAGCTGAATGTTACAGACGTATCCGGTGTTACAGCTGCTCACATCCATTCAGGCAATGTGGGCGAAAATGGACCTGTCATTGTGACTCTCTTTGAGTCAGACACACCAACTAATCAAATTAATGGTGTCCTAGCAGACGGTACATTTTCGGCTTCAGACTTAGAAGGTCCAATGGAAGGTATGGAATTATCAGACCTAGTTTCTGCAATGAGTAACGGCGTCACATATGTTAATCTTCACACACAGACAAATCCTGAAGGAGAGATTCGAGGGCAGATATAGAATATATCACTACACCAGCGTACACATCTAATAAACCTCAAAGCTGGATCGGCTTTAACCCTCCAAGAGAAGATTCTAGAGAAACGATCAGGACAGCGCAATCAATGGGAGTCGATGTCAAAATGATAACAGGAGATCATATAGCTATTGCTAAAGAGATTTCTAGAGAAGTGGACCTGGGTACGAATATAGTTGAAGCATCAACAATACTTGGTAATAAAGATAGTAACAAGATTTCGAAAGAGAGCATTATTGAAAAAGCTGATGGGTTTGCTCAAGTCTTTCCTGAGCATAAATATCGTATTGTAGAACATTTACAAGAAAAAGGACATATTGTGGGAATGACAGGTGATGGAGTAAATGATGCTCCAGCTTTGAAAAAAGCTGATATTGGAATAGCAGTTGAAGGGGCAACAGATGCTGCAAAATCAGCAGCAGGTATTGTACTGACTCAACCTGGTCTTTCTGTGATTATAGATGCAATAAAAGAAAGTCGCAGGATATTCCAGCGCATGAATAACTACGCCATATACAGGATAGGGGAAACCATCCGGATTCTTTTATTTCTTACTCTTTCTATAATAGTCTTTAATTTTTATCCAATTACTCCGCTTATGATTGTACTGTTGGCTATCTTAAATGATATGCCTATTGTTACAATTGCTTATGATAATGTCCGTCAATCACCTCAACCAGAAAGGTGGAATATGAGAACAATATTAGGAATAGCAACTACTCTTGGAATAATAGGTGTTGCTTCTACTTTTATTTTACTGTATATAGGAACTGATATTTTTCAGCTTAATCCATCTATGCTACAATCATTCATTTATTTAAAGCTCTCAGTAGCTGGACACCTATTTCTATTTGTAGCTAGGACCAGACATCATTTCTGGTCTATTAAACCGGCTCTGCCTCTATTTTTAGCTGTCGTATGCACACAGGCTGCTGCAACACTGATCGTTGTTTATGGCGTATTACTTCCAGCAATAGGTTGGCAGTTAGCAATATTTGTCTGGCTATATTCTTTGATAGAATTTATTATTGTTGACTTTGCAAAAATACCAATCTACAATTTGCTGGAACATAAAGGAGTGATATTCCATAGATGATAACTTCTTTTGATAAAAGAAGAGTCTCTGATAGCTTTGTGGAACCTACCAGATCTACATTTAAGATTATAAAGTCAATTTTGGACTCGGCAAATTTCTCTAAAATGCGCTGAGTTTCGTTAAGTGAAATATTAAACTCAGGTCTTACTCTCAAGGCTCTCCATATTCTAATCTGTGAATCTTCAATTACTGATTCTCAGGAATACTAATAGACGTCTCCTTCTTTCTAACTCGGCTAACATCTTGCCATTTGTACGTTGGCAGTCAATATCTAAAAATCTACCTATCTGATCTAGCGTACCAATTCTATGATTTGGAACTTCTAACTCTCTTTTCAGGCATTCAGACATTCTGGAGATATTCCACGGTTGGGGTAACTCGTTTCAGAGCTAGCGAGAGGGATTCTTAGTTTTCCTCCTGTCCACAAAGTGTACTATAAGCGCAATTATAGGAGGCGTTAACCATCAGAGTGACGCCATTGTCTGCTTGATATCATAAGTAATAGTAAGACGGGTTATCAAAAGAAATTGTTTCTTGCATACAGAAAAGTCCTGGAGCAAAATATTGATGCTGTTGATCAGAGGATCGATGAACTTTAGCTTTCCATAACTACCGCGCAGAGATGAGAGACAATTTAAGCATCAGAATTTGCAACATATACTACGTTTGTTTTCGAATTGAGTTATCTCTCTGACAATAAATAGCTAATTGAGAATTGGTCAAATTTATCAAAACCAATTAGTACATCTACAACATCTTTAAGTTATGAGCTATTCAAAGGCTCCAGGCTGGTCACGCGCTGCTCAGATCGGGCTTGGAGCTATTGCAATAATTCTCTCGATATTAATTCTTGTCTTTCCAGGAATAGCAATAGTATCAATTGTTCTGATAATCGGTGTCCTCTTGCTGATTGTTGGCATTGAAAGTGTCATAAGCGGTCTTTTCGTCAAGAGATGGATGGCTAGTATTGGCTTGGGCATTATAGTCATTATATTAGCTCTCATAGTAATAGCTTTTCCAGCAGGAACAACAGTATTTCTGATAATACTGATGGGAATCGCTCTCTTGATTGATGGTATTTCTCGACTTGTTCATGGATTTGGGGATAAGGAGAGTCGAGGATGGTCAAGAGGATTTCGTATCGGTGTTGGAGCACTTGAAATTACATTAGGTATCTTGGTAATGGCCTCACCTGCATTGGGAGTTGCCTTCGTAGCCTTCATAACTGCAATAGCACTGTTGATAGTAGGCATCCAAATGGTTGCGGGTGGAATATCTGGCAGAAGAACGAGAATGCTCTAGTAGTAATAGTCCATCGCCTTTTTGCAGGCTACTATTGGTTACGGTATCCTGGTAGAGGTAGCAGGAATGTCTATCGAATAGTTGCGTACAGACAGGCAAGACTCAATGGCATAGCAAGTAAGAGAAGTAATGCGGGTAGAACACCAAAGATATCATCTGAAAAGAATAAGCAGATGATCAAGGATGTAGTACTAAACAAGTCTCCTAGCACATTTGGATATCTGAAGAACACATGGAGTATCACATTGTTAGCCAAACATCTGACTAAGGTACTTGCAGCCATGCATAACCAGCACGTATATGATGAAAGGAGAACAGCAAAAAATACTTCATAGTGGAACAAAAAAGATCAATGCGTTCATAACCTTACTATATCCTTTAAGCAAAGTAAAATTCAAGATAAGTAAGACTAGAACAAGTCAAGATTTCATAGATCATCTTAAGAATGCAAAGCGATACGTGAAGAGCAATAGAGTGAAACGATTGATCCTTGTAATATATAACACATCGTTTCATATAAGTAGGAAGATATTTCTTGAATAAACAAGCTAGATGGCTTACTGTAATATATCTACCAAAAAGATCACCAAATCTAAATCCAGTTGAAACAAAGGTAAACCTTAAGAAGGATATCTGCTCTAACTATAACAACTATCGCTAACTCTAACTATAACTATTTGACAGTTGCTGTAACAAAGTATCTAAGATCTATTGGTAGCGGCGCAGAATATGATACTTGACTTAATATCTTGTTGCTCTATAACAGTTTCTATCTGACTGTCTTATGGCTTCTCCCAGTTTTTGGTAAAGTTCTGCTGCCTTGTCCGGAACATTTTTTTGCATGCCTCCGCAACCCTCTCAGCATCAAACGTATTAAAAACATACTGCAAGGCTATACTCGAGGCCGAAACAAGATCTCCATCTCTAAGGTGTAGCTGTAGAGTCTACCATTAGAGCAGACAATGGCTATAGCATACCAGCAATGCATTTAGAAAATCGATGTCAGTATTAGGACTAAAACTTGAACTCATCTCTTGTAATACTCCAGAGCAGAATGGTCATATCGAATCATTTCACAAGACACTAAAGAAAGAGTACATCTGGCTTTGTGATTTACATACATACCAGGAAGCAGAAGCAGCAATTAGAGATGCTTTTGTAGGAAGGGTAATCTTACAGGAGTAAAAGCAACAAATAGGCACTAGGGAAGTTTGGCAAAATGAGATTGACACTCTCATACTTGTAAGCGGGCCTCGGCGTTCAGACGATGATAGGACTACTTCATTTTCGTTCTTGCGATCATGTAATAGTTCTGGAAGTCGTGGGGAAGTTCTTTTACTTCAATAGTTCCAAATCCTGCGTCTCGAAGCATTTCTACTGCTTTCTCTTTACCCCACACCGTACCGAGCCCAGCACCATCTTCGGCTAGAGATACCGTCATACAATGCATGCATGATGCAGCATATAGAAAAGGTCCAATTGGATGATCGATGTTATTTTCAAGAGCAGAAGACGCTGAGATATCCTGCATTAGGAACGTCCCTGTTTCGGGTCTTAAGAGGTTAGCAATATTTCTCAGTACACTGGCTGGATCTCTCTGATCATGAATAGCATCGAATGCAGTAACAAGATCAAACTTTCTTAGTCTTGAAATTGAAAGTTGCTCAGACTCTGAGACATCTTTCACCTCAAAGGTAACGTTCGTGTTCACTAATCGAGAAGCTTCTTGCCTTGCATTAATTATAGCCTCTTCTGAGATGTCGTATCCTGTGAACTTGCTTCTGGGGAATCTATGTGCCATCGCGTTTACCGCTCTGCCACTACCACATCCAATGTCCAATACTGAAATACCGTTTTCAAGCTCATTTTGTAATCCTTTAACAAGTGGAATTATCCCATCGAAAAGTGCGGCTAATACAGTTTGAGTACTATCTTCAGCCATCACTTCGTGGAAACGTGCGAAGGATGAGTATGGGACGCCTCCCCCTTTTTCGAAACATCTTACGATCTGATCTTCCACTTTAGCACAAGTGGGTATCCACTGCATAGCCGAAGCAAAATTATATGAACCTGAAGCCTCACCGGCCCTTGTCAGAAAATCTGCTTTAGCCCCCCCAAGATAGTAGGCCTTGTCCTCAGAACTGTAGTCTACAATCTTGCTCACAACCATGGCTCCAAGCCATTCACGGACATATCGTTCATTCAGCCTTGCTTTATCAGCTATATCTTGGCTGGTCGAGGGTTTGTCCATGGAACCCATGACGTCAAATAGTCCTGTTCTATGTCCTATCGACAACATCAAGGATAAAGCACCTTTGTTAAGTGTATCTAGCATGTATTCTTGAAACTCAAGGGTAGAAGATGTAATCTCTTCAATCTTGCCTTCCTTCCTGGAATCTCGGATACGTTGGCTACCGTTTACCAAGTAGTAAAGGCTACATTTTAGAGTATATTTAAGCATATGTTCGTCTGCGTGACTGAAACTTGGACTCATGCACATCTGTATTGATTTTGAAGTATCTGATCAGATTTTTAGGTTAGTCAGCGTATAGATAATGCAGGTTAGGTTGGTCTACCGTAGCCCCCCTTGGTATATTATCCAAATGACATCTGGTACTACATTCGGGCCTAGCCACGTCACTACTGAAGAGAGACTTGTAGGAGCCGTCGCCATGATCGTTGGGACTGTATTAACTGGAATTTATGTTTCGACTATTGCTGTCTGGTACATTACACGAAGAATTGTTGGACGTAAGAGCGATCTGGATCAAGAAACAAAATACGGGATCATAAGTAAGATAAATGGATTAGAAGAATTGAGGAAGACCTAAAAATTCTTCTAACAATGATCGAAAACCTTCATCTAAATTTGCATGGTTCAAAAGAAGGTCAGTCCCCCCGTGGATATCTGCCACTACTGATAGGGAAAGCAGGCGGGTCAAAATTCGGAATATTCAAGACTCAGGACTCCAGAGAAGTGCCAATTTTGGCCTCACTTCTGTTTTTGCAGTCATTCTTGCGGAGGTACTACAATAGATGCTTCATTTATCGAATTCTGGTTGTTTGTCATATCAATTGGGGTTCTACCCTTTCCTCTGATTGTGTATCCATTTTTCCAATTGTGGTAGATTCTTGTAAATATATCATGGATCCAGACGTTTCCTAGAGTAAGGTAATAATGCATGATAAGAGATTAAATACTTGTGATGAAGATCAATTGGCCCACTTTTTTGGATGCTGTGATCACTCAGACCTAGGCCTTTAGTCCTCATATATTGAAAAAAATGTTCAACTCAAGCACTTAAGTCGCTTGTATTGCCGCAAAGTAGTAAACCAAAAGAAAATAGAATCAAAAATGTTTGATGGACACTAACTCCTCAATTGGGAATTGTGGATAAAGATGGATTCATCCATAACTGCGACGGTAAAGCCTTCAGGTATATGCACACACCTTACTAGCAGAATTCTTTCCCTCAGGTCAGCGTCTTTTTCATTTCTATAGGCTTTGTTCAAAACTGCAGTCGATATCAAAGCGAATAGAGTCAATTCATAACAGATTCAAGCTAAATTTGTATTGACCAATATCCCTAGACAGTTGTATCAAATTATGTTAGGCAGTCTACTGAATTAAAAGAGTACAAAATCAAAAAAATGTGTATGGACCTTTATTCCATCAGCTCATCAGACAGTAAATAGCGTCTGCCTAAACTACTGCCCAAATGGTGGTGCTAACCATGTTTGTGCAACAGAGTTTGACCAAGATGGTAACGGACTGAGAGAATCAGCTGGTTGCTGGGTCACTACAATATCGGTCCATGTTCGTGCATTGGTCTGTATCTCATCAAAAGATAATGTTCCACTATCTAAGACCTTTCCCATTACAAGGGGATAACCTGAGCCTTCATAATTATCATCAACAAGCCATGCGTTGAACACCCACCCTTCCTTTGGCAGGTAATTTGTCGAAAGATCAACATTTATTGTATAACCGTTCGTGCAAACATTTGCAGCTCCAAATATAGTGCCGCCATATCCGATGAGAGCACCGGTCTGACATTTAGTTAGTTCTGCCTGCGCGTGAACATTAGCTAGTGCTGATGGCGCTATTGCTAGACCTAAAGCAGCTATTACAGTAATAGCAATGATACCCTTTTGCATATTTCGTTTAGGCTTTTAGGCTATATATATAGTATTGCCAAATTGATTGTCTTCATACTTTTCGTGCTCTGATCGTATTCGGATAGGATAAGTAAAATACCAACTAAAATATCTGTGCTTTAAAGAGATACTATACGAAATTTTGTGGAGAAAATTGCGATTCTTATTATTAAGACTAATTGGATACAAAAGTAAGTAGCAACAATAAGAGTAATGAGAGGGCAGCACAGCTGCCTTCTGGAACCAGTTAGGCGCCGCGGCTACTTGTTAAGTTTTGAAGCTTCTGAACCAGGTCTCCTAGATTAGAACCTGCTTGTTGCTGCAAGTCTTGGATATTTGTTTGGTTTATGCCGAGTTGTGGCAATTGTTGCTGAAGTTGCTGTGTCAGGTTAGCAAATGCACTCGAGTCCATAAGCGTTTGGAGTTGTTCTGTGAGATTACCACCTTGGGGAATAGTCAGATTTACACCTGCATTAGAAGCTAAGTCCTTTACCTTTTCGGAAAGATTAACAAGCTGTTTCTGAACATCTGCAGACATTCCTGTCTCGTTCTGACCTTGTGCTTTCACTAATAAATTAAAGCTCGGAGAGAGTGTAATTGATAGTGCAAGAGTAGAAAGTACACCTATTGCTACTGCGAATGTCAAATTTTTATTTCCTTTCACGAATAATTTCACTGAAGACAAGTTCGTATGAGCATTATAAATGTGTTACTTGGTTCATCACAAAATTCCGCCAATTCTGCCTTTTGCCTGCCAGGTTCATGTTCCATGTTATTAGTGACGCGTTGACGTTCAGAGAGTGAAGCAGTAGTCCCTCTTGGCCTTAATAGTACCTGTTACTCCACATGTGATATATCTTGACCATTGCAAGTCTGTTGGCTCATCACTGCACCTGCAAGTGTGTCCAGTCATGATTTCGTTGGAAAAGAAAAATACGTGCGACACAATGTCTTGGCTTCCATTTTTGTCATGCCTCCTAAGCGATTCCCACTCAATCAACGACCTGGCCTTTAACAGGAGCATGTAAACACTAAAGGCCACAACCAAATTCCATTCAGGAAAATTTGTTATTCCTCTGAAGGATTAAGTCCCTTTTTCAAGCACAGTGAAGAAGTTTAACAGTTCCAAACGGCTGAAGCTTGTAAGGCTAAAGAAAAGTAAAAGAGACCGTTTGTTGTATAGTCATTTGAGGGCAGACAAGTCGGTTTCAATCAAAGTAATTGAATTTCTATGAAGTCGCAAGCCGAGCAGCATGAATCTTCAAGAGCATTCTTAGGCCTTCTATAACAACTAACGCGTTGACGACCTCCTTTAGGTTCATCTCATGTACTCTTTCTAGGATAGCAGCAAACACTGGATGATGTGGTTTCAAGTCCTTAATCCTTTCTTCTACCATTTCATCAGTGATGGCTTTTTCTCGTGTATTCACAAGTCGCAGAGCGCGAGCCTTCAATATCCATTCTAATCCTTCAGAAAGAACAAGCACTCTTACGGTGTCCTCCAGACTCATTTCGTGTAAATTTTCTAAGATAGTGACAAGTAGCGGGTGCCTAGACTTTAGTTCTTTGATTTTTTCTTGAATCATTTCATCGGTAATTTCTCTTTCAAGCATGTGAATTATTCCATTAAGGAAATATTTATAGTTGCTCACAATTCAAATCAGTGTGATCCTTCCATTTCTATCGGAAGGCAATGTACGCCGAGATCAATGTCAGATCCAGGTTTCTATCGTGCTAGAATAAGTAGATTGATTGAAACAGGCGAAATAGTGGATGAAGCTGAAAGATATAAACTGCAACAACCACTAACCACAAAAGGGTTCAATCCCTACGGTCTTCTATTTCTCACAGTTCGGACTCCTTCCAGACTATGCACTTAAAAAGAAGACAAGGTGGTCCATGAACTCCAGACATATGGGTGTAATGATGCAAAGTTCTATGATCCATTAAAACGGAGGATACCTACTGAGCAAGTAGTGCACGAGCAGCACCAGAAATTCCTGGACTGTTGCACGATCCATTAGCATCTTAGTCCACGTACAGTATTAATTAGGTCATTTGATTGAACATATTGTAACAAAACAGAAATTCTTATTAATCATAACCCCGCCTAATAAAATTGGAATGAATACGAAAGTTAGCTCGTTTTCTATTGGTGCATTACTAATTCTTAGTGGAGTTATAGCAACAGGTCAGGTGATAGCTCAAGACGAAAATGAATTTACAGCAGAGCTGTCTGGTCAAAACGTAGTTCCGCCAACGGGATCGGAGGCAACTGGTCTGGCCGAATTCCAGATAATAGGGACGGATAGCGTAGGTTATACTATTAATGTTACAGATATACAGGACGCCACGTCGGGACACCTGCATGAGGGTATCGAAGGAGAAAACCGACTTAACCTTATCCAGTTGTTTTTCTACGACAGTCCGATGGATCAAGTATCAGAAACTGGTACAATTACAGCTGATAATTTTCAGTCAGGAACAACGACAGCCCAACAACAGCTAACTGATTTCATAACCGCCTTGAGAGCTGGAGCGATCTATGTAACCGTCAGTACCGAACAAAACCCAGATGGAGAAATTCGTGGTCAAATAGCTAGATCAACTGGAGCTAACACTGCTGAAGACTAATCCCCCAATACTGTGTCTACGCCTAGTTTACCCTAAAGCTCAAGAATGATGATACAGTCTACAGTACCATTGTAAGAGCCTTCGGGGGTTTCTTTGGCTCGGGTGAGATAATAACTATCAGGCTGGCAGAGGTACTTAATAATGAATTAAAGTGTCATGTTGCAATCTGCAGCTGGCATTCATGTAACATTCTGCTGATTCCAGATGATATTTGACGGTGTGATTTATCTAGAAGCATCACCTTTCCCCCCCCTAAATTAATACAGAAGGTAACATCAGTTTGTCTACTTTATTCAGGATACGAGACTGCGTCAGTAATCCCAAGTACCGTTGAATGTCGGAAGGGCATCTACTAGGGATTCAGTAGAAACCTATCTCCAAAAATCAATCATTCATTTGTTCTCTTTGGCATATCTGGTAGTAACACTCGCCCGATTCCAGATGACACCTGACGGTGTGATTTATTTAGAGGTACATCTCAATAATCTCTATTGGTGTCTGGAAAATATTTTAACAAAGGAGTTAAAGCACTTGACGACCCAGATTTAGGACATGTAGTAAGAGAAACACCTGATAAAATCATAGTTTTTGGCAAACAGAATAAAAGGTATGACATACCCACCTCCGAAATTCGACAAGTTGGTGCTAATGTCCTTATAGGACTAGATCTGGCCAGCATAGAACATCAGTACAGTATGAATCGTAATGCTCCTTTACCTACGAGCAGAAAAGACCCGTGGACCCAGTCCGATAACCAAGTAGATTTAGGTACTTATGAAGGAAAATATCCTCATTCATTATTCAATAAGGGAGTCAGAACAGAAAATGAAGATCATGTTGGACACGTTATGAAGGAGACGAATGATAAGAGTTTTTGGATATGGAAATGATCGTTTTGACATACCGAAATCTGAAATCATAGCTGTGGGCATGAATGTGATCGTTAGAAAGAATTTTCCAGATTTGTTTGCTTACAAGATAGATAGGAATTCACCTTTACCTAGTGGTGAGCCTGTTGAGAAGATTGATGAAGAGCCATATCCAGAATATTACCATGGACCCAAGGATGATGAAGAAGACGATCAAGGACGGCTATACCCAGGATAGAGAATATATCATTTAGTATAGCTAAGCCAAAAAAATGGTATAATTATACTATCTACATATTTTAGTACATAACTCTATAATAGAAGATAACTCGCGGTGAAGTTCCCTTTGTTTGCTCCATCCAGAGATCGAAAACATGATCATACCTCAATCCCAGTATTGCGCAATTGTTCTATAACCACGGGCATCGGTTCGGCTCTAAAAATAGATTGGAGCATTTTCAGAGCATTGGTCAATATGTAATTCTGGTCGGTACATACATACCGTCTTGTATCAATCAAGGGCTCATTGTTCTACGTAAGCTCGCTCAGCGTGCTCAACAATATCTAAGCCTATATCTTCTTCAACCTCTGTAACACGGAGACCAATTGTTTTGTCTATTGCCTTCATGATAACTATGGTGCCCCCAAATGCCAGACCTGTGGCTACAGCCACACCGAGAGCTTGGATTGCTAACTGCGATGCATTCCCATACAGCAAACCGTTAGGACCTGCCGGATTCACAAGTGTAGTTGCAACAAACCCAATAGCGATTGCCCCGATTATGCCGGTTATGCCATGCACTGAACCGACGTCAAGAGCGTCATCGATTTTCAACCTTTCCTTGATCAAGACGATTGCAAAATATGAAGCAAACCCTGCCACAATTCCTAAAAGGAATGCACTCTGTGCTGTGATGAAACCTGCAGTAGGAGTCGCGACGACAAGACCGCAGATAGCACCGTTTATCGCTGCGGTCACAGACGGTTTCTTAGATCTTTTCCATGATATCAAAAGCCAGACTACTGCTGATGTAACGGCTCCAATCTGGACTACAAGGAAAGCATGCGCCGCCAAGGCACCTGATGTTAGTGCACTTCCAGCATTAAAGCCGAACCAACCTAACCAAAGCAAGGATGCACCCAGAACCGCAAGCGGAATATTATTCGGAATCGCTGCAAATTCAAAATTCTTTCGGCGCCCTAGGACAAGAGCAGCTGCAATCGAGGCCATACCCGCCGAAGTATGAACTACAATACCCCCTGCAAAGTCGTATACTCCAAGATTAGCAAGCCAACCTCCTCCCCACACCCAATGTGCAAGAGGAAAATACACTACAAAGCTCCATGCCACGATAAAAATCATAAATGCGCCGAACTTCACCCGTTCAGCTAATGCACCAATAATCAGCAGAGGAGTTATAACGGCGAACATCATTTGGAATGTCGCAAATGTTACACCTGGAATAGATGGAGCATAATCCAGAGCGCTGTCAAAAGGTACTTCATTGAAGAAAGCCCATTGCAGTCCGCCAATAACTCCACCGAGTGATGGAGAGAATACTAGCGTAAATCCTATCAAGAACCACAATATTGAAAGAATTGCCAGACCCGAAAAAGCTTGCATCATCACAGATAAGGTATTTTTGCCTCTGATCAGTCCTCCATAAAAGAGGCCCAGTGCGGGTGTCATAATCATGACCAAGCCTGTAGCAACCATCATCCAGGCAGTATCACCGGTATCTATCGGCATTTCCGTGATATTGCCCCTAAGTAAGTATAAAAATTTTTGGTTCGAACAATCAACGCGTTCTTACTTATTACAAATCGGTCACCAGCAATCCAATAATAGTGGCAGCAGGTACAGCAACATGTTCAGATATCCCTCAAAAAAGTAACAAAACACAACATTTAAGGGAGAATGTTTTATTTCCTAACAAGGTTGTCTGCAGTAAATACCGAGGATCATTGATGCCGTCAGCAGATTTTGTGTCCCCAATGATCTTTTGAAGTTCGTCGAAATATTTTTCTTCATTAACCATATTTTTCTCGAGAGTCGGTCAGGTTGACCTATTAATCAGCAACTGCAAAAAAGGAACTGTTGAAACCTTTCAAGAAAGGCGAATTACTGGTGAAGAAATATGGGGAATACCTGGCGTTCTTAAGATACTAAACCTCCTAAAAGTATCAAATCCCAGGACTGCTGGAAAACGAATTCTAAAAGCCTGATGATGACTATATGGATACAAGTACTAGATATACCCGGTGATGGTCCAACTTTGTCTTATAACTGCTTCATACACCCTGCTAAATACGGATTAAGATACGTAAAAACTGTTTTAGCACTATAGCATTTTAAATATGCCATCTTCTTCTGCCATCAGCATGATCCTTACCGCACTATGCCACACTATGAATAATTCAAGTTCTGTTGCTGCATGAATCCCCCTAGCCTTTAAAATCAAGCAAAATGCCTAATAACAAGTAGAGCTAAAATCATGCATGAGAAAAATGTTAACATCAGTAGGATCAGGATCTGCCGTATCGATTTTATTAGTAACACTTCTTTCCATCATACCTATAGCCTTACAGGCTACCCCTATAGGTAGCTACCCCGGCTCTGAAAATCTCACGGGGACAGAACCCGCAGACCCGAGACTCTTGGAAACCGCTAACGTTTCAGGGACATCTGAAAATCTTACGGGGACAGAACCCGCAGACCCGAGACTCTTGGAAACCGCTAACGTTTCAGGGACATCTGAAAATCTTACGGGGACAGAACCCGCAGACCCGAGACTCTTCGAGACACCGTAGGACAATGAAAGTAAGCCGGAATCCAGGAGAGTGGAGATTCAAACAGAAACCTATATGACGCGTATAGGTATAAAAATATTTCAAGATTAATTAATTGAATTCCGTTATCCCTCACGGTGTCTTTCTGTACTCGGACAGGACTGACATTCTGTAACCTCGCTATGTTAGGAGTACTAAGTACATACCTTGACTTCTCTAATCTTTCTGTCCGTGAGTTTGGCCACAAAACAACTGCTTTGCGTTAATAAATTCGCGAAAGGAGAAGAATACTAGTGACCAATATGCCTAATAGTCTCACATGACTATTAGACAGCTTCGTTCTTTTGTAGCTTTACTTGCAGGTAATTGCGCAAATGTCTATCTGTAGCATTATTATCATTAATCACAGGTTCTCAATCTTTACTGTCATTTTCCATTAGTGACTGAATCTTCCTGTCCAATTCAAGAATATTCTCATTTATTGCAATTAAGATGATTACTTTGTTCTGCGAATTTCTCCAACTTGGTTAAAAACTGTGTGTGCTAGTTCACGTACACGTTGAAGGATATAGTCCTGCTGAGTTGACGTCTTTTTCTCTCGATTATATATCCAACAACTTATAATGACTCCAAACCTCGCTCCTATAATTATGCTAAAATATGTACTTGAGGCATTAGTCATGTCAATACACTTCCCGGATTCACTTGCGTATCATGACTCATCCATCAACCCTTCCTAATTCCGCTAAAAGGCGCTTTGAGAATTGCTCCTCTTGTAATTCGAACCGTTTCAAAGATGGCTGACCGCATATCGCTAGCCCCCTTTCCCAGCATTCTAACGATTAATCCCGAGTCGTATGGCAATACAGATGCTCCTGCAGTGACATCATCATAATTTGATAGAGACAAGTTAATTTCTTCTTTTATAGATTTGACGAATTTTTTTGGGCAAAGCAGATAGACGCTGCCCACTACTGAATTTCCGTCGAGTATACCCAGTCGATTAAGGTTCTGTTTTTTTGGCTCGAGGATAGCAATGTCTGTGAATCTCAGATGATTCTCCTGATTTGTTCCTGACGCCTTCATGTAACAAATGTCATATTCGAAGGATTCACCATGTGCGACCCTTCCAGGGACGACCATCTCTGAATATATCATTGTAGCATTGTCATGGACGCGCATCTTAAGAGTTTGATAGAATCTTGAGCTTCTGTATGGTATGATTTGGTCTGGAATGAATTCAAAGTAACAATTCTCCCCTACGTCTACATTGACGATTTGTGTAGCAAAGTTTCTTTCCATCCGGTAAACCCTGGTGGCACCTTGTGTCGTGATATGGGCAAATGCACCATTAGATAAGGAAATATCCATCCTATATCTGTCACCTTGCAATATTCCCCCTGATGGCGAGATTATGTACATGTACGCCATCGAAGGTAACGCCTCTTCCAAATAAAGAGCCCTCTGCGCAAATAATGGAACCTTTGTGTACAGATCCTTTACGAAAGTTTTTCCCCTATCGCGGTCATATTCCAACTTTAATGTCAGTGCGCCTAATTTTCCTGCCCTACCAACCCCTAGCTGCCGTAACTCTGATCCATACGCAAGAATCTCAGGGGGGATATCAGCAGGAATGTAGAAATCTAATGAACCTGTACTATTACTACCAGAGGGAACATTACCAGCAGTGTACGTTGAACCATTAGTAGATGATCGAGAGCTAGCCATATCGTTACTTACCATTGATAAAACTTCTCCGTAGTTTCAAGAAGTGTGGAATATGTCTTCACTTGAATTGAACAGATTTAATGGTTAGCCTTCGCAGTAACTGCCTTTGGCGGCTGGTCAAATAACACATACTTGGCAATATGATTTGCCACTTCCTCAACTCCCTGGCCTTTTTTAGAATTGACAAAAACGTAAGGCTTATCTCCTCTGACTATCTTTGCGTCCCTTTCCATAATTGATAAATTGGCGCCTACGATCGGAGCGATATCTATTTTGTTAATTACCAACAGATCGCATGTCTCTATTCCAAGACCCCTCTTCCTTGGATATTTGTCTCCGCCCGTGACGTCAATTATATAAATAAAGTAGTCTGCAAGAGCAGGGCTAAATGTGGTCGTGATGTTATCACCACCACTCTCAATGATAATTAGATCAAGATCTGTATATTTTGATTCCATTTCTTCCACCACCGAAATGTTCATCGACGGATCCTCTCTAACCGCCGTATGTGGACATCCTCCTGTAGCCAAACCAATTACAAGATCTTCAGGCATCAATCCCTTCTCGGTTGCGAGATTTTTTCTCATCCTCTCTGCATCCTCCTTGGAGACGACGTCATTTGATATTATACCAATATTGTAACCTTTGGCAGACAGAAGTGGAACAATTTGTTCGATAAGCATTGTCTTCCCTGAACCCACAGGTCCACCAACTCCAACACGAGGTATTCTTTTGGAACTCATAAAAACTGTACCCAGGAATCACGTTATAAACATTTTTGAAGACATTTTTTCATGCGAAATTTGGATCAGATCGATTCCAGGTGCAAACTGCCAGATGCCTGTTAACGGTCTGTCTATATTAGACTTGATGGTATTTACTAAACTATTTCTTAGTTGATGTATAACCATTTGACCATCAAAATGTTGCAACACACCCAGCCTCAACGCCGCCCCCACCATGCTTACAGTGAATCCATACAGCATGATTAAAGCAGCCTTATTTCGCGGAATGCCCAAACTATGTGCTGAAACAGCTAGTGCCACCGGAAAAACCCCTGTAGCACTCTTCGAAGAAATGGCTTTCAGATATTCATTCATTATTGAATGATCGGTTACAAATGATCCTACGCATCTTAACAGTTGAGTTCCCGACCTGGATGAGGCATTTCTTATTTCTTCTATCAATTTCATCGAAAAAATAACCTTGTCGACTTCCAATAAATTTGAGATGTCTTTCTTTACGACTTGTTCATATGCTGCACCTAACGCTGTGCAATCTGCGGGCCCAAGCTGATTTTCGATATACACCTTCAAGAGATTAAGTAAAACCTCTGGATCGCTTATTAACTTCCTATTACTGTAAAAAAGTGATTCCAATCCATTGGACATAGTATACATTCCACTTGGAAAGAATGAATCCGAGAGTTGTAGCAGCCCTATATCTTCTGGCCGCAACTCGAAATCATAAGTACTGGGTTCCATGGATTTTTCACTTATTTTTTTGTTATCGATCATTCTGACCATCTCTTTTTATTTTCAATGTTCGTGAGCATCGATGCTTTCGTCAGGTTCGAAAACAATCTTCGCATTCTTAATATCAAGGTAGTGATGGAATTGATGAAATAGTTTCTTAAACATCTCAATCTCTGATTCTGCTTGAATAGGAAAATATACGCGCGTTCCCTGTACCATTACTGGTCTGTGAAGGTTTCCAATTGTATGTCCGATCTTAATAAGTACTTTTGGTAAATGGTCCTGATCCTTATCAAGGTTAGTTTTGTTGATATCTACCTGAAGAACATTTTCAGGTTGCATTTCAACTACCACTATTCGGTCATCTTGTAATAGGACCACATCTCCTTGCTTCAGACGACCTCCAGGGGGAAGAGTTAAAGCAATATCTGTTCCTTTATTTGAAATCTTTCGCATTCTAGTCCTCTGAGATTCCATCCTGCTGACTAAAATACTCTCATTTTTACGACTTGTAGCAAGCCGGTCATAGGTCGATTTCAAGTTAACATCCGTGTTTATGTTACCTAGAATATGATCAATAGTTATCAAATTAGACATCTTGAACCTCCTGATCCCTAGTAGCGGCTGTCATCATCTCTGCTTGCGGTTGCGGTGTTTGTGATACCTTGATATTAGCCTTGACTTTCTCGATCATATCACATAACCTCTGAGTGTAATCAACTTTTCCGTAATGACCATATGATGATTGACCAACAAGAGCAAACACCAGCCCACTATCTTCTATCTTGATATTGGCCCCTATTTCAAATTTTTCGGCAATGACACACTTTGTTACCTTATGAATAGTGTAATCAAGATTTATGTGAGAAGCAGGATCGATGAGACCGGACATTGATTGAATCTTTCTACCAGAAACGACCACATGTCTAATTTGAGTAGGATCAATCACCAAATTATTTTCATCTATGTTGGATTCTTCCACACAGTGACGTATTATCACCAAATCTAATGTATCACCACCATTTCTCCTACATGTTACCTCTTCGTTTCAGAGACAGATTGAGGGCTCAGGTCTTCAGCAGCTAAATTCCTGTCTATTCTAAGAACAGATTTTGCTATCTCCCCGGCTGCTGTAAGTGCCATGGTCTTGACTTTTAGAGGGTCTAATATTCCTCTTTTCCACATATCCACAGGTTCCCCTGTATCGATATCTATACCAAATCCTGATGGACGAGCCTTTGCAGCCATGACCTTCTCTAATCCATTATAACCGGCATTGGCTAGGATCTGCCGCATTATACTTTCGAGTGCAGATACAACGACTTCAAGGCCTACTTGCTCCAATCCTTTAAGCCTCTGTTGTTTTACCTTTTCTATAACGTGCAGCTCAGCCGAACCTCCTCCTGCAACAACACCTTCATTTAAGGCTGCCTCTGCAGCATTTACTCCATCTATCGCTGCTCTCCATCTTTCAAGAGACGTTTCCTTCGTGGTTCCCGAAACAATCATAGTAACCATATTCTTACCAGCTCCATTTTCAAGATAAACTACTCCTTTCTCTTCATCTTCTCTAACTATTTCTGCATAGCCTAAAGCTGCGCCTTCCTTTGTATTGTCGGGACTGTTTGTTTCATTCAACTCCTCCAGCATCCTAATGGGTTTGGCTTTCGTATATCTTGAAATATACTCTATCTCCTCAGCGGATATCCTAACCGCGAATATTCTTTTAGCAACAAGTAGGTCCTCAATTACCTGATCCACCTCTGATGAAGCAATAAGGATGGTATTTGCGCCGGTAGCGATCATCTTATCAACGAGTTCTTTAGATTTAGAAACCCGGTCCTTTTCCATGCTCAATATTTCCTCATATTTGCTTCCTTCCTTCACCCACGACTCCTTCACGGGTTTCAAATCCATCTTGACAATAAGTATTCGGGCATTAAGCACTTCATCTGGCATCTCGGGGTCTATTTTGTTCCTTTCGAGAACTATACCATTTACAACCACATCATCCATGTTTGTACGTCTGATGACCATTATAGATTTATCAAAGTCATATAACCCACCATATCTTGCATTATCCCCAACTGTTCTCAATGCTGATACCACTAATGAAGTAAGTCTCTGTCCGTCCAACTTTGAAGATAGAGAAGTCCTGACAACATGCTCGAGTTCGGGATTAGAGATGTTTATGCTTCTAGTTTCCTGCATAAGGAGATCGCATGCATGCTTTACCCCGCTCTCGATACCTTCAACTACCTTAGTTGGATGCACTCCCAATTCCTTAACTAATCTCTTTCCCTCCTTGATCATTTCTGCAGCCATTACCACAGCGGTTGTGGTACCATCTCCAACTAACTGTTCCTGTCTTTCGGCTATTTCAACAATCATCCGTGCTACAGGGTGGATCGCGCGCAGGGAGAGAAGAATAGTCACACCGTCGTTTGATACATGGCGATTCATTGCTTGATCTATCAAGAGCTTATCCAGTCCTTTTGGTCCAAGAGTAGTTCTTACAGTATCTGCAACGGCAGTAACAGCATTAGAATTAGACTCCAAAGCATTAAACTCTACGCTTTCGGCCATAGGTCTCCAAACACCGTAATTGGGATTTGACATAACCTGTATCTTCACTAGGAAGAAATAAAGGTTCAGGCGATAAAGGGGTCAGAGAATTAAGTAGAATGGTGGATAAAATAATGGAAGGAAGAACAGCCGTTCAGCCGGCTGTTTCTGTCCCTTTAATTTTGCAAACTCCGCTATGCCATGAAGTATCTTTGTGCTGAGGATAGCTCTTTGGCAGGTTCTACTGTCGCAACTTTGCCATCCAGTTTCACTTCATATGTTTCTGGATCTATTGTGATATCTGGAGTCTTGTCATTCCACATCATGTCCTTTTTGCTAATACTTCTGCAGTTCTTGACTGGTAGTAATGTCTTTTCCAGACCCAACCTTTCCTTAACTCCTAGTCTATCTGCGGCTTTTGAAGTGAAGGTAAAGCATGTATTCTTCACTGCCTTTCCAAGGGCACCAAACATTGGCCTATAGTACACAGGTTCTGGGGTTGGTAACGAAGCATTAGGGTCTCCCATTATGGACCACGCAATAAATCCACCTTTGAAGATCATCTTTGGTTTCGCTGGAAAGAAGCCAGTATTATACATGGCAATATCAGCATACTTTCCTACTTCTAGCGATCCCAACTCATCAGCTACCCCTTGTGTTATAGCACAGTTTAAGGTTGTTTTCGCGATGTATCTCTTTGCTCTTACATTGTCATTATCACCTGTCTCCTCCTTCAATCTGCCTTTCATCTTCCTCATTTTGTCAGCAGTTTGCCAGCACCTAATAACAACTTCTCCGATCCTGCCCATTGCCTGACTATCAGACGAATACATACTGATAACGCCTTCATCGTGGAGCACGTCCTCAGCTGCGATAGTTTCGGCCCTAATTCTAGACTCGGCAAATGCAACATCTTCTGCTACCGCTGGGTTAAGGTGATGGCAGAACATGAGCATATCCAGGTGTTCATCCACAGTGTTTACTGTGTACGGTCTTGTAGGATTTGTTGATGATGGCAAGGCAAAGTGCTCACCAGCGATCTTCATTATATCAGGAGCATGTCCTCCTCCCGCACCTTCTGTGTGATAGGTATGCAATGTTCTTCCGTCGATAGCATCGATAGTGTCCTCCACATATGTACATTCATTGATGGAATCAGTATGAATTGCTAGCTGAGTGTCAGTGGCATCACAGGCACGAAGGGATGCATCAAGAACGGCAGCAGTAGTTCCCCAATCTTCGTGATCTTTTAGTCCGCAAGCGCCCGCCTCAATCTGCTCCATTTGTGTTGCAAGTGATGGGTGAGAGTCATTTCCTTTTCCCAAAAATCCCCAGTTCATTGGTGTATCCTCGACAGCTTCCATCATTCTGCTAATGTTGGTCACTCCGGGTGTGCATGTAGTGGCATTAGTCCCATCTGCAGGACCCGTGCCGCCCCCCACCATGGATGTAATGCCGTTAGAGATCGCATCGACATATTGCTGTGGAGATATCATATGCACGTGATTGTCCCAGTGTCCAGCGGTACAAATAGTGTGCTCTCCTGCTGTAGCTTCTGTGCAAGCTGACACGACCATATTATGGTCCACTTTGTCCATTGTGTATGGATTACCTGCCTTCCCTATTCCTGCTATCTTGCCATCTTTAATGCCTATGTCAGCTTTAACTATTCCAAGCGCCGGATCAAGGATAACTGCATTGGTGATGAGAAAATCTAGAGCTCCATTAGCGTTAGTAACCCCTGGAGTCTGTGCCAAACCATCTCTAAGTGTCTTTCCTCCACCGAAAACACACTCGTCGCCTGGAGTTATGAGATCCTTTTCGACTTCTATTAACAGTTCGGAGTCTCCAAGTCGTATCTTGTCGCCCTTGGTTGGTCCAAACAGATCAGTATATTGTTTTCTCGTTAATTTAAGAACCATTTGTTATTTCTTCCTCCTCTCTCTATGCTCCTCTGAACCCCGCATCCTTGGCCTTTTGCAGTGCACTTCGCCTTATATGAGCTGACCTGAGTCCGCCCATAGTGAGACCATTAAATCCGTACACAATTCTTGCTCCGCCAAGCTCACATAATTCCACTTCTCTTTCGTCACCTGGTTCAAATCTAATCCCTGTTCCTGCAGGGATATTTAATCTATACCCATATGCCTTCTCTCTTGGGAAGTCGAGTGCCCTGTTTACCTCGAAGAAATGCGTGTGTGAACCAATCTGACATGGCCTATCACCTGTATTCTTGACCTTTACTTTTACAGTTTTCCGATTTTCATTACAGATAACTGGTTCTGAACTCAGAACATATTCTCCAGCAATCATACTCGTAGGTACCTCCTTTCTTGTATATTGTTTTTTTTAGTAAGTTTCGCAGTTCCGGTCTTACTCTTTCGTGCTGTGCTTATCATCATCATCGCCTACTGCACGGGGTCATGAACCGTTACTAACTTTGTCCCGTCAGGAAAAGTGGCTTCCACTTGTACGGTATGTATCATTTCAGGGATTCCTGACATAACATCACCTTTTTTCAATACTGTTCTTGCAGACTGCATAAGATCTGCCACGGATTTTCCTTCTCTAGCCCCCTCAACTACATAACTAGCGATATAAGCTATTGCTTCTGGATAGTTCAATTTTACTCCTCTTTTTTTTCTTCCTTCCGCGATCTGGGCTGCTGTCCAGATCATCATCTTATCCATTTCTCTTGGTGCTAACATCATTTTTCCAAATACCTCATTTGTTAATAATAAATTGAATTATTTAAGTCTAAAAAAATTCTACTGTCATTTTTATTATTTTATCTGTAACTTGTCGACGTCGGCTAAATGTTAATCTTGCCACCGTCAGCATTTAGCAATCCAGATATCAAGCCTTGCTATATGGCTTTGACTGGTACAGGAATTAGCGTCCTCATCCAGTAATATACCTTGTCGAATTGGCCATCCTTACGCGCAGGTAATTTAAACTGGAAGGTTTTCCCCTTTGACTTGATCGTAAGGAAATTGGCCTGCACTACTGAGCCCATCATATTATGAACGGTTGTCTCATCTCCTCTACGAAATAACAGCTCTTCGATCTCTTCGTACCAGAAGCAGAGGTTGTTAGGATTGCTCGATAGGATAGCATCCGGATCAAAAGAGGCTGACCTTTTATCTATCTCAGAGTCCTTTATCTTCGGGGAAAGAACAAGGTAGGGATATGGAGCCATCCCTGCGATATATCCAACATCTGCAAACTTCCTGAAAAAATTCTTTTTGCTAACAATTAACCTATTCGTTGTAAAGTCTAAAAAGAAATTGTTCCCCCATCCGCCCGTGGTTTCTGAGCTTAATCTAAGGATCAATTCTTCCATCTTACGCTTCTTGCACCATTCTATGAACAGGAGAATTCTTTCTGCGTCAGAAAGACGCTTCATTTTACCCTTGGTTTCCCTAAGAAAAATTCGAAACTCCTCAGAATTCAAGTGTACCAACTCCTCGCGACGATGAGTCTAGGCCCATAACCCTTGATACCTCCACATGCATATCAATACTTTGATTCTAAGGCTCTTTGTCCCCAGGTTAGGGCCGGGACCAGCCAATCCCGGCAGGTATATTTTCAAAGCCAGCTACTCCTAGAAGGAATACCCATGCAGTGAATACGAATGGACCGGTCAGGGCAGGAAATCCCCACATCCCAAAAAACCGCTGAAGGGCAGGCATCACGAAAAGCGAACAAGCCACAGTAGCGAAGACGGCAAGGAGGAAAGATTGTACGGTCAATGGAATGAAGCTTGTCAAGGCAATCATTACTAGCACCTGGTTGAAGCCATGAAGACCAAGACGAATCTCAGCGGTTGGAATTTTGGTAAGTATAGCAAGTGATACTCCGATAGCAGACCCTATGAGTGCCATGACTCCTCCAAGATAGAGAGGGGATAATGGATCCCACTGAGCAGTAAATCCGTTTGTGTACCAAGGGCGATCCTGATTCATTGCTGTACCATCCATACTTACTACAGGTGCAAGCTCAAAAGCAAGCGTGAGGCCAACCACCCAAAAGACGCCTGTTTTCCAGTTCTCGACGAAAGTGACCTGAGATACACCCTTCAATGTAGCAATCATGAACTCCTTAGGCGTCCATCTAAAGTCGTCTTTCGTATTAGGATTCGCGCTGTTGGGTAACAATTTGTCAGCAGGTGGAAGATCGCCGAAATTCACAAATGGCGCAGCTCCTGGCCATATATCACGGCCGTATCGTCTGGAAGCATACATCATCGCCCAAGTTGTAAAGATGAATGAAGACGTGAACCCTGGAATCGCCCACGAATTGGCTAGTCCGTCTAAAATGAACATATCTCCCATGAGATGTGCAAGGGCCATCCACGTAACAGCAGTAACGGCCGCACCAAAAATAGAAAGCCAGAATGTTGCTTTATTAGTCTTGGTAAATGGTCCTGACCAAAATGCCATGCCAGTAAGTATTGAGTTATATCCAAAAAGCCCAAAAGTAACTAATCCATAATCCGCTCCAAGCAGTATTGCCGTTCCTGCTCCTACCAAGCCGGAGATAACCATCATTGCCCCCGCATATCGTGAGGCAAGAATTACACCGGCCAAAATTAGTATACCATTGATAGGTGAGCTCAAAAGTGGGACTTCGCTTATACCGTTAAACAGGGTGTAGAAGAAATCTAATGCCGGATTATCGGTTGAATAGTTAGCTGGTCCTGCGATCTGAAGTGTTACTACTATGAATAATGCCGCTAGTCCTTCCATCGAATTAAACTGTAATTACAGATGTATTTATGCATTTATTGGTCTCGTTACTAAGAAAAGCTATGTACTAAAAACAGATGTGATTGCTAAATAATGGTTATACTAATGATAATTAGCTCAGAAAACTCTAGTTAATGCGAACTATGAGTGATACACCGAGATGATTCATGCGAACTATGAGTGATACACCATTGATTCAAGTGGAACAATACTGTTCCCCTCCAATAGCTAGTAATACTTATTCAAAACGTTCTGAGACATCTTAATAGGTCAGCACAAAACAAATGAAGAGTATACTTTTTAGTGAGAGAAGCATAATAAATAGATAAATGTCCGGGATAATGACTAAAGATGAATTACAAAGGTTTTCTATAAAATTTCTTTGTCAGCTATTCAAAAAGACAGGTGGTAATCTTGATATGAGTATGAGGTCCGCGGAACTTGTCTTCGAATCAATAACCATTGGTGCATATGAAAGGCCATCGCTAGCAGTTAATATAGGTGACCATATTTCACATAATCTCTTGGAACAAGGACTTGTTCAGAAGGGATACCTTGCTGGGGAGGTTCGTCTCACAAAGGAAGGCTTGCATAAATGTATAGAGACCTGTCGTGACCTCTAGTAATACCCCCTATCTTTCATTCAAAGACATTTCCTGCCGCAGATCATTTACCAAGAACAGTATCTGTAAAATAAAATTCTAAACACTCTGATGCAAATGATAGTTTGCCGACATCGACTTACTTGAATATACCAAACAGAATTGCCACCTCTTGGATCATCTTACTTTATCAGTATAACTGGCCTAGATGTTATCTGAAGAACTTTTCCTGTGACATGTCCAACGTTGTTCTGAGTGCGTCCCAATCCTTTTCTTCCCATAATGACAAAATCAATCTCAAGTTTCTCAGCCATCTCGGCGATCTTTGCAGCTGGATCTCCCAACTTGACTATCCTTTCGTAGTTAACGCGTTGTGGAGATACAGTCAGGCTTTTCAGCATTCTCCTCCCTTCCTGCTGCATTTGAGATACGAGAGTTGAGTCTATCGTTTCATCTTCCTCATCAGGCCATTCCATAATATGAACCAAGTAAATTCTAGCGTCGAGCCCATACTGAGTTAAGGATTCGGCATAACTCAAAGCACGCAAAGATGAAAGAGATCCATCCATTGCAACCAGAACTCGCTTAGCTTCTACACTTTTATTACTTTGATTGCCCTCGACGGGATAGGGTCTTGCGATTTTTTGCATTTGTCCAAGTTTTTCTTCATAGTAGGTTTGCAAAATTGATGTATTAGTTACCCCCCTAAGAACCTGCATGATGCCACCTCTCGATTCTATCAATGGCAATAAAATGATCACGCATGCAGCTACGCTTGCCCATACCACAGCCAATCCAACCCAAAACGTGTAGGTTTGCAGTGAGAATACGTATCCGGAAAAATAAAGAGGCAGAGGCCAGATAACCACAAGGACAAGAGAAAGAGCTATCGCGCACCTCCGGACAAACTTCCCATAACGAAGCAGCTGACTATCATCCGAATCTTTTTCAATGATCGATCGTATCTTTTCATCAACAACTAGAATCCTCTGTTTCATAACCTCGAAATTGAAATAGGCAGGCCTTACCAGACTCCCAATTACAGATATTGCTGCACCCACAGAGATCGATATTATATTACCAATAAGCAATGGTGTAGTCTCACCAGTTGTTGTAATCGATAACTGGCCATACAGAATCCACGCAGTAGCCAACCAGGAAAGGACTCCAGCTATCAATCCTAGGAGAGCTCCAAGTGTGACAGATCCTCCGCTTGCTTTCTTCCAAGACACGGTCAGCGCAATGGGTACCACCGCTGGACCAATGAAGATTCCCATTGCTAGATACACGTACTGGAGGCTCGCACCCAACTGCAGCAAAACCCACGAAAGCATACCCATCCCGATACCAAAGCCAACTATCGTGATTCTAGATACTCGCATTAGTTCTCTTCCTGTGGCCCATGGCTTGACATATGACCGGTAGACGTCGTAAGTAACTAGGGACGAAACCGATACTAACTCAGCCGAACCAGCTGCTGTCACCGCAGTAAAGAGCACAGTAAGTAGTAAAATAGCACCCGTATCCCCAAGTAAGAGTGAGGCAGCAGTAGGAGCTACAAGTCCATTCTGAATTTCGTCTTGTGGCAAGTAGAGGTTAGTAGCAACGGCTGCTAATCCGAGCGATGTAGCGAGAGTGAATGGAATAGCAAACCAAGCAAGACCTCCAATTAGAAATCCTTTCACTGCTGATCTAGGTCTTGCGGCAATAGCCTTCTGCCAATACGCTTGATCTACGAAGACTGTTCCAAAATTACCTACTATATTGATTATTCCAAACAACAAGGCCCCAGTGGATGCCATTGTAAGGTAAGCACCTGCTGAATTACCTTCAACAGGTCTCAAATATGCAGCCTCTGAAAGCTTTTCGTACATACCCTCTATACCACCCAATTCAGGGTTAAGGAAGTAAATTGAAGTCACGAAAACTAGCACTACTGCAAAGATGAAGGCTGCATTAAGATACTCAGCGAAGAAAGTTGCTTTCAGCCCTCCGAAAAAAGCATACGTGATGACACCGGCAGGAATTAGAAATGAAGCAAGATAGATGTTAACTCCTGTCAATGAATGAATTACAGCAGCGCCGCCGAGCACAAGCATGGCGGTCACTATGGTATTCGTCATTAATGCGAAGGAAAGAAACACTCTGTGTGCTTTGTTTCCGAACCTCGCACTAATAATCTCAGGAAAGGTATGAGAAGACGCTGCTTTTCTTTTAAGTTCTATCACCAGAATTCCAAAAAGAACTATCTGAATACTTGCTCCCGCTGCATACCAAAATGGACCACTTACCCCATACTGATAAGCTACAGTAGAAGATTGAAGAAGAGTTGCAGCCCAAGTCCAAGAGGAGACCAATGAAGCCGCTATAAGACCCCCTTTAACGTTCCTCCCGGCAGTATAGAACCACTCGAAGGTCTTTTTTGTTCCAAGCCATTTGTGCTCCGCCCTAACTAACAGAGTCACGGTGACAGCCATAACCAATCCCACTCCTAGAAGGATAAGATACCCTATACTCTCAGAGAGGATCGAAGCCAAGGACTATATCGATTTCATAGAAGTATATAAATCAATATAAATGAGGCGAGAGAAGCTACCGCAATAGTCAGCCAGTAAACTTTTGCAAGTAGATTTGTGCTGAAAGGGGATTAAACTGATCATGCTAATTTAATAAAGATGAATTAAGAAAGCTTCACTTTATTAGGCTCTATGAATACGAAGAGATTCCCTTTCTACGGAAGTGGACAAG
>Ga0307434_1000328_pt1 | contig 36063 bp, 30 predicted proteins | sample SalMarWE160220MG_FD_202156 | JGI IMG/M metagenome (GOLD analysis project Ga0307434, IMG submission 202156) | Salt marsh sediment microbial communities from the Plum Island Ecosystem LTER, Massachusetts, United States - WE1603-220 | ecosystem: Environmental > Aquatic > Marine > Intertidal zone >... | reverse complement strand
TTGCTTGCTGCTCTCCGACTGCTCTGGCTTCTGCCTGTTGAGCTTCAATCTCTATTCTACGCAGCTCATTCTGTGCCTGCAATGCCCTCTGCTGGGCTGCTACTTTTGCCTCTACTGCCTTAACAAATTCATCTGAGAATTGAAATTCAGTAATAGATATTGTGTCCACTGTAATATTGTATGTGGCAAGCCTTGCCCTAATTTGTTCTTCAATTTCATTTTTTACCAGTTCTCTTTTTGTGATCAATTCTTCCGCGTTAAATCTTGCAGTCACCTGTTTGACGGATTCCTGAATCGCTGGTACAATTACCCTGTTGGCATAATCTGGGCCTAATTGACGATATACAAGTTGAGCACTTTCAGGATCAAGTCTGTAATTTAAAGCTACTTGGGTTCTGACATCCTGCAGGTCGCCTGAAGCAGACACTGTATCTTCAGTAATCTTCTGTGTCCTAACTTCCATTTGTATAATGTCATCTCTAACCGGCACCACGAAATGGATTCCTTCCTGCAACGATCTGCTGGTATCCACCGCACCAAAGTTTAATAGTACACCTCTATTGCCAGCATCAACAATTTTGATACTAGACACAATAAGAACCGCTACTACTATCACACCAATTATTGCAGGGATCGCAATTTTCACGATTCTCTTGCTAGAACTTGAATTCGGGTATGGATCTCCATAGGGATAGCTAGATTTTCCTCGTTTGAATGGGTTTTTCGGCATCTAAACCAAAATACCCCCATGTAGAAAATTAAGTTTGAATGAAACTTTCATGTTCAATGACGATCAAAATACCCATTCCTTTTGTATAAACCTATAGTGAATACCGAAGGATTTCTGACTTTCATCATAAATCTGTACTGCTGGGTGGAAATGCTATATAGGTATTGGGTCAGGAAATAATGTGAATATGCTAAAAAAGCCCCATGCAGTTGTTTTTCTCGCTATCATTGACAGTGATGCTCCCAAAATATATTCAGGTATGAGTTGACCCATTGTCAATTACAATAGACGTTTTATCATTGTGGAGCTTAATTCAATTTCTAGATTTATTCGGAACAATGGCTTTTGCGGTGACGGGAGCAATAAAGGCAGTTGAACACAAGCTAGATATTTTTGGTGTCATATTCCTGGCTGCCGTTACCGGGCTTGCTGGAGGAATTAGCAGGGATATTGTATTAGGAAGAATTCCTCCTTCAGGGATTTCAGAACTCTCTTACGTTAGCATTGCTATCATCACAGCAATAGCTGTCTTCTTTTTATACCCTCGAATTAAGCGGCAAATGGGTTTATTTTTGATATTTGACGCTGTTGGACTAGGAGTATTTACAATAATTGGAGCAACAATTGCGCTGAACATTTACGGATTTAACGTCCTGCTGATGGTATTTTCAGGAATGATAACAGCGATCGGTGGAGGGATCATCAGAGACGTCTTAGTAAATGAGACACCTCTTGTATTTAGAAAAGAATTGTATGCGTCGATAAGCTTTGTCGGGGTCTTACTGTACATATTACTACTTTATGAAGGAATCGATCTAGAATTTGCAAGCATTATATGCATCATCTTTGTGACCATTTTCAGGATCATGGCACTATATTATAAATGGGATTTACCCATAAGGGGAACAAGTGACAAGTCATCAAGTTGGTCTGCTGATGTTTAACTGACTGGGAAATTGTATAGGAGCTTCAATCTATCTCAGCTACATTAACTCATTCATTTAAGCGGGCTTGTATGTCTATATGATAAAAGTATGTATCAATCTTTCTTTCGTGGTTTGATGGCTCTCGAATTGTTTTCTTGTTTCCCTCCAGTATAGATCGCAGCAGAGTTAATGGAATCACTTTCATTCGACGAGGTCCACGGAGCTTCCAGTTGTCTCTTAGGCTCTTGTTCTTAACCTATTGATTGAAAGGCGCTTTTACTATACTCCACAATTCTCTCTATAGCCATTTTAGATTTTATTTGCTTTAAGTGAATCTCAATTTGTTGAGCAATTTCGTGCTCCAGGAAACATTTCTTCCATTAGAGATTCGACTTCCTGCTCTAAAAATCGAGTTTCACGTAGACATTTCAAAACCATATCTACAAGAGGCTTGGCTATGGGATTTCAAAGGTATTGCTTTATGGAATATAAATTACTTCATTAGCGCCTTTGCTTCCACATATTGTAACTAAATTACCTGTGGTATTAAATTTATGTATACGTTGATTTTTAGTCAATGTTAGCGCATTGATTATTGAAGTCTACGCTTTGACAAAAGGACTAATAAGTGATGTTGGTGTCAGCAGGTTGATCTTGATATCGTGTTAGTTATTCGTTTATTGTCCTTCTCCTAAGGACTGCAACTCAAGATCAAGAATTTCGTGATGACGTGTAGAATTACACACTTTGATTAATTCTTCGATCTTTTCATAAACAGCAACTGGATTTTTAAGTTTCACTGTCAATAATGCTTCAATCTTTTCTAATTTAGTCCTGGAGGATTCAGATAGATGTTGTACATGGTGGCCATACAATGGAGGACGTTTATCTGCCTCCTTAGCTGGAGTACTGAATAGAAGGTGACAAGCTTGCTTCATGTTAATCCTATTTTTAAGTTTTTCAAGACACCTGTCCAAAATCTCTTCTCTCCCTTCATTCTCGATAACTGAGCCATATAGCTCTTTCAGAAAAGCCTCCGTCTTTTCGGGACCGTAGAGAGTTCGGGCCAATCCATGGATTCCATCAATCTTTGCAGTAAATCCATTGATGAGAGTGGTGGAAGTGTGAACTGCGTTAGTGTTAGGTCGTTGATCCGGAGGACCTGATGAGTTTGGTTGAGAGCTGTCGTGTGCTACGGATACATTAGCATCCACAGGGAAGCTAAATGCTTTATCATCAAAACTAGTTGAGATTGAAGCTTGTTGTTTGTACTCTGACCTGTATGCTAGGGGATTGGCGGGACTATATTCGCCTGCAATTCGTCCTATCACATAGTCAATCATTCGTAGTATCGTGCCTTGACCATGATGAAGATCCCGGCTGTGTCGGATTGCGCTATATTTTCTAGTAAAGTCTTGTGAACATAACGCGCAAACCCATGTTTTGCTGCCCACCTGAATATTGTACTGGAACCTATACATAAACATATCATCGAGCGCAACGCTGTGCTGCATTAAGTAGATTCTATTATTCTGTGTTAGTGCACTCCAATCAGAAGAACAGCTAAATTTGAGGAAATAGCAGATTTTCTAAAGCGATTAGTGTTGATACCGATCGATGAAAATTCTGTTTCAGAAATATATGCTCCAATGTTTAGGAGCTTTCGTTTGCATAGTAGTCAGTCCCCTCAACCTCATATTTATTCTTGGCAATCACGTATCCCTTCCAGTCTTTATGTAGTGCCAGGTCTGGTTTTCGGGATAGCACGAATCATATAACCGTGTCCTATTCGCTTGAGGAAAATCTATGTCACCTCAATTAATTATGTCTCGATAATCATCGGTTATACAATTGAATTTTTCGCAGTTTGGTCATCCAATAGGGGTTTGGGGTTTTACTAATTAACATTCAACAAATTGTAGAATTTGTAGCCCATCTGACGATGACGTTTACAGAGAAGCATTATCAATGTTACGCCGCGGCAAATACGTAGCGAATTCGTTCAAGTCGTAATCTGCAATTATTTTATATTTCATTACTAAGTTATATAATCTGAACAAATAGCCAGGGTCGGTTTTGTCGATGAGTGTAATTCCTTGATAAAATGGTTCAAAAGCCTTCACGATTTCCTCTGCTGTGTTTTGAAAATCTACACCTTTCCTTGACGTAGCATAGTTACAACTCATTCAGACCTGCCAAAGCTTACCATCTTCAGATATATGGGAAATTAGGGAAACAGAAGAATGAATGAAGATTAGCTTAGATTGATATTCCGCTATGACGAAGTGGTATTAGCTCCACTCCCACTTGTTGATTGGAATTCATTTCTGCTAGTCGGAATCTCGATGAATGGAGTGACTGATTGACCTGCTCCACCACCAACGACCAGAGGCAACTGGCCATCCCATTTCTGGGACTTAAGCCATTCTAGATAGCTTGGGCTCTGACGCAGCTGCTCATCTATTGTGGTTATGGCTTGTGCTTCACCTTGCGCTTGTAGTACGTTAGCTTGTCTGACACCTTCAGCTCTTGCAATATTTGCTTGCTGCTCTCCGACTGCTCTGGCTTCTGCCTGTTGAGCTTCAATCTCTATTCTACGCAGCTCATTCTGTGCCTGCAATGCCCTCTGCTGGGCTGCTACTTTTGCCTCTACTGCCTTAACAAACTCCGGAGAAAACTGGAACTCTGTAATGGAGATAGCGTCCACAATGATATTATAAGCTGCAAGTCTTGCTCTAATTTGCTCTTCAATTTGATCCTTTACAATTTCTCTTTTTGTAATTAACTCCTCTGCATTGAATCTAGCTGTCACCTGTTTCACTGATTCTTGAATTGCTGGGACAATCACCCTATTGGCATAATCCAGTCCGATTTCCTTGTATACAATCTGGGCATTATCAGGATTAATATGATAATTTAGGGCTACCTGCGTTCTAACATCCTGAAGGTCTTTAGAAGCGGACGCTGCATCTTCTGTAATTTTCTGCGTCCGAACTTCCATTTGGACTACGTTATCTCGAACAGGAACGACGAAATGGATTCCTTCTTCAAGAGATCTGGTAGTGTCTACCGCACCAAAGTTTAAGAGTACACCCCGATAACCCGCATCTACGATTTTAACGCTACCTGTTATGGCTATCCCTATGATGATTATCCCTATGATGGCTGGGACTACAATTTTTATTAGCGGGCTAGAAATTCTGCCACGGTCAGGACCTGAACCCCTTGAATAAGGTGAACCATGAGGATCCTCCAGAGGTTCTCCTTCAGGTGTAGTCCTGCGAGGAGCACCGCTAGCAGCATATGGATCGTCTTTATCTTTACGCTTGAATGGGTTTACTTTCATTGTTTCTTAAGTCCTTGCACAGCATAGATATCCAATTTATCGTATAGGGGTAACATAACCAGCGAGATCAAATGCATGATTAATTTCAGCAATTTGCATATATATATGTTAGAACGCAAATACTGACGGTAAACGCTGTTTGAGAAATTAGTATTCATTGTGTCTTTGAAGTACTTTGCAAGTTCTAATGGGAAACTGCCTCGGTTTTAGTATACGAATCATGAAATTAACTTTGTATCCATTGAACCTGACTCAACAGCCGAAAGTTTTTGAAGATGATATGTTAATGAATCCACTCTTTTCCGCATGAATATTATTAGACAAACCACATTTATCTAGCCTGCACCGAGTTTCTTAGACCCACTCATTCATCCATCCACCCATCGATCCTACCTCTTCTACTATCTTTATTCTTCAGTTGGTCCCACTATTAGTAGTACCGGTACCAATACGACTTCTGATTGAATAGTACTAAACTAGATTCTCAGAAGCATTTGTTAGAATCTACATACCTCCCCTTGATTCATTTCTGATATGATAAAAAAGCTACACAATAGTCTAACTCGCCACGAAAATATCATCTCGATCCAGAGAGGGGGGGGATGTTTGAACCTTTTTTCTTCTACTCCCACCCATATTAAAATGAGAAAGGGCATCTGAAAAAGTTCTATTTCTTTGTTTTCTTCTTAAGCTGCTTTTTAAACACCTCGATCAACTCGCGGACAGATGTCGCGTCTTCTGGACCCTTGTCGTTTCTTATTTTTCCTGTGAACTTAGGAAATCGTAGTGCCAGGCCATAACCGTCTCTAATCGAATTGAGGCCTGCTGTGTGGGCTGGACTTAGTGTAATCTCCGAAGCGATCACTTCGATGACAATCTTTGGTTCAAACCACACATCCATCTTTTCCATGCGGGTGTCAACTCTAGGTGACTTGTTACCGATACGAAGATTTTCAAGACTATTGTAAAAGCTTTCGAGATGCTGGTCGGTAAATCCTGTCCCCACCTTGCTCACGCTCCTGAAAATATCCTGGTATTCGTCATACGCTGCCAGCAAAAGGGCCCCGTACTTCCCAACCCTTCTCCCTCTTCCGTACAAAGCGCCTACGATTACCAAATCGAGGGTATCTGCTAGCTCGTTCCGATACTCGCGCTTTACTTTAATCCAGAGGTATTCTCTACTCCCTGCTCGATAAACACTCTCTAGATGCTTGAGCATGATACCTTCGCATCCCGCCTCTATTGCCGAGTCCATAAATCTTTGGATCTCATTTTCATCACTTGACATAATTTGTGTAATTAATTGGATTCGGTTCGTAGTGGGATCATTCAAACTATTTTGGGTTATATCTGTCACTAGCTTGTCGGCCTGCCGAACGTCATCGAGGTGTGACAGTGTTTTCTCTTGTTGGATTTTGATCTTGATCTTGCTTTTTTCTTTTGTTTCCATCCCACCGGGTCCGAATTTTTCTTTAACTCTATGACTCTTCTTGCTTGCTTTTTTTCCCTTACCGTCAGAACTGCCTCTGCCACTATCTATATCATTTTTATCGGTTGGATCCACATTCCCAATAAGTTTACTTAAGAGCCGTCTTCTTTCCTTGTACGCACACCTGGTTACTGATATGGTATCATTATATAATATATCAAATAAATTGACGATTACAGGGTAACTTTGCATCGCTTCTTCAACCCCGTACTTCCTCCTCCGATGCATAAGTTCTTGAAAAGGTAAATACTCTGACGTACTCGGATCGACAGCGACAATCTCGCCTTCCAGTATCACAGCTTTAAGATTGTCCATTTTGCTAATGGCCTGGACCACATCTGGATAGTGGCTTGTGATATTTTCAAGGCGCCTTGAAAAGAGCTCTACTCGCACTCGGCTAAAATTGTCATTTCTATCTTTGTCCCCGCGACTCTCAATGTCTTTATGTATCTGAACTCTCTCCCCATCCAATTTGTATTCGGCACCTGCTATTCCATCCATTCTATTGAGCCCTTCCTCTATTGATGAGGCTCTTTCGGCAAGCATCGGTCTAATCGGCTTGAAGAGGGTTATCTGTATTAAACGAACCGACTCGATTCCATTACAGGCCAATTCTCTTGCAACCAAGCCGAGATCCCCGGATACATTATAAGCATTCTCTAATAGGGAACGGTTTGTTTTATCGTTGGTATAGGCAATTGACAATGAGTCTAAAACGGTAAAATCCGCTATTCCCAGTCTTAGCGATCCCATAAGAAATTTCATTATGTACCTTGCTTCTCTTGGAGTAGTTTCATTGAGCAAACTGCTGACAAGTCTTAGCTTCATTTCCAAGGAACCCGAACCAGTAGTCTTGGCCACCTTTAACAAAGTAGTAAATACTCTCTCGACGGTCATTTCTTGAGAAAATAGCAGGTTCTGATTTTTTGTTTTCATTGCTTCTCCAGCTGAGTCACCAAGATCTCCTTTTTTCTGATAAATCTGTAAGATCTCTGGAATACTTTTACCAGATGACTGGGCAAGTGCTCGAATTGCCATCTTTTCTGCCAATCCTAATTCAATGCCTTCAAAAGGAGGCCCGAGTTTTCCTTGAATTAAATAGACAACCTTGTCTATAATCTCACAATTAGTTTCCTTCAATAGCGTGACAAGATGATTTGTAAGAAGTAATCTACTTTTAGTTTCTTCCATCTTTTCAAAAGCGTCAACTAGTTTGGACAGAAGCAATGTCTCTTGTACAATTTCTGTAAGAATGGAATCTGACTTAAATCTATTAGCATTTGCCTCTGAATTAGTTACAATTTTAAGTGATTCCATGATTATGGGTAGGTCATCTATCAGAAATGTTTTATAGATAGCGAATTGATGAATTAAGGTCTAGACTACGGAAAAACTATGCCCTCGATATTTACATTATTTTTTTCGCCTTTGGCATTATTATCGAGATTTTTACAGGGTATCTTTTCAGGAAGGATTCCATTGCCGCAAGAATATTCTGAATGTTCATCGTTATTCTGCTCGTATCCCGTACCCTGAAGACCAGTAGGAGAAAATTCGCCATTTAGAGTGAAAACACCGAGCACTGTTATTATCAAGCCCAATAATCCCATCTTGAACCCATTTTCCATGTTCCTAAACCCTTGTGATCCATTTTCTTGGCTTATCTATATTATGAGAAATAATGACTGCTTTTTAATCAGATATATTTAAGGCCACTTAACTTCTTATTTAAAAATAGGTAATAGGTATTACCTAAAAATATGTATCGAAAATAATAAGCAGAACAAAATGCAGCACTCATGGATCTTTCTTTAGCGTGGTATTATGTCACTATGTCAGAATGCCTGTTTCGTATTCAAGTAACGTTTGTGATAATGGAAGAGTATCTAATTTAGATTCAGAAATGTGTGTGATTCAGTCGGAGAAGTTGTGCGATTTCACGCAGAAATTTTATGTGCTTCTGCCATATCTCCGATGTTAAGTAGTTCTCCGAACCCGAATCCTTCCGATTTCAGTTGGTTAAAAGTGCTAAGTTGATTAAGAGTGCTAACAAGATTAATTGTATCTATTTCGCCTACTATCGGCTTTCAGGACCCGTTGTTAAGATGTTTGTTCCCTCTCAACAGTATCGGTAACAGTCACGGGAAGATCTTTGGCAGTTCAGGAAATCCTGGAATTTTTGGGAATTGAAACAATGGCGGGTTTGGATCAGATTTTTCGGATTCTTGCTCTTGATCTTGAGATGCTGATATCAATCGTGGCGACCCTGATGGTCTTTCTTCTAAAGTGACAGTTACGTCTGCATTCTTGCCTTCTCTATTGATCCCTAGTATGACCTTATCTCCGACTTTTTTATTTTCTTCAAGGTGAGAAATAACATCATCCATCGACTTCACTGGTTGGCCGTCAATCTTAGTAACTATGTCTCCGCTCCTTACAGCCTGAGTACCGCTACCGAAATTCTCTCTGACTGTCTCACCTCTGATTCCTGCTTTATCTGCCGGACTATTATCTACTACTGATACCACTGCCGCTCCCTTGTAGTTTCTTGCTAACCCTAAGCTTTCGGCAATATCCGGAGATAGATCTTTGGCTGTGAATCCTAGCCAGGGATGCACATAGTTTCCTTTTTCTATAAGGATCGGAATTTCCTTAAGCAACATATTTGATGGGACCGCAAATCCAACTCCGGAATAAACTCCTGTACTTGAAAATATAGCTGTATTCATTCCAACTACTTCACCATTCATATTTAACAATGGTCCTCCTGAGTTACCTGGATTGATCGCAGCATCTGTCTGAATTGTGTTAGCAATCGAGTATCCCGTTATGTCATTAGGTAACAACCGGCCAATCTGGCTAATCACACCAGTGGTTAGTGTACCACTTAAACCAAATGGATTACCAATCGCGATTATTTGCTCTCCAACTTGTACTTGTGATGAATTTGCAATCCTTAAAGGAGCAACCCCCTTATTGAAGAATTCAGGATCCGTAATTTGCAAAATACCTATGTCCGAATAAGGATCCTTTCCAACAACTTTCGCAGTATATGTGTCACCATCAACGAATCTAACATCAACCTCCTCCACATCAGAAACGACATGGTGATTTGTTATAATGCGTCCTTCCTTGTCATAGATAAAGCCAGAGCCAAGAGCAACATTATTCTGGGGAATTTCTCGCCCATTAAATATTACCACTTCATTGGGCCCAGGTCTTGTACTTGTTATCTGCACGACGGAGTTTTCAGTTTTGTTGAAAATTTCCGGTAGCGATAATTCTAAGGAAGTTGATGAAAGATCACCGGTAGCAGCTCCTTCAGTATGGTTTGGGAGCTGCTGCTGAGCCTGAACCACTGGCGGATTTAACGAAGGCGATGTTAATGATGATGGTAACGGCGCAGTTTGAGGTTGTGATGATGATTGCGATGGCATTATTGTCGAATAAGGTTGCAAATTATTGCTTGATAAAAATGGGATTGAAGGGAAAATGTTCATTGTGCCTACAAAATAGGCACCTACAATGAAAAATAAAACAAGAACCCACAGAAGTCTAGGCATTACTAATGATATTGACACACGATTATTTATATATTGACATTTCAGTCATTCTCTGATAATATTAATGTCAGAATGCAGATTTGATGAGTCATCTTCCACCAATCAAGTTGATGAAACTTGCTTGCCGTTATTGTCCGACATGGTAGGTAAGGACGAGTTCAAATCGCTTGTAGCAACCACTGGAATAATAGGTTCGAAAAGAATCAATCCACGCATATTTGAAATCACATAATGATAATACAATGATAGGTCATCGTATGATGAGGATTCTAACGCAACCTTAGTAAAGTTCCCCTCATAGATAGCCTGTTTACTTGAATATGCCTTGTTCTGCTCAGAATCGTAAAGTTGTTCAACAGGAATGGTCTTTCCCTTCTGTATTTCAGTGGCAAGCGGCGAGATATTTGCGAACGTGAATGACGTACTTCCGTCATTCACGCCAGTATATGCCCCACTGTTACCTGTAGTCTGCGAAGCTAGTGCAAAGATGGTTCCAAGGATAAAAAACGAAAAAACCAGCATTGAGGCACTAAGCTTGATCGCTCGTTTCGGTATTCTCAGGAGAAGTTCTCTACTACCTTGTATTTCCATATCTGATTTGTAGGAACATTCACTTCGTGGCTTTACATGCTTTCCTTGAATGGGAGGTCTTAATAGGATCTCATTTTCCTTTCTTTTATTCGCATAGTATTGTTCAGAAGCATCTTCGAGTAGGTTAAATACATCTCTTCTCATTTGTCGGTTGATAGCTACGTACAGTACTGAGGAGCATTCAGTCATGTTCAAATAGGAAAGGACCTGTAGTCTCGATACCGCATCAAAGATGAGCGATTTAGATTTGTCCGGAAATCCCTCTATTAAGGTTGACAGTTTAATAGGACCATGATGCTTGTACAGAATTCGTAGCACTGCGAGCTCTTCGGGATTCATTCGTCTGGTATTTTTGGAGTTTATAGAAATATATACCTATGGACACAGTTGTCATTGACTCTGTAATTCTTGGCATGTTCAATATTCAAAGCGGATGACGAAACAGACAAATATGACAGCATGTTATCATAAAGTTGTACTCATGGAGCAAACCGCGGCAGCCGAGACCAACTACGAATATGGAGTTTTGTCGAGAATATTTAGTTCAAGGGCCGTAGCTCAGATTCTGGATTTCTTTCTAGATCATAAAGAATTCGACTATTCTGCAAATGAGATAGCAAAAAAGACAGGTTTGTCATTCAGAACTATTTTTCGAGAAATTCCCGACCTTGAGGATAGACAGCTTATTTTCAATACCAGAAGAATAGGCAAGGTTAACATGTACAGACTAAACCTAGACCTCGAAGCAGTCGCTTCCCTTGAGAAATTTTCATTGGAAATGTCTCAAATTGCAAACAGGGCTGTAAAGCCTCGATTGACTGAACGGGAAGATGAACTATTTGATGAAATGGGTAGTTTTTCTGAGGTGCAACATACTAAACATTGAGACGCAAAATGAATTGGTATCTTGTCAGATTCACCAGTATTTCATAAATCGTAATATTGCCCTTCCTCATGGCTCTTTGATTAGGATTTTGGATTATTACAAAAAAATATGATTTAGAATGACCTCATTTTAATAGGCGTATATAAAGCCTGTCACCTATCTCATACTGGTTACTCGTTAATGTAATATGATTTGTCAATAACTGGCGTTGAAAGATTCGCCCCACAGACAGGTACGCTTGAAAACGATTCCTCATACTCACTTTCTTGTTTCGTTTGCCTGAGGAGAGAGGGTTGCAAATACAACTATATTTGAACACGATTTATGTGATAATTATACTATCCCAAGGGCTAATATTAGCGATTCTAGGTGTAGGCGTCGTCTGAGCGTACCTGGAAAATAGTAATGGGTAGTAGTGGTTGAAAATAGTAATATGTAAGCCTGCGATGCGATCAAGGTACTAATTTTAATTTTGATTCTCCTCAACAAAAAATGATAGGCTTAGGATTCAGATCAGGTCGGAATTGACTTGAAAGTCAAATATCCACTCTCAGAAAAGTTATATGGCTATAATAAAAAGGAAGTATCTGACGGTATCAGATGACTGATGTTATACAGCCAATTTCACTTAGGATTTTTACCATGGTTGGGATCGTTTTGGCTATATCTTTTGCTTGTTCCTCATGTCTCTTTCAAAGAGATGATTCATTCCTCGCTTACGGCCATTTTTTTGGACATAACATAAGCCGTGATGGATACCAAGTTGTATTTCAGCCATTTCCCTTTGCTCCAATGGCTGGAGACAACACAACCCTAAATTTTAGTATTCTTGACGAAGAAAATATGAATATACATAATATCTTTTCAGCTTTAATAATTAAGGAGAAAGAATCTAATGAGACTATAGCCCAAATTCCATACAAGCAGTACTTGTACAGTGACATTACAATTCCTTACAAATTTAGTAACGATTCTGAATACTTGGTCACTCTGGAAACAAGAATTATCGGAGATTCCAAATATCAAGTTCAGCCGTTGACTGCAACATTTGACCTAATCGTCGGGGACCAGACAGCTGAATATTTCAAAATGATAATGCTTTACTTTGTCAGCCCTGTATGCGCGGCGGTTATCGTTGCTATCTTGATTTACGAGCTACATTGGAAAAAGAAAAAGGCCAAAACAGGGAGACCAACGACGAAATGACCTTATGAAGTTATGTGATACACACAAGGCCGATATAGGTGGATATAATATACAGAAGTATTCAATATTATATGTGTTGTATTCTACACCTCTATAACCTAGATGAAATTATTGATACTATACTGGTTTCTTATCAACGACGTTTAGTCTCTAATTTAAGCAAGTAATCTCCTACCTTGTAGACCACCTCAATACCAAGACATACAATCGTCTTTACTCCTTTAACAGTGACGGTCTCTGATTCTATCATAGCTGAAAATTTATAGAAACCAACTTCTTTCGCTCAATTCACTTCTTATACTTGTTTCCAAAAAACCCAGTGGTAATCATGTGTCTAGCGGCTGCGGATTAGATAATAATCATAGCCTGAATATTCGTTGAATTAATTCGTTCTTTATAAGATGAAGGTTCAGGCGGCTGTATAAAAGACTGTTCTGATACAATCTCATCTTAGTCCGGTCATAAAGAAGCACAATACTATAAATTCCATTTTTGTCCCATATATATTCACATGATTGAGTTTAAATTATTTGTTCCACAACTGCAGGGTCGTCCATCCTGGTCCTCACCTACTATTTTTCTTGCTTCGTTTTTAATATTATCTGTTGGGATTACATTCCTTCTTTTATTTTTTTCATCGGACAATGTATTTGGCCACGCTTTCGTTCTTGACAGCAATCCAGCTCCTTCAGAGAGCCTAGAAAATCCGCTGACGAGAGTCGAAGTTTTTCTTAGCGAGCCTGTTGATGACAGCTATAGTGAAGTGAAAGTCATTGGACCTGACGGAAAACAGGTAGACAATCAAGATACCCAGCATTTCGACGGGGACCAAAGTACTCTTGGTATAACTTTGCCTAAAAGTCTAGAAGATGGTGTGTATACTGTGTCCACTAAGATGCTATCTCAAATAGATGGACATGTCACCGATGATGCATTTGTATTCGGCATTGGAGAAAAAACGTCTATACCTTCGTCTACTTCAGGTCAAGGCGAACAAGGGGCATTTAAAGCAGGATCGGCTTTAGATCAATTATCTACGCCTGACGCGATAGCCAGGTTTCCCGCCCTGGTGGGACAGGTGGTTGTAGTGGGGGCGGCGTTCTGTGCTATATGGTTATGGAGACCTTTTGCGAAGATAGCTTTATTCAAAGGTACTTTTAGCACGGCTGGGCAGGAATATGGAAAGCATGGGAAGCAAAAAAGAACGTTAGTACGTTCAGTGCCTGATGCAGTATCTGAATTTAGGAAAAACATAGACCATCGAATGGTGTGGATAATGCTGGTCGGGGCTGCGATTGTAGTGGTAGCCGACTTTGGAATGATTTACGCCTTGGCATACTCCCTCGATATAGGGATGGCAGATGCAATGACTACTAAATTTGGCGGTATCTGGTTCATAAGAACTTCCGTTTCCGTCTTGTTATTTGCTTTGATTTTGTTTGTCTATTTGAAGGTAAACCATATAACAAGAATTTTTAAGAATAGAAAGCCGTCACCAGAACCAGGAACTACTAACCCATTGGCAGGTGCAAGCACAGGACTTCTTTCTAAGCGAAATCTAATTGCTATCCTGATAGTGGGGGTACTCACTTTACTGACCACTTCTTTGATGGGCCATGGAGCGGCCATCACTTCAGGTACACAAATACCTATAACCATAGATTTTGTGCATAATCTGGCCGCTTCAATCTGGATAGGGGGTGTCATTTACTTGGCTCTGGCAGTCGTTCCTAGATTAAAGCATAGCGAAACTTTGAATGATCAAATTAAATGCAGTTTTTTAAGCATTATGATTCCTCGCTTTACGACGCTGCCTGTAGTAGCTTTGGGTGTTATTGTGATTACGGGTCCTTTCCTGCTCTATCTGTTAGAAGATGATCTGAACTTGACCCTTGCTTCTTTATACGGAAAGGCGCTTCTTGCTAAATTAATTTTTGCGGCAGTCATGCTAGCGATTGGCGGCTATAATCAGAGAATAGTTCATCGGAACGCTCTTAGCCTATTAACGAGATTTCAATCCCAAGAAGAACAACAAGTAGTGGTTTCAAGATCGAAAGATGCAAGAATTTCCCAATCATCATCTGCATCTCCCTCATCCTCATATTCTTTTCCATCCGACAAAGGAGATTTCGGACTAGGTGATAAGCTTTCTTTCATACTAGAAAATGTACGCCAGAAAATTAGGTTGAGCAGAAATAGCACGACTGAAGGGCAACGTGAGGAGAATGATGACTTTGCCAATTTAGGCAAGGACCAAAATCAATCGACTGAACGCAATACCGACAGTCGGCCAAAAAGAAACCCTTCGATAACTTGGTCGAGAACGATTTCCAGTTTCAGTAGGAGCATCAGAACCGAAGCGATCTTTGGAATACTGCTGCTGGCCGCTGTAGCGGTACTCACAAATACTGGGTTGCCTGCAAGCGAATTTCAAGGCCAGATTCAGCAGGCAGGTAAAGATGCCTCGCAAACAGATATTCAGAACCTCCTCATTACCACTTCAGGAATCGGTGATCAGGGTAGTAGCGGCGGAAGTGGATATTCAGACACTCAATACCTTGAGAATGCCACTGCGAGAATCAAGCTTGATATTGAACCCTTTGCTGTAGGGAACAACAATTTTGAAGTTGAATTTCAAGATATGTCTGGTAATCCAATTGATATGCGAACGGTAGGGATGAAGTTAACCCAAACTGAAGAGAATATAGGTCCTATCGAGATTCAGACAAACAAAGTCTCTGAAGGTACGTTTACCGCCAATGCTTCATTTGGTCTTGCAGGAGAGTGGAATTTGATAGTCGAAGGCGTTAGGAATGAGGCCAACGCGCTAAATCTTGTCGCTACCTTCAATCTCTTTGTTAAACCAGATCTGGATCAAATTGATTACAGTGTGACCCAGATGGCTTTGCCTGGCAATAGGAGCCAGCCACTTTATCCTGTTTACGATTCTTCTCGTAACTCGATTTGGGTGGGAGACACTTTACTGTCTTCTGGCAGGATCTTTGAATATGATATTGCCGGTAAGAAGTACCTGGAACATAAGATCCCCGGTGCGAATATAGTGACAACAATGGCTTTGGACCAATCAAATGACAGAATGTGGTTTATTGATCCTATATCTAAGGCATTAGGAGTCTACGATCCTCAGGCAAATAGTAGCAAATTATACAAATTTCCTAATGATAGTGTGGTTCCGTCTTCAATTGTGTTTCGGAGCGCCGAATTTCCTACTTTGAATAATAATAATGATAGTCTCTACACTCTGAATGCTGCTGCTACTGGAGATGCATCTAGATTGAATGGAACTGCTAATGGTAACGTAGTAGGCGACAGCTCCGCAACTGTCTGGATTACATCTCCATCTACTGGTGAAGTATTGATATTTGACACAGGACTAGAGAAGTTTACAAATATGATACCTTTGCCAACCCCTAATTCAAATCCTCTTGGAATTGCTATTGACTCATCTAATGGACAACTCTGGATAGCCGAAGGCGTAGGAAAAATCGCCCATATAGATCCTGCGAACAACCTTACATTCAACGAATTTGCGCCAGAGACTACTGCTAGTGGCAATGGTGCCTTAGATGGTGGGGCAGAAAATGACACTCTGATCAGCCCTACCGCTCTGCTCATGGATCCAAGTACAGGAAATATTTACATTTCGGAGCATGATGGGCATGTAATTTCCGTATTCAACACTGTATTTAAGACCTTCAGTGACTTTCCACCTATCGCAGAGGACGCCCTGCCTTTTGGGATGGCTTTGGACAAAGATCGGAATCTCTGGGTGGCTGAACATGTAACGAATAGGCTAACGGTGATCGATCCGTCAACCGGTAAGAATAAAGAAGTGACGCTTCCATCGTCGGCTCCATTTGTCCAGTATCTGACAACCGACAATGAAGGCATGATCTGGTTTGCTGCCCAACGTGGAAATTCGATCGGGTATATCACGTCAAGTCTAAACCTTTTGCAGGTAGCACCAACCTCTACTTCGGCCCCCTCTACACCATCATCCGTGGGAGGTCAAAGCCCGATAACCATTCCGGGAGGCCAGACATTATTTACACCTATGTTCAATATTGGCTACGAATATTTGATAGGTCCGATCATCGCGATCGGCGTTCTTGCTAGCGCTGCCTTTTATATTAACAGCATTGTGAGCCTAAAGACAAGCATAAGACAAGTCAATTCAATAACAACTTCAGCCAGTGGCGGGAGTGACCTGTCAGACAGATCCAAAAATCGTCCATCTTGATACAAAATAACAACTTGTACACTTGACCATTACCATATTCATATCCTTTACTTTGATGTGTTGACCAACTGTTTCCATTGTATTTGCTTAATCTGAAGAGCTGGAATCGCGAAAGTTTGTTGCTTAATCTGAAGAGCTGGAATCGCGAAAGTTTGTTGACCTTCCTTATTACCTGTCAATTTGGCCATTGCGTCATGTCTCAAAACAAGTACTGTAAAGAAGTGAAAAGAGGATTAAATTTATAGTAAAGACACCATCAACCAGATTATGGAGGTTAAATCATTCAAGATCGATCTTCCGGCTGGAACACAGATTATTTTAGCGCAAAGTCATTTTATAAAGACGGTAGAAGATGTCCACGAATGTCTTGTAAATTGCGTTCCTAGTATCAAATTTGGTATAGGCTTCTGTGAGGCAAGCGGGCCTTGTCTTGTGAGGCACTCAGGTAATGATGCAGATCTGGAATTGCTAGCTACAAAGTTCGCTAATGAAGTTGGTTGTGGGCATTTTTTGGTCGTAGTCATCAATAATGCTTATCCAATTAATGTCTTACCCAGGTTAAAAGATGTACCCGAGATTGTAGGCATTTACTGCGCAACCGCTAATCCTCTTGAAGTGCTCTATATGGAGACTGAACAGGGAAGGGCAATCTTGGGCATAGTAGATGGCTTCAAACCCAAAGGGATAGAGAATGACGACGAAGCTCAAGAAAGAAAAGTGTTCTTGCGCAGTATTGGCTATAAGCTCTAAGGTAGTCTGGGTAATGGCAATCCGATTGATTCCGAAGTAATGACCTGGGAAAAAAATTGTCGGTAAAGAAATCGATCAAACTTTCATATGATGAGTTTCACGTCATCTAATTGGCACCAGTCATAGGAACACAACTATCCCTTCATTCCACACAACCAAATATCAACTGCGCATATACTGAAGGTCATTGAAAAACCCAAGCCACCAGTCTCGTTAGACATCGACATGCTGTATTACACAAAATTTAGGACTCCGATTGTCTCGTGTGCAGAACAAAATCCATATTATGATGCTAGTTCACGAAGAAATTGCATCTAATAGCGTTTACATCTGCCATGAAGTTTTTCTATAACATTCTTATATAGCCTCCGATTCACTTTGTACGATATGTCTGAAACAAGTTTGCGAGGTTTTCTACTATCAACAGTTCTAGTAGCGGTCATAACGGTTGCAGCAGCAATAACTGTTGTAGGATTCCCAAGCGTACATGCACAGGACCAAACCGGCGGTCAACAATTTACTGCCAATTTAACAGGCGACAACGAAATTCCTCCTGTTACAACAAATGCAACTGGAACGGCTGAGTTTGATATAAATGATAATGGAGATGAAATGTCATTCAATATACAAGTAAAGGATATTGAAGGAGCAACTCAGGCACACATCCATCAAGCAGCCCCGGGTCAGAATGGTGCACCTGTTGTATGGCTATTTAACTCTACAGAACCCACTGACGTAAATGATGACACTCTTGCAGACGGTACATTTACTGCCGAAGATTTCGTGGGACAATTACAAGGTCAAAATATGTCTGATCTAGTTAACGCTATTGAAGGTGGGCAGGCGTACATAAATGTGCACACTGTAGCCAATCCGCCAGGTGAGATAAGGGGTTCTATAGATGCAGCCACCTCAGCTGCAGGTGTTGACACCGATAACAGCGATAACAGCGATAACAGCGATAACAGCGATAACAGCGATAACAGCGATAACAGCGATAACAGCGATAACAGCGACAATTAAGTAGCTCCAGTCACTTTCCTTTTTTCTTAGTCTTTCACTATTAGGTATTGCGTAGTTGTGGTACTGGAGATAATCGATAAGCAGAAAATTATGGTAAGCTGATGAATTTAAATTCTTTAAATTCAGTATTTAAAATAATCACCCCACCTTCAAGAAAGGCTCTTACTTCGCTTTCAGTTTTCCTGTGTCCAGTCCCCGGGTTGAGCACAAGCGTTGAGCCATCTTTGGGATAAGTTCCTCTCTTCCCCACATCTGCCGGTTCTATCCTGTGCGTATGCCCACAGACAAGGATATCATAGCGGCCGCTTCCTGCAAGTTGATTTCTGATGTCATTTGAAGTTCCATGATAGATTCCAATCTTTAGATCATCGAAACTCATGTCGCCTAATTCTCCCTTGAGCTCACCATTTACTTCCAAGAATGCTTTAAGGAGTTGGTTTTTCTCACCATCATTGTTGCCTAGGACTCCTATCAGTTTTGCATTCAATCTTTTAAACTCCATTACAATACCCGGAAACACATAGTCGCCTGCGTGTATCACGTACTTGACATCTTCTCTATTGAAGATTTCAATAGCCATACGCACATTATCTACATCGTCGTGAGTGTCGGATATGATACCCAATTTCATTTGTTTTTTATCCTTCCCCATGCTTCTTCTATTGTTTGCACAGGTTTTATAAGATTGGCATGAGGAACGTATTTAATAATGCAATCCAGCAACGAACTGTTGGGCAAGCAAGCCGAGTTATTTATCAATCTTCCTAATGGCCGAGTCAAATGTACTGCTTGTGCTAGATATTGCGAAATTCCTGAAGGCAAGACTGGTTTATGCGGGATAAGGGGAGTTTCTGATAATAAGTTATACTTGTACGTTTATGGAAAGGTTATTTCAGGGCATATCGACCCCATAGAAAAGAAGCCAGTTACCCATTACAGGCCCGGTAGCGCCATATACTCAATAGCAACGACGGGCTGTAATTGGTTATGCAAGTACTGCCAGAATTACGATATTTCACAAAGGCGCAAGGTCGAAGGCGTTGAAATGAGCCCTTCTCAGGTCGCCCAAACAGCTGTGGATTACGGTGCTGATGGGATCGCGTATACTTACAATGAACCGTCAATATTCATAGAGTTCGCGAGAGATTGCGGAATTGAGGCACGGAAAAGGGGACTATTCAATATCTTTGTTTCGAATGGATTCGATACACCAAATTCAGTTAATCTAATGGATCAATTTCTAGATTGTATAACTGTCGACTTTAAAGGTAGCGGAAAAAAGGAATTCGTAAGGAAGTATATAGGGATACCATCAGCGGATCCAGTCTTCCAGACATTAAGGGAAATACACAGTAGAACTTCAATCCACACCGAAGTAACTGATCTAATTGTCCCTCAAGTGGGAGATGACTTGGAAGCGGCGAGGCGACTCTGCAGATTTGTATATGATGAATTAGGTCCAGAAACTCCTATCCATTTCCTGCGATTTCATCCTGATTACAAGATGATGGATTTCGGTTATACACCTGTTGAGACCCTGGAAAAACATTATTCTATAGCAAAGGCAGAGGGCCTAAGATATGCTTATCTTGGTAATGTACCTGGCCATCCATTAGAGCATACGTACTGTCCTGAATGCAATCATATTGTTATAGAACGATACGGTTATGATATTTTGTCGTGGAACCTTGACAAGACTAATTTGTGTAAGAACTGTGGACACCGCATATCGGTAATCGGATCAATAAAGAAAAACCGAAAAAGGGTGAGCAGTGTTTTTCGGATAATTCAATGAGCACTAACAGATTAATTCTGAGATTCTTCCAGATTAGGACTGACCTTCTTAGTATTTCGATATACTAATTTGCCCCTAAGCCATTCTGATGGTGCAGGCGGCGAAACATGAGTCATAGCCAAAAAACACATTTTATGAAGTGTAAATCTGGAGGTTGAGTGAAAAATGCACGGGGGGGGCAGAGCATCTAGAATAGATATAGCGAATTCATACTTATCGTGATTTCGAGTTAGGTCGCCGGAGAAGGTCGCAGCTCAAATTCTTGCAGCCGCAAAAAGTTTAATGATAGAGAGCGAACGTTCCCTTAACCACAGTTCAATCAGAACGCAATTGGATTGGGTTCAGGTGATATATGACTGACCTTTCCTGTCAAACTCCTTTACTAGTTCGAACCTGTTATCAAAGTTATTCTGCAACGATTCTAATTCAGGAAATACAGCCCATTGTTCAGATCTCGCCATTATTATTGCTTGATGGCTATCACCTAATAACGATCTACACATCTCATGCGTCATGTATCGAACACGGAATTCATCTGTTATTCCGAAGCTATGTAAATATTCATGAGCTAGAACAGTAAATAAGAATGAATTATACTGTTGCGTAGTCTTTATACTATTAGAGTCCAAAATTCGCCTGTTAAGGATAATTATATTCGATCCAAGTATGTGGTAAGCACCTAAACTCCCTGAATTCCGTATGACCGGACTAGAAGAATTGGCTAGATTGATGGGACAATATGTACAGTCACAACAAACTCAAGGCAAACTGGAGTCGAAGCCGGCGGTGCAATACAATCCACATCAGGATTTAACGACTCTAGAAGCTATCGCCAAACACAAAAAAATGTTATAAGATCATAAATATGTTCACGAAGTTCGGAGAATGCAGGAAGCTCAACTAATGGATAGACAGAAAATGATAGAATCAAAGATGCACTACCTTACGTGAAATTTTTAACTATGAAATGTAGGGTTGGCTCTTTCCGTCGAATTCCTTTATTATTTCAAATTCGTAATCAAAAGTGTTCTGAAGTGATCCAAGCTCAGGAAATACCGACCATGGTTCATATCTTGCCATTATTGTTGCGGGGTGTCCTTCTCCAAAAAATAAACCACATATTCGATATGTCATGCTCCGCACACGAAACTCATTAGTAATGCCAAAACTATGGAGGTATTCATGGGTCAAGACAGTGAATAAGTAAGAATTATACTGTTCAAGTGTTTTGATTCCTTTGATGAGACCTAAAATCCGCTTATTCACAATGATCATGTTTGAGCCTAATACATGGTAGGCTCCCAGGTTGCTAGGTAACCCTTGCAATACAAGAGAAAGACCTGCTCTGTGCAGTTCACACACTTGTTCCACCGCTTGCTTTACCAATTCAAAGAGTTCACTAAAGCCACCGACCTTAAGCAATTTATCCACATTACGTTGCTGACTATCTGTAATTGAATCAGTCCTAATCTGGCTTGCTGAATATGTAATCGATGATGTTGTCGGAAATGACGGTTCATTCGGTAATTCCTTTTGATTAGATGCATCATTCAATTCTTGGTGTTCTATTATTGCTTTTTCTCCTCTACTAAGTAGTCCCACTTTGACCTAATATAATTTTGGACCAAAAAGATGTATGAAACTGGATTATGTAAGCCCAAATTTTGAATTTTCTCATCTACGCGTTAAAACTAAAAAAAGATCGTGGTTAGGCGGATGTTTATCAATCACAGATAAAAGACTAGGTTTTGTTGCTAGTTACCGCCAAAGATATCGCTTAGGAAGTCAAGCGGACCGCTTGTTTCATTGCCTGTTTGATTGCCTGTTTGATTGCCGGTCATATTCTCGGTTGCCTGTCCGGCTTCTTCGGTCATATTCTGTGCCATCGCTGGTTGTGCAACTTGAAATCCTACCGAAATGGTCACCGCTACCATCAATGCAGTCGCTATTGAGATTGTTATTTTATTATTGCTCTTTTCGTTTGACATTGCTCCTATCAATATTTCAGGTATATTTTAAGCTTTTTGCAAGTTAAATAAAATACAGCGTGGAGTTAGAAGTTTCATCTACTCGGCTAAGCAGAATGTTAAGGAGCCTGAGTGCCCCCATATGCGAACTCGAAGGTACAACCCTCGATAGCATTCATGTGTAAAGCTATATGGATAGGAAGACGCGCGGGTCAGGTCAAAAAAGAAAAGTTGGTCCCGTTAATCCTATCCGCTCTAGTAATTATACCACCCCAACCACAGAGACATTATCCTTCGTCGTCATTATCATCGCCGGTACTTGTGGCATTAAAGATGTTCAAGCTTTGAAGATCGCTAACCAGATTTGCCAAAGCTGGAAACGCATTGAGTGAATAGGTCACAATGAATGGATCGTCCTCACCTACGACTTCAACGGCATTACCCGTAAACGGAACTGATGCAGAACTTCCTGAACCAACTTCGGCCAAAGCAAATGTCTTTCCGCCAATATTCACGATATTGTCCAGGTCGCCGAATTCTTCAGGGATAGCACTAGTGTTTTCAAGTTTTACATTGTTCCATACAAATAGATCTACTGGTCTGCTGGCTTGATATGTGACTATACCTGAAAACACCGCATTGTCATCTCTAGGAGGTACGATCACCGCAGATTGTGTCTCCTCCCTTCTAGGCACATCGCTTGGCGATGATGATATCTGTCCTTGTTGCAACAAAGCCGCTGCAGCTGCCACTCCTCCGCCCCCTACGTCTTGGGTAGCACCAGCAGGACCAGTTGAAATTGCAGCCGCTCCAGATCCAACTTTCGATTCATTTGCTGTACTTATGGCTGCTTCAAAAAATGTCTGTTGGGCTGGCTGAGCTAATGCTGGTAAAGCTGCCAATTGTACTACCAAAGGAATCAGAGCACCAAGTAGCGCTACCGGAATTGTCGACAAAAGTAGCTTGATTTTGCTCTCTAACATAGCCTCGGATTAAGCTCGGCTGAATTTAGGTCTTTCCTAAGTTCTGGTAGCGTAAAATATTCCGTACTTCACTGTTGGCTTATTCTCGTGTCATTTGAGTAATAGAAGGTTAAGGAATCGTAGTGTTTCTCAGATCCGAAATCCCGTAAATTTCAGCTGGATAGGTGGGGTCCAATTCCGATTATTATAAAGACGGCAAGCGACAGAGCAATAATCTGTGCATAAGTATGCTTAAGCCTCAACCTTCCAGCTACCTGTAGCCATTATCTACGCTGCACTGGTATAGATACCAGCATAGCAACTACTATCCTATTATAGACGAAACGCGGAAGAAAGAGATTCAAGTTTGAACCTCAAGGAAATAATTGGACTCTCTCTGGGTGCGATCAGGGAAAGAAAGCTTCGTTCAGCTCTTACAATTTTGATGGTACTAGTTGGGAGTAGTCTCCTGGTAGCGGTAAACGCATTTGGTGCAGGCTTCAGTGACTTTTTTAACAAACAATTCGCAAATCTTGCACCAAATATTCTATTTGTTTCAAGCGTCCAGCAGGATCAAGACGGTGGTGGAGGTGGTGGAATAGGGAGTGTATCTCCTCCTCCTTCTGCAAAGATCACGCTAAATGCAGCCGTAGATTCGCGAATCCGATCTCTTCCGTTCGTTGACCAAGTTATTCCTTCATACCAAGGAGACATTTCGATACAATCAGGCAGTGAGTCCAAAGCCTTTGCGGTACTTTCAATGGATCCAAGTCGATTATTCGTTATCTCTCCTACACTCGAGCTATTAGAGGGGTCTACACTACCTTCACCCAATGATCCTACCGCGATTCTGGTAGCTGAAGACATAGCATTTCCTCCAGGCGAATCGACCCCCTTCATTAATTTGGGACAGAGTGTCCGGCTCACCTACTCATTCGTTGATGCGAATACTGGAGAAGCCAGAGAGGAATCGAAGAGCTTTGTGGTACGAGGAATAATTAAATCTACAGGAAATCCTACCGTTGATAATGCTGTTGTTATTGGGTTGCAGCCGGGCGACTCCCTACTTCAACGGGCGGGTAAGTACGATTCTCTCTTTGTGGCCGCTACCTCGTCAGATTACGTTGATGTAGTAGAAGAAGAAATAAGAACCTTGTATGGTAACGATATTGGGATAACGACTGTACAGAATATACTAAAAACGATTAAGGAATTCACTGGCGGAATTAACTCATTCCTTTCCAGCATAGCAATTATCTCGCTCGTGGTAGGCGCAGTTGGGATAATCACTACACTATACACTTCTGTTGTCGAAAGGATCAGAGAAATTGGGACGTTAAAGGCGATTGGTGCCAAGAACGCCACTATCCTCGGGCTGTTCCTTTTTGAAGCACTCCTGATCGGGATTATCGGAGCTTCATTTGGCTTGGTTGCTGGCATAGGAATGGGATATCTACTTGCTAGTGCAAGTCCAGGCGGAGGCGGAGGAAGTGATGCGGAGGATGAGAATGCAGGTACAGGTTCGGGAGTCGGGGCCTCAGACAGTCAGCCTGGTAGTTCTGATCAAGGCAGCCAGCAAACACAGGAGTCTGATACGCTTACTCCAGTATATCTTGGAGGAGACATGATAAGAGTTTGGTTTATTTCAGTAGGTTTGAGTGTTATGGCTGGATTTTATCCTGCATGGAAAGCTTCACGCTACTTCCCAGTTGACGCACTAAGATCGCTTTAGTCTCACGCCAAGAGAATGGGATGAGACTACGCCAGTGTCATGGTTAAGATGGACTTATCGATATCAATATTGTATAGCAAGTATTAGCTCAAAGTTCATATTTCATGACTAGTTGAAAGTATCTACAACATTGATTACAATCATGCAGCCAAGACAAGTAAAGTTAGCAGTTCTCAGTACTATGATTGGTATTAGTTATCTTGTTTTAATTATCTGGTGTACTAGCGCAGTTTTATTTGCAGAGCAAAAAATTACTGTAATTCCTGATGCACATTCAAATACGGCAGTAAGATTCATTGATTTAACAGATTATTTTCTTCCTGTTGGTGAAGAATTGACATGGTTTAATGACGACTTTGTAGACCACAAACTGGTACTTACGAACGAGGACAATAGTACCCAACTAGCAGAATTTGATTTAGTTTCTAATGGGTCTTTCATTTATACGTTTAAGGAGCCGGGAAAGTATTACTTTTATTCAAATGATTATCCAAAAATTCGAGGATCAGTGCGGGCTATAGATCCAAATGATATTTCAACAAAAAAGATAACAGGGCTTAAAAACAATATAGATATTCAGCTTACCTGGACTCCCTCTCATATTGTACTGAATCCAGTGCGCAACGTGAATTCTGATATGGGGGATAGTGAAAAAGATGGAGGAACACAACCTGGAATGGCTAACTTTATCATAACTTTCATCAATAATAAGACAGGCACGAATCAGGAACATATAGATTACAGGTACACGATCAGCAATGAATCAGGAAATGATGTTTTTATTCAAGGTTTACATTCAACTTACGGCGCAGAAGTAGCAAAATACAGGTTTGAGAAGCCGGGCAAATTTAGCCCACAAATAATGATTACGCATATCCTCTTTGCTCCTGTTGATCCAGACATGGCTAAATTTGGTAATATTATTCCAGTTAACTGATAATCATCTTGACCTGTTAATACATAATATATATTTATTTGCAATATTTTCAAGTCCCGTAGATACACGCAGCTGAAGTGAATGTAAAAAAAGAAAAAGATAAGAGATCTACTCTCTACTCTTCATCATTTCCTTCTTCTGATCCCCCTGATGGTCCAGTGAGTTCCTCAGCGGTAGCAGCTATGGTATACGTTACAGCGAACGGGTCACCGCTCAATGTATGGAACGCAAGGGCGTTACCTGCAAAAGGTATACTACCGGAGGGTACTGGAGTTCCACTATCTGGTTTTACCAATGTTATGGCAACCTCTCCGTCACCAAATGGAGCCTTCAGGGGTTCCCCAAACTGTGCTGAAGTTTGATTTGAGACCGCACTACTATTATATCCATGGAGGACAACTACCTCTACCGGCTTACTTGACACCCACGTGGCATCTCCTACCCATACTAGTCCGTCGCCTCTTGGAGGAAGTGCCATTACCAACTGATGCCCTTCGTGACCTGGCAGTGGGTCCTGCATTGACGTTTGTGTTCCTTGCATGACAACTTCGGTTGGCAATTCCTCTTCTTGCGCACTAGCAAGTGACGAAGCAGATAAAAGAATCGTCGGCACCATCACTGCTATTGCCAGTATACTAGTAATTAATTCTCTATGATTCATTACTGCTTTATCGATTGTGCTTGTTTATAAAACTATGTTCAGACATTTTCACCTTTTGGTGCAAGGATAACCTAAATACCTAGGGAAGGAAATTATATTCAAGTCGAACAGTATAAATATAAAATTTTGAAGGTTTTGCGACACACATAAGTACATTAGTTGCAAGAATATCAGTTCCGGATTTGAAATAAAAATAGGAGGAAATATTAATCCACTTCTCGCCGACGACAATCTCACTTTATAATCAGGTTTTCTGTTGGTTGTAATACATACTGCTTTCGGTGTACTATCTGGAGCTGATCCTCTGGATGGAGGTACAGGGACTAGCTGGAATGATAACACACTTTGAACGTCATTTCCTGGCTCATAAGGAATTTAGTGGTACCACCGGCAGCCTTGCCAGCTGAGCACTTGCTCCTTGCTGCTCACTTCATTTCCTGATAAGACTGGACTAATGAAGGTGATAAGGATGTTTGTCAGGATATAGTTTTTCCGTTTACTTGCACATCTCCAAGTTGTAGCCATCTAATTCCGACGAATCCCAAATCTGCTCCACAATCTGCAAATGATCATAGCATTACTATGTGATTATGCCAAACATGATCGTTTATGCTAAACTTCAGTGTCCCATAATACTGATACAGAAATTCAGCAGCTGTTCTAAGCTGGATTATTATCTTGGTTTAACTGCATTAGGCGTGAGCAGCATATGATTTCTGTTCAATCGGTCTATTTATACTACGTACAGTACAGTACATTTGACGGAATAGATGCACTAACAAATGGTATGATGACGTGGACAACCGGAAACGACGTTCAACAAGCAATGTCATTCAAGCTAGATCCCAAATTTGATATGAGCGGTGCAGAACAGGCCATCTGTGTCACCGATATCCCAGAAGCAGATCAGTTAATAAGGAAAGAAATCGCAGTAGACCCCCAACCAATTACCTTTTTTTGTCACTGCGCATAGAAATTGCGCATCATCTAACCTACAATAGTTTTATAGATTTATTATTAACGTTAGGCAGTTAATGCAAGTCAATATTTCGTTGACTTCGGTACTGTCTATCGTCGATCCGAAATTTAATTCCATTTTTAATGATAGGTTGTGTTTATGGAGATCATGCCGTATTATGGCTTCTACATAAATACATAACAGCAGAAGTGTAACTCTATCTAAGCACACTTTGAGATGTACGAAAACTTAAGTTCCACGTATTGGGAAAAGTACTGTAAAAATGAACTTGTTGAGCGCATGCTTTTTAACAGCCTAGTAGTGTTATATCTCTATATATCTGAAAAGTTACAACAAAGACACTAATAATGATACGGTTATTCACTACAATTCTCTGGATTTCACCTGTGATATCCTTGCTCTTGATGCTCTTGATTCTTTCCGAAAATTTCTCTCAGATTTCCACGACATTTGATGCAGCAGGCCAACCTGCATCGTTGCTACCATCACGATCAACATATCCCATGCCATATCAACTTCTGTCAGTATCACAATCGACCCCAAATGGTAATTCAACTCAGATAGTTGACAACATATCAACAACGACTGATAACAACAGTATAAGTGCGATTGAAGTACCAGATGACGAGTTTGGTATAACCGAGATTTATCCTACTAAAGACGGTGGAAGGGAGTGGTTCTTGAATATGAGCTCTCCAACCAATAGCTCAAATTTCTCTATGACAAATTTCTCTATGACAGACAATCTCTATCAACCAACCAAACTTCCAGATGGATCCTGGAGGATAAACGCAACTCACATAAGAATGGTTGTTAATACGTCTGCAAATCAAGAGGATTGGAAAAATGTTGAAATTACTGGATATGTACGGTTGTCACACCTAGATAATTCTAACGAAGGAAGCTCCGCAGATAACAACAAAGAATTAGAACTAAACGACGGCGAAGAATTAGAAGTAAACGGTCTTGTTTTTGTTACTAGAAGCGGTAGACATAGCTCAGAAGTGCCGTGCGAAGGTACTGCATATAATGGCGCATTTCATACCGACGGTTCTGTAGGTTGGAAAAAAGAGATCTGGCATACTGGCGGCTACACGGATGAGCGGGCCAGATATAAGATTGCTGAATCCTTTTTGAATCAGTGGATAGGTTGGAAGGTTGTAGTATACAATATAGAAAATGGCAATGAAACAAGCGCGGTCAAACTGGAGTCGTACATTGACAGTTCAAATAACAATAATTGGACTAAAGTTTCAGAATTCATAGATAATGGTGGTTGGTATAGTAAATCCAATATATTGGACTTCTTCAATGCTGGATGCGATAGGGCTAGGGATTACGTTATCACCGAAGGAGCTCCTTTTTTAGTCTTTAGGACTGACAATCTATTATTGGACTTCAAAGACTTTAGTATAAGAGAAATTCAGCCTCCGCTTAATACTACCCAGTCTACTATCTTGAAATTTGAATAGATTGTAATATATCAGCAGCTTCGGCTATTTTGAATCTAGTAACCGCAACACCGGTTGCTTGCATCGCATTCCTTAATTTATGATGCTCTATCTTCATTCGAATACAAAAGTTGCCTCGATTCAGTTTCCAATATAACTTCCTACTTTCTGCCATACAAACGGTGCTTTATCATTATCCTTTACATATCTAATGGCCAAGATATCATATTCAGCCCTCTCTCTATCTCCCATTTTATTCAGTGATGTGTTGCCAGTGATCCCCTGATACGAATTAGCATAACGCACCAGCTCCTCCTTAAGAATGCCTATATCTTGAGTCTCTTTAGAAGTCTTAACTACATCAACAATATCTATATTCTGGCTTTCATTGAGACCACTACTATTATTAATATTGTTACTAACATCATTACTTGTATCGTTAATAGGATTGTAGTACCTTGTATTGTTCTCAGCGTTTGCGAGGACCCATAAAATATCATATGCGACTGCGCTGTATGGGGAAGGATCAAATCCAATTTCATTATGAATTTCTTGTAAAAGGCTATCTAGCTTTTTCTTGTCGTCCGGGTAGTCTATTCTAAATATTGGGTTGTAAAACGTTGTATTAACTGCAAAATGTGCAGAATCATGATTTCTCACAAGTCCTTCATTGAGAACTGAACCGTCACTGCCATACCACTTGACCTTTGAGAGCGCTGGATAGCTGTGGGCTTGAATCAATATAGGAGATACCTCGTCAAGTGAAATCAGATACACCCCTACTCTGTCAGCACCATGCCTGGAAATTGCCTCCTGAACTTTAGAATCCAAGATCCTTAGATCCTTATCCCACAACGCAAAATTTATCCTGTAAAGACTTGCAGCCAACTGCCCAGTCCGAGGTGCGTATCTGGTTTCATTACCCATTTCAAACTGTCCGCCCATCTTGTCAAAATTCTCTTTGACTGCATGTAAAAGCTCGCTACCATACACATCATTTCGCCAGAATGGGATTACTAATCTAATTCCATCGTCCCACATAAGTCTTGAGATTGCTTTTGCTTGGTGTGTGTCGTCAGGAACAAACCTAAAGATGTTGTCACCCTTGATAGCAAGAGAGGGTGCCGTGCTGGAGTGGCTGACAAGTAGAATATCGTTACTATCTGCATACTCTCTAGCAACTTCTAATTCCGCACTAGTTGCTGGTCCGATAACTGTCTTAATGCCATTCTCTGCTAAGAGTTTTAAATTTTCAAGGCTCTTATCAGGATCTGATTCAGAGTCTGATATTACGAGCTCAAAACGTAATCTCGAATTACTCATTAAAAAGTTGTTATTTATGTCTTCAAGGGCTATCTTTAACGCTGCTTGTGTAGACTTACCAGTTGATGAGGCAACCCCGGTGAGCGGAAGGAGTGCACCTATTCTTATGGTGTCCTCATCTGAACTTGATACTTGTGTTATTCCAGATGTCCGATCTGAGGTAAAGAACATTACCGAGCTTAGTGGCCAAATTGAGGATGGAGAAAGAAATGAAGCAACAACTATGACAAGTGCTGATACTGAGAGGCCTACAACAATTAGAAATACAAGTGATCTGATTCTAATCCTCATTTTTTCTTTTTTACTAAACTTTCGGTTCTTGATATTATATTCAGGTATTTCTCTAGAATTGTAATTAATGGTAGTCTCTTGGGTAGGATTTAGGTGAGAATTAACGTCTTTATGTGTTATCAAGAATTTCATGTACCAGAGAAGCCCTGCAGCCACGATGATACTGTGAGCTGAAATAACGATTGCTGAAGGCCACAATTCGCTAGTTAGTGATGTAACCACAAAAAACGCAAACCAGCTGTCGGCAACAGCTAACAAAAAGATGCCAGCAGATTTACAGACCCAGGGTGTAAACCATAAAGGTTCCTTTCTGTAGTTTACCACTATGAGAAATGATGGTACTATGATAATGGCGTCGAGTATCGGATATGCCACCAAGACCGAAAACATGGCAATACCTCGAGGTGAAGAGAAGTTAGCTAGGTTCAAAGTTACTGATAAAATATAGAATAGGAATACGCCAGTAACAACGATCGCTATTATCAAAGGTCTGGTACTGAAGTGGAATCTTTTGTAGAATCGAAGATATGTCGAAAATACATAAAATGCCAGGAAAGCATATGCTGATATGGAGAGTAGATCGGCTATTGATGGAACAGGCGGCACAATTTCTAGGTTAATTTCGTAAATGGCTAATACTAGCTCAGCACACAAGGACAAGGACAAGGCTATACCAAGGGCCAAGTCTGCTTTTTCAATTGATCCTTGATGATGTTTCTCCCTGTATAAAATAAAGACAGCCAACATAGCCGCAACAGCAGCATTTATACCAATTATCCAATGAGAGTAGTACTCCCTAATCTCGACTTCGGCGAGAATGATGAAGGAACTTGAGATGACTAGTACAACAAGAAGACCAAGAAATAGTCTTCTTCGAGTAAATTGTATATGAGGAAATACAGTCATCAATCAAGATAGTTTTAACTCATATATATTATCTAATTATCACAGAGGATGAATACACTCTCAAAATGCTTGTCTGTAAAGGTTTATGAAAGCCTAGGCGAATAAAAATTACTCATCAGATAAATGGATTAAAGTAGACTATTCAACATACTAAAAGATTGATATCCCTAATATCGGTATCGTATTCTTGCGCTTAGGAATTTTATATCTGGAAATTTGATATCTATTTCTCTATCTTGTATCAGATCCGAATCTACTATTACATTTTCAATTGATTTTTCTGTTCTAGGATATAGATTAACAACATATTAAAATTGCAATCAAGGCAAGAAAATCCCGTAGTAGTTTCTACTGGAAACTCTAGAGAGATGCTCTCGAAATGCGCTCTTATTTTCGGCCTTACTATTCTCCGTTCGAATTCTATGGGTTGGGTGGATAATGGTGGCATGACTCACAAACATAGAGTACGATCCTGTATTTCAGTTCGAATCGAACTAAGAAATGGACCCCGGCATAGCATATATATCACCTTCAACCCATGAATCTCAATCAATTACCGTAGTTCAGGACCCATCATTTGCACTTAGTGAGTAGTGTTAGGGCCTACAGGATTGCCAGCAGCAGGCGCTTCAGTAAGCCATCAAGCGTGTATAAAATCACTGTTGCCTTCTCAGATAGAACAAATCAAATAATTAAGAACTATGCAACCCACCACCACCACCACCAGCTCCCCGTCGTCATTTGACTCTAGGTGGAAATATCCCACCGTTTTTTTGTGTCACACTATTTTTCCACAGGCGCTGGTTCTTAGGATTCCAGAGGTTCCGAGATCAATTTGAAGGAGACTTCAAAGAAACCGCAAGTGGATCAATACATGACATGCAGAATTCACTATTCTTTTTATCCGTATCTGAAATTGTCCTGCTCTTGAACATGATACAATGATCACGAGAGCAGTGTCTTAATCCAAAATTGTGGCCAATCTCGTGAATTGCTTCCTTCACTATTCGATCTTGGAACAGGTTCAGGAATTTTTTATCGACATTACTGTGTAAAGGTAACAGCCGTGCCAGATATATAGCTGAAATCTTTCCGCTTATGATGGCCTCCCCGAAACAGAAATTATATTTTCCAAAGTATGCATCAAAATCACAAACTGCCAACAACTTTGTACTGGCAGATGGTTCAAAGGTTTGTTGTAACCACATGAGTAAATGATCAGACTGGTACTGATTCCTTTTGCTGTCGCATAATTCTTTAGGGATCTGAGATATGGCTTTATTTATCATGACAGTAGTGTCTTTTTCAAATCTAAACGCAGCTAGAAGCGGTGGTATGACGAAAGAAAAGTCATCAAGTATTCCTTTACCATGGACCATGATAGGTTGGATAATTAATTGCATGTGTCATCAACCCGAGGAAGATAACGCTGAGAGCGTTTGTAATTCCACGAATAACAAATTGATAGCCATGAGTAAATAAAGTTCACGACCCTTTTAAATGAGAGCAAGCTTGGTTGTGCATTGATGTAGTGGAATTAATGCACAGATAAATCCTTGGAATTTACATCTCAAAACAAGTCAACAAAATACTTGGTATCCTGAAGCATATATGTCATCAGGGTTCATGAAGGATTATACCATGTGACAATAGAATCTAAGGAGAAAGAACAGAAGCATTCGATCCATGCTTGAGAGCTGGACTACTTACTATTACTGTTCATAACGAATGGCTAATCCTGCATAAAATCATACTAAATTTGATGATCTGAGGAGGTAGAAGTTAAGTCCCATGGTATGGTTAAGCAATCACAAGAATATAGCAATGACAATATGCATAAGGGTGGATATCATATAGATTTTAGCAAAAATAAGAGAAAGAAATATGCTGCTGCTGATTTGAATTATCTACGTTTTGATCTGCTCGAGAACTTGTCTCGAAGCTTCAAATCATAACAAGATCATCGACTTGTGATATCATGACAACCGCCTTATCACCGGAGAGGCCTGTCTTCATTTTTTCTACAACCTGATCGACATCATCAGACTTAACAACAGTGGCAACAACTTTTCTTGTAGTATAACCAAGATCAGAGGTCCCACTTCCTCTGCCTGAGGCAACCCTTTGCTTTTCTATTCCTGCTCCTCGTACATCATAAATAGTTGCTTCTAGCCCCATATCCCTTAACGACGAAATCATCCCGTCAAGATTCTCAGGCTTTACAATGACTGCGAGTCTCTTCATTCCTTTTGATTGCTTACTCGGTTTTTCTGAATATGACACCTCAAACGGCAAGGTTATTTTTTCTCCAACCATGCCGTTGATAATGACTCGTGCTAAAAAAGGATTATGGTCTAGGGGGAAGAACCCTTGATTATAACTTCTAGGTGGCATTTTAATGATACATTTGCTCAAAAACCATCTATGAACCTAAAAAATGTTAGAAGATTAAACGTATCCAAACAAGGAGCATAATGGTTTTTAGTGATGTAATCTAGTACTTTGAGTAGTACCTGGTCCTACTTATTATTCGGTCGATTCAATTATTCGATTAACCTTACGGAATCTTATGTCATCCATTCGACATAGGATCGATTTGTCAAACGTTATCGTAGTTTATTACCGAGACGGTCTATATACACGTATCTTCAATAGTTAAGAGTCAAGCTTGTTACCTTAATACAAGACTATTAACTATATTAATGGCCGTAGTTGGACTATAATAAGCTGAGGGCTGTGCAGAATATGTTACCACATACCATTTACTATCTTTGAAAGTCCAGGCCTGTGTTTGTTTAATATCGGATTGGTTATTGCTTATTATATAGGTAATTTCATACCCTGGCAGTCCCGATATTACTGTAGGAATAGATTGCAACAATGTAACATTGCCAAAAGTTTGCCCTAGATTAGCAATAGTAGAATTCAAGGTTTCACTTATCAGAATTTTGGAAGATCTAGAAGCGTCAATTGCAATCGGACTAGTTGGCTGAATGGCAAACGAAGCAGTGCTTGCATCAAAATACTTTTTGAGAATACCATTCAAATATTCAGTCTGATTTAATACGACAACATTTGCGTTCTCAGAAAAGCTATGTGTACCTTTGAACCCAGTGAGATAAAAGTCTGCTATTATACTATTACCTGAAATATTTCCCAAATTTTCAAGTATGTTCCAATTCGAAGGGTACTTGACGCGTAAGCCTGCAGTCATGTTTTCGTAGGTTCGATAATTTACTTCGGACGAATTCCCGCCAAAGTCGAAATAAACTTGGCCGGCTGCCGAGAATTGTTGAGCTGGATATGGACACGAATTTATAAAGATCATAATCGAAATCAAGCCACTTACTGCAACCCGCGGGATAAAATGCCTCATTTTCTGCCACCAGTATATTCCTTCCAATTAACTAGATATAATAGTTTAATTTTATTTCAATATTCATATCATATCCTAACGGAGTCAACATGAGTGGAATCAACATGAGATAGAAGGAGAAAATGGAACCGTCAATGACTGCCCTACTGAATACTCTAAGGACTTGAGTAGTTCAGACTAAAGTCATACACAAATGATATCTGCTGGAAGACTTTCACGGTAATATGATCTCCAGTTTGGGTGAAATGAAAACTTTATAGCCATGAACACGCAATATCTAAAGATGGAAAGGCAACGTAGCCTGATCGCGATACTTGGTAGACCCACATTATCAAGAGGGATCACTACTTTCGTAGCCGCATTGGCGGTTGTCCTAGCTGTCCTTTCTCTACTATTAACTCGCCAGATTATGTATTTTGATAACACTTTCCAAACACTGCTGTATCTTCTAATGGTGATCGTTGTCTTCGGAATAGGTTCGTGGGTGCTCCTTGAATATACAAGGAGAGTAAGTAAGGCTCTTAGGACCAGATCTCGTTTTATCCGCTGGGTTCACCCTACAGTCACGATAGTACAGTTTGTCCTGCTTGGAATTATGGTTTGGCTCGCTTTTTATAATAGCGTGTATTGCTATGACTACTTCAGCTTTTGTAGTACACCTTTGTCTACGGCTTCCATCGCAGTGATCTCTTCGGCATCAGCAGCTATAATATTAGGGTTATTCAGCTACAAGTTTTTTTCGTGGTATAAATCCAGTAGTAGGAATTTTATTTTGTTGTTTTATGGTTTGGCCACAGCAGCGCTTTGCATGTCAATAGCTGGGGATGCTATTGCCAAATTTGTCGTAACAGAAGCAGTAATAGATGAAGAATCCACATCCGATGGAACTGCACCAGACTCTTCATTTGTTTA
>Ga0307434_1000327_pt1 | contig 36306 bp, 34 predicted proteins | sample SalMarWE160220MG_FD_202156 | JGI IMG/M metagenome (GOLD analysis project Ga0307434, IMG submission 202156) | Salt marsh sediment microbial communities from the Plum Island Ecosystem LTER, Massachusetts, United States - WE1603-220 | ecosystem: Environmental > Aquatic > Marine > Intertidal zone >... | reverse complement strand
AAACAACGTTTCGGTTTTGCATAAGGTCAGGGAGATAGATCAGAAACCCAACATCGTCGATTATCTTCAGGAAGGCAAAATCGACTTGGTCATCAACATACCCATGCCCAACCATGCAACCGCATTCTCTGAAGTCCTGAAGGACGAGTACACCATCCGCAGATTAGCCATAGAATTCAACATTCCGGTGGTAACCAATCTTCAGTTGGCTTCAGCGTTAACCAAACTGCTTGAACAGCGGGAAGCAAACAAGTTTGACATCCGCTCCCTAAACGAGTACATGGACAGCCTGCCAAGAAAATTCTGGTAAACAAAAAAGAAAAGAGACAGGTTACTCTCTCGGAGTTTCTTTCTTTTTTCTGAGGCTGAATCCTTTGAACTTGAGTTTTGCTGTTAGGATTTTTTCTGTGCCGAAGAGTCTTGATGCTATGTAGAGGACTATGATTGTGAAGATTGCCGTGTAGATGATTCCTCCGATTGCTCCTATGTAGTTCCCAGTGAATGTCACGTTGGCTGCCAGCATCGAATGAGTGAAAGGTATTGCGAGCAGTATGATTGACAGCGGAAACGGTAAAGCGTAAATGTTTGTGAACATTGTGAATATCATTGGGAGTATGAACAATATCGAGAGTGGACCAACTAGAGCTTGGGCACCTCTGACGTCATCTGCGAAAACAGATAACGAAATTGCCAATGCTAAGGCTGAAAGCAGCGTCATAAACAATGAAACTCCCATTATTGCATAAGATGCAATTGTGGGTTCTAAGCCTAGGGATGCCAAGTCTACGGTGCCTGTGGGAATCATGCCTGTGAACGAGTTCATGTAGTAGCTAAATCCGATAAGGTATGCTAAGGCTCCAACAACCGCTACGATTATTGAACCTGTTAGTTTTCCAGCCAAAATCGTGGTGCGGTTGATTGGCATCGTTAGCAGCGTTTCAAGGGTTTTTTCTTCTTTTTCTGATGCAACTGCTGTGGATGCCAACTGCATTGCGAAGATGAGTAACATCATTATTCCTACGGGCATAGCTATGGATTGGGACATCATCAAACCGAACAGAACATCGGGGCTGACGTCGGCGCTTTTGCCCTTAACTATCGATTTTTCTGACAACTGTATGGGGTTCAGAATTTCTGTTGCATTTGCTTCTGGAAATCCTTCGTTGATTCTCTGGTCAACAATCGCATTCTCGAAACTGGAGAGTAGACTAATAATTGTAGACGATTGTGCGGATGCGGCTATCCCGCCCCCTCCTTCGAAGGGTGTGTAAATTGTTAGGGTTGCTGTTCCGCCTTCAGTTATGTTTTGGCTAAATCCTGATGGGATGATTACTAGGTTTGTGACGTTTGTGTCTTCAATTTGAGTTATAGCTTGGTCTAATGGCATATCGTCAAGATGTGTTACCGTGAAATTGAATATAGCTAAGTAGTTTTCAAGGTTTTCAGCGACTGGGCCTTCATCTTTATCCATTAACGCTATGGAAGTTTTTCCTATGGTCTGTTCTACTGATTCCACCGAGGTTTGGACCGCGAAACCCATTATTGGGAAAATTAGCATAGGAACAATTATTACTCCTAACAAAATTTTGGGGTCTCTGACCATTTCCTTGACTTCTTTTATTATTATGTTAAGTAAACCCTTAAGCAAAGCCAACCACCTCCCCAAACACTTCCTCAAGATTAACCGCTTTATATTTTGTTTTCAGCTCATCTGGTGTGCCTTCCGCAACAACTTTGCCTTTGTCTATGAGAGCCACCCTGTCGCAGAGATACTCCACGTCCAGCATGTTGTGGCTTGAAAGAAGAACAGTTACGCCATACTCCTTTGCGTAACGCTTTATGAGTGTTCGGACATGAACCGAGTGAAGAACATCCAAGCCGCTGTTAGGCTCATCCAGTATCGCCAGCTTAGGCTTAGTCATAAGCGACCTCGCCACCAGAAGCCGACGTTTCATTCCTTTGCTGTAAGTTTTAACTTTGTCTTTGAGGCGTTCTCCTAAACCAGAAATTTCGGCTGCCGCGTCAACCAGCTTTTCTATTGCCGCTTTGTCTTTGGTTCTGAAGTTTGCCATAAACCTGAGGTACTCAAACCCTGAGAGGTTCTTGTATGCTCCAGCCTCTTCGGGAAGATAAGTTATAAGGTTGCGTACCTCCGCAGCGTCTTCAACCACATCATGACCGAAAACAGTTACTGTTCCTGAAGTGGGCAATAGCAATGTGGACGTGATTCTGAGGGCGGTTGTTTTTCCTGCACCGTTGAGTCCTATTAACCCGAAAATTTTGCCCTCATCTATCTTGAAGTTTAGGCTATCAAGGGCTCTGACTGACCCGAAATCTTTCACAAGGTTCTTTGCTTCGACCGCGACGCTCACCGAAAAGCCCCCATCATTTTATTAGCATTAGAGAAACATCTTCAATAAATCTGCTTTGGTGACTATGCCCACAACCTTCCCCTTCTTCGAAATCAAGACAGCTGGGTAAACCTGTAAGAGACTTGAAATCAGGGGCAAGGGCGCGTCTTCTCCAACTTGGGGAAACGCTTCCTCCATAACCTCACCCACGGAACGCTTGGATATTTGATTCAGGTCTCTGCCTGCAGAAACTTTTTCTATAATCGTTTTCTCCGAGATGCTTCCCACAGAGTGTTCTCCGTCAAAGACTGGAAGCTGAGAATAGCCGTGTTCCGCCATGGTCTGAACCGCCTTCGAAACTGCATCACTCTTCTGGATTCCTACCACTTTGCTGTGCAATACTTCTTCGGCGCGAACCTCTGTCTCTGTCTGCAACCGCTCCAACGCATCAAATATGGCTTTAACTTTGGTGTAAGAAGGGTCGATTTTCTGGGATTCCAGTTTTGCGATTAAGGACTGACTTACTCCAGCCAACCTCGCAAGTTTCTGCTGGGTCAGCCCCAAAATTTTCCGTTTTTTAGAGACTTCTTCAAGTGAAGGCAACATGCCATGAACTTTGCTGGGCGGATTTAAATTCTTTTTGGAATAAACCTTTCAGTAAAATATTAAAATAGTAATGACATTTGCTATAGTCCATAACCTAAAGTGCTAGAGGAGCTAACGAAAATGGCAACACCCAAAAAAAGTAACGGACGGTCAATAGTGGAGATTAACCAGAAAATCAAATCTGGCGACGTTCAGGTTTTGACAGCTGAAGAGATGAAAAAATTAGTGGAGAGTAGCGGCGTGGAAGTCGCCTACAAGGAGGTTGATGTGGTTACAACAGGAACTTTCGGAGCCATGTGCTCTTCAGGGGCAATAATAAACCTTGGGCACTCAGATCCGCCCATCAAAATCCAGCGTGCATGGATAAACGATGTTGAGGTCAGTCACCCCGGCGCAGCCGTCGACCTGTACATAGGCGCCTCCATGATGTCCGAAACAGAGCCTTTCGAGTATGGAGGAGGTCACATCATAGAAGACCTGATCGCGGGCAAAGAGGTTGAGTTGAGAGCCACGTCGTATGGAACAGACTGTTACCCCAGAACCAAACTGAACACCACCCTCACCAAAGATGACCTGAACCAGTTCTATCTGCTGAACTTCCGCAACTGCTACCAACGTTACGTCTGCGCCACGAACAGCCGCGACGAAATGATCTACACCTACATGGGCAAGCTGCTGCCCCGCTTCAGGAATGCCAGCTATTCAGGAGCAGGAGAATTGAATCCGCTGATGAATGACCCTGACTACGAAACCATAGGGGTTGGAACCCGCATATTCTTGGGGGGAGCGCAGGGCTACGTTATAGGGGAGGGCACGCAGCATGACCCCACGGACAGGTTTGGCACCCTCATGGTTCGGGGAGATGCTAAACAGATGAGTCCAGAGTTTATTAGCGGAGGCACTTTCACCAAGTATGGCACCAGCCTCTATGTTGGCATAGGCATACCCATCCCCATACTGAATGAGGGGTTGGCTAAGAAGACGGCGATTCGGGATGAGGAAATCTTCACTGAGATAGTTGATTACGGGGTTCCACGCAGAGAGCGTCCCAAACTGGGCAAAGTAGATTACGCCACATTGAAGTCGGGCAAAGTGACAATCAAAGACAGGAAAATTAAGGTCAGTTCTCTTTCCAGCTTGAAGAGGGCAAGGAAAATCGCGGAGACGCTGAAGTCATGGATCGAAAACGGGTCCTTTTACTTGTCTGCTCCGGCTGAGACTCTGCCCACAGATTCGGTGTGTAAGCCGATGAGGCAGACTGGGGAGATAGTGTTCGTTAACAGTGTGGCTCATGCGGCTGTTACCTGCAGTGTTGACGAGGATATTAAGTCGGTTGCCCAGCGGATAATCAGTAAGTCAGTTAACCATGTTGTTGTAACAGATAAAGGTGGAGAAATTAAGGGTATGGTGACCTCTTGGGATGTTACCCGTGCTGTTGCTGAAGGAAAAAGTAGACTCGCTGACATCATAACTAAGAAGGTGTTCACCACCACGCCTCAGGAGTCGCTGGAGGCGGCTTCGAGGAAGATGGCACAGCATCACATATCCGCGTTGCCTGTGGTAGACCGGAACAAGAAGGTTGTGGGTCTCATAACATCTGAGGATATAGCTAAGTTGAGGGGAAGGTGAAATAGATGGATAGAATTCTGTTGAGATTCAGTGAGGAAAACGTTGCGGAGCCAATAACTTCGCAGGTGATTCTGGAGCTTGGAATCCCGATGAGAATAGTGACTGCCACCATCAATTCTATGGGAGGAGACATCCTGGTGGAGGTGCCTGCCGTTCACCTCAAGAAGATCGTTAAAGCCTTCAGGGACAAAGGGGTGGTCGTCAAGTATCCGAAGCTCATCGAAGTGGACTACGACAAGTGCTTTGACTGCGGCGCATGCTACGCTCTATGTCCAGTGGACGCCATATCCTTTGACGAGGAACATTCCATAGTTTTCGACGAGAAGACCTGCATCGGCAGCCCCTGCGGCTTATGTGTCGATGCTTGCCCAGCCCGAGCCATAAAACTTGTTGAGCAGCACCGTAACCACCCAAAATGAAAAAAGCAAACCTCTTCAAACAGGCTTTTCGCCTCAAAGAATCGAACTGCACCATAATCTCAGACAAAGAAAGTGGTGTTGAAACAGCGAAATCTTCGATAGAACTTCACAGGCGGCAGCTTGAAGCCTACATCAAAGAGCATCCCAGCTTTTTGCATTCTTTTGAGCCTGTTCCGGTGGATGATGGACCCGAAGTTGCGCGGTTGATGGCTGAGGCTTCCGCGAAGGCGGGTGTGGGTCCTATGGCTGCTGTTGCCGGAGTCTTGGCTGACTTGGCAGTGGAGGACATGATTGGTGATGGCTGTAGGGTTGCGGTGGTAGAGAACGGAGGAGAAGTCTCCGCTGTTTCAGATCAGCCGGTGGATGTTGCCTTGGCTGCGGGTGATGCTCCTCTCTCCAGAGAGATGGGCTTCAGGCTGAAAGAATTCCCCATAGGAGTAGCCACCAGCTCAGGGCTGTATAGTCACGCTTTCAGTTTCGGGGAGGCTGAGGCGGTGACGGTTTTTGCTGTTGACGCTGGGGTGGCTGATGCTGCGGCTACGGCTGTGGCGAACCTGATAAAGGGCGACGATGTCCGCGGAGTAATCAGGCAGGGAATAGACCGAGCCTTAAGCATAGACGGAGTTAAGGGCGTCTTCATACTGTATCGTGGGGTTGTGGGAAAGGCTGGGCAGGTTCCCGAACTGATAAAAGTAAATCCTCAGAGATAACCGCAATCTGTTGTTGCTTGGAATTTCAGGAAAAAGACTGTTTTCAACAATGTACTTCTATTAGTCTCCTAATAGGCGCCAAGAAAGTGTGAAAAACCACAGCACTATTTGGATAAAAAAATCAAACGTTACTTGGAAGATAACAACAGGGGCGGCTCTGAAATCCGTTTTTGAAGTATTCAAGAAAGCTGCATCTAAAATGGTTTTGGCAGGTTAGAGAAGTCTTGCCCTGTTTAGGGTCTTGGTCTGCCACGAATATTTCCTTATTTTTGTTGACTCGCCGTAACCGCATGCTGAGCAGCGTTTCTGTTTCACATTATATGCCCTTTTGCCGCAGCGTCTACATCGGATGTGACCAGTCTTGTGGGCGCGTTTTCCAAAGGATGATGTGCCCTTGCTAACTTTTCCCAATTGATGTCACCTAGGGGGCGGAGAAATTATTACCACATTGTCGCCACGGACTATGATGGCGCCAAGTTTCTTCACGTTTTCCACATCTGTAATGTCGTCTGTTTCATCTAACACTAAGTTGAGGTGCTGGTCGAAGCCTTTGAGTTTTCCCCTTAACTTCTTTCCGCCTCTCAATCTTACCAGAACTATTTTTCCGAGGCTGTCTTCCAAGATTTGGGTAGCCATTTCGCTCATACGAATCTTCACGTCCAGTTGTTGCTTCGTTTATAGTTTTCAACGTAACGATTTAAAGGTATCTGCGCTGTATTTTATGGTTTCTGTTGTCTATTTTGGTTTATGAAGTTAGATGCCTTATACCACTTCTAGAATTGAATGCAATGTTGTATTTGATAGCTTCTTATTTAGCGGAAAAAGAGGGGCGGGGAAGAGCAGGTACTGCTGTTTGTTTACTATATGTTTATGGGTTCGCTTTTGGTTTTCTCTTCTTTCTTTTTGGGGATGGTGATGTCCAAGACGCCGTTCTTGTATGTTGATGTCGCCTTTTTAGTTTCTACCTTGGCTGGTAATTCGACTTCTTTGAAGTATTTGCGTTCAGGAGTGTCAACAGAAATCGTTAATTTATCCTCTGTTCCCGAGAGTTTGATGTCTTTCTTTTCTACGCCAGGCAGTTCAACTATCACTCTGACTTCGCCGTCACCGGGTATAACGTCTGCTAACGGTTCTCTCTTCTCTTTGATGTCCAAGTGTGGTTCCCCAAGTCGTGTTTCAGCCTTGAAATTTCCGAATTCCCTTACTTTTGGTTTCCCATCTGGACCCACAGTCACGCTGTAGCCATACACGAAGGGCCCCCAGCTTTTCACTTTAGTTCCGTCGGGTAATGTTTGTTCTCGAATGAGGGTTTCAGGTGCATTCTTGGCCAAGTCCTCAAACTCTTTCGCCATCAGTTCTTCCATTTCTTTGAAGGCTTCGTCTATGTCCCCTAGACCGCCTCTAAAGAATGGCCATTCTTTCTTAGACCAGTGTGACCATCTGTCTTCTTCTGACACGATCTTTTCACCTCCTCAAATTCTCTATCTCTTCCAGAGATTCTAATAGGCGGCGCAGGGCGAGGCTTAAGGTTAAGAATGCTGATTGACTGAACTCTGAGCAGCAATATGTTCCTCTGCCTGTTTTGGTTAGAAATCCGCCGTCGCTGAGCTTTTTCGAGTTCTCCCAGACGGTTTTTGGATTCAAATCTAAGTCTCGCATGAAATCTGCGAAGTTCATTGTGCTATCTTCTGCCTCTACCAGCCGTCTCATCATTTTCAGTCGGGTTTGGTTGGACAGGGCGTCGAACATGCTGGAAAACTTTTGGATGTCATCTTCGAATTCTTTGAATTCGGTTTCAAGTTTGTCTTTTGGCCAGTCTAGCGGAGATAGAGGTATTTCTAATATTGTTTTTCCGTTACGTATTAGTTGCAGTTTTAAGTTCATGTGGCCTCACCCACTTATTACCGCATAGTAATAAACGCATTCTCATTATATAAATATTACTCATGAGTAATAAACGATGAACGTCAGCCAACAAAAACAGTAAAAAACAACTATTTAGACACCAAAAATGTCACCCCACCATTTTTGCGCGTATCTCTTCTATTTCACCCTCCGCCTCAGTGCCGAATAAGCACACAGAAGGCTCTTTGGATACTACCGCTCAGCCTGTAAGACCAACGGATTAGAACTGTTTGGGGATATCCTGTTTCTCCATGATGTAGCCGCAGTAATGGCACCTTAGGCGGAGAGGCTCCTTGCTGTCCACATAGAAGGTGGATTTCACGGGTTCTTTACTGTTCGAGATGCATGCGGGATTAGCGCACTTGATTGCTTCCCGTATTATATGTGGCAGCCGTACCCGCTGCTTGTCTACAACCTTGTAGTTTCTGATGATGTTGATGCTGGCGTGGGGAGCCAAAAGAGCTATTTTATCTACTTCTTTGGATTTCAGTTCTCTTCCTTCAATCTTAACCATGTCCTTCAAACCCAACGTTTTGCTGGGCACATTCATACCGACAGTCACGACGCCGCTGACATGACCCGTGATACCCAAAATCTTTAACACGTCTAAAGCATGCCCAGCCGTGATGTGATCTATCACCGTGCCATCTTTGATTTTGGATACACGCAAAGTAGTTTCACTCAAGTTAAACAGCCCCTTCAGTATTCCATATACCATATTTTAATGCATGAAGAGTTTATTTATAGCTGCTGTTCGCTTTTCCGCGAATCATGAACTGTCTTGTAGTCCAGAGTAGAACTGAAGACATAAGAGAAGACAAAAAAAGAGGGAACTAAGAAAATTTTAGGAGAATGTTAGGGAGCTTCTCGGGAGACAGTTAAGATTCTGACGTAGTCCGCTGTGTCGTCGCAAGCATCGGCGACGTGCTCCATTTCTTCTATGAGGTCCTTAAGCAACAGTATTGTTGCCGCGTTTGTTTTCTTAGAAATTTGGAGAAGCATTGCTTTAGATTTCAGGTATTTCTCATCCACCTGCCCCTCTATCCCATCGATCTGCTTTGCAAGTTCCATAGCCTTTTTGGGGTCCGTCCCCAACTTCTCAATTGCCTTAAGCAACGTTTTTGCGATATTAACCAAGTCTTTGGCAGTTTGGGCAAACTGTTCCCACATTTCCTTCGGCACTTCTGCATCTAAAAGCAAAATAACCGCTCTTGACGCATCCTTGACGTGATCCGCCATCTGATCCAGCCTCTTCACCAAGTGCATGATGTCTTCGCGGTCTTTGGATAGAAGGCTTCCGCGGGTAAGCTCCTCAAAAACTATTCTTCTAAGTTCATCGATTTCATGTTCGGCACTAGACAGTTTGTTGAAAGACGCTATCGCCTCTTCCTTGTTGCCGTTTAAGGCAGCATTTATTGACTTTTCTAGCTCGATTACCGTGTCGATAGCCAAGATCATCTGTCTATCCGCTATTTCCAACACTTTAGATTTTCTTCTTTTAGAAAACCATCTTTCCATAAACATTCACCCTTAAACAATAAGACATTCTACAGCTGTTGCTAATTAAAGTGTAAGCGTTTCGCTTAAATCTTTTCCATCCTTTCACTCCAGAGCCAGCTCCGTTCTCAAACCCTTTTCTGGATAGGAAAAAACAAAGCTTTTTTCAACAGGAAAGGCAACAGTGACTTTCTCTCCCACATCAAGCCATTCAGTCATTAACGCTGGACGTACAACCACCAACAGATCATCATTTTGAAGCCTAATTTCGTATCGAACATTGTTTCCTTCAAACCTGAAAGCTTCAATGTTACCGAAAATCGAGTTTATCCCACTCTTTTTCCCTTTATGGATAGAAAGAACTTCTGGTCTTATGGCGACAACCACTTTTTCTCCTTTTTTGTGGTTTTGATTCGAAGATGTAACATAAATTCCTCCCCGAAGTTCCACGGTGAGTTTGTGGTCAGCTCTATCCGCAATGTAACCTTCTAAGAAATTTGATTCCCCAACAAAATTCGCCACGAATATGTGCTGGGGATTCAGGTACAGTTCCTGAGGGGTCCCCACCTGCAGAATCTTTCCTTTTTTCATCACAGCAATTCGGTCCGAGATTGCCATGGCCTCTGCCTGGTCATGAGTAACATGGATCGCTGTTAATTGGAGGTCTTTCACCAGTTTTCTGATTTCGTACCTTAAGGCTGTTCTGATTTTCGCGTCTAGGGCGCCTAAGGGCTCATCCATGAGTAGAAGCTTGGCGCCGGAGGATAATGCTCTAGCCAAGGCAATTCTTTGTCTCATTCCTCCACTTAATTCGCTTGGAAAAGCGTCGGTTCGCTCAAAGAGTCTGACCAACTCTAGCATTTCGCGGCCGATTCTGTCGCTCTTCTCTTCCTCCCATCCTTTTACGCGTGGTCCGTAGGTGACATTGTCCCAAACGTCCATGTGGGGAAACAGTGCATACTCCTGAAAGACATATCCTATGTCTCTGTATTCTGGGGGAAGATTCGATACTCGGCGTTCGCCGATGAATATTTCGCCTTCATCGGGCAATTCTAAGCCTGCTATCATTCTCAAGGTAGTTGTTTTTCCGCATCCGCTTGGTCCGAGCAAGGTTAGATATTCCTTGTCGCGAACATGCAGGTCTATGTGGTCAACAGCGATTATTCGCCCTTTATCAAAGGTTTTAACTACGTTCTTCAACTTGACGTCGGACATTTCAGTTCACCTCAACATGAAATTTTTCAATTAATTTATCTTGTCTCATCTGGTGGTCACCTTTCTGAAAACCATAAGGAGAACAAATGAGAGAGCAATCAGGTAGGTTGATGCGAAGAGCGCCGCGGGAATTGCAAGGGATTCAACCATGTTGACTACGAGGGGAGGAATCGTTGTGTCGCTGCCCATAACCAGAAAAGTTGCGCCTGTTTCTCCCAAGGAACGCGTAAAGGACAGGATAACCCCAGTTAAGATTCCCCTCTTCAACAGAGGAAGAGCAACCGACTCGACAGTGTTATATGGATTGGCGCCTAGGGTGCGGGATGCCTCCTCATACAGGGGAATGTCAGACCCCTCGAACGTAGCCAGCATAGGCTCAACTACCACAGGAACAGAGAAAACTATGTGCGTTAAGATTATAAGCCATATTCCCGGATCTGCGAGTCTCAATCCGCCTGGACCCCACAGAAGGAGGATGGATAGACCAAGGGCTGACGTTGGCACTATCAGAGGGATTCTGAGCAGGGCTCTGAGGAATCGACCGAACCTGTAACGTTTTATCAGAAACACTGTGGGGATGGCGATGCAAGCTGCAATGTAGGTTGCAATTCCGGCGGAGGCAAACGAAACGACCGTGGCATCTAGCAGAGCGGAGAAGTAGTTTGGTGGTCCGAACAGTTGGTAGACCACGCTTTCTGTCACTTTGCCCGTGTTCGGGTCACTGCTCCAGGATAGCGCCACGGAATTCAGGACAACAAATATTGGGACTACAACCACGATAATGATGAAGAGGATTATGATTGCGTCTCTGACTCGCGACAGTTTCCGAGAGGCAAAATCTTCGATTTTTAGGAGCTTTTTTTCGATGTTGAGAGTCGAGAAAAGCGAGAACGTTGAGACCCCCTTCTTCTGTAAGATGAACTCTATTGGGAGAATTATCGCTGATGCCACAATTATCAATAGGCTGCCTAGGAAAGCGGCTGGTCCAAACTTGAACTGGGACACCCAGCTGATAACAGCGATGGGCGCCGTGGTATAGACGCTTTGCACTACTAGCGTGGCTCCAGTTTCTCCGAGAGACCGCGCAAAAGCCATAACTGCTCCCGAAAAAATTGCGGGTAATGTTAACGGAAACAGGATTTTTCTGAAGGTTGTGAGAGGTGAGGCTCCGAGGGTTCCGGAGGCTTGCTCAAGCAGCGTTGACATGTCCTCAAGTTTGGCTTTAAGAGTTTTTACGATGTATGGAAAGGTTAATGCAATGTGTACTATCAGCATTATGAAGGGGACATTGATAACAGGAATCAGATAATTTGTTTCCACTATTCCCCTTCCGAAAAGAGCACCTATTCCAGAAACTGTTGTCCATGCCATCAGAGTCGCAAAACCGAAACCTGACGTGGGTATAACCAAAGTGAAGGTGATGAGGTCTTCAAGGAACCCTTTTCCCCAGAACTTCTTTCGAGCCAGTATGTATGCAAGAGGAACCCCAAAGATGAGGCCTACTATAACTGCGGAGATGGCGAGACGCAAAGATAAACCAAGATACTTCTGGATTTCTATCCAGTTTGTGTCTCCTATCAGCGGATTAGCGAAAACTTCGGTGTAAACCTCGGGCCATCTGGTAAACGTAAATGATATCAAAAAAAAGCTTGGCAAAAAAACGAAGATGATGAGACTTGCTACGGTTGCGGACACTCCAATTCGGGAGAGCAGATTCTGTTTCCCTTTTGGCTGGCTAAAAGCGGTCACACTCCCGGATTCTTCACAGAATGCCATATAGTGAACATGTTTTCCATCGATTCTCCTGAAAGAGGTCGATAAGTTGGAATTTTGATTTCAAATTCAACGCCGTTTTTTTCGTTAAAGACTTCAGCGTCAAGAGGGACATTAGGGTTGGCTGGCCTAAATCCGTAATCCTGAGCTTTGTCTTGATTCTCTTCCTGAAGCAGATAGAAAAGATACTGGGAGGCAGCAAATTTCTGGTACTCACTAACCCAAGGCGCATTCAAGATTACAAAGGGGTGATCAGAGAGGAGGGTCCCATCTTCGGGATAAACTGCAACCAATGAATCGCCCCATTTCTGGGTAGCTTTGTCAGCGTTACTGATAACAACGCTTTCGTAGACTGCAAAGCAATCTATCGCGGAGGGACCGTTCTCTGCTGCCCATCTTCCAAAGAATCCGGTGCTCTTCCCATACATAACTGAATTCGCTTCGATAAGTCTAACGAATTCGATGGCGTCTTGGTTTGTGAAATCGTCGACAGTGAAATCTTCAGGATACTTGTCGAGAGCATCAGCGAATTCCAGAACCTCAGCCATGACGCCGCCATTGCTCAGTAACGGGTCCGGATGCCCGTACTTGAAAGGGGTTCCATCCGCGGCTAGCTGATACAAGTCGTGGAAGCTAGTCACGTTATATTCTTCAAAGAAGGAAGACCAGCCGGCTATTACTACAGGAGACAAGACAAGAGGAGTCGAATCCTGAGCAATTTCTTGTCCCTTCTCTAAACTGGTCCATTTCTGGTTCAGGTAGGGTATCCAGATGCTGGAGGCTGGGCTCCAAGCGGTTGGCTGGGCGCTTTCCTGAAGGATGAGGTTTACGCTGTCGTGGCTTCCTGTCACCACAAGGTTTACTTGAACGTTGATGTTGAATCGTTCAAAAAACCAGTTCTCAAATGCGGGGGTAACTTCCTCTAGCCAACCCTGCTTTTCGCTGGTGTAAAGGAACGTGAAACTGATGCTGGAGGGTAAGCCTTCCTGTCCAGAACCGCCTCCGCCTCCTCCTTGAGAAAGAATTGAGGAAACAGCCAAGAAAACCATGAATCCGATAAGGATTCCGATAAGCAGCATGATGTATCCCTGTTTCGGAAACAGCCTCAGGTGACGCTTGTTTCTCCGATCCATGCCTCTTAGCCTCGTAATAGTTTTCAAGTGAACGGTATAAAAACTTCGCTTACGGAAAAAAAGGTTGTAAAGATTAAATAGTTTGTCAAATGAGTGTATATAGGACTATATATTCTACATACAACTGGTGCAAAACTAATGAGGGATATTCATTGAAAGAGGGCGAAACAAGAAAGCTTCAGGTCACGGGAGGCTCCACCTACGTAATTTCGTTGCCAAAAAGATGGGTTACCCAAAACGGGCTAGAAAAAGGCAGCCCATTACTTGTCCGCCAAGAAGAAGATGGCGCCTTAGCCATTTTGCCTCCAGAAATGGGAAAACCGGAAAGAACAGAGGAGGCGCTGATCAAAGTTTCTCCAGAAGAGAGTTCTGAGGCGCTGATAAGAAAAACCGTTTCTGTGTATCTGCGGGGCTACAACATAATCCACATAAGAGCAAAAGATCAGCAGAAAGAAGTTTTGTCGACACAAAGGAATGCCATCAAAACTTTTGCTCGAAACATGCTTGTGGGAACAGAAATAGTGATTGACACCTCCACAGACTTGACTTTGCAGGTGTTGCTAAGTTATCCAGAGTTGTCGGTTCCCAGCGCTTTGCGGAGAATGACCATCATAACATCTTCGATGCACAAGGATGCCATAACCGCCCTCAGAAACATCGATCACCAATTAGCAAATGATGTCAGAGCCACCGACTATGAGGTTAACAGATTTCATCTATACATAATACGGCAGCTGAAGATGGCAATTCAGAATCCTAGGATAATAACGGAGATAGGGCTAAAAACCCCCAGAGACTGCCTCGGCTACAGGCTCATAACCAAAATGGTGGAGAGAACAGCCGACCACGCCACCAACATAGCAAAAAATGTTCAGCTACTCAAAAAACAGTTAGACGAAGAGTTTCTTCAAGCAATCCAAGAAATGAATGAGGTAGCAATTTCCTCCTTCGAAACTGCGATAGAATCGTTGTTCAGGCTTGATTACGGCTTAGCGGAAAGCGCTATTGCGAAAGCCAACAAGATAGTTTCATTGGAGAAGAGGGCGCTGCTTTCGTCAAAAGAGACGGACATCGAAGAAGTGGCTAACATTCGATTGGTGATTGAGAGCGTGAGAAGAATAGCCGAGTACTCTATGGACATAGCAGAGATTGTACTCAACATGACTGTTGATTCTGTAATAGAATAAAGTGTCTGAGCGGATAGATTAAGCATTTATTTGTGAGTTGCTAAAGTGTGTCTGGTGTAAAGGCTTGCAGTTTAAGGGACGCAACATAGTATCCATCAAAGATTTTAGCCGAGAAGAAATCGATTACATCCTTAAAATCGCCGCGGAGATGGAACCCATAGCCAAAAGCGGCTCAAACATGCTCCACGGAAAAATACTGGCAACCCTCTTCTTTGAACCCAGCACCAGAACCCGCCTCAGCTTCGAAGCCGCCATGAGCAAACTGGGAGGAACCACCATCGGCTTCGCAGAACCCAAAGTTGCCGCAATCAAGAAAGGCGAAAACTTGGCAGACACCATCAGAGTCGTCGAAAACTACGCTGATGTTCTTGTGCTGAGGCATCCGCTGGAGGGAGCAGCCAGATTAGCAGCCGAGTTTGCCCGGGTACCAGTGATAAACGCTGGCTCCGGAGCTGAGGAGCATCCGACCCAAGCTCTGCTGGATTTGTACACCATACTGAAAGAGAAGGGGCGGATTGACGGTCTTAACGTCACTTTGATGGGAGACCTAAGGTATGGACGCACAGTTCACTCGCTGGCTTATGCCCTGTCTCTCTATAAGGTGAAGCTGTTTCTGGTTTCGCCTGAGCTTCTCCGCATGCGAAGAGAGGTTTCTGACGTCATAAAAAAGAAGATTGAGATAGTGGAGGGCTCCGCGGTTGAGGAGGTTTTGCCGGAAACTGATGTGCTTTATGTAACTCGGATTCAGGAGGAAAGATTTCCTGACCCAGCTGAATACGCCAAGGTCAGCGGAACATACAAGATTGGGGTTGACACGTTGGAGGGTGCGCGGGAGGACATGATTATTATGCATCCTTTGCCGAGAGTTGACGAGATAGCTCATGAAGTGGACAATACGCCCTACGCCAGATATTTCCAGCAGGTATGGAACGGCATAGTCACCCGAACAGCTCTCCTTGCCCTCATCCTAGGGGCAAAAAAGTAACCAAGAGTTGCGGAGCATAGGAAAAAGAAGGGGCTTAGAAGCCGGTGCCGTTGTTGTCTGCTAACGTTCCTTGATTGGCTCTGGCAATTTTGGAGGCATCTCATCCGGTGAAATAGGATGCTTATGTTTTTTGACACCTTTTACTCCCTTCTTGTGTACTATGCTTATGTGATTTGACAGCTTGTTTTCAGCATCTTTTCTATCCGATTCCAAAGTTTTCCATTGGCAAAGGTCACATTTTGCAAGCCATTTTCCGTCTTTCTCTTGCCTAATCACGCTCAATCTTCCCATTAAGACATATACAGGTTGCACATTTATGGGTTTTAGTAATTCGCAGCTTCGCTGATTATTTCCATTCGAGTATGCTCGTAACAGTAAAAAGCGGGTGAAAGACAGAAATAGTTAGGTTGACATTTGAAGCGCCCTAACCTGAGGAAATGAGGAACATCTAACTTGGGATTCAATATTCTGCTTAAAAGAATCAGAGAAATCGGTCCAATTCTACGAAGATTTTTCATAAACACATTATTCGACTCAACGTTTACGCTGCTTGGAATAATCATAGGCGCGGTCTTTGCCGCTGTTCCAGATTTACGCCTACTAATAGGGACGGCGATAGCAAGCAGTCTTGCATTGGGCATATCAAGCGGAGTCAGCGTTTACGAATCAGAAACAATGGAGAGAGAAAGGAGAGTGGTGGAACTGGAGAAAGCACTTTTCTTGAACTTGGAGAACACGGTTATTACTGAGCATTACAAGACTTATGCGCTGATACTCTCTTTTGTGAACTTTTTGACGCCTCTTATCTGCTGCGGAATACTTCTGAGCCCCTTTGTTCTTGCACTGTTTCACCTTCTAGAGATAACAATTGCGTTCTGGATCTCCGTGACACTGGCTTTTAGCCTAATTTTTGTGGCAGGAACTTACTTGGGAAGAGGCGGTAAAATAAATCCTCTTCTGAAGGGAATAAGAATGGTGTTCTTCGCTGTTGCAGCCTTCGCCATCGGTTATTTTGTCCAAGTTCTAATCTAGAGTTTGGTGTAACTAAAGAGGTTATTTGGCTACGCTGATCTCGTCCACACCTTTTATTGAAACAGCATGCTTTTCCATGACTTTGCGGATTTCATCGTAATTTATCTGGGGACCTTTTATTGTCACTTTGATTGTTTCTGTATTAGAGTCAACCTCAACCACAGTGATGTCCACTTCGCTTACTCCATCAACTGAACCTAAAGCCTTGGAAAGTTCTACAATAGATAATTCGCGTGACTTCAACGAATCCAGCAAAAGTTTCTTAATTTTAACAGACATTAAACATCCAGTAACATTCTGCATCCCTCACATATATTGCTTTTACACACAGTTAAACAGCCAAAAAGGATTGGAATAATAAGAACAGAAAAAGACATTGATTTAAACAAAAAAATGGAGATTTATGTTGCAAGATAACCCTTATAAGACGTCCTGAGAATAATGATAATGTTTAGTGGGGGAGTATGCTCAGAACAGATTTGCGTTGAGCAACGAGCAAACCGACCTAAACGGCGAAAGGTCGGAAAGCGGCAAAGACGTTGTTTTAAACGGGTCGAACAAAAGTTCGAGGCTTAGACCCCGCTAAACAAAACAATTCTAGTGGCTTTAAGGAGCCGAGAGATGAATATGCGAAATAGTGGAGTGAAATAGAAGATGTCTCATGAGAAGAGGAATGTTAGAAAGAATGAAATAATCAACGTTAATGAATTGGACGAGCAGATCAGAAGGCTCGTTGACAACAAATTATCTGAAGAAATCGAGGAGCCAATAAGCTTTCTCTAAACAATCCCAGCATGACTTGCTGGAGGAAGTAACAGTTGTTAACCTGCTTGACGCAAAAGCGGATTCATGTTCTAAATCTATAAGAGAAGATTGAAGAGTGGGGAGGCAAAACGTTAAAGACCGACCGATAAAGTACTGTTTTACTGTTAGATTCTGTTTTGTAATGGAGAATTGGGTATGGTTTCAAGCAAAGTGAAAGATGTTTTTTCAAGCAAGTTTGAGAGCGTCAACCAAAAAGACACGCTTTCCGTTTGTCTCTCGCTCTTTAAAGAAGGGGTGCCGCCAGTCTTGGTGGTGTTAAATGACAAAGGAAAGTATGTGGGGGTAATTGCTCGCAGATGGATAATTAGGTCACGGTATGACCCTGCTAGAACCAAAGTGGAGACTTTGATGCGTCCAGCACCCAAAGCATCGCCAGAGGATTCTCTCAGTGAAGTAGCGAGGCTAATGATAACCAGCGGAATCAGCCAGCTTCCAGTTTTCAGCGGAGAGAAACTTGTGGGAATTATTACTGATGAGGCTGTTATTCATGGGGCAGTGGTTGGGAAGTGGGGCAGCACCAAAGTTGGGGAGATAATGACCAAGAAGCCCTTTCTTGTTGAAGAAGACGAGTCTGTGGGAGCCGTTCTAAGCCTCTTTAGGGAGCATGGCGTCTCTCATGTGCCTGTAGTTAGAGATGGCAACCTCGTGGGTATTGTAAGCATCAAGGACATAATCACCGGCATCTTTCAGCCAAGACAACGCCAAACAGTAGGCGACATAGCAGGAGAAAAAGTTCCAGTTCTAAGCATTTCAGCGAAGGGAATAATGACGAAACCAGCTATCACCATTTTGCCCGGAACCACATTAAAGGATGCGGAAAAGAAAATGCACAGATTCGAGATTTCCTCGTTGGTGGTTGCCGAAAAAGGAAGACCTGTAGGAATTTTAACCAAAAAAGACTTTCTTGAGCCGTTAGCGGCGATGGAAAAGCCGATCAGAGCAATCACTGTCCAGTTTTCGGTGAAGGATGTGGGGATAAACGAAATTCAACGCGGCTTCATCATGGACGATTTCGAGTCCTTTGCGCGCAGATACGAAAACACGATTCGGGCGGGAACACTTTTCGTGTACATGAAGGGGCATGGCACAAACTTCAAAGGAGACCAGTTGATACATTGTCGCCTAAAATTCCGAACCCAAAGAAACACCTTTTTCAGTTCCAGTGAAGGTTATGGAGTTGAGCAGACTTTCCGTATAGCCTTGGACCGGATTGAAAAACAGCTATTAAGAAGCCAAGAGCTTGCACATGAACCAAAATATGCGAAACGATACCTGAAAGAAATAGAGTTTCCCGAAACAGAGCTATAGAGCATAACAAAAAGTTTGCAAAGCAGAGTTTACGGTGATAGACTACCAGTTGCCGGTGTCAAGGTCAAGTGGCTCTTTTCCATTGAGTATAAGATCAAATTTCTCCTTAGATTGGAGGGGAGCAACCATTCCATCTGTTTCGGCATATCTTTTTCCAGATCGCCCAACATAGGTGTAGGGTTTATTCAGGTGGACAAAACCAACTCCAGTATACAGTTTTACCATGGCAGGATCATTGATATCGGTGCAGAGATAAGCCACGTCACATTTCTGAGCATTTAATTCTTTCATCGCCCTCTTCAATAAAGCGGTGGCAACTCCCATTCTTCTTCTTTCTTTTTTAGTGCATACGTTGCCTATGCCCCCGAGAAGAATTGTTTCTCCTTTATAGTCGATTTTTCTCTTGAAAAGGAGAAGGGTGCCAATAACAGAGTGGTCTTCTAGGACTAAAAGAAACGCAAAGGGGGTGCTGAAGAATTTGTCCTCTGTGTCTTCCAATTCTTGCTGCGACTTTCCTGCCCTGAAGTTGTTATACCAAAGCCTGTCAGCTTGAAGCCTAAGATTTGGATATAAGGAAGTGAATAACTCAATTCGAAACCAATCCGAACCGCGGCTTTTGCTGTTTAGAGGCAAATTAATCTCCTTCCGTCATCTTCATGTGCATGCACAGTTATTAATGGGAGCTTCGCCAAATTCTTTTGTGATGAAGCGGTTACATATCTATTCAGGGGTCACCGATACTGGGGTGGACATTCGTTTTCGAGAAGAATCCTACCCAATAGTATATCCAGCATCGGTTTGGGGGGCAGCGCCCAAAGAAACGCAAACAGCACTAAAAGACAATCTTGCAGTCGCCGCCACCATGCATCTCCCACTCATATTTGATTCATCCAGCATCGTCTACCATTCAGGATGCCCATTACTGGAGCCCTATTTTGTACAAAACTTTCTGAAGGACATCCCCTCCTGCACAGAAGTCGACGGAACCAGCACCGACGAGGTGGTAAGAAAATTCTTTAACACCGAGTACCAGTTTCTGGACCCAGAAATAACCTATCCGTCTAGGCAACCTGTGGATTTACCATCCAGCGCCCTTGTTGGAACAAGCTTCGGAAAGGACAGCCTCCTCACCTACGCAGTGGCAGACGAAATCGGTCTTAACCCCGAAATGGTCTACATTGTGGAGCAGAGCATGACCTACGAGCAGAAACACAAAACCGAGCTGGCGAAACGCTTCAAAAACGAGTACGGCAAACAACTGAACATTCTGAGGCATGAAACAGGAAAGTTCAGGGACTACCCCTATCTGGGGGTGCCCTTCACAGAGATGGGGTGGGGACTTCAAACAACCGAGTACGCGCTGGAGCTGATACCGTTCGCGTATGCCCTCAAAGCCAAGTATCTGCTGTTCGGCAACGAGCAAACCGCCGCCGCAACCTACATGGACGCTGAAGGCAGATGGACAGTTCATCCCTGCTACGACCAGTCTCACCGCTGGACCGTGCACATTGACCAGATTACGCAGACGTTCTCAGGTCGCTCAGTCAACACAGGCAGCTTAATAGAGCCACTCATGGACATGATGATCCAGTACATTCTGGCGCATCGTTACCCACAACTTGCGAAGTATCAGATGAGCTGCTTCACCGAAACCGAGGCAGGACGAAACTATCACTGGTGCCACAACTGCTCTATCTGCGCTAAGATGTATCTGATGTGTGTAGGAAGCGGAATTGACCCAGAGAAGATTGGGTTGCGAGTGAATATGCTGGAGCGGGAGTATAAGCGGTTTTTTACGTTGTTTGGCGGAAAATCAATCACCATGACATATGCTCACACTAAGGTGGGCAGGGACGAGCAGCTTTTTGCGTTCTATCTTGCAGCCAAGAAGGGGGCTAAAGGAGGACTCGTTGAGGAGTTTAAGGCAAGTCCACTGTATGAGGAAGCAAAAGACAGGGAGGAGGAGCTGTGGAAAACATTCTGCACATTACACACTTCAATATCTGTGCCCAAAGAATTGAGGGCTAGCGTGAATTCAATTTATAAAGATGAGCTGGCTTCATTCCAGATTTAAAGAACAAATGTGAGGGCTAAGAATTTATTCATGCTCAGATTCCCTCTTATGAGAAGGATGACCACAATGAAAATAGCGCTGGTTCTGAACACTCGTCACACAGAAACCGAATTCGAGGTCGAGTATGACCCGCCTCACACCATCGAACTCATAAAACATGGCATCGAAGCCACCGGACACGAGTACGTCTTTGTTGAGGCTGACGAAAACTTCACAGAGAACATCAAAAAGGCAAAGCCAGACCTCGTCTTCAACAGAGCAGAGGGGCTGCGAGGAGACAGCCGCGAATCGCATGTGCCCGCCATCCTTGAAATGTTTGATATACCCTATGCTGGCTCCAACGTGCTGACCACTGCGATTTGTCTAAACAAGGCATGGACAAAAAAGGTTCTAGTTTATCATGGCATTTCGACGCCAAAATTTTTTGTATGCCAAAACCTTGGGGGGGCAGAGAAAATCAACGAAGGCTTCCCGTATATCTTGAAGCCTAACGAAGAAGGCTCCTCCATCGGAATCATCGAAGAAAACCTTGTACAAGACAAAACGCAACTGCACACAAGACTCAAACAGATGCTACAGGAGTATCAGCAGCCAATACTTGTTGAACAGTTTATTGAGGGCAGAGAATTCAGCACCGGACTGCTCGGGCGGGCAGGCGAAGACCCGGAGGTTCTTTCGATTCTGGAGATCGATTTCTCCAAGTTCCCGGAGGTAGGCGGCGTACTTGGGCAAAGAGCCAAAACAGTCTTGGACTCGCTGGACCATTACGTTTGTCCCGCACAAATCCAAGAAAAACTGAAGAATAGACTGGAGCGGCTTTCAGTGGACATCTGGCATGTGTTGGATGTTAAAGATTTTGCGAGAATTGACTTTAGGATGAACAGTGAAGGGGAACTGTTTTTCTTGGAGATTAATCCTCTGCCGGGAATGGACTTCGACACAGAAGAAAACGACCTGTCATTCTATCCGTATATGGCGATGAAGTCGGGCTACACCTACGATGAGTTTGTCCGCAGACTGCTGGAGTCTGCCTGTGCCCGTTATGGCTTGAAATTATAGAAAAGATTTAGAACTCAAGCTTGTTCATGACAGTTTAGGGGAGAGAAGAAAAGCATTGAGGGAAGCAAAGCCGATACTGCAACCTGAAAAAGATAATCCATTTTGGCGGCAGCTTTTACGCCAACTAGCCAGAATATTCAAGGGAGAAGTGGAGATAGTTTTTCCCACAGAATGGAACAACCATTACTTCTCATGGTTTCACAGCATGGAAGAGACGGGCTTCAGGCGGGAGCTACAGTACTCCTTTGAAGAAGTAACGAAGAATCTTGAAAATCCAGAACTGCTTTTCTGGTTTGTCACAGTGGATGGCGAACCGCAAATCATTCTTTTTGGCTACTCCATTCCAGACGGAGAGGCGAAAGCCTTCTATCTGGACACCTTCGCTGTCAAACGCAGAGGCGAAGGCATCGGAAACATTGTCATAGAGTTTCTGATTCGCTGGGCACAGACAAAACAGTACAGGGCAATAGTTTTGGACACCGAACTAAGGGACGAGAAAGGAATTCCGCTACAGCAATTCTATGCAAAACATGGATTCAAAGTGGTCTCCATTTCTGAAAAAGGAGATGTCATCATGAAACGCATGCTATAGCCAAAAATGGGCTGTTTGGCAGGGTTTAGTCGAAGTCTCTGCCAGTCAGGATTGCCACGAACGTTCCTTTCACGATGAAGCCTTCTCTGCCAAGAGTTTGCATGACAGCGAGGGTGCTGGCGGCTGCGGGAAGAACGCTTAGTCCCTCTTCTGAGCGGATAAGCTTTGAGAACTCCATCATTTTTGTGTCCGAGGCGTATTCTGCGAAGCCTCCAGATTCATAGATTGCGTCTAGGGCAAGCTGCCCATCGAATGAATGCCAGTTGGTTAGCGGCTCGTTGACTTTGCTCTCTTTGACTTCCTCAGGTTTCAAATCAACTATGGTCCGTTTGTTTTCCTTGAAGGACTTTATGATGGGGTTGCCTCGCCGTGTGCTGGTAGCCACCATCTTTGGAACAGTCATAGTCTTACCGGAGAGATACAGTTTTTTGAAGCCTGCGTAGATGCCCGCAAGGGTTGTGCCGTTTCCAACAGGACAGAAGATATAGTTGGGAACCCGCCTTAAATCGCGGTAAATCTCACACGAAATTTCCCCATAAGCAGCTAAAGACAAATCTGGAACCTCATTTACTCCAGGATTAGCGTCAAACCAATGGTTCTCTATCGCCTGCTGCGAAGAGTAAGCCACCGCATCCTCATAGTAGCCATCCACCAAGTGAACCTTTGCCCCAAAATTTTCCATACGTTTCAGCCGATCCTTTGGCACCTCATACTTTTGGGGAATAAAGATGTGGGCAGCCAAATCATAATGGCGCGCAGCGTAGGCCACAGCCACACCAAAGTTGCCGCAGGTTGCAGTTGTAATCCCTTCCAGCCCTGACGTAACCGTCTGATCAGCAAGTATCATGGCGATGCGGTCTTTTTGGGTTCCAGTAGGATTGGTGCCTTCAAATTTTAGATAGACGCGTTCACACCCCAGAAGGGGAGCCAAGTTTCTGGCTTCAAGAAATATTGTGTTTCCAACCATTACTTGCCAAGATTGACGTTTAAGTTTCAGTTGGCGTTCACGGTTGTCGCTCCAGCCGGCTGGTCGTAAATCCGACAACAGAGGGGACGAAGGTTTAGAGTTTCCGTTATTTCTGGCCTTTGCCATTTTTCTGTTTTGACACTCCAAATAGAATCGCGGGAAATCTTCGCAATGATTCACGCAGAACTATTTTAAACTTACTGTACAAAGACTAAAAAGAGGCAAATTTGGGGAGATTTTGTGTTCCCCGTAACATTTGCGCAGGCTTTTTTACATTCCTGTTCTGTATCTGTCCATGAGTTCCTGTTTTTTGCTTGTGTTCCATCCGCTCACTGCCTGGTAATAGCCGGTTACTCTGGACCACCATTCTACTTTGTTGGAGCCACAGTAGGGGCACTGCTCAAAAATGGGCGAGGTGACTTTTCCGCAGTCGCTGCAGACAGTTAAGTCCTTAGTGTATGCGTAGTAGCCTACGTTGCTTTTAGTGGCGATTCTCTTGGTCATGTTATAGAGGGCTTCAGGGTCCGGATTGGCGTCTCCCAGCCACACATGGAACATGTTTCCTCCATTCAGTAGTGGGAAGAACTTCTGCTCAAGATCTAGCCGATCAAACACTCCCATATTAGCCTTCACATCGACTTGAGTTCCGTTGCTGTAATAGACTGGAACATCCTTATTCTTGTCAGCAAGCATAAACTTGGCTTGCTCTATGTCTCCCTTAACAAGCTTCTCCGCATTGCTCCGGTAACGGTCCGTAAGGAGGTCAGCAATGGCGAATGTCTGGGCTGTGGACTCAGCTGGAGTTCTAGCTAGAGAGATTTTGTAGCCGCTCCTCTGCTCCAGCACTTTCTTGTATTTCTGCATTTCCAGAATCAGCTTGATCAGAATCTTGACTGCTTCAGGGTTTTCGTGCAGTTGATAACCGGTGTGATACTGAGCCATCTCGTTTCCGCCAACAAAACCGATCGTGAAGCTTAGTTGATCAAAGTCCACAGCTTGGGTTCCCTTCTCGCCAGTTCGTGGATCTAAGGGTCGTTGGGTAGCGAAGGGTATCCGTTCGTTCTTAATAGCGCGGTCCATCCACTTCTTTTTTGCTTCGAACACTTCAAGAGATAAATCCATCAGTCTGCGGCTCTCCTCGAAGAGCTTCTCGTCATCTCCGTTGGCATTGTAAGCCATTCTTGGAAGGTTCATACTTGAAACTTGCCAGCTTCCCATGGTGAAGTGTTTTCCGTTGTCGAAGTTGAGTTTCTCGTCGAAGTCTTCGCTGTCTTCAGGAGTTTCAACAAAACAGTATGCGCAGCACTGGTAACAGGAGACTCCTTTGCCGTAGCCCCTGTAAGCAGGCATCATGTTGTCGAAGTAGGGCAAACCAAACTTAGCTACAACCTTGTGGACTTCAAGCCACTCATCGTCATATTCAGGCTTGAAAAACTCTGGAGTAATCGAGTTCTCAAGCTTCGGAAAGTTGAAGGGCTTTCCCCAGTAATCGCCTTTACCAGCCACATCGTAAAGGGCTCGGAACAGGAGGCGAACTTCATCCTCATAGGTTCCGTAAACGTCCGGTCCAACATGCCCATGCATTACAATAGGAACATTTTTCCACAGATCAGGAACTCCAGGCTGCACCTGAATGTTACTGAAGACCAGCTGACCGCCTCTAGCCACGTAGGCTTGAGTGTACTCGAAGAACATCATCTGCATAAGCTGGCGAACCCGCTCGTAGCTTAATCCTCTAACGTAAGGGGCAAGGAAAACTAGGAAATTGTAGAAGCCTTCGCCGCCGGCAAAGTTTGTCTGAGCAGAAGCCAGTATCTTGGCTGTGTGCAGAACCGCCACCTCCGGATGCTTAGCTGGACCAGCGATGCTTGTTCTTGTGCCCAGCCCATCAGGCATCAACCCGTAATAGAGGAAATATCGGAGGTCCCAGTCTTGGCAGAAGGGTCTAGTTCCGAAATACTCTAGGTCATGTATGTGGATTTCACCTGATAGATGGGCATCAGCAACTTTCGGAGGCATAAGCAACAGATATTCTTCATCTGAAACCCAGTCTGCCTTCCTTTTGTGGGATGTCTCGGGGTTAGGTTGAAGGTTCGCGTTTTCATTCGCCTTGAAGCCCTGCCCCAAATCCATCATGTAGGCGTCGTAGACGGGCGCGCCTACTCGGGTCAAAACGTTTCGGTAAAGGGCGAACTCTGGATGCTGTGCGGATTTGGCTAGGAGGACATTGTTTACCAGTTCCCTTATGAGGGGCCCGCTGATGAACTTGAGATTCAGATCGAAAATCTTAGTTTCTACCTCAAGGGCTACCTCTTCAGCCTCTTGTCTGCTTATGGCTCTTGTTTCGTAGAATTCTTCTGCCAGTTTTGTTTCTTTTAGGAGCTGCTTCACTATCTCGTTTCGATCCCAAGGAACAATGAAACCGTCGGTTCCCCTCACCATAGGTCGAAGCTTCTGAACTAATTCGGTCATTTACATCGCCTCAAAAATTTTGGAGAAATCTGGTTTGATCAAGCCGTTGTCTTCGAAAATCTGGTTTTCTGTGTAAACGTTTCCTTTGACTTCTATGGCTGGCGCCGCCAAAACCACGAAGTTTCTCATTACCAGATCTGCCATGACGTCGGAGTCTCCCAAGTTTTTTTCTTCAAAATTTGTTTCTTTATTCTTTAACCAATTTTTTAGCATTTTACATCTGGGGCATCCTTCGCTTGTGTAGACTACTACACCGTTTTCTGCGGAATGCTCAGAGGAACTTCCGAAATCTTCTGAAAAGCCCATGAAAATTTACCTCTCTTTATTTGCGAGAGTAATGTGTAGAAAAAGTCCACTATTTAATTTTTTAGTCCTAATGGTATAAAATTCTGTATAAACGCCCAATCAAATTAACATTTAGACATCGGGGTCTAATTTGTCAAATATAAGCTGGCAACGAAAACTAATGAAGCGGTATTGGTCAAGATGTGTTTTTGTTATATAAAGGGGGTCAAACAGACAGAACATCTACACACAAATGACACAATATTTCGGTCATATACGGCTGAAGGACTGGAGCATGTTAACGGATCCGCAGACGGGGCACCGTTCCAATCTGCCATAAAAAGTCTTCTGGCAACTCGCACAATATGCAAGGTTCCGATTGAAAACGTAGAAGCCAACCCCGATGTTTGCGGCAACATCTCTGGTGACAGCCAACAGATCATCAGGGTCCTGCTCCACATTAGCAAGCGGCACAACAGCTAAGTGACCGCCTGGAGTCAACCGGTGAAACCGTTCCTCAACCCTGAAACGTTCTTTCCAGGAAGCGTCGACGCCTAGAGGCAACGCGACCAAGTCAGTGTAGAATGGTTTCTCTTTGGTGCCTTGAGCGCGAACCTTTGCCCACCCATACTTTTCCGCGTCGAGCTCCGCCAGTCTTTTCGCAGCGTCGGCGGCGGGCACCATAGCCAAGGATGCTCGGGTCTCAGGCTTCTTAGAATACCGTTTGATGTCATCACAGAGATATGATACTATTTTCTGGGCAAAATCAAGAGTCTCGCCATCCTGCTTCAGGGGTTTACCGAAGAATGCGTGGATGGTTTCGTTTAAGCCGACGAAGCTGACTAGGCGGACGGCGTTTTCGATTCTGAAGTATTGGTCACCGTCAGTCTTCTGCATCAGGAAGGGGAGCATATGTTCCCTTTCTCGCTGTTTGATGGTGCGGTATTTCATTTCCAGAGCCCGCAAAGCCATTTCCAGCTGCTCATCTAAGATGCGGAAAAAGCCTGTTTCTTTGCCTCCTGCCTCATACATGACTCTGGGCAAGTTTATTATCACGCTGTCCACGCTTCCGGTCTGCAGGGTGTCCAGTTCCCAGTCTTCTTTCCAGTCAGACGCTAACCTGAACCCTGTTGAAGTGTAAGATGCCGTTTCCTGTTCTTTTGTGCAGAGGTTAGCGAAGTAGGGAAGACCGGTTTCAGCCGCAAGTTTATGGGACTTTAGTAGGAGAGAGGCGCATTCAGGGTCTTTGAGGGCTTCGGGACGTATCTTCATTATCAAACGGGGATTGAAAACGGGTTTATGCTTGTCATCTTCGAACAGGACATCGAGAATAAGGGAGGCTAGGCGGCGGCTTTCCTCAACGTAATCTCCGTAGCAGCCAACAGTTTTTCCTTCTGGTCCAATGGCTTCCGTCTCTTTCAGAAAGTCGGGAACAACAAATTCTATGCCCAAGGAAGCCCCCACCGAACTTCCGTTTGAGAGGGGATAATTCAAGTTGGACACGAAGAGGCGCAGGCTTTCCTTGATTCGTTCCTCTGAAACGCCCTGCATGAAGGGGGCTAAAACGATGTTGAAGAAGTCGAGGGCCTGCTCTCCCGAGGCTTCTATGGCAGTGATTTTCAGGACGTTGGAGGCTGTTATCAGCGCAGCTTCGAGGCTTTTAGGCGGAAGATAGGAGGGCTCGTGAAGGTTCATTTCTCCGCGGCTGAGTCCCTGCTGAAGGAAAAAACGGAGGTCGTGCATGAACTGGTCTGGCTTCAAAACCCAAGTGCCGAGGTGCTTGAGGTGAAGACCGCCGGAGAGGTGTGCGTCGGCAATGTCTCGGGGGAGAACGTTGAGGAGGGTGTACTCTTCCATAACCGCGTCGGCAGCCGCTTTGTGGATAGCCTCTGCGCCCTGTAATCTGGTGCCGCTGGAGTCTATAAGCTGGTTAACGTCGTGAACTGGGAGTCCCAGACGGGTGAGTTTGTGGCGGTACTCTTCTAGTCCCTTTTCTACTAGGATTGCGTTGACCATTTCGCGTATCAGGGGCGCGGTTAGGTATTTTGTTTTGAATTCTAGGAGGCGCTTTTCGGTTTCTCGGGCGATTTTCTGGGCTTGGAATATGGGAACGTTTGCCTCTTTCACCAAGGCTTCAACGATTTTGTTTCTGTCAAATTCCTCCATTGCAAGGCGGGAGGTTCGGACAAAAATTTTTTTTCTTTGAAGGAACTGCTGCTGGATGTCCTCTGTGAAGTTGATTATGGTTTTGCCGAGGTCGGTGAGGCGGTATTCTTTGTTGTCCACGTCTGGTTCTATGAGGTCGGCTTTGAGGAGGTATTTTAGGTGGTAGGCGAATCTTCCTGCGTCTCTGCTTGGGTTGAGTTTCAGAATTTTCATGAGGTCGGTGTAGGATTGTGGTCCATTCTCTACAAGGGTGATGAGAAGTTGCATACGCAGGGAGGAGGATGCAGCCTTGAGAATCCTTACACCTGATTTCCGTCTCCGCTTTGGCATACCTAACCCACCAGCATCAGATTATATATTGATTTAGTTTAAAAAATTAAAGTATAACCCTAAGCTCTGAAGCATCGAAGCCGTTATACGTTTGCGTTAGGAAAATTTGACATTTAAGAATTGTGTAGATGCTTAGGGGATAGTCTGCAGCATCCTTCTACCAGCTCAGCGTCTGACAGATACTGACTTCTCCGGTGTCAGCCCACAATCCCACTGCAAGACGGTCAACGCGGTCAGGATATTCTCTATCCAGATATATTTCAACATACCAATAAGGTATCAGCACCAACGGTTCTTCTCTGGAATGCGGCCACAAATCTGCGGATGCGGACTCTTCCACTAAAGTGAAATTATTTATTGTTTCGCCGTTTACTGTCCACGAGTAACCTTTTGCGTACTCAACTGCAATGTTTATGGCTTCTTCCTTGGAGATGTTTACTTCTGTGCTGCCCACCTTGTAAAGAGTCCAGTCGTCGCTGAGTGACTGCAAAAAGCCATATTGGTCAAAGATTAATTCCACACTTTTTGCTTGGAAGTCAACATCGTCAGCGGTGTATACAAACTCGATTTTTATGGCGTTTGCCTCGATTGAGATTATAAGCTTCACGTTGCCCGAGGTGGTTTCAAAGTTTCCGATTTCATCGACTGTCTCCAACATGTTTCTCATCGTTTCCAAATGTGAGGCTCCAGAGTAGGTTTGGTATCTTTCGAGGAGGGCTTTAGCGGCATCAAGTACGTTGTTAGGCTGCAATTGCGAGTAGTAGGGTGTACCTTCAAGCACATGCAAATAGTAGCTGGACAGAGTGTTGTTCCTGAATCTGAAAGTCACATCCAGCTTGCTGCCCTCATATGTGAGGGAGTACTTCAGAATCTCTTCAACGATGCCCAAATCAGAGCGATACTCCACAGTGTTGCCTTCTAGATTTGCAAGATATTTTTTCATGTCAAGATAAACCACATCTCTCAGGAAGACTTGCACCTTGTGTGGGGACATGCCCCAAGATATTAGACGCTTATTCTCCGTCAACACTTCTTCAAAATCCGCTTTCAGGAGCTCATAGTCCTTAGATAATTGTTGATGATCCGCGGATAACTGGGCTAAAGCCAAATATTGCGTACACGATACAGCAGCTAAAACGATAACCCCAATCATGAGAGCCCCAAAAAGGGATTTCCACTTTAGAGGCAGCTTGAATTGGCGTTTTGCTGCGGTTTCAGGCGTCTCTTCTACGCCCCTCATAGCCATCACAGCCGCTTCTCCGAAAGTGGAGAGCCTATATCTTCCATCATCCAGTTTTGTCACCAGTTCCCCGAGGTTTTCAAGGTGATAGGTTAAATGGGAACTGGAGATTCCAAGCGTTTCCAGCAGGGTGGAGAAGTTTCTGGGCTTCTCCGAAAGCATCCTAAGAATTTTACGGCGAGCCGGATGACTCAAAGACAGAAACATAACCGAGTAGGGCTCTTTCTCTGAATCGGACAAGGTTAACCACCAACCATAATATGAGTGAATAGATAGAAAGGTTTATTGGTTAACAAAACGTGACTACCGCACCCGCCAACTGACCTTTCCCCAGCATATTAAGAGCCTAATAGAAGTACATTGTTGAAAACAGTCTTTTTTCGGAAATTTTAGACACCACAAAAATTTGGTGCCAAACGTTCACACCTACATTATAGTATGCCTGAGAAAAAGAGGAAACAGAAAGGAAGAAAATGCGAAGTTTACTTCTTCGTTATTCTTTCGAATTCTTCGAATGCATGTTTTGCCTCTTCTATGGAAGCCTCGTCCTCTAATGTAGAAACGTCGCCTATAGATTGTCCAGTAACAAGCGCTTTCAGGACTCTTCGCATGATTTTGCCGCTTCTTGTCTTCGGAAGCTTTGCGACAAAGTATATGTTTTCAGGCGTTGCAACGGGACCAACAGCTTTTCTCATATGATCTCTCAATTCTTTTTCCAGTTCATCGCTTGGATTATATCCTTTCTTCAGAACAGCGAAGACCACAATTGTTTCTCCTTTGATTTCGTGAGGCTTGCTGGCTACTGCTGCCTCTGCTACTGCCGGATGCGAAACCATTGCACTTTCAAGCTCCACGGTTCCCAGTCTGTGGCCTGCAACCTTCAGAACTTCATCTGCTCTGCCTAAAAGCCAAAGGTACCCGTCCTCGTCTTTCATGCAGTAGTCTCCGGCATAATAGGCACCTGGGAATCTGGACCAGTAAGTTTCTTTGTATCGCTTAGGATCCTTGTACACGGTCAGAAGCATTCCAGGCCACGGTTTCTTTATTATAATGTAGCCTCTCACTCCTGCGGGTACTGGTTTGCCGTTTTCATCTACCACTTCAACATCTATTCCAGGCAGCGGGTATGTTGCGGAGCCTGGTTTCAGTGGAACCAGTCCTATTCCTGGTGCCGGCGAAATCATTATGCCTCCTGTTTCTGTTTGCCACCAAGTGTCTACTATGGGGCACCGTTCTCCGCCTACGACTGTGAAGTACCACATCCAAGCCTCCGGGTTTATTGGTTCTCCCACGGTTCCTAGGATTGTTAGGCTGCTTAGGTCATGTTTTTTGAGCCATTCGTCGCCGAGGCGCATGAACATTCGTATTGCTGTGGGCGAGGTGTAAAGGGTTGTTACCTTGTATTCTTCGATTATTTCCCACCAGCGGTCAGGCTGCGGATAGTCTGGGGCTCCCTCATATACGACTATTGAGGCTCCATTTATGAGGGGTGCATAGACGATGAAGCTGTGCCCGGTTACCCATCCTACGTCGGCGGTGCACCAGTATACGCTGTCTTCCTGTATGTCAAAAACCGATTTGTAGATGGAGTTAATGTAAACCAGATAGCCTCCTGTGCCGTGAACTATACCCTTCGGCTTACCCGTGGTTCCAGAAGTGTAAAGAATGAAAAGTGGATGATTGCTTTCAATGGGTAAGGGAGGAACAGCTTTTTCTATGTGCTTCACAGCCTCATGATACCACAGGTCTCTTCCCTTCTTCATTTCGATTTCGTGACCAGTTCTCTTTACAACTATAACCTTCTCCACTGAAGGCGAGTTCTCCACAGCCTCGTCAACTATCTCTTTCAGGTTGATGACTTTTCCTCGTCTGAAGCCTCCATCTGCCGTTATGACAACTTTAGCCTCTGTATGATTTATTCGCTCCGCGAGAGCCTGTGCACTGAACCCAGAAAAGACCACAGTGTGTATCGCACCTATCCTGGCGGTTGCCAGCATGGCTATAATCATTTCAGGTATCATGGGCAGATAAAATGCTACGCGGTCGCCATCCTGAACACCCATTTCTATAAGAGCAGCCGCTAACTTGTTCACTTCTGTGTAGAGCTGCGAGTAGCTCAATGTTATTTTTTCGCCGTTTTCTCCTACCCAATATATCGCTACTTTGTTTCTTCTCCAAGTTTTCAGATGCTTGTCGACGCACAGATAGCAGGCGTTGAGCATGCCTCCGGGAAACCATTTTGCGAAGGGTATGTCCCAGTCGAGCACCCGGTCCCATGTGCTGAACCACTCAAGTTTTCTTGCTTCTTGCTCCCAAAACTCTTCTATGTCGTCTAGCGACTTTCTGTATGTGTCCATATACCGTTTTATTGGCCAGTATCTTAATTCAACTGGAAGAGAATCCGTTTTCATGCCTTCACCTACATCTATCATTTTCGAGTGAACACAAAATGTTCCAGTAATATATCTATTGTGGAATCTACTCTAAAACAGACAGCAATCATTTTTAATATTTTGTATTGAAGGTCAAGTTTTACGATGGATTGCATGTGTTTTTGGCGGGCCCGCAGGGATTTGAACCCTGGGTCTTCGGCTCCGAAGGCTTGCGCGTCACCTTTTTAGTTGACTCGACGCCTTATCCAAACTAGGCTACGGGCCCTGTCATGAATAGATGTTAGGATGGTGATTAAAGTATAGCGGCGGTTCGCTTTTGTTAATTGTGTGTTTTTTGGTTTATTGTTGATGTTGGTTTGTTTTGTGTGTGGTAGAGAGAATGTTTTTTGGTGTTGAAGGTGGTTATGTAACAGTGCGTTTTGTCAGAGTTTGTGGTTGGTTTTTGAAGAATCTTTATATTTGATTGTTTGTTGTGTTTGGGTGATATCATGAAGAAGTTATATTTTGTTGCGGTTTTTTGTTTTCTGTTGGTTGTTTCGTCTTTGTTTTTTTTTAGTTTTCTTGTTGCTGTTCCAAAGGGTGATTTTCCGGATTTTTTTGTGGGTGTAGATGTAGCTTATGATAATGTTGATGAGATCAAGGAGCTTATTGACGAAATAAGTTCTTACACTAATACCTTGGTGGTGGGCAGCAGCGGTATAACGTTTAATGTGTCCAAGTTGGATGATGTCTGCAATTATGTTTACGATAGGGGGTTGTATTTTATGATTTATATGCATCCGAAGCCTGAGCTGTATGATGAGCAGCGGCAGTGGGTGGATGAGGCTAGGGTGAGGTGGGGGCAGCGTTTTCTGGGTTTGTATGCCCATGATGAGCCTGGGGGAAGGCAGCTGGATAATGCCACCTATAAGGTGTTGAATGAGACTGAGACTCCAGATGATTATGTGGATGCTGCGGAAAAGTACACCAGCAAATTAGGTGAGATTTTGGGGTATATTCGGGGAGACCCTATTCGTGCTGGAGATATGACTTTGTTTACCAGCGATTATGCTCTTTATTGGTTTGATTATCGGGGAGGTTACGATGTGGTGTTTGCGGAGTTTGGGTGGAATTATACTGAGCAACTGAATGTGGCGATGTGCAGGGGCGCGGCGACAGCTCAAGATAAGGAGTGGGGGGTGATGATCACTTGGACCTATAATCATCCACCTTACTTGGAGTCTGGGTCTGCACTAAAAGACGATTTGGTTTTGGCATACGAGAATGGGGCGAAGTACATTCTTGTGTTCGACACCAACGAAAACTACACTGATAGCGTTTTAGAGAAAGAGCATAAGGATGCTTTGAAGAATTTTTGGAAGTATGCAAAGGATAATCCTCGGGAGATGGGGGCTTCGTCTGAGAGGGTGGCGTATGTGTTGCCTGAGGGCTATGCTTATGGTTTTCGGGGTCCATGGGACAAGATTTGGGGCTTTTGGGAGGGTGTAGATGATCCACTTAGTTATCAGATTAGCGCGGATGTGGGCAAGGCTTTAGATGATTATGGGGGTAAATTGGACATAATTTATGATGACCGATTGACTGTAGACGACACCTACTGCAAATATATTTTCTGGAATGGAACAGTGATTTCTGGTTCATAGATGTCTGTTCAGAGGATGTTGTGTTTGCGGTAATGTTGCTGTAGCCTGTGCTCACGTATACGTAATGTAAAGGCCTCATTTTGTTCTAGCAAAGTATTTAAAAATAGGCGTCGTTGTGTTTTTGGAAGCTGAATGTATGCTGGATGAAAAGGAGCAGGAGATTCTGGCTACAGTTCGAACTTTGTTGGCTTTGGAGAGGAATTATCTGGCAGAGGAGAGAACAGAGCTTGCTGAGTTCAGAACTGGTTTAGCGATTCTTTTGGTTGTTCCGGCGGCGAGCACTGTTATTGCGTTTGCATCTTCCCTTTTGGATGGAACGTTCGCTCTTATTTCTAATGTGCTCAGTTTCGGGTTATTTGCTGTTCTTGTTGTTTGGGGGGTTTGGACAGTTATTCGTTCACGTTCTAGATTGAATAAAATAAGAGCAAATAAAAAGCGTCTGAAGGCTCGTGAATGTGAGTTTGTGAGTAAGTCGAAAGCAATACACGATTTACTCAGCGAGTGCATAATCTTGGAAGATGATGATAGGGATCTTTAAAGAGGGTTAAGCGTTAAAAGTGAGTTTTCAGTCAAGAAAATGCTTTAATAAATGGAGTATTTTATGGTGTGTCTAGGATGGGCTTGTAGCTCAGTTTGGCTGGAGCGTTCGGCTGATAACCGAAAGGTCGAGAGTTCAAATCTCTCCAGGCCCACCATTCACTTCACCTGGAACACTACTTGTTTTGATTTTCTTGAACAGTTTCACATCGCCGATTCGCATTCATAGCTGAAACCTTTCTCGATTAATGCTTTAGCTTCTTCTACTGTTTTTGCTGGTTCGCAAATGAATTCCGTCACTTCTTCATGGTAGCCTGAAGGAGTAGAATGCTTGTTTAAGTCTTCTTTTTAAGCACAGGCAAAGAATGGTTATATAGTAGCTGAGGGAGAAATGAGCGATTATGAAGACCAAGCATTTTACTATACTTCACTCCAACGATATGCATGGAGACTTTTTGGCTGAAGTTAAGGGCAAAGAGGGCAAATTGATCGGTGGACTTGCGCTCTTGTCTGGTTACATTAATAAGGTGCGGCAGGAGGAGGAGAATGTTTTGTATGTCATTTCTGGGGACATGGTTCAGGGGTCCCTTATTGATTCTGAATACAGGGGGATTTCTACGATTGAAATCATGAATTATTTGGCTCCTGATGTGGTTGCTTTGGGTAACCATGAGTTTGATTATGGTTTGCCTCATCTTTTGTTTCTGGAGAAGATGGCTAACTTTCCTATTGTGAACGCCAATTTGTACATTAACAAGTACAATAAGCGGTTGATGCAGCCTTACATTATTTTGAATAAGGCAGGATTTGATATCCTGTTTACAGGTGTTATTACTGAGAAGGTTATGGATTCCATTAAGCGGGATGAGCTGATTAGTAGTTTTGTGACTCTGGAGGAAGCTAGTAGGGAAGTGGGTAGAATTGTGAATGCATACAAGAATGATGATATTGATCTCACCATTCTTTTGACTCATATCGGCTTTGATTCAGATGTGGAGTTGGCTAATCTTTTGAAGCCTGAGTGGGGTGTGGACTTGATAATTGGGGGGCATTCTCATACTGTCATGGAGAAGCCTGCTGAGGTAAACAATATTTTGATTGCTCAGGCAGGGGTGGGAAGTGATCAGATTGGCCGTTTTGACATTGTTGTTGATGATGAAACCAACAGTATTATTGAGTATAAATGGCAGTTGATTCCCATTGATGAGACTTTGGCTGAACCAGATGTTAAACTTCAGGAGTATATCAACTCTTTTCAAGAGACCATTGATCGGAAATATAATACTCTGGTATGTAAATTTGCTCAGAAGCTCACTCATCCTCAACGGGAAGTTGAAACTTCGTTGGGTAATCTTGTAGCTGACGCTTTTGCTGAGGTCGCTGAGTGTGATGTTATGCTGGTGGGAAGCGGCTCTATTCGGGTGAAGGAGATGGGGCCGCTAGTAACTCTGAATGATCTGTTAACTTGTTTTCCTTTTGATGATAATCTCACTCGGTACACCATTACTGGAGCAAAATTGAAGAAGATTTTTTCTTATATTATGCGTCTGGAAAACAGAAACAGTGAAGGCGAGTGTTACCAGGTGAACGGTAAGGTGAGGGCAACCTATAGTGATGGTGAACATAAACTTGTTTCTCTAGTCATTGATGGGAACAGTGTGGTGGATAGTGGGCTATACAGGATTTGTCTTCCGGGGTTTCATGCCACCAATGCGGCCTCATATCTGGATATTTCTGAGGAGGAGCTTTTGGAGTCAGGTGAAACAAGGGTGGTCAGCACTTCAACCAAAGAGGTTTTGGAGGAGTATCTTCGTAACCATCAAAATGTTCACAGAAGTGTTGAAGGCAGGCTTAAATATCTGTAGCTTGTGCACTGGATTCTCTAAAGTATTGGTGCAGTGTTTTTGTTAAGAAGGCAGCTAAATGGGTGCTGATGCGCGCGAGAAAGTTTTTAGTTATTTATGTTGTTTTGT